>VFQM010000166.1_pt1 | contig 83242 bp, 84 predicted proteins | sample 3512391 | NCBI WGS metagenome assembly VFQM01 (sample SAMN10412369, study PRJNA504923) | tailings metagenome | isolation source: Replicate 1 from Balatoc abandoned mine | place: Philippines | reverse complement strand
AAGTCAAAACAAAACTCTGGCAGAAACAGGTGCAGGTTACCTTCAAAAAGGAAACTGTGAGTGAGAAGGCGATTGTACACGCGCTGTCCCAGCAGGGTTTTGACGCTGCCGCAGCCTAGAAAACTCGAGGATCTGGTGCTCGATGCGTTCAGGCGCGCCTCTGACGAGGATCGGCTTGATGTCGCTGAGCATCTGTTGTGCGCTCTTGAAACCCTCGCTGGCCGCGATGGAGGAGAACTTCGATGTTCAGCGTCGCAAGCTCGCTTGAGGCAGGCATATCGGGTGATAGCGCACCGGGCTGATCACCGGCGATAATCTGGCCGGGCGTCGATGAACCGTTCGGCACAATGCGAAGCGATCTTGATTCAATGCTCGATCGGTGAACTTCCTGCGGATGATTGTGGCGGGTGCAGCTGATGGAGCTGCGCCATCTCCGTTATGTTGTTGCGGCTGCCGATTGCGGCAGCTTCCGGCGTGCAGCCAAGACGCTGGAGATCCAGGAAACCGCGATAAGCTGCCGCATTCGAGACTTGGAAGATGAGATCGATCGTCCTCGCACTTCTCCGCGAACGCCTTTGGATCGGCGTCGTCCCTGCCGGGGCCCGAACAGCCGAGCCTTCTCCGTCGGGGGTGACGCCTTCGCGGCGCAAATAGTTGAGGTGGGTTGCGAGTGGCGCGTCGCGTCCGCCATGGTGGACCACGCGCGCTTTGACGACGGCGCCGCGTGAGCGGGAGGTGATAAGCTGATTGGCCTGCATCGATGCGCGCTGCCCACGGTCGAAACGGGAGCGATGGTTCGGCCCAATCATACCCTTGCGGGCGACCGATCCGCCGACGCGCTGGGCCGCAGCCAGCGCCTACGCGATGAAGGGCTTCGCGCGCTGCTCATCGAGCGGATCCGCCCTGGGCGGATGCGGAAATCGTCCGCTGCGCTCATGGCGGCGAGCCCGCACATCGCACTATGGCCGAAGACGCAGGCTGCGCCGATTAGAGCATCTCGCGGTGCTCCCTCACAAAATGCCGCCGATGATAAGGGAGCAGCGCGTAGCTGCACCCCGCCAGGGTGCTTACGTGTTATCCGTCGAACTCGATCGACGCCATACGTTGGGCGCTGAAAATCCCGCTGTAATTCAGTGAGAAGAGTCAGTCTCATAAGAGAGTGGCGCGCCCGACACGATTCGAACGTGTGGCCTCCACCTTCGGAGGGTGGCGCTCTATCCAGCTGAGCTACGGGCGCATCGATATTCAGATAGTGTCCGAGATCGACCAAGGTCAATCCCGAATTCAAAAAGCGAATTGGCTCAAACGACGCAGCTTCAGGCCCCACCGATTGTCGCCGTTCGTACTCTACAAGCTCCTTCCAGTTTGCTTCCGCAGTGCTTCCGCGACCACAGCAGCGATTTTCTTGCTTCCTTTGAGCTCCGCCAATCGCTTGGCTTTACTCAGCTATTTCGACCCTCACCCAAATCGCACTTGACTTAGCGTTGCCTTCGGAGGGCAGCACTCTATCCAGCTGAGCTACGGGTGCCCGTCGGCGACTAGATCGCCAACCACGCCCGGCGCACCGGACGACGCTGCCCTCATAGCCGATGCAGCGGTAAGCTTCAACGGGGGATCGGCGAAATCGCTCGGCAGCCGCAGCGGCCTACAATGTGACGACTGTGGCGCGACCGTCCGTCCCAGCCATCCAGGCCATCGCGGTACGACACCGGCGCCCGCGCGCCGCTGGCAGTCGCAGTCCCGGTTGTGTATCGGAGAGACATGTTCACGCTGACGCGTCTCGAGACGTTCTCCCAGGAGATCAAGAAAAGCCGTTTCGCAGCGACTGCCGGCCCCGTAGCAAACGAGGCGGCGGCGCGGGAGTTTGTTGCCGACCATTCGGATCGTGCTGCCAACCACAATTGCTGGGCCTGGCGCATCGGGCAAAGCTACCGCTTCAGCGACGACGGCGAACCGACCGGGACCGCCGGCAAACCCATGTTGCAAGCCATCGACGGCCAGTCGCTCGACAATGTCGCGGTAGTCGTGACGCGCTGGTTCGGCGGGGTGTTGCTCGGCACGGGCGGGCTCGTCCGTGCCTATGGCGGCACGGCGGCGGCCTGTCTTCGGGCAGCCGAAAAGACGGCGCTCGTGGCAACGGTCGAAGCGACGGTCACCTGCGGTTTCGCCGACCTGGCGCTGCTCCAGGCCCGGCTCGCCGCCCATCCCGGCCTGCGCATCGCAAGCGAAGCATTCACGGCGACCGGGGCCGCGCTTGCGGTGACGATGCCGGAAGCGGAAGCGGCGGGCATCGCGCAGATGGTCGCGGACCTGACCAGTGGCCGGGCTTCGGTCAAGTTCGCGACTTAGGCATTCGCCCGCCCGGCGTGCCAAAAAATCTCCGCGTGACAGCGGCCCTCAATTGCGGACAATTCCGGAATGGCGGACAAACCTGCGCCCAGGGCCGTGCGAACGAGCGGAAAAGGAGAACCCAGATGGAAATAAAGCGCTGCGGCTCGCGGCCGTCGGTCAAGCCATCGCCCGACTATTTCACCGGCGCGGTGCGCCAGGATCCGGTGCTGGAGGCCCCCGCGCCGGCCAGGGTGCGCGCCGTCACCGTCACCTTCGAACCGGGCGCACGAACCGCCTGGCATACCCATCCGCTCGGCCAGACGCTGGTCGTGACGTCGGGGCGCGGCTGGGCCCAGGTCTGGGACGGACCGGCCGAGGAAATCCGTGCCGGCGACGTGGTCTGGTTCGCGCCCGGCGAAAAGCACTGGCACGGCGCGACCGCGACCACCGCCATGACGCACATCGCCATCCAGGAAGCGCTGGACGGGAAGGCCGTCGACTGGCTGGAGCACGTGTCTGACGCGCAGTATCCGACGCTTGGCTGAAAGGCTGTCAGCGAATCTCGACGGCCGGGATGGGCGCCTCGATCCCGGCGGAAACGGCCGTGGGGGCGGCGGCCGGCATCGCCATCGGGGGCATCGCCGGAGCAGGGGCCGGCACCTGTGCTTCGGCCTGCGCCGTGGCCGCAGGGAACTGCGACGATGCGATGCTGCCGCCGGAAGCCTGCGGAAGGTAGCGCGCGATCAATTCCTCCACATGGGCGTTGCGCTTGCGCGCCGTCTCGCCGCCCATCACCACCACGACCAGCTTACGCCCATCGGCATTGACTGAGGTGACGATATTGAAGCCGGACGCGCGGATGTAGCCGGTCTTGATGCCGTCGACGCCGCGGATCTTCTCGAGCGTATCGTTGTGCCCGCGGACACGCTTGCCGCGGAAGCTGAATTCGGTCGCCGAGAAATAATGGTAATATTGCGGGAAGTGCTTGCGCAAAGCCATGCCGAGCACGGCCATGTCGCGCGCCGTCGTGCGCTGGCCTGCATCCGGCAGGCCGGACGCGTTGCGGAAGACGGTGCCGGTCATGCCGAGCTGGCGCGCCTTGGCGGTCATCTGGCTGGCGAAGCCTTGCTCGCTGCCGCCGAGATATTCGGCCACGGCCACGGCTACGTCGTTGGCCGACTTGGTGGCGAGCGCGCGGATCGCCGTCTCGACCTCGATCTGCTCGCCGCGCCTGAAGCCCAGCTTGGAGGGCTGCTGCGACGCGGCGTTCTGCGAGACGGGAATGAGCGACGTCTTGGACACCCGGCCCTGCTGCATCGCCTCGAACAGCAGGTAGAGCGTCATCATCTTGGTCAGCGAGGCCGGATAGCGCGGAGCGGTGGCATAGGCCTGGAACAGGGTCCGCCCGTTGCTGGCATCGACGACGATCGCGGCATATTTCTCAGGCGCTGCCACCGGGACCGGCGCGAGCGCCTCGGTGGTGGAGCAGCCAGCAAGCGCCACGACGGTCGCCAAAAGGACGGCTGCCGCCCGGAAGATCGATCCGAACCACGGGAAGGCCGGTAGCGGGGAGGAGCGAGACTCGGTCAGCAAGGAGTACCTGTCGTATGATCGCGTGGTTCGGACGGCATCATGCGGCGGACTGCACAGTCGGCGGCCAAGCTACATGACCGGCGCAGCCGCGTCCATTTGGCTTGCGCGCGCCGCGAGCATGTTGGGTCGCCAGTGTTGAACATTGGTTACACCTCAAAGGTTGTCCCGGCCTTGCGCCTCGGGCGGAGAATCGGTTTCTCTGATCCCGAACACGGGTGATCGACATGACAACGCACAGCTTTGCGGCAGAGGGAATACGAGCGGCGGTCGATCTCGAAGTCGGCCACATCGCCGAACTGCGCATCGAAACAGGCGGACGCACGCTCACGCCACTGCATCGCGCCCCATGGATCGAGAGCGCGGGCCTGCCCGCCGGCCTGCCTGCGGGCCAGGAGCGGCTCTCCGGGGATTTCCTCTGTGCGCCGTTCTCGCGCAGCGACATCGAGACAGCGCCGCTGCACGGCTGGCCCGCCAACAGCGCCTGGGATCTTGTCTCCGACGCGCCGATCGCAGGCGGAAGACGTGCAATGTTCCGTCTGAAACGCAAGGTGATGGGCGCTGTCGTCGAAAAGACGCTCACCCTGCGCGACGGCCACCCATTCCTCTATGAGGAACACAGCTTCAGCGGCGGGTCGGGCGCGATATCGGCGGCACTCCACCCCATGACCGAGATGCGTGCCGGAGGCCGGCTGGCATTCTCGCCGAAGCGGCTTGCAGCGACCCCTGAGGACGTCACCGAACCGGATTCCGCGCGCGGCAGCTACCTGCTCGCCTATCCGGCGCGCAGCGAGGACCTTTCGCGTTTCCCCGCGGCAGCGGGAGGCACGGTCGACCTCACCGACTACCGCGCCGACCGGCGCCACGAGGATTTCGTCACTTTGGTCGAGGCCGATCACGGCGGCATGGGCTGGGCGGCGGTCGCCCGGCACGCGGAGCGCGACGTGGTGCTCATCCTGAAAAACCCGACCGAGCTGCCGGTGACCATGCTCTGGATCAGCAATGGCGGCCGCTTCTACGCCCCATGGAACGGCCGGCACGGCGTGCTCGGCATCGAGGACGGGCGCACCGCACTCGGGCATTCGGCGTCGCTCGGCGACAACTGGCTGAAGCGCGAAGGTGTGGAGACGGCGTTCGCGCTGGGCGACAGGGTCGCGATCCGGCATGTCGTCGGCGCCGTGTCCTCGGAGAGCGGGGAGCCGCCAAGCGCAGTGACTGCAGCCGCAGGAGGGCTCAGGCTCGAATTCGCCAGCGGCGCGACGCGCGAGGTTCCGTTCGACGATGCATTCCTGGGGGTCGGTGGGGGCCACGCCGGCTGACGCCCTGGCTTGCCTCAATTTTGACCGATGCACCGGCACGATGCCTATCGCAACCTTCGGTGAGGCCCATGTCAGAGATCGCCCATATTGCCGCAACCCTGTTCAAGCGCGCCCACCATGCGCAGCGCTTCGTGGTGGGCATCGCAGGGCCACCCGGCTCGGGCAAGTCGACGCTGTCGACCGCGCTCCGCGATGTCCTTCCCGAGGGCACGGCGGCGGTCGTTTCCATGGACGGCTTCCATTTCGACGACACGGTGCTCGAGCAGCGCGGGCTCCGGGCGCGCAAGGGCGCGCCCGAGACGTTCGACTTCGCGGGGTTCGAGGTGCTGCTCAGGCGCCTGCGCGCCGCCGAGCCGGACGTGGCAATTCCCGTGTTCGACCGCAGCATCGAGATTTCTCGGGCAGGCGCCGCGATCGTCGGGCCTGACATCAAGTTCATCCTCGTCGAGGGCAACTATCTCCTACTCGACGAAGACCCGTGGCGGCGGCTCGGACCGCTGTTCGATTTCACCATCTTCGTCGACGTGCCGCGCGAGGAGTTGGAGCGGCGGCTTGTGCAGCGCTGGCGTGACCACGGCCGCACCGACGCAGACGCACGAAACTGGATCGACACCAACGACATTCCGAACATCGAGCGTGTACTTGCCGCGCGCCGCGGCGCCGATCTGACGATCTAGTTCAGGGAACAGTTGGAGCCGCGGTCGCGGCTCCTTGTCCGCTCAGGGGCGCGGCGGGATGTTGAGGCCCTTCTGCACCGCCGGCCGGGCAAGGCCGCGTTCCAGCCATGCCGCCACATTGGAGAAGGCGTCGAAACCGACCAGGTCGCGCGCTTCATAGAAGCCGATCAGGTTGCGCACCCAGCCAAGCATGGCGATGTCGGCGATGGTGTAGTCGTCGTCCATGATCCATTTGCGGCCGGCAAGCCGCTGGTCGAGCACGCCCAGCAGGCGGCGCGATTCGTCGCGATAGCGCTCCAGCGGTCGCTTGTCGGCGATCTCGCGGCCGGCGAATTTGTGGAAGAAGCCGAGCTGGCCGAACATCGGGCCAACGGAAGCCATCTGGAAGAACACCCACTGCACCGTCTCGTAATGACGGGCGCGATCGGCGGGGATCAGCCGGCCGGTCTTCTCGGCGAGGTAGAGCAGGATGGCGCCGGATTCGAACAAAGCCAGCGGCTTGCCGCCGGGTCCGTTGGGATCGATGATCGCAGGGATCTTGCCGTTGGGGTTGAGCGCCAGGAACTCAGGCGTCCAGCTCTCGTTCTTGCCGATGTTGATGGCGTGGGCCTCGTAAGGCAGGTCGAGTTCTTCGAGCGCTATGGACACCTTCACGCCGTTGGGCGTGGGGAAGGAATAGAGCTGGATGCGGTCGGGGTACTTGGCCGGCCAGCGCGCAGCGACGGGAAATGGAGTGAGATCGCTCATCAAAGGTTCCTCGGGAGACGGTTCCTTGGGGCCCGCGCGTCGGCGCCGGCCGGAATGGTGGGGGCAAACAAGAGCTAAGCAACGCCGCCCGGTGCTTCAATATGCCAGCGCCAAGTTTTGATGGCCGTCCAGGAACCGCAGCGGTTCAGACCGCCTTCACCGCCACGACCGCGTTGGTGCCGCCGAAGGCGAAGCCGTTGCTGATGGCCACGCGCACATCGCGCTTCTTCGCCACGTTGGGCGTGACGTCGAGGTCGCAATCGGCGTCCGCCTCGCGGTAGTTGGCCGTTGGCGGGACGATGCCCTCCCGCACCGCCATGACGCAGGCGATCATCTCGAGCGCGCCGGAGGCGCCCAGGCAATGGGCATGCATGGACTTGGTCGACGACACCGACAGCTTGTGCGCATGGGCGCCGAACACGCGCTTGATGGCCGCCGTCTCGATCTGGTCGTTGGCCTTGGTGCCGGTGCCGTGGGCGTTGATGTAGTCGACCTCTTCCGGAGCCAGGCCGGCGTCGAGCAGACAGGCGCGCATCGCCGCCGCGGGGCCCTCGACGGTGGGCGCCACGATGTCGGTGGCGTCGGCCGACAGGCCGGTTCCGGCAAGCTCGGCTAGGATCGTCGCGCCGCGCGCGGTTGCGTGTTCATAGGTTTCTAGCACGGCCATGCCGGCACCTTCGCCGAGCACCAAGCCCTGGCGGTCGGCCGAGAACGGACGGCAGGTGTCGGGCGAAAGGACGCGCAGCGCTTCCCAGCCCTTGACGACGCCCCAGATCAGGGGCGCATCGGTGCCACCCGCGACCATGACGTCGGCGCGCCCGGCGCGCAGCTGGTCGACGGCCGAGGCAAAGGCGTGGTTGGAGGACGAGCAGGCCGACGTGACGCCGAAGACGGGGCCGCGCAGGCCGAGATTCATGCTGATCTGACCGGCTGGCGCACCCGGCATCACCTTCGGCACGGTGAAGATACCGGCGCGGTTCTTCCCTTCGAGCAGGATCGCCCGGTAACTCTCTTCGATCGCCTCCCAGCCGCAGACGCCGACGCCGACCACCGCGCCCATGCGATGCGTGTTTGTCTCGTCCGCAACCAGACCGGCCTGACGCATCGCCTCGCGTGCCGAAATGACGGCCAACAGGCTGAAGCGGTCCATCGACACCAATTGCTTGCGGTCGATGCCGTGATCGGGAAGTTCCCTGATTTCGGCGCCGATGCGGGTCTTGAGATCGTGCAGGGGTGAGGTGACGAGCGGGCCGATGGCCGAGCGGCCATTGCGCATGGCGTCCCAGATCGCGGGAGCGCCTGCTCCCAGCGCGCACACTCCACCAAGGCCGGTGATGACGATACGCTGGCGATTCATGTCAGGCTTTTTGCGCAATCAGGCCGCGAACGGCTTCGACGATGTCGCCGATGTTCTTGAGGCTGCTCCAGGCGTCGACCGTGTTCATCTCGATCTCGATGCCGTAGTCCTCCTCGAGGTCGAAGATGATCTCGGTCAGCTCGAGCGAATGGATGCCCAGGGAGGTCAGCTCGGTGTCGAGTGTGATCTCGTCCTTGCCCGGTTCGGCGTGCGACTTGATCCTTTCGATGATTTCCGTCGCCAACTGGTCAGCCATCAGTACCCTTCCCCAGAATTTACGTTGTCTGACCAGCGCCGGGCGGTTGTTCCCGTGGGCCCTCGAGGGCCTCAGAGGCGCAGCTGGCCCTGAAATGAGCCCAAAAGCGTTACCTCTATAGAAACCGAAACCGGCGCAGGCAACAAGCTATATATCGACAATCCCTACCGTACCGCTAAACCTCCGAATCATGACCGCCCGCCCTCCATCAACCACCGCAGCGGATGCCGCAGCCATTTCCTCGCAGCGCGTCGCCGCGACGGGCCGGATCGAGGTCGAGCAGCGCGCCGGCCGCAGCCGCCTCTCGGGGCTGTTCCAGGAGGGTGCCGCCAAGATCAGGCTGCCCGACACCGGCTCCGACCCGCTGGAGGCGGTGCTGATCAACATGGCCGGCGGGCTGACCGGCGGCGACCGCATCGCTTGGGAGGCCTCGGTCGGCGCGGACGCCAGGGCCTCGCTCACCACCCAGGCCTGCGAGAAGGTCTATCGCGCGCTCGCCGGCAGTGCCCAAGTCGACGTACGCCTGACCATCGGCGAAGGCGGTTTTCTCGGCTGGCTGCCGCAAGAAACGATCGTTTTCGATCGAGCCGCGTTCTCGCGCCGGCTCGAAGTGGAACTCGCTGCGGACGCAGAGGCCCTGATCGTCGAGGCGACGATCTTCGGCCGCAGCGCGATGGGCGAGCGCGCCCGAAACGGCACGTTCCACGATCGCTGGCGGATCAGGCGGGAAGGCCGGCTGATCCACGCCGAGGATTTCGCCGTCGGCCCCGACATCGAAGCGACACTCTCGCGCCCGGCCTCGGCGGGCGGGCGCATCGCCTTCGCCACGCTGCTGCTCGTCTCCGAACGCGGCGAGCACCTGCTGGAAGCTGCGCGGACAATCATCGGCGAAGACGGCGGCGCGAGTTTTTGGGCTGTGGGCGAGACTGGCAAGCTTCTTGCGAGGCTTTACGCCGAAGACGGCTACACGCTACGTAAGCGACTCATGCCACTGTTCGCATTGCTCAATGGGCAGGCAGGCCTGCCCAGACTGTGGTCACTTTAGGATTTTTGGTGCGCGAATGAACCTGACGCCGAGGGAAAAGGACAAGCTTTTGATCGCCATGGCCGCGATGGTGGCGCGGCGTCGGCTGGAGCGCGGGGTCAAGCTGAACCATCCTGAGACCGTCGCCCTGATCTCGGACTTCATCGTCGAGGGTGCCCGCGACGGCCGCTCGGTTGCCGAGTTGATGTGGGCCGGTGCCCACGTCGTCGGCCGCGACCAGGTCATGGATGGCGTGGCCGAGATGATCCACGACGTCCAGGTGGAAGCGACCTTTCCCGACGGCACCAAACTGGTGACGGTGCACGAACCCGTTCGCTGAGGTTCACATGCTCGAGCTGCGCCCCAATTGCGAATGCTGCGACCGCGACCTCCCGCCCGAAGCGACCGACGCGGTCATCTGCACCTTCGAGTGCACCTTCTGCGCGGATTGCGCCGAGGGCGTCCTCGGCGGCACCTGCCCCAATTGCGGGGGCAATTTTTCGCCGCGGCCGATCCGGCCCACGGCAATGCTTCTGAAATACCCGGCATCGACCAAGCGCGTGCTCAAAGCCGAAGGCTGCGCGCCGAAATCGGTCGCCTGATTGTCTGAAAGAAAGGTACTCACGATGTTCAAGCGCGCCGCGCTCACCCTCTCGATGCTGTCGCTCTCGATTGCGCCCGCCTTTGCGCACCTCGATCCGGCGGAGCACGGCTCGCTGCTCGCCGGCGTCTCGCATCCGCTGTTCGGCATCGACCACATCCTCGCCATGGTGGCGGTCGGCCTGTGGGCTGCACTGCTTGGCGGCCGCGCGCTCTGGCAGGTGCCGGCGGCCTTCGTCGGAACGATGGCAGTCGGCTTTGCCGCGGCTGTCGCAGGCGCGCCGCTGCCCTTCGTCGAGCCGGTGATCCTGGCCTCGGTCGTGGTGATCGGCCTCGCCGCCGCCGTCGCGCTGAAGGTCCCGGCCTCTGCCGGCATGGCGATGGTCGGCTTCTTCGCGTTCTTCCACGGCCACGCCCATGGCGGCGAGCTCGGCGAGGCCGGCGCGCTTTCCTTCGGCATCGGCTTTGCGATCTCGACGGCACTGCTGCATGCCGCCGGCGTCGGCATCGGGCTTGGCATCGGCAGGTTCTTCGGCAGCGACACCGGCCGGCTGGTGACCCGCATCGCCGGCGGCGCCACCGCGCTGGGCGGCCTCTGGCTCGCGCTCGGCGCCTGAGGACCAGCGCCATGATCCCCGGAGAGATCATACCCGCCGAAGGCTCGATCGAGCTCAACAAGGGCCTGCCGACCGTGACGCTCAAGGTCGCCAATACGGGCGACCGGCCGATCCAGGTCGGCAGCCACTTCCATTTCTACGAGACCAACAACGGCCTGAAGTTCGACCGCGAACAGGCGCGCGGCATGCGGCTCGACATCGCCGCCGGCACCGCCATCCGCTTCGAGCCGGGCCAGGAGCGCGACGTGACGCTGGTGCCCTATGGCGGCAAGCGCGAGGTCTACGGCTTCCAGAAGAAGGTGATGGGAAAACTCTGATGCCGGCACAAATCACCCGCGCCTCCTATGCGAAGATGTTTGGCCCCACGGTCGGCGACAAGGTGCGGCTCGCCGACACCGAACTGTTCCTCGAGGTCGAGAAGGACTTCACCGTCTATGGCGAGGAAGTGAAGTTCGGCGGCGGCAAGGTCATCCGCGACGGCATGGGCCAGAGCCAGTTGAGCCGCGCCCAGGGCGCGATGGACTGCGTCATCACCAATGCGCTGATCCTCGACCACACCGGCGTCTTCAAGGCCGACGTCGGCTTGAGGGACGGCCGCATCGCCGCCATCGGCAAGGCCGGCAACCCGGACACGCAGGCCGGCGTGACCATCATCATCGGCCCGGGTACCGAGATCATCGCCGGCGAAGGCAAGATCCTGACCGCCGGCGGCATCGACACCCACATCCACTTCATCTCGCCCCAGCAGGTAGACGAGGCGCTCAATTCCGGCGTCACCTGCATGGTCGGCGGCGGCACCGGACCCGCTCACGGAACGCTCGCCACCACGTGTACGCCGGGACCTTGGAACATCGCCCGTATCATCCAGGCCTTCGACGGCCTGCCGATGAACATCGGCGTGTTCGGCAAGGGCAACGCCTCGCTGCCAGGCGCACTGGAAGAGCAGGTTCTGGCCGGCGCCTGCGGCCTCAAGCTGCACGAGGACTGGGGCTCGACGCCGGCCGCGATCGACACGTGCCTGTCGGTCGCCGACGCCTACGACATCCAGGTCGCGATCCACTCGGATACGCTGAACGAGGGTGGCTTCGTCGAGGACACGGTCGGAGCCTTCAAGGGCCGCACCATCCACTCCTTCCACACCGAAGGTGCCGGTGGCGGCCATGCGCCTGACATCATCAAGGTCTGCCAGTATCCGAACGTGATCCCGGCCTCGACCAACCCGACGCGGCCCTACACGCTCAACACCATCGCCGAGCATCTCGACATGCTGATGGTCTGCCACCACCTGTCGCCGTCGATCCCCGAGGACATTGCCTTCGCCGAAAGCCGCATCCGCAAGGAGACGATTGCGGCGGAAGACATCCTGCATGACCTCGGTGCCTTCTCGGTGATCTCGTCGGACAGCCAGGCCATGGGCCGCGTCGGCGAGATGATCATCCGGACTTGGCAGACCGCCGACAAGATGAAGCGGCAGCGCGGCGCGCTCCCCCAGGAGACGGGCAACAACGACAACTATCGCGCCCGCCGCTACATCGCCAAATACACGATCAATCCGGCGATCGCGCACGGCATGGCGCGGGAGATCGGTTCGATCGAGGTCGGCAAGCGCGCGGACCTGGTGTTGTGGAACCCGGCCTTCTTCGGCGTGAAGCCCGACATGGTCATGCTCGGCGGCTGGATCGCCACCGCCCCGATGGGCGATCCCAACGGCTCGATCCCGACGCCGCAGCCCAGCCATTTCCGGCCGATGTTCGGCGGCTATGGCAAGGCGCTGACCAACAGCTCGATCACCTTCGTCTCGAAGGCTGGGCTGGAAGGGGGACTGCGCGAGCGCATCGGCGTCGAAAAGCAGATGGTGGCGGTCGAAAACACCCGTGGCGGCATCGGCAAGCGTTCGATGATCCTCAACGACGCGACACCGCAGATCGACGTCGACCCCGAGACCTACGAAGTGCGCGCCGACGGTGAGCTCCTGACCTGTGAACCGGCGACCGTGCTGCCCATGGCGCAGCGCTATTTCCTGTTCTGAGCCAACTCAAAACCCCGCGCATCGTGCTTTCCGGCCGGTGCGCGGGCTGCCCGCGACTGGATGCCACGGCTGGAATGCTTGGACAGGTTTCCGCCAGCCACTATGTTGCCGGAGCTAGCTAAAAATTCGGCAGGATCTCCCGAGCCCAAGATCGGGGCATCCCGCTATCTTGGAAATGGAGTTTGCAAATGATCGGGAAGAAAGTTCCTTCCGTCACCTTCCGCACGCGCGTTCGCGACGAGTCCGTCGGCGGCCCGAACCCGTTCCGCTGGGAAGACAAGACCTCGGCCGACTACTTCGACGGCAAGCGCGTCGTCCTGTTCTCGCTGCCGGGCGCCTTCACCCCGACCTGCTCGACCTACCAGCTGCCCGACTTCGAGAAGCTGTTCGGCGAATTCCAGGCCCAGGGCATCGACGATATCTACTGCGTCTCGGTTAACGACGCCTTCGTCATGAACGCCTGGGGCAAGTCGCAGAACCTCGACAAGGTCAAGCTCATTCCGGACGGCTCGGGCGAGTTCACCCGCAAGATGGGCATGCTCGTCGCCAAGGACAATCTCGGCTTCGGCATGCGCTCGTGGCGCTACGGCGCCGTCATCAACAACGGCCGCATCGAGAAGTGGTTCGAGGAAGAAGGCTTCTCGGACAACTGCGACACCGACCCGTACGGCGTCTCCTCGCCGCAGAACATCCTCGAGGCGCTGAAGAACGACGGCGTCGCCGAAGCCGCCTAAGCTTCCGCGCAGATCGAGATCACGAGAACCCCGGCCGCAACTGCGCGCCGGGGTTTTTTCATGACTGTCCGGCCGCCTCGGGAGACTTGGCTGCTCCGTGCTTTCGGCGCAGGATGCAGGCCATGAGCAAGACGCAGCTGACGCCATACGAGGTCGACTACGCCCGTTGGTGCGCGGAACAGGGTGCACTCCTGCGCGACGGGGACGTGCACGCGCTCGACCGCGAAAACCTCGCCGAGGAAATCGAAGGCCTGGGCCGCAGCGACAAGCGCGAGATCGAGAGCAGGCTCAACGTGCTCCTGGTCGACCTGCTCTTGTGGAAATACCTGCCCGGGCAGCGCAGCGGAAAGAAGCGGGCGCAGATCACCGAGCAGCGCTGGCGCATCGCGCGGGTGATCAAGGACAGCCCAAGCCTCGGCGGCCATCCGGCGAAGGTGCTGAAAGCCGAATACGCCCTGGCGCGCAAGTCGGCCTTCGTCGAAAGCGCGGCGGTGGAAGAAACATTCCCCGACCAGTGTCCGTTTCCCACCAGCCAGATCCTCGATCTGGAGTTCTTCCCGGAATAGCCCGCGATGCCTCAACCCGATCCGCGAGACAGCTGATGGCAGCCGAAGCCCCTACCCTTCAACGACTTCGCTGATCTGCACGATGGGGGCGATGTCCGTATAGCTGGCGACGTCCGCGGCGATCTCCGCGCGGTGGGGACCCAACGCCTCCTGGAATGTCGCCAGGCTCGGCGAGTAGACGTGGCACGCCGCGACGAACTCCGGCGCGCTTCCAGGTTCGCGACCCGCAAGGCCCTTATCGATCTCGTAGCGCAGGCAGGCATCCCCGAGCCGTTCCTGGATCAGTGGCATATGGCGGGTGCGGTAGTAGTCGTGATCGAACTTCGAACCGCCATCGGCCGGATAGTAGACACTCATCTTGATCATGGTCGGGCTCCTGCCTGAACGCCTCTCCAAGCGTTCGAGGGGATTTTCTAGCTCACCGATTCGTAAAGCGCATCCAGATTTTGGCTGAAGCGAGTCTGACGAGAGCGAGGTAGTTTTCGCTGTGTTTTTCGAAACGTGGCGACGGCACGGAAGTGCTTGAGTTTTCTGAGGAAGCATTCGACGAGGTTACCGAAGTTCTCCCGAAAATCTGCATCGTCATGCGCATGTCAGAGGCGCATTTCGCTCATTCCGGACGGGAATTTTTCATCCACATGCCCGTTCTGGTGGCACTTTGCCTCATCGCCATATTGACCAGCGACAGGCGAGATCATCTGGCTTTCGTGGTGGCGACTTTGGTGTATCAGGTATGGTGGATTTGGCGGCTGTTCGACACCATCGTCTAGGCCGCCACGCTCCGACATCACGCCGACAGGAAAAGAGAACACTGATGCTGCGCGCAGCCCAATTCATTCGTGCCGAGACCGTCCATGCCGATGCGCAGCGCCCGCTGCCCTTCGACCTCGCGGTGCTTGCCCACGACGAACGCCATATACGCCGCCGCGCCATCGAACTCGTCCACGGCGACCGCGTGCTGGTCGACCTGCCCGAGCCGGTGGTCCTCGAAACCGGCGACGTGCTGGTGCTCGACGACGGCCGCCGGGCCGAGATTGTCGCCGCCGAGGAAGAGCTCTACGAAATCCGTCCCCGCGACGCCGTCCACCTGACGCAGCTCGCCTGGCATATCGGCAACCGGCACCTTGCTGCGGCGATCGAGGCCGAGCGGATCCTGATCCTGCGCGACCACGTCATCAAGGCGATGCTCGAAGGCCTTGGCGCAACCGTCACCGACATCCTTGAGCGGTTCGAGCCGGTGCGCGGCGCCTATTCCGGCCACAGCCATGGCCACGATCACCACGCCCATTCGCACGGCCATGCCCACGATCATTCGCATGACCACGCGCATGATCACGACCACGATCACGACCACCACCACGGCGGCCACCACCATCACCACCATGACTGAACCCACGCCCGGCAACGCAGCGCTGCTGCGCCTGATGGCATGGCTCTCGCCGGCCTTCCCCGTCGGCGGCTTCTCCTACAGCCATGGCCTGGAGCGTGCCGTCCATGACGGTCTCGTAACCTCGCGCGACGAGCTCGCGGCCTGGCTCTCGGCGCTCGCCGAGATCGGCTCGGGCTGGAACGATGCCGTGCTGTTCGCCGAAAGCTGGCGCCGCGCGGGCAACGGCGGCGATCTCGGCGAGATCGCGGAACTGGCCGAGGCGCTTGCCGGCTCGCGCGAGCGGCACATGGAATCGATGCTCCAGGGACAGGCGTTCCTGACTGCCGCCGCCGCATGGCCGAATCCGGTGCTTGGGCGGTTGCCGGCCGAGTGCCCGTACTGCGTCGCGGTCGGCGCCATCGCCGGCGCCCACGGCACAGAACTCGAGCACGCCCTGTCGGCGTGGCTGCAGGCGTTTGCCACCAATCTGGTTCAGGCGGCGATCCGCCTCGGCGTCGTCGGGCAGGTCGCCGCGACCGGCATCATCGCCGGCTTCGAGCCCATCGCGCTTGTAGTCGCATCGCGCGCGGCGCGCTCCAGCCTCGATGACCTTGGCACCGCTGCGATCTCGTCCGACATCGCGGCGATGCGCCACGAAACCCAGCATTCGCGACTGTTCCGCTCATGAAAGGACTCCGACCATGACCTCCAGCAACGGCCCGCTTCGCATCGGCATCGGCGGCCCCGTCGGCTCGGGCAAGACGACGCTTACGGAAAAACTGTGCAAGGCGCTGCGCGACGATTTCTCCATCGCCGTCGTCACCAACGACATCTACACCAAGGAGGACGCGCTGCTGCTCGCCCGCCTGCAGGCGTTGCCGGAAGAGCGCATCATGGGCGTGGAAACGGGCGGCTGCCCGCACACCGCCATCCGCGAGGACGCCTCGATCAATCTGCAGGCCATCGCCGAGATGAACAGGAAATTCCCCGACCTCGACATCGTCTTCATCGAATCGGGCGGCGACAATCTGGCCGCGACCTTCTCGCCCGACCTCGCCGACATCACGCTTTACGTCATCTCGGTCTGCCAGGGTGAGGAGATCCCGCGCAAGGGCGGCCCCGGCATCACCCGCTCGGACTTCCTGGTCATCAACAAGAGCGACCTGGCGCCCTATGTGAACGTCAATCTCGACGTCATGGAGGGCGACGCCACCCGCCAGCGTGGCAAGCGCCCCTTCGGCTTCACAGACCTGTCCCGCGGCAAGGGGCTGGAGGCGGTCATAGACTTCATCGTCGAGACCGGCGGGCTCAGGCTGGACCAGCAGAAATCCGCATGAACAGCGGTTGCCGCGCCCGGCCCGGCGCGGCATTCTTCCCGGCAAAAGGGAGGAACAAGATGGCCGTCACCCAGCTCAAGCAGACCAACCTGCCGTTCTACGAGGAGCGCGTCGACCTTGCCTGCGCCTTTCGCTGGACGGCGCGGCTCAACATGCACGAGGCGGTGGCCAACCACTTTTCGCTCGCCGTCAACGACGACGGCACGCAGTTCCTGATGAACCCGAACCAGGTGCACTTCTCGCGCATCAAGGCGAGCGACCTTTTGCTGATCGACGCCAACGACCCCGAGACCATGAGCGGCCCCAACGCGCCCGACCCCACCGCCTGGGGCCTGCATGGCGCGGTCCATCGCAACTGCGCCCATGCGCGCTGCGTCATGCATGTGCACTCGATCCACGCAACCGTGCTGGCTTCGCTGGCCGATTCCACCCTGCCGCCCATCGACCAGAACACGGCGATCTTTTTCCGCCGCCACGTCGTCGACGGCCACTATGGCGGGCTTGCCTTCGAGGAGGAGGGCGAGCGCTGTGCGCTGCTGCTCGCCGATCCCAAGGTCAAGGTGATGATCATGGGCAACCACGGCGTCATGGTCATCGGCGACAGCGTCGCCGACACCTTCAACCGGCTCTATTATTTCGAGCGCGCCTGCGAAACCTACATCAAGGCTTTGTGGACCGGCCGTCCATTGCGGGTTCTGTCCGACGAGATCGCCGAGAAGGCAGCGCTGGAGCAGGAAGACTACCCCGGCCAGGCCGAACGCCACCTCGCCGAGCTCAAGGCCATCTTGGACGAGCAGGAACCGGCCTACCGGCACTGAGCCCGGCCGGCTGCGACGTCAGGCGTCCTGGTCGTAGAGAACCACCATCAGCGCCCGCGCAGTTTCGGTGCCGGTGTTGGAAATCTCGTGGCCGATGTCGGCGCGATAGCGCGCGGTTTCGCCGGTCTTGAGCTCTTGTCGCCCGTACTCCGTCTCGACCAGAAGGCCGTCGGTGCTGGCGGTAAGGTGCTCGAAGGTGCCGGGCGCATGCGGCGCGCTCTGCAGCTTGCAGCCAGGCGCGATCTCGACCTCATACCACTCCACCCGCCCGGCCAGAGCCGGCGAACTCAGGATGCGTAGCCGCCAGGCGCCTTCCGGGCTCTTGATCTCAGGCGTGAGCGCCAGCGTCACCAGTTCGATGGCGTCGACCTTGCGCTGCTGGGTAATGCCGCCGGCGATGAGCTGGGAAAAATCGATGCCGAGCGCCTGGGTCAGCGACCACAAGACGGCAAAGGTCGGGTTGGCCTCGCCACGCTCGATCTGCGACAGCATCGAACGCGACACGCCCGAGATCGCCGCCAGCCGGTCGAGCGTCAAATGCCGCTCCTTGCGTTCCTTCTGGATCACCGGGCCGATCTTCGGCGCGTCGTTCGCTTCCATGTCGCCTCCCCCAAAGCTGGCTCACTGATAGCATCGCCCCTGCCGTACCGCGAGGCATTTGCGTCCGGCCAAGCTGGCCCAAGTGGATTCCACTAGACTTAACACAGTATCCACTATATCGGAATTTCCATCTTAACGGATGGCGAGACCGATGAGCCAAGACTTCCTTTCCCACATCTCGAACGTACTAAGGGGCATCGAGGCGGACGGCCTCTACAAGCGCGAGCGCGAGATCGCCGGCATGCAGGCCGGCCGCATCAAGGTGAAGGGCGCGTCGGGCGAACGCCAGATGGTCAATCTCTGCGCCAACAACTATCTCGGCCTCGCCGATAATGCCGACATCCGCAAGGCGGCGGCGGCTGCGCTCGACGAGTTCGGCTTCGGCATGGCCTCGGTGCGCTTCATCTGCGGCACCCAGACGCTGCACCGCGAACTGGAGCGCGCCATCGCCGATTATCTCGGCAAGGACGACGCGATCCTGTTCGCTGCCTGCTTCGACGCCAACGGCGCGCTGTTCGAGCCGCTGCTGACGGCCGAGGACGCGATCATTTCCGACAGCCTGAACCACGCCTCCATCATCGACGGCGTGCGCCTCTCCAAGGCCAAGCGCTTCCGCTACGCCCAGGGCGACATGGACGACCTGGAGACCCAGCTCAAGCAGGCAGACGCCGACGGCGCGCGCTTCAAGCTGGTCGTCACCGACGGCGTGTTCTCGATGGACGGCCACATCGCCAAGCTCAAGGAGATCTGCGACCTCGCCGAGCGCTACGGCGCCATCGTCGCCGTCGACGATTGCCACGCCACCGGCCATATCGGCGAGGAAGGCCGCGGCACACCGGCGCTCACGGGCGTCGGCAACCGCGTCGACATCGTCACCGGCACGCTTGGCAAGACGCTGGGCGGCGCGATGGGCGGCTTCATCGCCGCGTCGCAGCCGATCATCGACCTGCTGCGCCAGCGCGCCCGCCCTTACCTCTTCTCCAACAGCCTGGCGCCGGCAGTTGCCGCCGGCTCGCTGAAGGCCATCGAGATCGCCCGCGCTGCCAACGACCTGCGTGAAAAACTCGGCCGCCACACCACGCGTTTCCGCGACGGCCTGACCCAGGCAGGCTTCACGCTGCTGCCCGGCGAGACGCCGATCATCCCGGTGATGCTGGGCGATGCGGTTCTGGCGCAGCGAATGGCCAAGGCGCTCGACGAGCGCGGCGTCTATGTCGCCGGCTTCTTCTATCCCGTGGTACCGCAGGGCAAGGCCCGCATCCGCACCCAGATGTCGGCCGCCCTCGACGACCAGGACATCACCTTCGCCATCGACGCCTTCGCCGACGCCGGCAAGCAGCTCGGCATCATCTGATTTCAGGAGTTTCCCATGCGCGCACTGGTCAAGGCAAAGGCTGAACCCGGCATCTGGATGGAAGACCGGCCCGTACCGGAGGTCGGCCCCGACGACGTGCTGATCAAGGTCAACAAGACGGGCATCTGCGGCACCGACATCCACATCTACAAATGGGACGAATGGGCGGCCAGGACCGTGCCGGTGTCGATGATCACCGGCCATGAATATGCCGGCGAGATCGTCGAGCTCGGCGCCCATGTGCGCGGCTTCAAGGTCGGCCAGCGCGTCTCGGGCGAAGGCCATGTCATCGGCATGCGCAGCCGCGCCAGCCGCGCCGGCCGCTACCATCTCGATCCGGAGACTCAAGGAATCGGCGTCAACCTGCCAGGTGCCTTCGCCGAGTATGTCCGCATCCCGGCCTTCAACGTCGTGCCGCTGCCCGACACCATCGACGACGAGCTCGGCGCCATCCTCGACCCGCTCGGCAACGCCGTGCACACGGCACTGTCCTTCGACGTCGCCGGCGAGGACGTGCTGATCACCGGTGCCGGCCCGATCGGCATCATGGGTGCGGCGGTCGCCCGTCACTGCGGCGCACGCCACGTCGTCATCACCGACGTCAACCCCAAGCGCCTCGAACTCGCCACCCAGGTGGCCGACGTCACCCCCGTCAATGTTGCCCAGGAAGACCTGCGCGACGCCATGGCGCGGCTCCGCATGCGTGAAGGCTTCGACGTCGGCTTCGAGATGAGCGGCTCGCCCGCCGCCTTCGACCAGCTGATCGAGCACACGTTGATGGGTGGCCGCATCGCGCTGCTCGGCGTGCCGGCCAAGCCCTTCCCGATCGATCTCTCCAAGATCGTGTTCAAGATGATCACGCTCAAGGGCATCTACGGCCGCGAGATGTTCGAGACCTGGCACAAGATGCTGGCGATGCTGGAAAGCGGGCTCGACATCCGCAAGGTCATCACCAGCCGCATGAAGGCCGACGACTACCAGGCCGCCTTCCACAACGCTGCCAACGGCGAGGCCGGCAAAATCGTGCTCGAGTGGTGAGCGTCCGCCGCCACGCCTGAAGGACACGGAAAGGCCGCGCCCACCGCGCGGCCTTTTGCCGGGTTGCGCGCCTCGGCCCGGTGTTGGAATGTCGGCCGACAAGAATCGGCCGGAGGTGCGTCATGGGCGCCGGGATCCATCACATCACGCTCATCACCCGCAAGGTGCAGGCCAATGTCGACTTCTATGTCGGCTTCCTCGGGTTGCGCCTGGTCAAGCAGACCGGCGGCTACGAAGACGCGACCCAACTCCACCTGTTCTATGGTGACGGCGCGGCGAACCCTGGCACGCTGATCACCTTCCTTGTCTGGGAGGACGGCGCGCCGGGCCGCATCGGGCACGGCCAGCCGAGCGAGATTTCACTCGCCATCGATCCCGCCAGCATCGGCTTCTGGCTGACGCGGGCGCTGTCGCATCACGTGGAGATTTCAGGCCCGACCGACGAGATGGGCGAGCCGACGCTGCGGCTGAAAGACCCGGACGGGGTGATCGTCAAGCTGGTCGGCGTGGCGGGCTTTCCCGCCCCGGCCGACTGGGATGGCTCGACCGTTCCGCCAGAGCACGCCATCCGCCGTATCCGCGGCGCCACCATCATGACCGAGGTGCCCGAGCTGACGGAGAGTTTCGTCACGAAGCATTTCGGCTATCGGCCGGAGAAGAGCACCGAGTTCATCCGCCGCCTGGTCTCCGACTCGGGCGACATCATCGATGTCAGGGACGCCAAGGGCTTCTGGTCGGGCGCGCCGGGAACCGGCACCATCGACCACATCGCCTTCCGCGCCAGAGACACGGACGAGGTCGAAAAGGTTCATGGCGAGCTTGCCAAGGGCAATTCCTCGATCACCAACGTCCACGACCGCAAATACTTCTACTCGCTCTATGTGCGCGAGCCGGGCGGCACGCTGATCGAACTGGCGACCGACGCGCCGGGCATGGCGGTGGACGAGGCGCCGTCCGAACTCGGCACGCATCTGTTCGTACCGCCCGACCGCGCCGACAAGATCGACGAGCTGAAGACGATGCTGCCGCAATTTGCCTGGCCGGGCGAGGAGCGCGTCATCTATCGCGAGCTGCCCTTCGTGCATCGCTTCTACACGCCCGAAAACCCCGACGGCATGACGATCGTGCTGCTGCACGGCTCCGGCGGCAACGAGACCAGCCTGTTGCCTTTCGCCGCCAAGGCCGCGCCAAATGCCACGTTGCTGGCACTGCGCGGGCGCGCCACCGACGAGGGCACGCCGCGCTGGTTCCGCCGCTTCTCGGCCAACAAGTTCGACCAGGCGGATATCGCATCGGAGGCCGAGGCGCTGGCTGCGTTCGTGGGCGGTGCCGTCGAGGCCTACCGGCTCGATCCGCAAAAGCTCGTCTTCCTCGGCCACTCGAACGGCGCCAACATGCTGGCGGCGACCATGCTGCTGCACCCGCACATCATCCGTCGCGCGGCACTCTTGAGGGCGGCGATGGTGCTGGAGCAGCCGCCGGCCGCCGACCTGTCGGATGCCGAGGTGCTGTTGATCGCGGGCGACGTCGATGTGTTCAGCAGTTTCGGCCCCGAACTGGCCGGCCTGCTGCGCGAGGCCGGCGCCGATGTCGACGCCCGCACCATCGCTTCCGGCCACGCCTTCGAGGCAGCCGACGTCGAGATCGTCAGGGAGTGGTTGGCCGCCCGCGATCTCTAGCGACGCGCCCCGCCGGAATCACACCAGAGGCTTGAGCCTGGCCTCGATCGCGGCTCGCTTGCCCTCGAGGAAGGGTGGCAGCGACAGGCGTTCGCCGAGCGTCTCCATCGGCTCGTCGACGGCGAAACCGGGGCCGTCGGTGGCGATCTCGAAGAGCACGCCGGCGGGCTCGCGGAAGTAGAGCGAACGGAAATAATAACGCTCGACCTCGCCGCTGGACGGCAGGCGGAACTCCTGCAGCCGCGCCGTCCATTGGTGGATCTGCTCGACATCGGGCGTGCGGAAGGCGACGTGGTGCACGCCGCCTGCGCCCTGCATCGCCGGATTGAGCGTCGGCTGTACCGCCACATGCAACTCGGCCGCCGGGCCGCCCTCGCCCATCTCGAAGACATGCACATGGCCCTCGCCGTCGGGCGACGGGAAGTCACGCACCTTGCGCAGGTTCATCACCCTCGTCAGCACCAGCTCGGTGTTGGCGAGATCGGGCACGCTGATGGTGATCGGCCCGAGGCCCCTGATCTGGTATTCGGACGGGATGGTGCTCCCTGACCATTCATTGGCCGGCCCCTTGCCGCCATCGTCGACCAGCCGCAGGCGCTGGCCCTCGGGATCCTCGAAGTCGACGGTTCTGTGCCCGCCTGTTTCCCTGATCTCCGAGGTCTCGATCCCCTTGGCCGCAAGATGCGCGCGCCACCATGACAGCGATGCCTCACCGGCGACGCGCAAGCCGGTGCGGCAGATGCTGTGGGTGCCGCGCCGCTCGCGGCCGACCGGCCAGTCGAAGAAGGTCAGGTCCGAGCCGGGGCTGGCTTTGCCATCGGCATAAAACAGGTGGTAGGCGCTGGTGTCGTCCTGGTTGACCGTCTTCTTGACCAGCCGCATGCCCAGCGTCTGCGTGTAGAAGCGCAGATTGCCGGGGGCGTCGGCGGTGATCGCGGTCAGGTGGTGGATACCCGTCAGTTGCAGCGTCATCAGAGCCTCCTGTTGCCGGGAAGCCCTAGAGATAGCGCCTTTGGGCAGGAGCGGCCACGCTCAATATTGCTCGCGCGGCAAATGCACGACGAGGCCGTCGAGCGCAGCCGACATCTTGAGCTGGCAGGTGAGACGGCTGCACTCGGTCGGGTTCATCAGGCATTCTATCATGCCCTGCTCGGAATCGTCTGCTGCCGGCAGCTTGTCTGTCCAGCTCTCGTCGACATAACAATGGCAGGTGCCGCAGGCGCAGGAGCCGCCGCATTCGGCGAGGATCTGGTCGATGCCGTTGGCGACGGCCACCGACATGACGCTCTGGCCTTCATTGGCCGTGAGTTCGGTTGCCTGGCCGTCGGCATCGACGAAAGTTACGCGATACATTCGAAAAATCTCCGGGAAATTCGGGTCAGGCCGGGGTCAGCGTCAGGCGCAGCGCCTTGGGGCCGCGCACGGACAGGCCGGGTTTGTATTGCGGCTCGGCTTCGGCGAGCGAGATCGACTTAAGCCGCTTGATGAGCGTGGTGAAGATGACCTCCATGTCCAGGCGCGCCAGATGGTTGCCGAGGCAGAAATGGGCGCCGCCGCCGAAGGCGAGGTGACGGTTGGGGTTGCGGCCGACATCGAAGCTGCCGGCGTCGTCGCCGAAGGCCGCCGGGTCGCGGTTGGCCGCGCCATAAAGCAGGCCGAACTTGGTGCCGCGCGGAAACGCCTTGCCGCCGACCACGCAGTCGGTGGTCGAATAGCGGTGGAAGAAGGGCAGCGGCGATTCGAAGCGGAACATTTCCTGGATCGCCGTGTGGATCAGGCCCGGATCCTGGCGGAGCCGCTCCATCTGGTCGGGAAAGCGCAGCAGGGCGTGCATGCCCGAGCCGAGCACGTCGATGGTCGAGCCGTGGCCGGCCATCAGGATCAGCATGCAGGTCGAGACCAGCTCGTCCTCGTTGAGGTGGCCGGCGTCCTGCGCCGCGATCAGGCGGGTGACCAGGTCCTCCTGCGGGGCGGCGCGGCGTTCCGACATCAGCTTCTGAAGGTAGTGATAAAATTCGGTCGTCGCCTTCTCGGCGGTCGCCTTGCGCTCGTCGTTGCGGTCGATGTCGAAGAACTTGACCACGTTCTCCGACCAGACGCGCAGCTGCGGGCAGTCCTCGTCGGGCACGCCGAGCACGCGGCCGATGATGTGGCCCGGCACCTGGGCGGCGAGGTCCTCGACGAAGTCGATCTCGCCCTTGTCGATCAGGCTATCGATCAGCTTGTCGACGAAACTCTGGATCATGCCCCGCTGGCGAGCGATGAAGGCAGGCGTGAACTCGCGGAACACCTGCTTGCGCAACCGGTCGTGCACCTCGCCGTCGCTGTCGAGCATGGAGAACTGCACGAAGCGCGAATGGTGCGGCATATCGTGCCAGTTCTGGGCGCGCTTCTCGGCCTCGATCTCCTCATGCGACATGAAGAATTCGGGCGAGCGCACCATGGAGTTGTCGCGGGCGATGCCGGCGACGTCGTCGAAGCGGGCGACCAGCCACATGCCGAAATCGGGGAAGAATTGCGGCTCGCCCAGGTCGCGCAGCGCCGCATAGGCCGGATAGGGGTTCTGGGCGAAGGCGGCCGACAGGGGCTCGAATGCCGTGCCGGGTTCGCTTGCCTTTGGGGTAGCGGTCGCCATCTGGTCGCTCCAATGGATATGGATTGCCGCCGCAATGCGGCAGCTTCCGCCAGGCTAAACGGCAACGGCGCCGATATGAATGCACCGCAGTCGCGCCCTGATGGATAAAACTCGCATCGTCGCGGGCATGCAGCTACAACGCTGGCAACGGACTACATAGCCGGCCTGCGCAAAAATGACCAAAACCTACCGCGACGAGATCCTGTTCCACACGCCCGGCCGGCATGCGGAAGCCTATCCCTACAAGATCCTGGTCGCCGGGCGCACACGCTTCACCGCCGACGACGGTCTGGTGACGCGCCGCTTCCACCACCACACGCTGATCCTGACGATCTCCGGCCGTGGCCTGATCGAAATCGCCGGCCAGCGCTTCCCCGCCTGGGCAGGTAGCGTCGTCTGGCTCGACACGGCAATGCAATATGCCCATGGCTGCCACGCAGACGCCGACCACTGGAACTATCTCTGGATGAGCATCGACGGCCACGGCCTCGACGCGGTGTTCGCCTTCCTGCGCGTCGGCCAGTCACCGGTCTTCGCCGGCTCAAGCCCGGTAGAGCCGCTGTTCGAGCAGGCGATCGCCACGCTCGCCCATCGCAGCCAGACCACCGACGCGCTGTCGAGCGCCATCGTTGGCCAGCTGGTGGCACTCCTGGTCGCCGAACGCGGCGAGCAGGAGGAGGACAGCGGCGAGCGTATCCAGCGGCTGATGCGGGCGCTGAGGGCCGATATCGCCCGCAACTGGCAGATCGAGGACATGGCCGACATCTCCAGCCTCGGCGCTTCGCAGTTGCACCGCCAGTTTCGCCAGAAGACCGGCACCACGCCGATGGACTGGATTCGCCACGAGCGCATGAACCTCGCCAAGCGGCTGCTGACCTCCTCGGACGCCAAGATATCGGCGGTGGCGCTGAGCTCGGGTTATGCCGACCCCTATCATTTCAGCCGCGATTTTCGGCGCATCGCCGGCCAGTCGCCGAGTGAATTCCGCCGTGCGCGGGGTCAATGACGCGGCCGCCATCCTGGCCCATGTCCTGCCTGTCGACAGGAAACACGGTTTCGGGCAGGCTTTGTCTTAGCCAACGCAAGGATGAGCACGCCGCATGACATCGAAGCCCGCCGTCTACGAATTCAACGCGGCGATCGTGCGCGAGCCGGCGCACTCGGTGGTCAACGGCCTACGCGCCGACGACCGCGGCAACCCGACCTATGAGGGCGTGAAGGCCGAGCATGCGGCCTATGTGGCTGCGATGCGGGCGGCTGATGTCGAGGTGACGGTACTGCCGGCGCTGGAGAGCTTTCCCGATTCGGTCTTCGTCGAAGACCCGGCTCTGGTCTTCCCCGAGGGTGCGATCCTGCTTCGGCCCGGCGCCGAGACGCGGGTGAAGGAAACCATAGAGATCGCGCCGACGCTGAAGGCGATGTTCGGCATCGTGGTCAACCTGCCCTCGCCCGGCTTCGCCGACGGCGGCGACGTGCTGACGACGCCCAGGAGCGTAATGATCGGGCTGTCGGCACGCACCGACCGCGCCGGCGCAGAAGGCCTCATCGCCAGCCTCGACCGACTGGGACGCAAGGGCGAGATCGTGCAGACGCCCGAAGGCGTTCTGCACTTCAAGACCGACTGCTCGCTGCTCGACGACGAGACGATGCTGACGACAGAAAGACTGGGCCGCTCCGGCGTCTTCGACGGCTTCCGGCAGGTGAGGATTCCCACCGGCGAAGAGCCGGCGGCGAACGCGCTGCGCGTCAACGGCGTGGTGATGGTCGGCTCCGACTATCCGCGCACCATCGAGATGCTCGACCGGCTGGGCTACAAGGTGGTGCCGCTGAAGACCACCGAGATCGGCAAGATCGACGCAGGCCTGTCCTGCATGTCGTTGCGCTGGCATCGCGGCGACTGACCGGCATCGGGTTTCAGGCGTGGAGGCATCCAGCAGCCCTCACTGAGCATCAGGGCGCGTTTTCAGCCACGATCTCGTCGAATATGGGCCTCACGCCGAGCATGGGGGCCGAGCGGCGGATGATATTCGAAGCCATGGGTGCCGCGGTGATGCCCGCCGTCGCCGAACGGTCAGAGCCTTCCATCTTCGGCTCGTCGATGATGGTCAGCACCAGATACCGCGGATCCTCCATAGGGAAGGCCGCGACGAAGGCGTTGAAGTTCTTCTCGCTCGAATAGCGCCCGTTGACCACCTTTTCGGCCGTGCCGGTCTTGCCGCCGACCCGGTAGCCGGGGACCGTGCCGCGCTTGGCCGACCCTTCTTCGGCGTTGAGGCGGTAGAGATATCTCATGTCCTCGGCCGTCTGCGGCTTGACCACCACCTTGCCGATCGCGTCCGCCTGTTCCTGGCTGCGGATGAGGAAGGTCGGCGGGATGAGCTTTCCGCCATTCATCAGCGCGGCGGCGCCGACGGCAGTCTGCAGCGGTGTCGTCGCAAAGCCATGCCCGAAGGCGGCCGTTATCGAGTGCACCCGCTTCCAGACCTTGGGCTCGGTCGGCTTGGCCACTTCGGGAAGCTCCGTCTCCATGCGGTCGAGCAGGCCCATGCGCTTGAGGAACTCGCGATGCCCCTCGATCCCCACGGCCTCGGCCTCGCGGGCTGAGCCGATGTTGGATGAGTAGATGAACACTTCCGGAACGGTGAGCACGCGGCCCTTGCCGCGGAAGTCGCGGATCGTCTGGCCACCGATCCTGATCGGTTTGCTCGCGTCGAAGGTGCTCTCCATCGTCACCTTGCCCGAATCCAGCGCCATAGACGTGGTGAAGCTCTTGACGGTCGAGCCCATCTCGAACAGTCCGGCCGTCATGCGGTTGAGCCGGTCATTCTGGAGGGCGTTGAAGGGGTTGTTCGGGTCGAAATCCGGCACCGAGCCCATCGCCACCACTTCACCGGTCCTGACGTCGAGCACGACGGCACCTGCTGCAATAGCCTTGTACTTCTCCAGCGCGGCGACGATTTCGCTGCGCACCACATGCTGCACGCGCAGGTCGATCGACAGCTTGACCGGCTTCAGGTCCTTGGCGATCGCGAGACCGGAGGCTTGCAGATCGGCCAGACCCTGGTCGTCGATGTATTTTTCCAGGCCGGAGATGCCCTTGTTGTCGACATTTGTCAGGCCGACGACGTGGGCGGTGGTCTCTCCAGCCGGATAGAAGCGGCGGTTTTCCGTGCGGAAGGCAATTCCGGGGATGCCGAGCGCCAAGATCTCCGCCTGCTGCTTGGGCGTGAGCTGCCGCTTCAGCCAGACGAAGCCGTTGCCGCGCTTCAGCTTGTTGTAGGTCTGTTCGACATCGAGATCGGGCAGAACGGTTACCAGCTTCTCGATCGCCTCGTCGGCATCGACGATGCGGCGCGGCTCGGCGAACAGCGACGACGTCTTGATGTCGGTCGCCAGCACTTCGCCATTGCGATCGACGATGTCGGGTCGTGAAGCCGTCACGCGCGACTCAGGCCCGGCCGGGGCCTCGGGATCGAGCATCCCCAGATAGACGAGACGAACGCCGATCGCGGCATAGAAGGCGAAGAAGATGACCATCGTCATCCCCACCCGGTTGCGGCTGCGGTTGCCGGTAGCCTTGCGGCTGCCCTCCAGAATCACCGAGCCCTCGGAAGCCGCGGCACGCCTGGCGGCCCTCTTTCTCAGCCAGCCAATCATGAGTGACGCCCCGCCATGCTGATCTGTTCTTTGCCCCGGCACATCGAGGATGACACCCTGTTCGACAATCTATCTCGGGGTTCTCGGCTCATCTGCGAATCTAAAGCAAAACTTTCCAGTTACTGGAATGTATTGCCTACAGATTGCCGAAAATCCTGCTTCAAATTCGAAAGTAATTGCGGCTGATCTTGTTAACCGTAACGATGACGGTAGTTCGGTATAATTAATGGATTCTTTATCTGGATTCTCCGCGCACTCCATTTCGCAGAGATGGGGCGCGTTTCGAAGTATCCCCGTTCGACCACGAGACCATATTGGCCATCCGAGGGCTGCAATGCGCGCATCCCGGCTTCGTCTGATTGTCGGCGTTCGTCGGGGATGAGTATCAGGCCTGGCAGACTTGGGGTGCCGGCCATCGATGCCGACAGCCGGCAGCGATTCGCAAACGACTGCGTAAAATAGGAATCGGTGCTGCCCGGCGACGAGTCACAAGCGCCGCATTGGACGGTAGCCCAAAACGAACAAAGCCGCCTCGGATGGAGACGGCTTCAGAATCATCTAATCTGGAGACTGTTTGGTGGAGCCAATCGGAATCGAACCGACGACCTCTTGAATGCCATTCAAGCGCTCTCCCAACTGAGCTATGGCCCCACACCCGGCAGTCTGCCGGCGCCGTTTCCGGCGAAGAGGTCGGCGCGAATTTTTCGTCCGCGCCGTGTTTGCAGGGCGGCTTCTAGCGCCGCATTCTGCCCTTGGCAAGCCTTGTTCGAAACCTTTTTTCGGTTTCTTCAACAGGCTCGTCAGATCTCGTCTTCGTCGTCGCCGACTCCGATCATGTCCGAGACGTCGTCGTCCTCTTCTTCCTCGTCGGCGAGGAAGGTGTCGTCGTCGTCATCGCCCAGATCGACATCGTCGTCGTCGCCCAGATCAGGCAGATCGTCGGAACCGCCCTTCGCTTCGTCGTCGGCATCTTCCAGCGAAACGACGTCCGCGCCTTCCTCCTCGGAGTCCAGCTCCTTCTGGTCGACGTCTTCCTCGTCTTCGAGGATCGACGCCTTGCCGTCATCGAAGTAGGAACGCGGATAGCTCTTGCCCGTGTAGGGAGAGACGATCGGATCCTTGTTCAGGTCGTAGAATTTGCGGCCCGTTTCCGGGTCGATACGCTTTGTGCCAAGCTCGGATTTTGCCACGTCAGGCCTCGTCTTTACAGAATTTGGTCCCCTTAACCGCAGTTCGTGGCTCTGTCAAAGCCAAATCCGAGTGATTCGTCCCACCCGCAAATCCTTGCCGCGCAAGGGGGATGACCGCTGCGGCAATCGATGCTACGACACCGCCGCAATCATTGGGAAGGCCCATCTGACAGGCTTTCCGCACGAGGAACCAGCATGTCGCACCACGCCGAGCCGAAGCCGGCCACCGCCCGGAAATCCCCAGCCTTGTCCGGAACCGCCCGCGTGCCCGGCGACAAATCGATCTCCCACCGCTCCTTCATGTTCGGCGGCCTCGCTTCGGGCGAGACCCGCATTACCGGCCTGCTCGAAGGCGAGGACGTGATGCGCACCGGCGATGCGATGAAGGCCATGGGCGCCCACATCGAGAAGCGCGGCGGCGAGTGGATCATCCAGGGCACGGGCAATGGCGCGCTGCTGCAGGCGGAAGGTCCGCTCGATTTCGGCAATGCCGGCACCGGCTCGCGACTGACCATGGGCCTGGTCGGCACCTATGACATGGAAACCACCTTCATCGGCGACGCCTCGCTGTCGGGCCGGCCGATGGGCCGCGTGCTCGAGCCGCTGCGCCAGATGGGCGTGCAGGTGATCAACGCCGCTCCCGGCGACCGCATGCCGCTTACCCTGCGCGGCCCACGCCAGGCGGCCGCCATCACCTACCGCGTGCCCATGGCCTCGGCCCAGGTCAAGTCGGCGGTGCTGCTCGCCGGCCTCAACGCGCCCGGCATCACCACCGTCATCGAACCTGTCATGACGCGCGACCACACCGAAAAGATGCTCAAGGGCTTCGGCGCCAACATCCAGGTCGAGACCGACGAGCAGGGCGTGCGCCACATCTTCATCGAAGGCCAGGGCAAGCTCACCGGCCAGATCATCGCCGTGCCCGGCGACCCGTCCTCTGCCGGCTTCCCGCTGGTCGCGGCGCTCATCGTGCCCGGATCGGACATCACGATCGAAAACGTGCTGATGAACCCGACCCGTACCGGGCTCATCACCACGCTCATCGAAATGGGCGGCGACATCGAGATCCTCAATCCGCGCAATGCCGGCGGCGAGGACGTGGCCGACCTGCGCGTGCGCGGCTCCGAGCTCAAGGGTGTCAAGGTTCCCGCCGAACGCGCGCCGTCGATGATCGACGAGTACCCCGTGCTAGCCGTGGCCGCCGCCTTCGCCGAAGGCGAGACGATCATGCAAGGCCTGGAAGAGCTGCGCGTCAAGGAATCCGACCGGCTGGCCGCCGTCGCCCGCGGGCTGGAAGTCAATGGCATCGACTGCACCGAGGGCGAGGCCTCGCTTTCGGTTCGCGGCAGACCGGGTGGCAAAGGCCTCGGCGGCGGCGTGGTCAAGACCCACCTCGACCACCGCATCGCCATGAGCTTCCTCATCCTCGGCCTCGCCACGGAGAAACCCGTGACCGTCGACGACCAGGCGATGATCGCCACCAGCTTCCCGGAGTTCATGGGACTGATGGCCGATCTGGGGGCTGAGATCGAGTAGGTCCAAACACCCTTTCAAGACGAGGAGCACAGCATGAGCGGCAAGGTAGCCATGATCGTCGGCGGCGGCAGCGGCATGGGCGCTGCGGCAGCGAAGAAGCTCGCAGCCGACGGCTACAGCGTTGCCGTCCTGTCCTCGTCGGGCAAGGGCGAGGTGCTGGCCAAGGATCTCGGCGGGCTAGGCTTCACCGGCTCGAACCAGTCGAACGACGACCTGAAGCGCTTCGTCGACCTGACCATGGACAAATGGGGCCGCATCGACGCGCTGGTCAACGGCGCCGGACACGGGCCGCGCGCGCCGCTGCTCGAGATCACCGACGAGCAGTGGCACACCGGCATCGACGTCTACTTCATGAACGTCGTGCGCGCGACGCGGCTGGTAGCACCCATCATGGTGGCCCAGAAGGGCGGCGCCATCGTCAACATCTCGACCGCCTGGGTGGGCGAGCCGGCGGCGATGTTCCCGACCTCGGCAGTCGCGCGCGCGGGCCTCACCGCCTACACCAAGCTGTTCGCCGACCAGTACGCCCCGCACAATGTCCGCATGAACAACGTGCTGCCGGGCTGGATCGACAGCCTGCCGCAGACCGACGAGCGCCGCGCCGGTGTGCCGATGCAGCGCTACGGCACCTCCGCGGAGATCGCCGCGACCATCGCATTCCTGGCTTCCGAGGGTGCCGCCTACATCACCGGCCAGAGCCTGCGGGTCGACGGCGGACTGATGCGTAGCGTTTGAACGGAAAGCAGCGCAGACAATGACGACCTCCCTCACCATCGCCATCGATGGTCCCGCCGGCGCCGGCAAGGGCACGCTGGCACGACGGCTAGCCGACTACTATCACCTCGCGCTGCTCGACACCGGGCTGACCTACAGGGCGGTAGCCCACGCGCTGATCAGCTTCGGACTGCCGCTCGACAATGTCTCGGCCGCGGAAACCGCAGCCCGGCAGGTCGACCTGACAAAGCTCGATCGAACCATTTTGTCGGCGCACCAGGTTGGCGAAGCCGCGTCCAAAATCGCGGTGTTCCCCGAGGTCCGGCGGATCCTCGTCGAGAAGCAGCGCGAGTTCGCCCGCGGCCCGCAAGGTGCCGTGCTCGACGGCCGCGACATCGGCACGGTCGTCTGCCCCGATGCGGAGGTGAAGCTCTACGTCACGGCCAGCGCCGAGGTCAGGGCCCGGCGGCGGCTGGCCGAGATCGAGGCCAATGGCGGCACCGCCGATTTCGCCGGCATCCTCGCCGACATCCAGCGCCGCGACGAGCGCGACACCGGCCGTGCCGACTCGCCGCTCAGGCCCGCCGACGACGCGCACTTGCTCGATACGTCGGAAATGGATATAGAAGCCGCGTTTTCCGCAGCCAGGGATATCGTCGATCGGGTCCTCGGAAGCTGAGAACTGGCTGAAATCCTCGGATTTCGCCGCTTAACCGACCTGCCAGCATTCTTCTTGCGCCGATTGCCGCTCATCGCGGCCAGGGCTTCCAGCCCGGAATGCAGGCAGGCCAACGCAACACGAACCCACGGCGCCGCTCCCGCAAGGCGGGACGCACCAGGAGATCCAATGTCACAAGCTAACCCCTCCCGCGACGATTTCGCGAGCCTGCTCGAAGAGTCCTTCTCGGACGGTCATTCGGGCGAAGGCCAGGTCGTCAAGGGCATCGTCACGGCCATCGAAAAAGACATGGCCATCATCGACGTCGGCCTGAAGGTCGAAGGTCGCGTGCCGCTGAAGGAATTCGGCAGCAAGGCCAAGGACGGCTCGCTCAAGGTCGGCGACACCGTCGAGGTCTATGTCGAGCGCATCGAGAACGCGCTGGGCGAAGCCATGCTGTCGCGCGACAAGGCTCGCCGCGAAGAGAGCTGGGTCAAGCTCGAAGAGAAGTTCAACAAGGGTGAGCGCGTCGAAGGCGTCATCTTCAACCAGGTCAAGGGTGGCTTCACCGTCGATCTCGACGGCGCCGTTGCCTTCCTGCCGCGTTCGCAGGTCGACATCCGTCCGATCCGCGACGTCACCCCGCTCATGCACAACCCGCAGCCCTTCGAGATCCTCAAGATGGATCGTCGTCGCGGCAACATCGTCGTGTCGCGCCGCACCGTTCTCGAAGAGAGCCGTGCCGAGCAGCGCTCCGAGATCGTCCAGAACCTCGAAGAGGGTCAGGTTGTCGAGGGCGTGGTCAAGAACATCACCGACTACGGTGCGTTCGTCGACCTCGGCGGCATCGACGGCCTGCTGCACGTCACCGACATGGCATGGCGCCGCGTCAACCATCCGACCGAAATCCTCAACATCGGTCAGACGGTCAAGGTGCAGATCATCCGCATCAACCAGGAAACCCACCGCATCTCGCTCGGCATGAAGCAGCTCGAGTCGGATCCGTGGTCGGACATCGGCACCAAGTTCCCGATCGGCAAGAAGATCACCGGCACCGTCACGAACATCACCGACTACGGTGCGTTCGTCGAGCTCGAGCCGGGCATCGAAGGCCTCATCCACGTTTCGGAAATGTCGTGGACCAAGAAGAACGTCCACCCCGGCAAGATCCTGTCCACCTCGCAGCAGGTCGACGTGGTCGTGCTCGAAGTGGATCCGGCAAAGCGCCGCATCTCGCTGGGCCTCAAGCAGACGCTCGAGAACCCGTGGGAAGCTTTTGCCCGCAACCACCCGGTTGGTTCGCAGGTCGAGGGCGAGGTCAAGAACAAGACCGAGTTCGGCCTGTTCATCGGCCTCGACGGCGACGTGGACGGCATGGTGCACCTCTCGGACCTCGACTGGAACCGTCCGGGCGAGCAGGTCATCGAAGAGTACAACCGTGGCGACATGGTCAAGGCTCAGGTCCTCGACGTCGACATCGACAAGGAGCGCATCTCGCTCGGCATCAAGCAGCTCGGCCGTGACTCGGTCGGCGAAGCCGCGACCTCGGGCGAACTGCGCAAGAATGCCGTCGTGACCTGCGAAGTCCTCGCCATCAAGGACGGTGGCCTCGAAGTGCGCCTGGTCGATCATGGCATCGACACCTTCATCAAGCGCAACGACCTGTCGCGCGACCGCGACGAGCAGCGCCCCGAGCGCTTCGTCGTCGGCCAGAAGGTTGACGCCCGCGTCATCGCCTTCGACAAGAAGACCCGCAAGATCCAGGTCTCGATCAAGGCCCTGGAAATCGCCGAGGAGAAGGAAGCTGTCGCTCAGTACGGCTCGACCGACTCCGGCGCTTCGCTCGGCGACATCCTGGGCGCCGCCCTCAAGAACCGCGGCAACTGAGACTAGTCTCGGACTGTCGTGAACCAGAAAACCCCGCCGGAGCGATCCGGCGGGGTTTTTCTTTGGGCGCTTCATGCGAGGATGACAGCATCGATCGGCCACGTTGGCCCGGCTGGCGCCGCAGGTTCTCGGCGCCGCCCATAGGCGCTATACTCCTTTGCCGGGGCGGGCCGTCAGCCTCCAAAGGAGGGCCACGTCATGAACGGTTCCGGCATTTCGCATCCAGCATTCATTACGCTCGACCGTCGGCGCTTTCTTGCCGCCGCAGCCGCCCTTGTCGCTGCCGGCGTCCTGCCGGCCCGGGCGCTAGCGCTCGCCGGGCCGTATAGCTTCAAGCAGGGCGCGCTCGACATCACGGTGGTGAGCGACGGCCATCTGGTGCTTCCGACCAATATCCTCGCGCCCGATGCTCCGCCTGACGCACTCAAGCAGCTTCTGGACGCCGCCGGCATCACCGGCACGGAGATCAAGCCCGACACGAATGTCACCCTGGTCCGGTCGGGAGCCGACACGATCCTGTTCGACACCGGGTCCGGTGCGAACTTTCAGCCCACGGCAGGCAAGCTGGTTGCAAATCTCGCTTTGGCCGGCGTCAAGCCCGACAGCATCACCAAGGTCGTGTTCACCCACGCGCATCCCGACCACATATGGGGAACGCTCGGTGCGGACGGGAACCTCACCTTTCCGAATGCCGCCTACCATGCGGCGGCGGCGGAGTGGGATTTCTGGATGGACAAGGACCTTGTCACCAAGGTGCCCGAGGGCATGCAGCCCTTCGTCACCGGCGCTCAGAAGAATCTTGCCGCGGTCAAGGACAGGGTGACGATGTTGAAGCCCGGCGACGAGGTCCATGCCGGCATCAAGGTGCTCGACACGCCCGGACATACGCCCGGCCACGTCTCGTTCGAGGTGCCCGGCGACGAAACGCTCATCATCGTCGGCGACGCCGTCGTGGCTGCCCCGGTTGCCTTTCCTCACCCCGAATGGCGTTTCGGTTTCGACACCATTCCCGATCTCGCGATCCAGACCCGCAAGTCGCTTCTCGACCGGGCCGCTACCGACAAGATCAAGATGCTCGGCTTCCACTGGCCTTATCCCGGCGTCGGCCGCGCCGAGAAGAAAGGTACCGGCTATGCGTATGTAGCCGCGAGTTGAACAAACGCCTCATGGCCTGCTGGAAGGCCGTGAGTGATGCGAGAATGCTGCACAGAGCAGCCTAATGCATCCGAAACAACCGTGATCGGCGCCTCCAAGGTTGCGGTGGCTGGGATTTGCTGCTTTTAAGTCTGCGAGCCGTGCCCAACTGTCGAGCCAAGCATGCCCAAGTTGCGTTTTCTGACGTTCGTAATGGTGCTTGTGGTTCTTTCCGGCTGTTCCGGCCGGGCCGTACTGGGGCTCGACACAGGCAAGGAAGGCGATTCTGCCGTGGTCGTGCCGATCTACCTGGCGACGATGCGGGAGCGTTCCAACGATCTGTCCCTGCCCTATACGGCCCAGCGCGCGAAATCCCTGAACTTCGCCAAGTTCGAGATCGGCATTCCCAAGACCCACGTTGCGGGACAGGTCGAGAAGAGCGACCGGGTGCCGGACCCGGCGCGCAACTTCCTGGCGCGCACCTACCAGCCCTACGACGACAAGGAGCAGTTCGTCGCCGCGCTGAACGCCGACCTGGCGCGCCGGCCGCCGGACCAGCGCGAGATCCTGATCTTCGTCCACGGCTACAACAACAACTTCGCCGACAGCATTTTCCGCAACGCCCAGATCGTCAACGACTACAAGGTCAAGGCGCTGGCGCTGCACTATGCCTGGCCGTCGGGCGGCTCGCTGCCTCTCTATGTCTATGACCGTGACAGCGCCGTCTACAGCCGCGACGGGCTGGCCGACACCATCGAGATCGCCGCCCGCACCAACGCCAGGCGGGTCGTTCTGGTCGGCCACTCGATGGGCACCTATGTCGTCATGGAAGCGCTGCGCAGCCTGGCGCTCAGCGGCCGCAGCAAATACATCGACCGCCTCGACGGCGTCATTCTCGCAGCTCCCGACATCGACATCGACGTCTTCCAGGCCCAGGTGCGCGACATCAAGGACCTGCCCAGTCCGTTCACCATCCTCGTCTCGCGCCGCGACAAGGCGCTCGACGTCTCCGGCACGCTTACCGGCGGCCACGCCCGTGTCGGCAGCGGCGCCGATATCGCCGCACTGCAGGACGAGGACATCACGGTCCTCGACACCTCCGAACTCGACGGCGGTAGTCATGGGGTCTTCGCCAGTTCGCCGACGCTCATGGCGCTGGCGACGAGCGGCGCGCTCAACCGTGATATCGGCGTGCGCGGCGAGGGCGCGCCGGGCGAAACGCTCGTGGCCGACGGCACCTCGGTCATCCAGGGAGCAGCCTCGCTGGTGATCTACCTGCCGGCCCGCCTGCTCGGCGTCCAGCAGGCTCCTCTGATCCGATAAACCGTCAGTCGACCGATATCTCGATCAGGCACGGCCGCCTCAGTGCCCTTGCCCGGACTAGGGCCCGGGCCAGTTCGTCCGTACCCTCGATGCGCTCGCTCGCTAGTCCGTAGGCCTCGGCGACCAGGCGGAAGTCGGGCGGCACCGGCGACACGCCCACCGGCTCGACACCCACGTCGAGCATGGACGTCTCGATCTCGCGATAGCCGCGATTGTTCCAGACGACGAAGATGACCGGCGCTTTGGCGTCGAGAGCGGCACCGAGTTCCGGTAGCGTGAACTGGAAACCGCCGTCGCCGCTCAGGCACACCACCGGCACCTCCGGCAGAGCCAGAGCCGCTCCGATCGCCGCCGGCGGCCCGTAGCCGAGCGCGCCGTAGCCGGTCGCAGCGTTGAACCAGCCGCCCGGCCTGTCGTGGTCGTAATAGAGATTGGCGGCGTAGACCGGCTGGGTGGAATCGCCGACGATGACCGCTCCGGGAAGGGCCGAGCGGATCGCTTCGACGGCCTTCACCTGGCCGCGCATCGCATCGCCTATCTCGTCCCAGGCGGCATTGCGCGTCTTTTCCGCCCGAATCGTGCCGTCGCTCCCACGGGGTATTTCCCCGATCCCGCGATTGATCCGATCCAGCGCATCTCCCGCGTCCGACAGGATCGACACCGTCGCCGGACGCCGTGCCAGCTGCTCGGCATCCACATCGATGCGGACAAGCCTCGCAGGCAGCACGAAGCCGCCGTCGGCATACATGTCATAGTCGGTCGGACCGAATTCGGTGCCCGCAGCGATGACCAGATCGGCATGGGCCATCAGCGCGCGCACCGCCTTGAGGCTCGGGCTGGCGGGTACGTTGAGGCGATGCCCGTGAAGCAGGCCTCGCCCGTTGGCGGTCGTCACCACCGGCGCATCCATAAGCTCGGCAAGCGACCTGAGCGCCGGCTCGGCCCGCCTTGCCCCTCCGCCGGCCAGGATCAGCGGCCGTTTGGAGACGCGGATCAGCGCCATGGCCTCGGCGATAGCGGTATCGTCCGCCACCGGGGCCGATCCAGTTGGGGACAGCGGCTGCATGGCGGCCGCCGGCTGCGCCATGACGTCGAGCGATATCTCGATATGCACCGGTCCCGGCCGCCGCGTCGCGAAGATCTCGAATGCCTCGGCGATCGCGCCTTGCAACTCGGCCGCCTCGGTCACCCGCCGCGACGACAGCGCAACCTTGGCCATCATCCCCTGCTGGTCGGGCAACTCGTGCAGGTAGCCGAGCCCCTTGCCCAGCGTCGCCAGCGCGTTGACGCCGGAGATCACCAGCATAGGCACCGAATCGGCGCGCGCCTGGGCCATGGCTGTGATGGTGTTGGTGAGCCCCGGCCCGGTGATGACGAAGGCTACGCCCGGCCTGCCCGAGGCGCGGGCATAGCCGTCGGCCATGAAGCCGGCGCCCTGCTCGTGGCGCGGCGTGACGTGGCGTATCCGCGACCGCGCCAGCCCACGATAGAGCTCCACCGTATGCACCCCGGGAATGCCGAAGACGGTATCGACGCCGTAAGCCTCGAGAAGCTGGATCAGTGCCTCGCCGATGGTCGTCATGCCCGCTCCACCTCTGTTTCGTCCCTGAGCTTCACTCCCAGCATCGCCTCCACCGAGTCGATGCCGATCTCCGCCAGCTCGCCGGTCGAAAACATCTCGCTCGCCAGGCAGCCCTCGAGCCAAAGCCCGTCGATGACGGCGTTGATGGCGATGGCCTGCCGCCGCAGCTCGGCTATGCCCGCCGGGCGGCCGGCGCCGGCCAGAACCTCGGCAACCAGCGCCTCGACCTCGTCGCGGAACCCGAGATAGCCGGCACGGTGGGCCGCGCCCAATGCCGCGTCGGAGCTTGCCCGGCCGATGAAGTTCGCCCAGAGCGAGAAGGAGCGCGCATCGACCACCGGCGGCACCAGGCTGGCCTCGACGAAGGCCGCGAGGCGCAGTCTCGGCTCCTCGTCCACCGTCGCAAGCGCGGTCTTGGCGAGTTCGGTCATTCGTCCCATGACGTTCGCGTATGCCGCCTGCAGGAGGTCTTCCTTGCCTGGGAAATAGTGGCGGATGAGGCCGGCGGTGACGCCGGCGCGAAGGGCGATCGCCCGCACGGTCGCGCCCTGAAGGCCATGATCGGCAATGCAGTCCAGCGTCGCGTCGATCAGGTCCTGCCGCCGGCGCTCTTCGCCCTCGCGGCGGAATTTTCGGCGTGCGCCGGCGCTCAATGGATGCCCGCCAGGAACGGCGGCGCGACAGGATATGTGCCGGGTGCCTTCACCTACGCTTCTTCCGGAAACTGGCGGATGTCGGATAGCGCAGTATTTATACACTTGCATAACAACGCAGCAAGTGCCGTAATGGGCCCATAAGAACGCGGAACGGTGGGCCGTTGACGCCGCAAGGCAGAAAGGTCCATCCTCACCGCCCAGGGGAACATCGCGACGCACCATGAGCAGCCTGATGCATGCTGACGGGATGACGTTCACGCGCCGGAGCCGTTGCTGATGGCTGCGCTGCACGCAGCCGATCGCCCAGCCCAGACCGACGGCACGGCCGCCGAAGCCATCCACGTCGAGAACCTGCACAAGAAGTTCGGCCACCTGCACGTGCTGAAGGGCGTTTCGCTTTCGGCGCGCGACGGAGAAGTGGTTGCGATCATCGGCGGCAGCGGATCGGGCAAGTCGACGCTGCTGCGCTGCATAAACTGCCTCGAAAACCCGACCAGCGGCATCATCCGCGTCAACGGCGAGGAAATCCGCCTCAAGCCTGGCCCCCATGGCGACAGCGTGCCCGCCGACAGGCGCCAGATCGAGCGCATACGCTCGCGGCTGGGCATGGTGTTCCAGAGCTTCAACCTGTGGAGCCACATGACGTTGCTCGAAAACGTCATCGAGGTGCCGGTGCACGTGCTCGGGATCAAGCGTTCCGAGGCCGTGGCCGAAGCCGAGCGGTTGCTAGCCCGTGTCGGACTGGCAGAAAAGCGCGACGTCTACCCGGCATTCCTGTCCGGCGGCCAGCAGCAGCGCGCGGCGATCGCCCGGGCGCTCGCCATCCGGCCGCGCGTGATGCTGTTCGACGAGCCGACATCGGCGCTCGATCCCGAACTCGTCGGCGAGGTGCTCAAGGTCATCGCCGACCTCGCCCGCGAGGGGCGCACCATGGTCCTCGTCACCCACGAGATGAAATTCGCCCGCGAGGTGGCGACCCATGTGATCTATCTCTGGAACGGCCAGGTCGAGGAGGAAGGCCCGCCCGAACAGATTTTCGGCGCACCCAGATCGGAGCGCCTCAAACAGTTCATCCGCAGCATCGGTTAGCCGCGGACGAAAAATCGAGGGAACAACAGAAAACGAAAATCGGGAGTGACAGCATGAAAGCAATGCTTGCGACTGCGGCCCTGGCCCTGGTCCTCGGTTTCGCCGGGAGCGCCAGCGCCCAGGCAATAAAGGTCGGCATGGCGCCGGAACCCTATCCGCCCTTCGCCACGCCGGACGCATCCGGCAAGTGGACCGGCTGGGAAATGGACATGATCGATGCGCTTTGCGCCGAGGCGAAACTGCAGTGCGAGGTCACGATGACCGCGTGGGACGGCCTCATCCCGGCGCTCAACGCCAAGAAGATCGACGCCATCATCAATTCCATGTCGATCACCGATGAGCGCAAGAAGTCGATCGACTTCTCGGACAAGTACTACAACACCCCGACCGGCATCATCGGCTCCAAGGACGCCAAGTTCGACGCCACGCCGGAGGGGCTGAAAGGCAAGATCATCGGCGTCCAGGTGTCGACCGTGCATGAGGCCTACGCCAAGAAGCACTTCGCCGACGCCGCCGAGATCAAGATCTACCAGACGCAGGACGAGGCGCAGGCCGACCTCGCCGCAGGCCGCATCGACGCCGTTCAGGCGGATTCGCTGTCGCTCAACACCTACCTCGCCACCGATGCGGGCAAGGCCTGCTGCGACATGAAGGGCGACGTTGCCGAAGACGTCGAAATCCTCGGACCAGGCGTCGGCGTCGGCCTGCGCCAGGGCGACACCGAACTCAAGGACAAGTTCAACGCCGCCATCAAGGGCATTCGCGACAACGGCAAATACGCCGAGATCACCAAGAAGTATTTCGACTTCGACATCTACGGGAAGTGAGGCGCTGACGTAAGGCACAGCGCTGGCGACACCCTCCCCCTTGTGGGGAGGGATAAAGGGTGGGGGTCCGTCAGGCACCGACACGCGGCAATACCCCCACCCCTACCCCTCCCCACAAGGGGGAGGGGAACTCCGTCTTCCTCATCTCTCAGAGGACCACTGATATCGAGCACCTGCTGAACCCTCTGCTGCAATCCGCAACGGTCGAGCTGCTGTCGATCTCGCCCCCCGGCTGGGGAGGCAATCTCCTGCGCGGCCTCGCAAATTCGGTCCAGATCGCCGTGGGCGCCTTCGGCCTGGGCCTTGCGATCGGCATCGGCGGCGCCTGGGGTAAGCTTTATGGCGGGCCGGTGGTGCGGGATCTGATGGAGGTCTACACCACCATCGTCCGCGCGGTGCCCGAGCTGGTACTGATCCTGCTGCTCTACTATGCGGGAACCGATCTCGTGAACCGCGCCCTCGAAGCCCTCGGCTACGCGCCCGTCGACATCAGCGGCCTCGTTGCCGGCATCGTGGTGCTCGGCTTCGTCCAGGGCGCCTACGCCACCGAGGTCATCCGCGGGGCCATCCTGGCCATCCCCCAGGGCCAGATCGAGGCCGCGCGCGCCTATGGCATGTCGTCGGGGCTGATGCTGCGCCGGGTCACCCTGCCAGCCATGCTGCCCTTCGCCATTCCGGGCCTCGCCAATCTCTGGCTCATCGCCACCAAGGACACCGCACTGCTCGCCGTCGTCGGCTTCAACGAACTGACGCAGGAAACGCGCCAGGCCGGCGCCACCACCAAGGCGTACTTCACCTTCTTCGTGGCCGCGGGCTGCCTCTACCTTCTCCTGACCCTGTTCTCGAACGTCATCATCGGGCGCATCGAGCGCTGGGCCCGTCGCGGCATGCCATCTGTCGTGGAGGCGGGGCGATGAGTGCTGCGGCATCGACAGGACATGGCGCATCAGCTCGTTCGGAATGGCTGCAGCCGCACCGCATCGTCCTGATCGCGATTGCCGCCGGTTTGGTCCTGGCCGCTGCCTTCTTCATGCGCTGGGAGTGGCTTCCCGATTATCTCGACATGGCGCTTCTCGGCATCTGGCGGACGATCTGGATCCTTGTCGTCACCTGCGTGCTCGGCTTCATGCTCGCCGTTCCGCTCGGGCTCGCACAGGCCGCGGGTCCGTTCTGGCTCGCCTGGCCGGCCAAGGCGTTCTGCACCGTCATTCGCGGCACGCCGCTCTTGCTGCAGCTCTGGCTGCTCTACTACGGCCTAGGCTCGCTCTTCCCACAATATCCATGGATCAGGCAGTCCGAGCTGTGGCCGATCCTTAGGCAGGCTTGGCCCTACGCCGTGCTGTCCTTGACGATCTCCTACGCGGCCTACGAGGGGGAGGTGATGCGCGGCGCCTTCGCCGGCGTTCCGCGCGGCCAGCTCGAGGCAGCCCGCGCCTTCGGCATGAGCCGCACCACCATGTTCAGGCGTATCTGGCTGCCGCAGGCGATCTCCCGCGCGCTGCCGACGCTCGCAGGCGAGACAGTCCTGCAGCTCAAGGCGACGCCGCTGGTCGCCACCATCACCGTGATCGACATCTATGCCGTCGCCTCGCGGGTCCGGCAGGATACCTTCATCGTCTATGAGCCGTTGCTTCTGCTGGCGCTCATCTATCTGATCATCACCGGCATCCTCGTCTTCGCATTCCGCAGGCTGGAGGCGAGGATCCCGGCCAGACTGGGATAGGACCATGACAGCAACCGTCACTCTGAGCCTCGAGGAGGCCCGCGAACTCTGCATTTCGGCCGCAATGGGGGCCGGCGCCAGCGAGGAAACGGCGCGCTCCATCGCGCTCGCGGCCGTGGCGGCCGAGGCCGACGGTCAGTCGAGCGTCGGGCTTTCCCACTACATCGACTATCTCGAGGCGCTCGAGGCGGGGAGAATAGACGGCAAGGCCGAACCCGCCGTCACGCGCCCTGCCCTGGCGATCTATCTCTCGGACGCCCAGGGCGGGGCCGCGCACACCGCTTTCGACCGGACATTCGACGAGATTGCCAAGGCCGCCCGGCTGTTCGGGGTGACCGTCTTCGCGCAGAAGAACGCCTATACCTGCGGCTCGCTCGGCTACTTCACCGGCCGGCTCGCCGAGGCCGGGCTGGTGGCGCTTGCGGCGACCAACGGTCCCGCCCTCGTCGCCGGTTCGGGATCGACCAAGCCGGTCTACTGCACCAATCCGATCTCGCTCGCCGCCCCTTCCGCCGACGGGCCGCCGCTGATCATCGACCAGTCGTCGAGCGCCACCGCCTTCGTCAACATCCGCAAGGCTGCCAAGGCCGGCGAGGACATCCCCGAGGGATGGGCGCTCGACGCCAAGGGCAAGCCCACCACGGATCCCAAGAAGGCGATGAAGGGGGTGCTGCTCGCCTTCGGCGGCACCCGCGGCGCCAACATCGCGCTGATGGTCGAAGTGCTTGCCGCCGGGGTGTCGGGAGCCAACTGGTCGATCGACGCGCCGTCGATCACCGAGGGCGACCAGTCGCCCGGCACCGGCCTGTTCTTGGTGGCCCTCGATCCCAAGCTGTTCGATCCCGGCTTTGATATCCGCATGCGGGTGCAGCTCGACCGCCTGGCGGGCCGCTACGACGTCCACATCCCCGGCCCCGCCAAGGCCGCAGCACGCGTCCGCGCCGAGACCGAGGGCATCGTGGTGCCGGGACCGGTGCATGCCAGGATCGCCGAATTTGCCGCACGCCACGCCGGCTGAACGCCCGGGCCCGCAGCTGAACTGAGCTGGCCCCACACGCCGATTCGCGGGCGTCCACGAACTCCTGCGATTCTGGCCTCGAACTTTTTTCCTGCGTCCCCGTGAACCTTTCTCCTAGCCGCTGCGACCGAGCAGTGTCCGGGGCGAATTGAGTTCGCCCGATCGAAACGGGGAGGAACCCGAACCGAACGACCGTTCCGCCGTGACGCAGCAGGCGCCGCGACCCCGAAGCGCAACCTCGAAAGGGAAATGACCATGAAGACCAAGATCACGATCCTCACTGCGGCACTGCTTCTCGCCGGCGCCCTGGGCAGCGCCCATGCAGCCAGCCTCTCGGCGGCTCCCGGCAAGGACAGGCCCTCCGGCCCGGGCTCGTTCTCCGATAAATCGGGCAGCAGCAGGCCGTCCGGCCCCGGCGCAAAGGCCGCTCCGAGCGGGGGCGCGACCGAGGACAAGTACTGCAAGAACGGATCCGACAAATATCCGGCTTGCGACGCCAACTTCGTCCAGGCGTGCAAGGGTGCAGGTGGCACGATGTCGGGCAAGCAGGGTTGGGGTGGCAAGACGTGCTGGGAACCCTCCTGACGCTGTAGCGGGCACCGGCCCGACCTCGGCGTCGGCCGCCCGAATCCAGTGCCATCCGGAAAACCCCGCTTCGCGCGGGGTTTTCTGCGCAGTTCTGCTGTACAAAAAAGCCCCGCGCGCGGCGGGGCTTCGTCAAATCAGGCGCTCAACGCCAGGGCGTCAGTGGCGCATCAGCCAGTCGTCGATATCGCGTTCGGCGTCTTCCTGGGCCTTGCCGTAACGGGCCTGGAGCTTACCGGCGAGTTCCTTGCGCTTGCCGTTGATGACGTCGAGGTCGTCGTCGGTCAGCTTGCCCCACTGGGTCTGGATCTTGCCCTTGAACTGCTCCCAATTGCCTTCGATCTGGTTCCAATTCATCTTTTTCTCCTTCTCGAAATGCACGACAGGTCCGCCGCACTGCTTCCTGAACGCCACCGGGACGGCAGGGTTCCGACATTTTTCTAAAATCTGACTACACTTGTCATCTTTTTGTCAAATCCAGTTGATTTGACTTGCGGGTGCCCGCGCGACCTTTGTGCGGCGCAATATAAGAAAAACGAAATGGAGACATTGCTCTTGGCCCTGACGACCGAAACCACCGGCCGCCGCCTGTTCCTTCCCGCCCTTCGCGGGCTCTATGCGAGCCTGCACGATTCGGCTGAAACGATCCTGCGCGTCGTCGCGGGTGCCGCACTCGTCACCCACGGCCTCGGCAAGATTGCCGACCCGTTCGGCGCCGCCGGCATGGTCGAGGGGCTGGGCTTCTATCCCGGCGCCTTCTGGTCGGCGGCCCTGGCCGGCACGGAATTCTTCGGCGGCATCTTCATCGCGCTCGGGCTGCTGACGCGCCCGGCCTCCTTCGCCGCCATGTTCGTGCTCCTGGTCACCGTCTGGTTCCACTGGGTCACCCTCGGCCAGGGCTATGAGGGCGCCGAGAAGTCGATCCTCTGGACGGCGATCTTCCTGTTCTTCGCCGTGCGCGGCGGCAACCGCCATTCGATCGACGCGCGCCTCGGCCGCGAATTCTGATCCACCCGACCAGTTGCCTCCCAAGGCTGTACACCCGCCCGCGCCACATCGGCGCGGGCCGTTCCAACCGGTCGCTCGATGATTGCCTTTTCCGCGAAACGGGCTAAGAAACGCTGACATTCCAAGCCGTCGGGCCAAGCCGTCAGGCCAGGCCTTCAGGCGCCACCGGAGCCAGCGATGACCGAAATCCTCCAGACCCCGCAAATCGTCACCGTCTTCGGCGGGTCCGGCTTCATCGGACGCCACGTCGTGCGCGCGCTGGCCAAGCGCGGCTACCTGGTGCGCGTCGCCTGCCGCCGGCCCGACCTCGCCAATCACCTCCAGCCGCTCGGCAATGTCGGACAGATCCAGCCGGTCCAGGCGAATCTGCGCGTGCGCTGGTCGGTCGACCGTGCCGTCCAGGGCGCCTCGCACGTCGTCAACCTGGTCGGCATCCTCGCCGAGGGCGGCCGCCAGCGGTTCTCGACCGTGCAGGAATTCGGCGCTCGCGCCGTCGCGGAGGCCGCCCGTGCAGCGGGAGCCACACTCACCCACGTCTCGGCGCTCGGCGCCGACGCCAATTCCGCCTCGCTATACGCCCAGACCAAGGCGCGCGGCGAGAAGGCCGTGCTCGACACACTGCCGGATGCGGTGATCTATCGCCCGTCGATCGTCTTCGGTCCGGAGGACGGCTTCTTCAACCGCTTCGCCAACATGGCCCGCTTCTCGCCGGTGCTGCCGCTGATCGGCGGCGGTGAAACCCGTTTCCAGCCGGTCTATGTCGGCGACGTCGCCGAGGCGGTGGCGCGCGCGGTGGACGGTAAGGTCAGGGGCGGAACCATCTACGAGCTCGGCGGCCCACAGGTGAAAACCTTCAAGGAATGCCTCGAGGAGATGCTCGAGGTCACCGACCGCAAGCGGATACTGGTCAACGTTCCGTGGTGGGCGGCCAACCTGCAGGCGTCGATCCTCGGCCTCCTGCCCAACCCGCTTCTAACCAAGGACCAGGTGGTCCTGCTGCAGAGCGACAACGTCGTCTCCAAGGCCGCGCAGGACGAGAACCGCACCATCGCGGCTCTCGGCATCGCGCCGAAGACCACGGCCTCGATCCTGCCGAGCTACCTCTGGCGTTATCGCGCCGCCGGCCAGTTCACCCGCAGGACGGAAGCCTGATCCGAGGCCGGGGCGGATGGACGCCCTGGCCGCACTTCTGCCTCAGGGACTCGACCCGCTGGCGGCGGGTCTGCCGGTCAGCGCCAGCGCGGCTCTGACTGCCGCAATCGGGGGATCGCAATCACGGTGCTAGCGCTGAACCTGTTGCGCCGCAGGATAGCCGGGTTCGTCTGAAGCGCGTTCCTCTTCCCTTAGCGGGAGGAGATGGCGTGGGCGATTAACCCCACACCAACAGCGCAACCAGCCCCACGCTGCCGACGATCAGCCGCCACCAGCCAAACAGCGCATAGCCCTTGCGCGAGACGTAGTCGAGCAGGTGGCGCACCACGAGCAGCGCGGTGATGAATGCGGCCACGAAGCCGACGCCGATCACTGGCAGGTCGGAAGCCGACAGGACGTCGAGGTTCTTGTAGAGGTCGTAGGCGAAGGCCCCTGCCATGGTCGGCATGGCGAGGAAGAACGAGAATTCCGCCGCCGCGCGCTTGTCCACGCCCAACAGCAGCGAGCCGACGATCGTCGCACCCGAGCGCGACGTGCCGGGAATCAAGGCGAGCGTCTGGAACAGGCCGATCTTGAGATACACCGACAGCGGAAACTCGGTGATGTCGTGGTATTTCGCCTTGAGGTCCATCTTGTCGAGGAACAGGAGGACGAAGCCGCCGAGTATAAGCATGATGCAGATGAGCATCGGCGTCTCGAACAGCACCGTCTTGATGAAGCCGTGCAGGAGCACGCCGAGCACCGCCGCCGGCAGGAACGCGATCAGGATGCCTGCGACGAATCGCTGCGTGCCCGGGTCGCGCGGCAGGTCGACCGCCATGCGCCACAGCTTTGCGGAATAGACCGACAGGATGGCGAGGATCGCGCCGAGCTGGATCAGGATCTCGAACGTCTTGCCCGTAGAATTGAAGCCCAGGAAGTGGCCGGCGAGCAGGATATGCCCCGTCGAGGAGACGGGGATGAACTCCGTCAATCCTTCCAGCAGCCCGAGAAGCAGCGCATCGATGAGTGTCTGGCTTTCCATCGCATCCCCGCGAGTTCATTCGCGATTGCTTGTCACGGGGCGGAACTCACCCTATAGGTCGGTTCGCCCGAGAGCCCGGCGAGCCGGGCCCAGTTGCTCTAGCGGCCCGGCGGGCGATTCGCCAGAGCGCCCCCGTTCACGAATTTTCGCAGGACCATGCTGACCCTTTTCCATCACCCCATGTTCGCGACGTGCCGTTTCGTCCGTCTGGCGTTCGGCGAGTATGGCGAGGATCTGGCGCTGATCGAGGAGAAGCCGTGGACGCGACGCAAGGAATTCCTGGCGCTCAATCCGGCCGGAACGCTGCCGGTGCTGCTCGCCGAGGGTGACGTGCCGATCGTTGGCGCGATGATCATCTCGGAGTATATCGACGAGACGCGCGGCGTGCTGAAGCGCGACCGTCGCCTGTTCGCCGAAGACCCGATGGAACGCGCCGAAATCCGCCGCTTGACGGACTGGTACCTGACCAAGACCGAGGGCGAGGTGACGCGCCATCTCGTGCGCGAGCGCGTCCTCAAGCCGATGATGCCGGAATCGGCCGGTGGCGGGTCGCCCGATTCGGCGGCCATCCGCGCCGCCCGCGCCAACATCCGCCAGCACATGAAATACACCAACTGGCTGGCCGGCACGCGCCACTGGCTCGCCGGGGCGCGCATCACCTATGCCGACCTCGCCGCCGCGGCCTCCCTTTCGGTGCTCGACTATATGGGCGAAATCGACTGGCGCGAGCATTCGTCGGCGCGCGAATGGTACACCCGCGTCAAGTCGAGGCCGTCCTTCAGGCCGCTGCTCGCCGACCGGGTGCGTGGGCTCACCCCGGCATCGCACTATGCGGACCTCGACTTCTGACAAGGCACTGCGCCAGCTGATCGAGCGCGAGGCGGAGCGCGCCGGCTTCGCCGCGGTCGCCGTCACGCGCCCCGACGCCATTCCGCTTGCGCCGGCACGGCTCGCCCAGTTCGTCGGCGAAGGCCTGCACGGTTCGATGGGCTGGATGGAAGAGACGCTGGAGCGGCGCGCCGATCCTTCGGTCCTGTGGCCAGAGGTGCGCTCGATCGTGGTGTTGGCCATGAACTACGGGCCCGGCGAGGATCCGCGCGGCCTGCAGGAAATGACCGACCGCGCCGCCATCTCGGTCTATGCCCGCAACCGCGACTATCACGACGTCATGAAGGGCCGGCTGAAGGAGATCGCCGGCAAGATCGTCGCCCGGGCCGGCGGCGACGTGAAGGTGTTCGTCGATACCGCCCCGGTGATGGAAAAGCCGCTCGCCGAAGCGGCCGGGCTGGGCTGGCAGGGCAAGCACACCAATCTCGTCAGCCGCGAATTCGGCTCCTGGCTGTTCCTCGGCACCATCTTCACCACTGCCGAACTGGCACCCGACGAGCCCGAAATCGACCGTTGCGGCTCCTGCCGGGCCTGCCTGGACGCCTGCCCCACGGGCGCCTTCCCCGCCCCCTACCGGATCGATGCACGCCGCTGCATCTCCTACCTGACCATCGAGAACAAGGGGCCCATCCCGCTCGAATTCCGCGACAAGATCGGCAACCGCATCTATGGCTGCGACGACTGCCTCGCCGCCTGTCCGTGGAACAAGTTCGCCCAGGCCGCCTCGGAGCAGAAGCTCGCGGCCCGCGACGACCTGCGCGAGCCACGCCTCGCCGACCTGCTCGCGCTCGACGACGCCGGCTTCCGCACCTTCTTCTCCGGCTCGCCGGTCAAGCGAATCGGCCGCGACCGCTTCGTCCGCAACGTGCTGATCGCGGCCGGAAATTCGGCCGACGAGACCCTCGTGGAGCCCTGCCGGACGTTGCTGTCCGACGCCTCGCCGCTGGTTCGGGGTGCAGCTGTATGGGCATTGTCGCGGCTCGTTCCCGAAGCGGCGCTTTGCACCCTTGCGCAACAGGCGCTGAAGGCGGAAACCTCGCCCGATGTCGTCGCCGAATGGCGCGCGGCTCTGGCGGAACAGGAAACGACGCGAGCATGAGCGAACAAAAGGTCTTCATCTTCGGCGCCGGTTATTCCGGCAAGGCCTTCGCCGGCATGCGGCCGCAGGGCGTGCCCATCGCCGGGACGACGCGCTCGCAAGAGAAATTCGCCGGCCTCGATGCGGCCGGCATCGAACCCTTCGTCTTCGACGGCCGCCTGTCGCCCGAGATCAGGGCAAAGCTTGAGGAAACCACACATCTCGTCGTGTCCGCGGCCCCCAACGACGACGGCGACCCGGTGCTCAACGCCGCCCGCGACGCGATCGTCCACCACATGCCGCTGCTGCGCTGGGTCGGCTATCTCTCCACCGTCGGCGTCTATGGCGACTATGGCGGCGCCTGGATCGACGAAACCGCCGAATGCCGGCCGAAATCCGGCCGCTCGACGGCGCGGCTGGAGGCCGAACGCGAATGGCACGAGCTCGGCGAGGAGACCGGCCGGCCGGTTGCCATCCTGCGGCTGTCTGGCATCTACGGACCCGGCCGCAACGCCTTCGTCAATCTCGCCAACGGCACCGCCAAACGCCTCGTCAAGGCCGGGCAGGTGTTCAACCGCATCCACGTGGCCGACATCGCCGGCGCACTCTGGCACCTGGCCGACGGCGAGTATGGCGGGGTCTTCAACGTGACCGACGATCTGCCCGCGCCACCGCAGGACGTCGTCGCCTACGCCGCCGAAGTGATGGGCGTTGCGCCGCCCCCCGAAATTCCTTTCGAGACCGCCCAACTTTCGCCCATGGCGCGGTCCTTCTATGGAGAAAACAAGCGCGTCTCCAACACGGCGATCAAGGCGCTCGGCTACGCGTTCCGTTATCCCGACTACCGTGCGGCGTTCGACGGCATGTGGGCGGACGGTTCCTGGCGGGGCGAAGGCGACGGCGACAAGCGCAGTCCGATGCGGCGGACCTAGTCCGGGCGACGACATGGGTGGGGCGGCAGCGCCGAAATTCACCTTTCGGTAACCACGGTGGCGCAATCTTTTCGGAGAGGGTCAACGCCATGACGTCATTGTTCAACAAGTTCCTGGCCAGGGCGGCACGGACGGCGATGGCCGTCGCCACGCTCGGCATGGTCGGCTTCGACCTGCAGTCCGCCAATGCCGCGGAACTCGCCAAGGATCTCTTCGGCCACACCAAGCTGCCAGCGGCAACCGCCCCCGCATCCTATGGCTTCTACTCCAAGGGCTGTTTCTCCGGCGGCGTGGCGATCGCCACCGACGGGCCGACCTGGCAGGCGATGCGCCTGTCGCGCAACCGCCGCTGGGGTCACCCCAAGATGATCGCGCTGATCGAGAAGCTGTCGCGCGACGCGACGCAGGACGGCTGGCCGGGACTGCTCATCGGCGACATCTCGCAGCCGCGCGGCGGACCGATGCTGACCGGCCATGCTTCGCACCAGATCGGCCTCGACGCCGACATCTGGCTGACGCCGATGCCCGACCGCCGGCTCACGCCCAGCGAGCGCGAGAACATGAGCGCTGTGTCGATGGTCAACGAAAAGACCCACCGCGTCATCGAGAAGCGCTGGACCCCTGCCCACACCCGCCTGATCGAGCGCGCCGCCAGCTATCCGGAAGTCGAGCGCATCCTCGTCAATCCCGGCATCAAGAAGAAGCTCTGCGACACCGTCACCGGCGACCGCTCCTGGCTGCGCAAGGTGCGGCCGTTCTGGGGCCACGACTATCACTTCCACATCCGCATCGGCTGCCAGCCCGGCTCGCACGGCTGCAAGGAGCAGGATCCGACGCCGCGCGGCGACGGCTGCGACAAGTCGCTGGCCTGGTGGTTCACCGAGGAGCCGTGGCGCCCCGCGACCGGTCCCGAGAAGCCCAAGGCTCGCGACATCATGACCATGGCGAGCCTGCCCAAGGAATGCCGCGCGGTGCTCGCCGCCCCCTCGCCCGTCAGCGAAGCTGCGGTGACCTACCGCGGTAAGGGCGCTCCGACAGCCGTGGTCGCCGCACCGGCTCCCGCAGCGCCGGCGGTCGCCGATACCCCGGTAATCACGGACCCCGGCACGCCGGCCGCCGCAAACGCCTTCGTGCCGCGGCCCTCGGTCGACGTTCCGCTACCGCGCCCGCGTCCCAGGAACTGACGCATGTTGCGCCGGGCTTGCCCCGGCGCTTCCAAAGCGGCAGGAATCCGTCTATGGATTTCAACCGATTTAAGCAGCACGGATCCGGAGAGTGACCCCAGCATTGCGTCTCGCGCTGATCGCCCATGACCAGAAGAAGGACGACATGGTCGCCTTCGTCGGCGACCATGCCAGGTTCCTGGAGACCTGCCACATCGTCGCCACCGGCACGACCGGCCAGCGCATCCTGGCGGCCTGCCCCAGCCTCAACCTGACGCCGCTGAAAAGCGGTCCGCTCGGCGGCGACCAGCAGATCGGCGCGCTGATCAGCGAGGGCAAGATCGACGTGCTGATTTTCTTCGTTGATCCGCTGACGCCGATGCCGCATGACGTCGACGTGAAGGCCCTGATGCGGCTTGCCATCGTCTACGACATCCCGATGGCATTGAATCGCGCGACGGCCGAGATCATGCTGGAAAATCAAGAGAACGGCTGAAGCGCCGCGACCAACATCCGGGAACCAGACTGGGCATGTCACATCCGAGCGAGCAGGCACTCCCCTTCCCGATCCTGATCGGCGACATCGGCGGCACCAACGCCCGCTTCGCCATCGTCGAGAGCGCCGACAAGGAGGCAGGCGAGCCGCGTATCGTCCAGACCGCCAGCTACGCCACCATCGACGACGCCATCCTCGCGGTGCTGGACGGGCAGCCGGTGCGCCCGCGCTCGGCGGTGCTCGCCGTGGCCGGGCCGGTCGAAGGCGAGGAGATCGCGCTCACCAACTGCCCCTGGGTGGTGCGGCCGAAGCAGATGTTCTCGACCATCGGCCTCAGCGACATACTGGTGCTCAACGACTTCGAGGCCCAGGCGCTCGCGGTCGTCGCCCTCGGCGACGAGCATATGGAGAAGATCGGTCCGGGCGAACCGGAGGAAGGCGCGGGCCGCGTCGTGCTTGGGCCCGGCACCGGCCTCGGCGTCGCAGGCCTCGTGCATGCGCTCGGCCGCTGGATTCCGGTCCCCGGCGAAGGCGGCCACATGGATATCGGCCCCCGCAGCCCGCGCGACTTCGAAGTGTTCCCGCATATCGAGAAGCTCGAGGGCCGCATCTCCGGCGAGCAGATCCTGTGCGGACGCGGCCTGGTCAACACCTATCGCGCCGTCGCCAAGGCGGACGGCAAGACGCCCAAGCTCACCCAGCCGGCGCAGGTGACCGCGGCGGCACTCGAAGGCAGCGATCCGATCGCCGAGGAGGCGCTGGAACTCTTCGTCACCTGCCTCGGCCGCACGGCGGGTGACCTGGCTCTTATCTTCAAGAGCAAGGGCGGCGTCTACCTCACCGGTGGCATCGCCCAGAAGATCGTGCCGGCGCTGAAGAAGGGTAATTTCCGCGAGGCCTTCGAGGACAAGGCCCCGCATCGCGAACTGATGCGCTCCATGCCGGTCTACGTCATCACCCACCCGCTCGCCGCCCTCGCCGGGCTTGCCGCCTATGCGCGCAAACCCGAGCTCTTCGGCATCGAAACCGGCGATCGCCGCTGGCGCGTCTAGCCACCGGCAAGTCCAGCCTGCGGTCAAAAGGCGGTTTCCCCTCCGGGCTTCATGCTCTATGAGGGGCACAACTTTCGCGTACCCGACAGGACTGCCTGTTTGACCACTGCCCGCAAGGACAAGACAAAGGCCTCGCCCGGCGAGATCTATGCCGTTCTCAGGCGGATCGCCGCCGAAAACGGCCGCGACTATGCTTGGCACTATGCCCTCGCCGCACTGTTCCTCATCATCGTCGCCGGCACCACGGCCTTCACCGCCTGGATCATGCGCGACGTGGTCGACGAGATCTTCTATCGCCAGCGCGCCGACCTCATCGTCCTCATCTGCCTGTCGATCGTCGCGGCCTTCGTGCTGCGCGGTGTAGCCACCTACGGCCAGGCGGTCGTGCTCGCCAAGGTCGGCAACAACCTCGTCGCCCGCTACCAGCGCCGCATCTTCGACCACCTGATGACGCTGGGGATGGATTTCTTCTCCACGACCCGCTCCGCCCAACTCGCGGCCCAGATCAACCAGAACGTCAACGGCATCCGCGACATGCTGTCGATGACCGTCACCTCGATCGCCCGCGACCTCGTTTCGCTGGTCGCGCTCGTCGGCGTCATGGTCATCCAGGATCCGGTGCTGTCGCTCTTCGCGCTCCTGATCGGCCCGCCGCTGGTCCTTTTGGTCAACAGCCTGATGCGGCGGCTGAGGCAGCTGAACCGCGAGGCCATCCTGGTCAATTCGCGGCTGATCGGCGCGATGCAGGAGACGGTACAGGGCATCGCCATCGTCAAGGCCTTCACCATGGAGGACCAGCTGTCGCAGCGCCTCTCCGGCCTGGTCAGCGACGTGGAAGCCCGCTCCAACAAGATCGCGCGGGTGTCCGAGCGCCTGTCGCCGGTCTCCGACATGCTGGCCGGCATCGTGGTGGCGGCGGTCATCGCCTATGCCGGCTACCGCGCCGCCATGGGCTCGCAGCCGCCCGGAACGGTCTTCGCCTTCATCACCGCACTGCTGCTCGCTTATGACCCCGCCCGCCGCCTGGCGCGCACGCAGGTGGGGCTCGAGCGGACGCTGGTCAACGCGCGCATGATCTACGAGATCCTCGACATGCCGCCGCGCCAGAGGGACGTGCCGGGAGCCACCGAACTCGTGGTCGGCGATGGCGACATCCGTTTCGAGCGCGTCTCCTTCTCCTACGGACCCGAGGTTCCGGTCCTGCACGAGCTGACCTTCACGGCCGCCGGCCGCAAGACCACGGCGATCGTCGGTGCGTCGGGTGCCGGCAAGTCGACGCTGGTCGCGCTGCTGCAGCGTTTCTACGACGTCGAAGGCGGGCGCATCACCATCGACGGCCAGGATATCGCAGCCGTCACCAAGCGCTCGCTGCGGCGGCAGATCGCCTATGTCTCGCAGCATCCCTATTTGTTCGAAGGCACGATCCGCGACAACATCCGCTACGGCCGCGCCGACGCCACCGATGCCGAGATCGAGCAGGCGGCCGCGAGCGCCGAGGCGGACGGTTTCATCCGCCAGCAGCCCAACGGCTACGACACACCGGTCGGCGAAGGCGGCGCCACGCTTTCCGGCGGCCAGCGTCAGCGCGTCTCCATCGCCCGGGCGCTGGTACGCAACGCACCGATCCTGCTGCTCGACGAGGCGACCTCGGCCCTCGACAACGAATCCGAAGCCAGGGTGCAGGCAGCGCTTGCCGGCATCATGAAGGACCGTACCACCATCGTGATCGCCCATCGGCTCTCGACCGTGGTCAACGCCGACCATATCGTGGTCCTCGACCGCGGGCGGCTGGTGGAGCAGGGTACGCATGCGGAACTGATGGCGGACCCGGACAGCCTCTATGCCCGCTTCCACAACATGCACGATGCGGCCGGGCTGGGCTTGCTGGACGACATCGGCGACGTGACGATCGACAAGCCGGAGCACGCGAGCACCGCGGCAGGGAGCAGGCAATGAGCGATATGGGTCTTGTGGTCGTCGGCGCGGCCGGCCGTATGGGGCAGGTGCTGCTGCGCACCGTGCACACCATGGATGGCGTGCGCGTCGTCGGCGCGGTTGAGCGCTCGGGCTCGCCGCATCTCGGCAAGGACGCCGGCGAGATGGCTGGCGTCGGCATCATCAATGTCGAGATCACCGACGATCCGCTGGCAGCCTTTGCCAAGGCCGACGGGGTTCTCGACTTCACGGCGCCGGCCGCGACCGTCGAGTTCGCCGGTTACGCAGCCCAGGCGCGCATCGCCCATGTGATCGGCACCACCGGCTGCTCGCCCGAGGACGATGCGAAGATCACTGCGGCGGCGCGCCACGCCACGATCGTCAAGTCCGGCAACATGAGCCTCGGCGTCAACCTTCTCGCCGTGCTTGTCGAGAAGGCTGCCCAGGCGCTGGGCCCGAGTGACTTCGACATCGAGGTGCTCGAGATGCATCACCGTCACAAGGTCGACGCCCCCTCGGGTACGGCGCTCCTGCTCGGCGAGGCCGCGGCCCATGGCCGCCAGATCGCGCTGGCCGAGAAGAGCGTGCGGGTCCGCGACGGCCATACCGGCGTCCGCGAGGCGGGCACCATCGGCTTCGCCACGCTGCGCGGCGGCTCGGTCGTCGGCGAACATTCCGTCATCCTCGCCGGCACCGGCGAACGCATCGTCATGTCGCATCTTGCGGAAGACCGCTCGATCTTCGCGCGCGGCGCCGTCAAGGCGGCGCTCTGGGCGCACGGCCGCAAGCCGGGTCTCTATTCGATGCGGGACGTCCTCGGCCTCTAACTCGTCAAACTGTCATCCATCCCAAGGGAGCAAACATGTCCGGTACCCTCGTGCTCGTTCGCCACGGCCAGAGCGAATGGAATCTCAAGAACCTGTTCACCGGCTGGCGCGATCCCGGCCTGACCGAGCAGGGCCACGCCGAGGCCAAGTCCGCCGGCGAGAAGCTCAAGGCGCGCGGCCTCAAGTTCGACATCGCCTTCACCTCGGCGCTGTCGCGCGCCCAGACCACGTGCCAGCACATCCTCGACGTGCTCGGCCAGAGCGATCTCAAGACCGTCCGCGACGCGGCGCTCAACGAGCGTGACTATGGTGACCTCAACGGCCTCAACAAGGACGACGCCCGCGCCAAGTGGGGCGAGGAGCAGGTCCACATCTGGCGCCGCTCCTACGACACCCCGCCCCCCGGCGGCGAAAGCCTCAAGGACACCGGCGCACGTGTCTGGCCCTACTACCTGCACGACATGCAGAAGCACGTGCTGTCGGGCGGCACGGTCCTGGTCGCGGCGCACGGCAATTCGCTGCGCGCGCTGATCATGGCGCTCGAGGGCATTTCCGGCCCCGACATCGTCAAGCTCGAGCTCGGGACCGGCGTGCCGATCGTCTACAAGCTCAACGCCGATTCGACGGTCGCCTCCAAGGAAGTGCTGGCCTGACGCCAGCGAAGGGCATTCTCGCCGGTCCTGCACCGGCGATTCGCCGCGCCGACGACGCCCGCCGCCCCTTCCGGGGGCGGCCTGGCATTTGCCATTCCGGCTGGACAGCCCGAAAGCCCATACTGCCCCTGGGTCACCTTCCTAGCCGAACCTAAACAAAACGCCGCCTGCGACGTATTCGCCGGCAAAAGCTGAAAAAGCGCGTTGACACAGTCGCTTCGCCCGCTTACATCACCGCCACCAGCCCAGATGGCGGAATTGGTAGACGCGCACGGTTCAGGTCCGTGTGCCGCGAGGCGTGGAGGTTCGAGTCCTCTTCTGGGCACCAATTCTTCGGCCGGACGATCTTTCGTCCAGGCCTTACAAAAAGCCCGGTTCGCCCGGGCTTTTTTGTTGCCCGGATCCAGGACATTCCTGCGCTTACGTCGAAGGCTGTATCGGCACGATGACGCCATCCGGCTGCAGGCGTCGCTGATGGCGGAAGCTGATCCAACTTACCGGGATCGAGGCAAGGTAGACGACCGTAAAGGCGACCAGGACCTCGCGTGGGTAGAAGAATGTCGCGGCAAGCCCGACCATGCAAAGAGCCAGGATCAGGTTGCGCCCGGTGCGGGTTTCACCGAGCCTGATCGTCTTGCCGGAGTATGTCGGCACCGTCGACACCATCAGGAACGCAACGAGCAGGGTATAGGTGGCGACCCACGGCATCGATCCGGCCGTGGGCTCGACGATGGATATCGGCAACAGCACGGCCAGCGCGGCGCTGGGGGTCGGCAGCCCTACGAAGTAGGCCTTGCGCCAATATGCACGGGGCTCGTCGGATTGTGCATTGAAGCGCGCGAGGCGGGTCGCCGAGGACATGACAAAGGCGGCCAGACAGACGCTCAGGAATACCCCCATGTATTCTTCGCTCCAGAAGAACAGCAGGACGACTGGCGCCAGTCCAAAGCTCAGGAAATCGGCCAGGCTGTCGAACTCCTCGCCGAACCGGGAGCAAACATGCAGCCGGCGCGCGAGGCGCCCGTCGATACCGTCGAGCAAGGCCGAAATGACGATGGCGCTGAGCGCATGGTCGAACTGCTGCTCGATCGAGAAGCGAATGGACACCAGCCCCGAGCACAGGGCGAGTGCCGTCACCGAGTTCGGCAGGTAACGAACCATGCCCGTCGTGCTCCACCCTGCGTCGTCCATGTTCGTTCCGGCCATTTCGCCCTCCCTGTCGAAGCGGATGCAGGTGCATCCCCGGACTGTTGACGTTGCTCTGATCCTCGCCACCTTGCCTGCAGGCAGGCTCAGGGCTCCCATGTCTCCTCAATTCAACCGGGCGTCCGACCTGTGCAATCCCACCGGCTCCCCCGGGATTCCCCCGTCCAGTTCCAACAAGGAGACATCAGCCGTATCGGCCTGAAGGCGCGGATCGACCGGGTGCCAATTGGGCCGGGTCCCGAACAGTCCGAAGATGTCGTCCGAAACAAGCTGCGGCTCGTTTGGGAGATGGCTCAGGAGCGAAAGGTCGTAGATGGCGGACACATCCGACGGGGCGTAGCCCATCAGTTCGAGCAATGTCGGCGCGATGGCGAAATGCGATGCCTTGCCCGGGTAATTTCGAGCCACTGCCGTCAGGCGGTCGCGCAGCGCCTGATCTTCCGTCGCCACCATCAACGGCACGATGCCTTCGTTCGGATTGACATTGGTCACCGAACTGCAATGCGTCAGGCGGCCGGTGCTGAAGTTCTGACCATGGTCCGCGGTATAGACCATCGTCGTCCCGTCCCAGTTCGCCTCCTTCGTGAGGCGCGCCATGGTTCGGTCGGTCGACCAGCGCACAGCCTTGGTATAAGCAGCAAGGGTCGCCGGATCGTCGCCCGGCGGGCCTTGTTCCACCGCTTCATTTCCTGGCGCGTTGTTGATGTAGGGGAAATGCGCCCCGTTCTTGTTGGCGTAGATGAAAACCCGGTCGCCGCGGGCAAGTTCCTCGAGCGCGATGCGGACCAGTTCATCGTCCAGGCTGTAAGCTGGAATGTCATCGTCCAACTTGTGTATGTCGTCTATCCACGCGGCCTCGGTGGGGGTCATGTAGTTTTGCAGCTTGCCGTAGACGGTGATGAAGCCTGCCTGAGCGTCGATGAAGACGGTGCGGAATCCCGCCGCCTTTGCATATTGCCAGATCGTCGGGTTCTTCACGACGCTCGCCACGAGATTGCGCCGCTCGGCCATGAACCGCAGCATCGCATTGGATATGTTCGAGCAGTTGCCGCTCGATACCGCGGGGCCAAAGTCAATCCAGCGGCGTCCTTCTTCGGCAAAGGCCGGTGTCACGGCGTTCCCGGGATCGAGGCTGACGAAATCCGCGCGCATGCTTTCGTCGACCATCATGACCAGCGCGCGGACGAGTGGCCTGCCGGGCTGCAGCGCCACAGGGTCACGCGGCACGTACATGCCGGTGCCGAGCTTGTATGCCGCCAGTGCAGCCAGCGATATCGGTGAGAATTGCTTGGGCATGGCCTCCGAGCCCTTGCCCTCCCGGTAGATCACCACAAGTGCGATCAGGACGATGGGAACGGCAGGCAGCAGCGCCTGCGCAACACGAATTCTCGGAGATACGCTGAAGCTCAATCCCGACGGCATCGCAATCGCCGCGATGCCCAGGCCGAAAACCAAAATCGAGGGCCCGACCGCCGCCGAATAGAATGCCATCGCCCGCCCTGCCTCATGGCGAGCGGCCCAGAAATTCAGCACGTCGAAGATGAAGAATTCCGATCCCTGGACCAGGTGATAGCCGAATGCGGAAGCGCCGGCAGCCGCAAGCGGTAAAGCCCAGACTGTGCGCACGACAGGCGAGGGATGAAAGGCCGCGGCAAGGACTGCTGCAAGCGCGCACATCCATAGGGCGGAAAACACCACCAGCGTCACGAGGCGCTGCTCATCAATGAGCACCTGGAAACGAGCCACGAGACCCTTGTTGGTGAGCACCAACAAGGCCACCAACAGAGCAACCTTCGCGGCCGACAGCAGCACTGCTTTCATCTGGACCCGCCTATCCGAAAGGTGTCTTTGGAGACGCCGCGACACCCGGTCGACCGCCTGTTTGCGCCCGACGAAACCTCCGTCATTGCCATCGCGGCCAGTCTAATGGCGTCGAAAATGTAATGCCGGCTAAGAAGCTTCGACAGAAACCAAAAGGGAGAGCATCTACGTCGAATGGGGAAACTCAATGCGCCGGAAGGTGAAACTGCGACCTTCGCTCCCAAGATCGAGGCCTGCACTGTGCCGCAAGGCGCATTTGCACTACCTGCAGGCTGGCAAAAAAGAACTCAAAGACAAAAACATCAGCGGTTACTTGGCATTGGTCGTGCCGGCTCCCGCCTTGGGCGGCGGGAGCCAGCGGTGCTAATCCTCAAGCCTCCAGATTGCGGTTGCGGTCCTGCCAGAGCGACAGGACGGCAAGCAGTGCGACGGCTATGCCGAGGCCGATGTGCCAGTTGCGCAGCGCGCCGCCATATTCGAAGGTGAAGGGCGAGGCGATCATCCAGAGGCCGCAGAACAGCGTCAGGATTTCCTCCCAGCGCCGCAGGAAGATCTGCTCCAGCCCGCCGAGCACCACGATGGCAGCGCCCACCAGCGCGGTCGCCGCGGCCATGGTGGTCATGCCGCCGATGTCGAACCACATCGGCGACACCAGGATCATGGCGCCGAGGATCATCAAGGCGACATCCTCCCAGCGCCGGTGTTGCATCAGTCCCATGTTGTCAAGAGTTGCCATGACGAAAATCCTCTCAGGACAAGTTCGAGTGAAGCTCAAACGCCCGTGAGGACTTGCCGACGTGCCGAACTCCTCAACGGGCGTTCTTCGCACTGCCGCCATTATCTCAAAAAACCCAAACGAGTTCAATGAAAGCCGCAAATCCGCAAGGAACCGAGTCGCCGGGCGCCCTACGCTACTCGCCGGTAACCTGCGCATAGAGCCGCGAGCGGCTGCCGAACAGGCCGAGTATCCGGCCCGCCGACCAGCCGGCTGCCCGTGCGCAGGCGACGACACCCGGCCCGCCGCGGAACGGCATGGCTACCGCCGAGGCGGCGACGGCCAAAAGCCGATAGGCCAGCATCGCGACGATGCCGCATATCGCGCAGCCGCCGACCCGCCTCTTGCGGGCGAAGGAAGCGAGCGACTGGTCGCGGGCGCGCCTGAACTGGTAGGCAAAAGTCAGCCGTTCCGGAGGCATGGTCTCATATACGAGCGCCCTGTCGGCCCAGGATTTCATCAAGCCGCGGCGAGTGACCTCGCGGTTAAAGGCCGCGTCGCTGCCGCCCGACAGCGGATTGCGCTCGTCGAAGCGCAACCCGTGAAGTTCAAACAGGTCGCGGTGCGCGAGCCAGTTGTTGGTGACGATGGTGATGCGGTCGGCCCGGCCCGCCAGGTTCTGCCGCCGGGCGACGGCCGCCTTGTGGCGGAAGCGCTGTTGCACCCCGGTCAGGATCGCCTGGCGCCATCGCGACAAGGGTGCCGCCGGCGCCTGCGCCTCCACCGGGCCACCGACGAGGAGCGCGCCGCTGCGCCGATATTCGGCGACCAGTTCCACAAGCCAGTCCGAGGCCACCCGCTCGTCATCGTCGATGAACGCGACGAGATCGGCGCCGATGGACAGTGCGTGGTCGACGGCCCGGTTGCGTGCGACGGGAATGCCGATGCGCGGCTCGAGCAGATAGTCGGCCTTCGGGCCCGTCCCGGCGACGATGTCACGGCAGTCGGGGCGCAGCCCATTCTCCACCACGACGAAGCTCAAATCGACGCCGGCCGGCGTCCTGCACGCCGCCCAGGACTCGAGAAGTTCGCTAAGCATGAGAGGTCGTTCGCGGGTGATAGCCGCAACACAGAGCCGCAGACGCGGCATGGATTTTGAAGACATTGCCCTGACTCCGCATAGGAATTTGCATCGCCAGGGCAGCGGCGACATGACTGGGTGATGTGCGGGGGTGGGCTCCGTGTCACACAATCACGCGACTATTACAAGTAGAAATTATTCTGGACTACAACTTCAAATTAAGGTAGCTGGCCCGTCCCGATCAGCCCGCGAGTCCTCGATGAAGCGAATTGTCTCGTTCTGCATTCCCGTCCAGGACCGCCTGGCCGAACTGAAAGCCACCCTTCGGAAAAATCTCGACGCCAACCGGCCGCTGCAGGCATCGGTCGAGTTCGTCATCGCCAATCTTGGCCCGGACGCCTTGCTGGAAGACCATGTGCGCCGGGCCTTTGCCGAGGACCTCGCCTGCGGATACCTCCGGATCGAGAGCAAGCCGCGGCTCGATCCATGGCATTTCGGCCGCGCCAAGAACGCATTCGCAGACAGCATCGCCGGCGAACTCTATTCGAGCCTCGACGCCGACAATTTCGTTTCGACCGAAGAGACGAGGCAGATCCTACGACTCCATGCCGAGCATGGGCCGAAGCTTCTGATCCACCATTTCAGCGGCAACTGGGGCGACGGCACCTGCGGCAGGGTCACGCTGCCGGCCGCCCTCTACCGCTCCATCGGCTACGACGAGCGGGCGCTGCCGCGCCAGTACGACGAGATGGACCTCATCGTCTCGGCGCTCTGCGCAGATGCCGGCCTCACCTATGTTTCACATTTCCCCGGGGGCGCCCTCGAGAAGTCGCAGGCCACGGCGACGTTCCTGGGCGAGGAGGGGATAAGCGTGAACAACCTTGTCGTCGCCGACCTGCGCTCCGAGCGGCCGCTCAACCCGAAGCGCAACGGCTACGCGCGAGACGGCGGCCTGCTGGAGGCCATGCAACAGTTCAACTGTTCGTCCAGCCTGGCCAGGAACGCCCGCGCATCCGACCGTAGGGAACGTCACCTCGCCCAAGCGGCAAGGGGCGCGGAAGCCGCCGTCCTGGCAATGGACCCGGCGGCGACGCTGCAGTGCTTCTTCCATCCCACCTCCCGCACGCCTCCCCGCCTCGACGAGCGCAAGGTACCCGTCTTCGCCTGCGTCAAGGACGACACCTTCGTACTCGAGCAATGGCACCGGCACTATCGCCGGATCGGCTGCGGACCGTTCTTCATCGTCGACGACGGTTCGGCAATCCCGGTGGAGGAGACGCTTCCCTATGCCGATGTCCATGTGCTCAGGCCCAAGGTCGGCCAGTACCGGACATGCAAGGCACCCTGGCTGATGGCAGTCATGAAGGCGGTGCTGCCCGAGGGCCGCTGGGCGGTCACGGTCGATGCCGACGAGTTCGCCGACATTCCGTCCGCACTCGGCGGATCTATGCCGGAGGCGGTCGCGGCCGCCGAGGCGGCCGGGTGGTCCTGGCTGCCCGGCATGCTGGTCGACATGCTGCCTTCGGCGAGCTGCCAGCCAGACAGTCTCGCCAGCCAATCCTTCCTCGATACGTTCGACCACCACCTGTTCGACGGGACCGGCGACACTGCCGCCTATCGGGCCAGCCGATCGATCGACTGGGCCTTCGGCAGCCACTGGCCGGCCAGCTATTGCATCGATGCCCGCTACCACCTTGCAGGCACGATCGACGTGCTGCGCAAGGTACCGGTCGTCCGGTTTGGCCACGACGTCAGGCTGCACCACGGGTTCCACGATCTCGGCACCTCCACGTCGCCCAAGACCGGGCATGAGCGGTGGCGCGGCCCGCTGCTTCTGCCGATGCGCCACTACAAGCTGGTCAAGCTCTTCGACGCCCTGGAACGACAACGCCTGGCAGAGCATGCGAGCCTGTCCTTCGTCCACGATCACAAGACGACCGCCAATCTGCGCGAACTCGTCGCCGGCGACCGGTCGGCCGCGTGGGAAAGGCTCCGCTCCATGCACACTGTCGCCTACGATCCCGAGCGGTTCACGGACCCGGAGTTCTTCCGAAGCGCACCCTGCATGGAGCCTGCCCCGACAGGCCTGTTGCAGCGGGCCGCGCGCGCCCTGCTGGGCTGGCCGCCGACGCCAGCGCGCTAGCCCATGGCCTTCAGAACCAGTTGGCGGCAGTCTGCCCTGCCAAGCAGAACTAACCAGCCGGCAGTGCTTCCATGCGCGCAGTCGGAGGAACTTGAATCATCGTCATTTTCTCGGGCGAGCGATGACAAGCGGCAAGTATAGGTCAGTAATATTGCCGCATCATTTCTTGCGCGAGGATTCACCCGTCCGGCGGCTGATCTGTGCCTCGATCCTGCTTTTGTGAATAAATTCCTTACAAATCTGACGCTCTAGCCTGACAAACTGTTACCTCGGGACTCCAAACGTGTGCGCTCGCCACGGAACCGCCCGATGCTTGCCCCATTCGCTGCCACATTTGGTCCGAAACCACTCCGTGTATTTACTAACGGGGCATTAACCAAAAGATGAAGAAGCGCGCCAAGCCAGCGATCGTGGCAGCGACCGTCGCTGCCGGAATGATGATTTTCACCTCGACAGGAAACGCCGCGGGCCAATGCGGCAGGGCATCCTGGTACGCCTTGACCTCGAAGACAGCCTCGGGCGAGCGCATGAATCCATCGGCCATGACCGCTGCTCACCGTTCGCTTCCCTTCGGCACCGTGCTCAAGGTTACCAACCAGAAGAACGGCCAAAGCGTCGTTGTACGCATCAACGACCGTGGCCCGTTCATCAAGGGCAGGGTGCTCGATCTGTCCAAGGCCGCGGCCCAGAAGATCGGCTTCATCAGTTCCGGCCACGCGCCGGTCTGCATGGAACGGATGAGCTGAGGGGGAAGTCGTCTACCCGATGAGACGGCGCGCCGCCGTCTCGGCCATCGCTTCGGCGAGGCCAAGATGCCACTCGGCCTTGCAATAGGCGCGGAAATCAAAGCACGGCAGGCCCGGGCAGACCTCGAACTCGATGAGGTGGACCGTGTCGTCCGCCTCGACCCGGAAGTCGAGCGAGAAGACGTCGCGCAGCCCGAGCCCCGCCATCAGCGTCCCCGCGATGTTTCTGATTTTTTCCGCGGCGCGCGGCTGGAGTGCTGCGACCGGCACCAGCTCCGGCTCAGCATAGCTCCCGTCTTCCCTCGCGACGGCACCCGTGTCGCCATAGAGCGCCATGCTGTCGGCCATGGTCTGGAAGTCGCCGCCCGAATCCACGAAGGCTATGCCCAGCGCTTCCGGTCCCGCGGCGGGATCGACCGCGAGGAAGCTCGCCCGCACGTTTCGCCCGGCAACATAGGGCTGCACCACGACGTCGTCGCGATAGGCCTCGGCCACGCGCCGGCTGAGCGCCAGCGCCTCCCCGGCGGTGCGGCAGCGTGAATCCTCCCAGATGCCGATCTTCGCGCCGAGACGGTTCGGCTTGACGAAATACCCGCTGTCCGAAGCCGGTGGCTCGACGAGCCAGCCGCCGCCTCTAGCAAGTCCTGCGGCAGGCACTGGCAGGCCGAGCGCGCCGAGCACCGCGCCGGCCCGGAACTTGTCCTGGCAGAGCGCGAACAAGGAATCGTCGGCGCCGATCGTGGTGAGCCCATGGAGCCGCGCCAGCGCCGGCGCCGCGCCACCGCGGAAATAGGCGATGCCGTCCGTGAGGGTCCAGACCAGCGTGCCGTCCCGGCGGCAGGACGCAAGCACTTCCGCCGCATGGTCCAGCTCGACGGCGCGGAACGCCAGGCCGCGCTTGGCGCAGGCCGCGGCGATCAGGTCGAACTCGGGGGCAAGGTCGGTGGACTGCGCAAGATAGGAGGAGATTTCGGTAGCGGCCCGGCGATCGAATCCATCGGCCAGCAACCTGTCGAGGCAGGCCCGTTCCGGTTCGTAGACGAGCACGAGCGTTGGGTTCTTTCCGGCCATCGGTCCCTGCCTCCTGATGCGGACGCCGACGGCATTCCGACGGCCGAGAATGGCACTCCCGCGCGCCCTTCCCTGCCGGAAAATCGACTTGCCGCCGCCGCTCCGGCGACAGCCATTCCGTCAGATCAAGACGCGCGGCTCGTGGCGGCCATTCACGGCGATGTCGAGAAGGAAGGTCTTGCCTCCCTCGGGGTCCTCCCGCCGCGCCTCGGCGCTCATTCCGTTCAAGGCCGAGGTGACCACCAGCCGGTCCGCTTTTGGCCCGACGAAGGCCGGGCAGGACGCCTGGACAGCTGGTACCGGGATCGAACGCAAATGCCTGCCGTCGGGCGCATAGGCGTCGACCCGGGCTTCGCCCCAGCAGGCGTTCCACAGCACGCCGTCGCGGTCGAGCACGGAGCCGTCGAGCCCGCCCTTCTCGCCATGCCTGTCGACGAACGGCTTGGGTTCGCCCGTGGGCAGGCCGGTGTCGGCGTCGCAGTCGATCCGGTAGAGGATGTTGACGGCCGTGTCGGTGTAGTAGGCCGTCCTGCCGTCCTCGGTGAAACAGATCGAGTTGGGGATGCTGATCGCCGGGAAAAGCAGGCGGAGTTCGCCGCGGAAATACCAATAGATGGCCCCTGCCCCGGCTTCGGCCTTCTTGCCCATGGTGCCGAACCATAGCGCGCCGGAAGGATGCACCCGCGCGTCGTTGGAGCGCGTCGCCTGGTTGGACGCCTCGACCGAGACATGCCTTGTCATCTTGCCGGTCGCCACATCGCGGATGTGGATGCCGGTCTCGGTCAGGACGAGCTGCCGGTCGCCGTCGATGACCGCCATGGCGCTGCCCATCTCGCCCAGCTGGTGGATGCGAGTCTCGCCTCCGGAAACCTTCTGTTCCAGCATCCGGCCGGCGACGATGTCGAACCAGTAGAGCGTATCGGTGGCGGGGTCGTAGGACGGCCCCTCCCCCAGTTCGCAGACTTCGTCGGAGAAGATGGCAACGCCGTCCATGTCAGCCTCCCTTGCCTATATTGTCCCACCCGGTCACCGCAGCGCGGGCGCGTTCGCCCACCTGAGCCGCACTCATGCCTGGCTTGTACAGGCTCGATCCGAGGCCGAAGAGTTGCACGCCCACCTTGGCGTAGGCATCGAAATCCACCTCCGACACGCCGCCGACAACTCCCACCTGTGTCTCCGCCGGCAAGACGGCCCTGATGGCGGCGATGCCGCCCGGGCCCAGCACGCTGGCCGGGAAGAACTTCAGCGCCGACGCACCCATGCGCAGCGCCAGGAACGCATCGGTCGGGGTGAAGACGCCGGGCATCGTCACCATCCTGTGTTCTGCCGCGCGGCCCATGACCTCGGCGTCGATGTTCGGGCTGACCAAAAGCCGCCCGCCGGCGTCGTTCAGCCGGTCGACGTCCTCGCCGCGCACCACCGTGCCGCCACCGACCAGCGCAGCCGGTAGAGCCTTCGCCAGCATCTCGATCGAGCGGAACGGGTCGGGCGAGTTGAGCGGCACCTCGATCGCCTCGATGCCGGCCTCATATACGGCACGGCCGACGTCGAGCGCCTCTTCCGGCCGCAGCCCTCGCAGGATGGCAACGAGCCCGCGGCCGAGCGTCGGAAAAGGGGCCGTAACCGTCATTGCGCAGCTCCTTGCGGCAGCATCCCGTTGCGTCGCGCGGCGGCGACCAACCCCGCCAGCACCGCCTCGTCGGCATCGGCGATTTTCACCGCAATTCCATCCAGCCGCAACGCCTCCTCATAGAGGAGGCCGAGCGGGCCGGACGCCACCAGGATCACCGGACCATCGCGCCGGCCGAAGCGCCGCACGGCCGAGGCGACCTCGGCCCCGATCAGCAATCCCGACAGCGCCGCAGCGGCGTCTGCGTGTCCGAGGCCGGAGAGCAGGCCGGCGGCGCGGATCCCGAACAGGCGGGCGCCTATGTCGCCATCAGCCAGCGCCTGGCGGCACCAGTCGCGGAAGACGGCGCTGTCCGGCGCCACCGGCGCCGGCTTGTCGCCGATCGAGTGACGCAGGATCGAATGCTGCGAAAGTACCGAGAACATTTCGCCGGTGGGCCAGGTGCCGAAGCCGGCAACCGCGCCGCCCTCGGCGACCACCCATTTCGAATGCGTGCCCGGCATGCACACCAGATGCGCGCCGGAGCCGATGACGCCGGCCACGCCGGCAAGCTGCGTCTCCTCGCCGCGCATCACGTCCGCCGCCGGGCTGCGCTGGGCGAGGCCGGGCACGATGCGCACGTCGCGTCCGATGCCCGGCACCGGCACGGCCGCGCCGAGGATGTCGGCCAGCGACGACGGAACCTCGACGTAAGGCGCCTCGACCCAGCCCTGGCGCGCGCCGGCCATGCCACAGACGATCGCCGGCAGATCCTTGGCGGCGCCCATGTCGGCGAGCTGGCGGTCGAGCACTGCGGCAAAACCCTTGTGCTGCGCGGTCAGCAGGCCCTCGTCGCTGCGACGCTCGTCAAGCACCCTGCCCTCGGCGTCGAGCAGCCAGACCCTCAGTCTGGTCGTGCCCCAGTCGACTGCCGCGATCGCGGCCCCGGATCGTTCGCTCACAGCAGGCCTCCATCGACGATCAGCGTTTGCGCCGTCAGCATCCGCGATGCATCGGACGCAAGGAACAGTACCGGGCCCACCATGTCTTCGGGCAGCATCATCTCGGGGATGCACTGCCGGGAAATGTGGTCGTTGAGCGACTGCTCGGTCACCCAGAGCTGGCGCTGGCGTTCGGTGATGACCCAGCCGGGCGCGACCGCGTTGACCCTGATGCCTTGCGGACCGTATCGGCCGGCAAGCCCCTTGGTCAGCCCGACGATCGCCGCCTTGGCTGCGGTATAGGCCGGCATGGTGCCGATGTTCAGCATGTAGGAGGTCGAGGTGAAGTTGATGATCGATCCACCACCCGCGGCGATCATCCCGGGGGCCACGGCCTGGATGGTGAAGAAGTGCGGCTTGATGTTCACCGCCTGGTTGTCGTCCCAGCTCTCGGGCGTGACCTCGGCCACCTCATGGCGCGTGTCGTTGGCGGCGTTGTTGACGAGCACCGTCACGGGCCCGTGTGCCTCGACGGCGGCCGCCACCGCACTGCGCAGTTCGTCGATGTCGCGCAGGTCGGCGCGCAGATAGAGCGGCCGGTTGCCGGTCGCCGCCTCGACGCGGTCGCAGAGGTCGCGGCTCGGCGTCTCGGCGATGTCGACGAAGGCGACCCTGGCGCCCTGGATCGCGAAGCCCTCGACCAGCGCCGCGCCGATGCCCGATCCGCCTCCGGTAATCAGGATAGACCGGCCCTCGAGGTCCGGAAAACGCGCCGATGGCATCATGTCTTTTTTCCTCCGCAGCGCCGGCCGCCCGGGATGCCGGAGCGTCAGAGCGCCCGTCATACAGCATCGAACCCAAGATCGGAATCGCTTTCGCAGTGCGTGCCTCGGGCAACGTCAGGGGCGCCTGCAGCTGCTCTCGGAGCGCAGGCGCGCGACGGCCTTGAGGCTAAAAGCGCCGCTCAGATCGCCCTGGCGTAGGCTGCTCCGCGATAGGCCTCGCGCAGGTAGCCGAGCGTCGCGTCAGCATCGGCAGGGCGGCCGAACAGATAGCCCTGCCCGCCGGCGCAGCCGAACTGCACCAGCCGCTCGGCCTGCGCCTCCTTCTCGATGCCTTCGGCGACCACGTCCATGCCGAGCCCCTCGCACATGGCCAGGATGGCGCGGATGATATGCTCGGACGGGCGATCCTCCAGGATCGAGGCGACGAAGGCGCGGTCGATCTTGAGCTTGTCGAAGCGGAATTCGCGCAGCCGCCCGAGCGACGACTGGCCGGTGCCGAAATCGTCGAGTGACACGCGGATGCCGACGCGGCGCAGGTCCTCGACGATCTTCTCGGCCGACGCCGGGTCGCTCATCAGGCCGGTCTCGGTGATCTCGATCTCCAGCCGGCGCGGATCGAAGCCGGTGCGCTGCAGGATCGACAGGATGTGCAGGCCGGTGTTCTGGTCGACGAGCTGCGACGGCGACAGGTTGAACGACAGGAACATGTCCTTCGGCCAGCTGCAGGCGGCCTCGGCTGCCCGGCGCAGCACCAGCTGCGACAGCGGTCCGATGATGCCGCGCTCCTCGGCGATGGGGATGAACACGGCCGGCGAAACCGAGCCGAGATCACGATCGGTCCAGCGCGCCAGCGCCTCGAAGCCGATGGTGCGGCGGTTGTTGAGGTCGACGATCGGCTGGAAATGCGGGACGACCTCGCCGGCCGCGACCGCGCGGCGCAGCGCCTGCTCGATGCGGGTAACGCGCTTGGCCGCCTCCTCCATTTCGCGGGTGTAGACCACGACGCGGCCGCGGCCCGAGCGCTTGGCATGGTAGAGCGCGGTCTCCGCCTTGCGCATCAGCGTCTCGGTGGTGTCCTCCGTGGACTGGAACAGCGAGCAGCCGACCGATGCCGACAGCCGCGCCGTGCGCTCGCCGACGTCGTAGGGTGCCGACAGGATCTCGATGAGCATGCGCGCGCGCTCGGCCGCCTGATCCTCGCTGAACACCAGCGGATAGAGGAAGGCGAACTCGTCGGCACCGATGCGCGCGACCGCCGAATAGCCGTCCGCGGCCGCCTTCAGCCGCATCGCCACCTGGATGAGGATGTCGTCTCCGGCCGCATGGCCGAACAGGTCGTTGATCGGCTTGAAGCCGTCGAGATCGACGATGCCCACGGTGAACGGCGCCGGGTCGTCGGCACGGTCGCTGATCAGCCTTTCCACCTTGTCTTGGAAGCGGCGTTGGTTGCCCAGGCCGGTCAGGGCATCGGTAAAGGCCTGATCCGTATCCCTGTCAGGGTGGCTGACGCCGAGGCGCATGTTAGTCTCTGTGCTGGTACTGAACTGCAATGGTTTGTGGACACTGGCAGCAAAGGGTTGAGGAATTGTATTCAATACTGCCCCTTTCGGGGCCTTGGGCCAGCTTTTGGAAACCGGTTTCAATTCGTCGGGACTTTTTCCGTCGCCGAGAGTTCCCCAGAAGCGTGATTGTCCCGATGAAACACGACGGCTGAACCACCCTGCCCCGACCGCCGCGGAGGCCCGGACCGCGGGGCAAGCGACGCCGCCGAGACCCCTTCCAGGCGCGTTGCCGCGCAGCCGGTTCAGCACGAACGTCCTCGCCGCGCCATTGCATCGGGCCGGCAAATCGCTACATCCTCGTCACGTGCGACGGCGACCTGTCGCGCAATAGACCTCGAACGCCGCGCCGGAGACCTCCATGGCCCTCAAGATCGCCGTCCAGATGGACCACATCTCCACCATCAACATCGCCGGCGACACGTCGTTCGCGCTGTCGCTCGAGGCACAGCGCCGCGGCCACAAACTCTACCACTACACGCCCGACCGGCTGTCGATGCGCGACGGCAAGGTCTTCGCCCGCATCGAGACGCTCGAGGTGCGCGACACCAAGGGCGATCATTTTTCGCTCGGCGAGCCGGTGCGCACCGACCTTTCCGAGATGGACGTGATCCTCTTGCGCCAGGACCCGCCCTTCGACATGAACTACATCACCACCACCCACATCCTCGAGCGCATCCACCCGAAGACGCTGGTCGTCAACGACCCGGCATGGGTGCGCAACAGCCCGGAAAAGATCTTCGTCACCGAATTCGCCGACCTGATGCCGGAAACGCTGATCACCAAGGACCCGCAGGAAGTCGCCGCCTTCCGCAAGGAGTTCGGCGACATCATCGTCAAGCCGCTCTACGGCAACGGCGGCGCCGGCATCTTCCACCTGCACGAGGCGGACCGTAACCTCGCCGCGCTGCTCGAGATGTTCGGCCAGATGTTCCGCGAGCCCTACATCGTCCAGCGCTACCTCAAGGACGTGCGCAAGGGCGACAAGCGCATCATCCTCATCGACGGCGAGCCGGTCGGTGCGATCAACCGCGTGCCCGCCGAGCACGACAGCCGCTCCAACATGCATGTCGGCGGCCGCGCCGAGAAGACCGAGCTGACCGCCCGCGAACGCGAGATCTGCGCCCGCATCGGCCCCTCGCTGCGCGAGCGCGGCTTCATCCTCGTCGGCATCGACGTCATCGGCGACCTGATGACCGAGATCAACGTCACCTCGCCGACCGGCATCCGCGAGGTGAAGAAGTTCGGCGGAGCCGATATCGCAGCGCTGTTCTGGGACGCGGTGGAGAAGAAGCGGGCGAAATAGCCAGCGCGCCAACTCCTCCTACTTTCCGACAAAAATGGCTTCAGCTCCTTCGAGGCTAGTCGTTTTTTACTTCCTCGGTGCCCTCGAAAAACTTGTCTACTTGACTCTTTTCTTTCCCGGCCGTTGTCATGTCGAATGACGTTGGAAGAGAATGTACCAAATCCATACTTCATTGCCTATTTTGATGAAGCTGGCGATCCTGGCATTAGAACCGTAGCGCCAATAGACCCGAATGGGGCGAGCGAATGGTTCACTGTTGGATGCGCAGTTGTGCGCGCCAGTCGCGAGACTGAATTGGTGCCGCTCGTACAATCGATTAAGAGTTCCGTGTTTTCGACACAAAGCCCAGATTTGCATTTTCGCAATCTCGTCGAACACAAGAAACTACCAGTCTGCCAAGCCTTAGCTGCCGCTGATCTACGGTTTTTTGTCGTGGCATCGAACAAAAAGAACATGCGAGGCTATCGCAATCCCCAAGCCGAAGCAGTTTCACTCCACAAGCACAATTATTTCTACAACTATTGTATTCGAGTGTTGCTTGAACGAGTTAGCCAATGGTGCGCAAGACGTTCAATTCGTGAATTTGAAGAGCCGAAACACGTAAAACTGGTGTTTTCGAAGCGTGGCGGGCACTCTTACCGTCACGTTGAAACCTATATACACCTTCTCGCTAAGCAATCAGAGGCTGGTCGAATATATCAGACGGCCAACGCACCCGACTTTAGGGTCATCGACCATCGCTTAATCGATGTGATCGAGCACAACAAAAACGCCGGCTGCCAGATTGCTGATGTCGTTGCGAGCGCATTTTATCAGGCAGCGAACGCCGGAACCAAAAAGTGGAATACAGAGTACGCCGAAGCCCTCAGGGATCGCGTGGCATCCAAGGGAGACGGTCAATATGCGGGATGCGGCGTCACGCTACTACCATGGAAGAACTGGACACTGAAACTTACCGACGCACAGAAGAAAATCTTCCGGTACTATGGCTACCAGATATGAAAGCGGCGGGCCCCGGCCTCGTTGCCATCGACGGCTTGTAGGCCCCCATCCTGAGGGGGACCGTCCGAACGACTGCGGCATCTACGATGCCGCCCGAGTTTGCTCCGACGTTTCCCGCCAGCTATATCTACTGATATTTACCTAGAAAAGTCAAGCGAATCAACTGGTTATTCTCATAACCCATTGATTGAGATTCATTTTTTCTTGATATCCATAGCGCTGTTCTAGGACGCGGTAGAGAAAAAGCGGGCCTAAACGGCCCGCTCCAAACTTAAGCTAGCGCCGCCCAAGCAGCCTGAGGCCGCCGAGCGTCACCAGCGCCATGGCCGCGCAATAGGCCGCCAGCGGCCAGGCCGTGTCTCCGCCGAGCGCGACCACCGCGAGCGTGCCCAAAAGGCCTACAATCAGGCTCTGGACGCAGAAGTAGAGCGCGACCGCGGTGCCAGCGGCATCGCCGAACGCCTCGAGCGCTCCATTCGCCGTCACCGAACCGGCGAAGACGATGCCGACCGAGATCACCCACATCGGCACAACGAAGCTCGCGAAGGACGGTATCGCGAACAACTGACCGAAGGCCAGCAGCGTGGCACCGATCAGAAGCATCGCCATCCCGCGCGACAGGCTGCCGGCAATGCCCCAGCGCGACACGAACGCCTTGGCAAAACGCGTGGTGACGATCATCGCAACCGCCGCCGTGGCAAAGGCCAGGCTGAAGCCGAGCTGCGAATAGCCGGCCCTGCCGATGAGCACGCGCGGCGCCGTCGAGAAGAAGACGAAGAACGCACCCATCGCCCCGCTGAAGCCCAGCGTGTAGACCCAGAAGGCGGAGCTCTTCAGGATCGTTGGGAAGGCGGGCCGGGATTGCACGGCGTCGGGACGCGTCTCGTGCCAGCGCGGCACGGCGTTTGCAACGGCGGCCAGGGCGAGCACGCCGAGTGCCAGGAAGATCGCCTGCCAGCCGAGGCCTTGGGCGATCAGCGCGCCGGCGATGGGCCCGAGCGCCGGCACGAAGGCCAGCATGGCGCTGAACAGGCCATAGATGACCGCACCTTCCGGCCGCTCGGCATAGACGTCGCGCACCGTGGCGAAGGTGGCGACCAGTGCTGCCGAAGCGCCCAGCGCCTGGACGACGCGCAGGGCGACGAACAACGGTGCCGACGTGGTGAAGGCAAGCAGGAACGACGCCGCGGCAAACAGCAGCGCGCCGGAGATCAGCACGGGCCTGCGGCCGACACGGTCGGAGACCGGGCCGAACACCACCTGGCCCAGGCCGAGCACGACCATGTACAGGCTCAGCGTCAGCTGGACGATTTCGGGCGTCGTGCCGAGGATTGCCGGCATCGCCGGTACGACCGGCAGATAGACGTCCATGGCCAGCGACGCCAGGATGTCGAAAGGCGCCATCAACAGCAGCGCCAGGGGCAGGGAATAGCCCCACGTGGAAGAGTTCCGATTGGGCATGACAAAGCTTCCGCTCAAATGAATTTCATCTGGCGGCGATCTGCCACTTCGCTTGTCCGAAGGATGAGGGCAGGGCGCCGCAACAACGTGTCTGTGTTGTTGCGGCCTATCTGTCTGCGGACTTGGCTGTGCCCATGTTCATGTCGTGACTGCGCTCGTCTGCAATTTCTGGGGGCAGGGCTAGCAGCCCGCCTGTCGTGAGGCAAGACTTTGTCCGGCCGCGTGCATGGCGAAACACTGGCACGCTCCAGACTGTTCATGAATTGTTCTTGCGCGATACTACAATCTATGCTTGTCTTCGCGAAGGTCGGGCACCAACTGGTCATGCGGGCGGTGGCACGCCCCAGGGCGGAGGGCAACATGGTTTCGCGCGTGCGTACGGTCGCGTTCCAGGGGATCGAGGCGGTTCCGGTCGACGTGCAGGTGATGATCGCGCCCGGCAAGGCGGGGATGCAGATCGTCGGCCTGCCCGACAAGGCCGTGGCCGAAAGCCGAGAGCGGGTTCAGGCCGCGCTGCACGCCTCAGGGCTGTCGATGCCGGCGAAGAAGGTGACCGTCAATCTCGCCCCTGCCGACCTGCCCAAGGAGGGGAGCCACTACGACTTGCCCATTGCGCTGGGGCTGATGGCGGCCCTCGGCGCCGTGCCGGGCGATGCGCTCGAGGCATATGCAGTGCTTGGCGAATTGTCGCTCGACGGTACGATCACCGCGGTCGCCGGAGCGCTGCCTGCGGCGATCGGCGCGAATGCGCAGGGCAGGGGCCTGATCTGCCCAGCCGCCTGTGGGCCGGAAGCGGCGTGGGCGGGTTCCGAGATCGACATATTGGCGCCGCGCAGCCTGATCGCCATCGCAAACCACTTCCGCGGCACCCAGGTGTTGTCGCGGCCCGAAGCCGGCATCCGCGCGCCGGTCGCCGGCCTGCCGGATCTCGCCGACATCAAGGGCCAGGAAAGCGCCAGGCGCGCGCTGGAGGTCGCCGCGGCGGGCGGGCACAACCTCTTGTTCGTCGGGCCGCCCGGCGCCGGCAAGTCGATGCTGGCGGCACGGCTGCCCTCGATCCTGCCGCCGCTGTCGCCGAGGGAACTGCTCGAAGTGTCGATGATCGCCTCCGTCGCAGGCGAACTCGCCGAGGGCAAGCTGACCGACCGGCGGCCGTTCCGCGCGCCGCACCACTCCGCGTCGATGGCGGCGATGGTGGGCGGTGGCCTGCGCGCCCGGCCGGGCGAAGTCTCGCTTGCCCATCACGGCGTGCTGTTCCTCGACGAACTTCCCGAGTTCTCGCCGCAGGTGCTGGATTCGCTGCGCCAGCCGCTCGAAACCGGCGAATGCATGATCGCGCGCGCCAATCACCGCATCACCTATCCGGCGCGTATCCAGCTGGTGGCGGCGATGAACCCGTGCCGCTGCGGCATGGCCGGCGAACCCGGCTATCGCTGCCTGCGCGGCAGCCGCTGCCAGAGCGACTATCAGGCGCGGATCTCCGGGCCGCTGCTGGACCGCATCGACCTCCGCATCGAGGTGCCCGCCGTCACGGCCAGCGATCTCATCCGCCCCGGCAAGTCCGAGGCGAGCGGCGACGTGGCGGTCCGGGTCGCCCGGGCGCGAGCCATCCAGCGCGAGCGGCTCGAACGGAAGAACATCACCAATGCCACCACCAACGCCCAATGCGCGGCGGGGCTCGTCGAGGAGATCGCCGCGCCGGATGCCGGCGGACTGGCTCTGCTGCGTGATGCCAGCGAAAAGCTCGGCTTTTCCGCCCGCGCCTACCATCGCGTTCTCAAGGTGGCGCGCACGCTGGCCGATCTGGACGGCAGCGAAACAGTGGGGCGCATCCATCTCGCCGAGGCGATTTCCTACCGCATGACATCAGATCGAATGGCACAGGCGGCAGCTTAGCCAGGAGAGGCGCGGCCGAGCTTCGGTCTGGAATGTGAAATCCAGAGGTGAAGCGCTTGGGCGCGCCGACGGAAGGAGGAAAGCGTCTGCCGCAGGTGAGGGGCGTACCGGGTGCGCGAAGCCGAGACGACGAGGCAACGTCGCCAATCGCGCAGCTCGGGGGCACGACTGGAACTCTTGAGCGATTTCGAGAAGGGGGCGCGATGCGCGCTTCAGCCCAGATTTGGGGAAGTCAGGAGATAAAGCGCTTCTTCCGTTCGAGGAAAAAGGGAAACGCTCTGGGAACAGGTCGGCCGAGTGAGGAACAAATTGCAGGCAGTCCACGCACTCAAGGCCACTCCGGCGACCGCCTGCGCCAGCACCGGGACGCAGCCGCCGCGAAGCTGGTGTGCTCCATGTGCCGGCCGTCAGCGCTTTTCGGCGCCGGCCGCGCCGGGGAGTCCAGCCATCTCCGATGGTCAGCGGACCGAACCCACCATCGTCGTCTGGCCTTCGCGGATGGTGACCCAGCGCCCAGTGTTTTCCGCAGACTGGCGCTTGAGGTAGTTGTAGCCGGTCTCGTCCCACTGCCGGACCGCGTCGGTCAGGTTGTCGAGGATGAAGTCGCCCCTGCTCGTCCGCACGGTCAGCACCGCATGGCCTTCGCCGTCGGGCTTGCGCACCACTGTGATCAGCAGGTTCGACAGCGGAACGCCTTCCTCGCTCAGCTTGCGGCGCTTCTCGAGCACATAGTCCTCGCAGTCGCCCTCGCCATTGTCGGGATAGGTCCACACCTCGTCGCGGCCGTAGATGTCGATGTCGTTCATCGGCTTGATGGCCGCATTGACGGCCACGTTCACCGCAACGATCTTGCGCCATAGCGCGCCGGTCATCTGCTCGGGGCCGTTGTCGCGCTCCTTGATCGAGCACTCGGCCGGGTTGATGCGGCAAAAATCATAGTGCCCGATGGGCTGGGAAGTCAGCCCCCCGGTCGTCATCGGCTGCGCCGACGCCATCGCGCCGGCGGACAGGAAAGCCCCTGCCACCAGCCCCACCAACACTCCGGCGCGCCCCGCCGCGCACCGCCTGATTGCTGCGGAAATCATTGCCCCGCTCGCCCCTTCGCATCGTTAACAAAACGTTAAGATCGAGAGGCTGTTGGAGTCAATCGAGGCGCAGGGAGAGATTGCCGACATGGTTACCGCCGCAGCGGCCACGCGACTATTGTGCAACAACGGCCGTGCCGTGCGCCGGGCCGCTATCGGCATTTTTCCCGGCGCTAACGGCCGCGCTGCGCGCCTTTTGGGGGAGCATTCAGGCGGGCAGGAGCACCTTCCGTCCGAGGCCCCGCAGCGGCCTCGCGACTATGGTCGGCATACCTCGTCCATTGGGGGAGGGCGCCACGCCCTCCGCCGTATCCGGAGCGCTTTCGGGGATCAGCCCTTGCGCGAGCGCACGATCCGGGGCTTGGCCGCGGCACGCCCGGCCAGCCGGTAGCTCGCCATGAAGTCGACGATGCGCGGCACGATCTCGGCGCGGAAGCGCGAACCGTTGAACACGCCGTAGTGGCCCACCGCCGGCTGCATGTAGTGAGCCTTCATGTCGTCTGGAATGTTGACGCAGAGGTCGTGCGCGGCCTGGGTCTGGCCGATGCCGGAAATGTCGTCGTTCTCACCCTCGACGGTGAACAGGGCGACGTTGCGGATGGCCGAAAGGTCGACCGGCTGGCCGCGGTGGGTCATCTCGCCCTTGGGCAAGGCGTGGCGTATGAACACCGTTTCCACTGTCTGCAGGTAGAATTCGGCGGTCAGGTCCATGACCGCGAGATACTCGTCGTAGAAGTCCCGGTGCTTCTCGGCCCCGTCGCCATCGTTCTTCACAAGGTGCATGAAGAAGTCCTTGTGGGCGATGATGTGGCGGTCGAGGTTCATGCTCATGAAGCCCGACAGCTGCAGGAAGCCGGGATAGACGTCGCGGGCAAAGCCGGGCGCGGGCCAGGGCACCTGCATGATGACGTTGTCGCGGAACCAGTCGAGATCCTTCTTCTCGGCAAGCAGGTTCACCGCGGTGGGGTTGCGGCGCGTGTCGATCGGCCCGCCCATCAGCGTCATGGTCGAGGGCACGAAACGGTCGCCGCGGGCCTCCATGACGGCGACGGCGGCCAGAACCGGCACCGACGGCTGGCACACGCCCATCACATGCGTGTCCGGTCCCAGCGCATGGAACATGTCGATGACGTAGTCGATATAGTCGTCGAGGTCGAACTTGCCTTCGGCCACGGGCACCATGCGGGCGTCGGTCCAGTCGGTGATGTAGACGTCGGCATAAGGCAGCATCGCCTCGACCGTACCGCGCAGCAGCGTCGCGTAGTGGCCCGACATCGGCGCCACGATCAAGAGCTTGGGATCGGGACGGCGGCCCTCGGGCAAGGCGCGCTCGAAATGGATCAGGTTGCAGAACGGCCGCGACCAGACGATGCGCTCCGTGACCGGGACGGGGGTCCAGTCCACCACGGTCTTATCCAGGCCGAACTGCGGCTTGCCGTAGCGGCGCGTCGTGCGCTCGAACAGTTCGGCCATCGCCGCCACCGACCGGCCGACCGGCATGTGCGAGAAGGGGTTGAGCGGGTTGGAGTAGAACAACCGCACCGCATCCGCATAGGCTCGCGCGGGCTGCAGCGCGGCATGGGTCGATTCATAGAGCTGGTAGAACATGTCGAGCCTTCTCCGACCATTTGTGGCACCGAGCCGGCCGGGTGCCCGTCACGCTGTCGCAAGAAGGTTAACAAACATCTTTTGCGATGCAATATCTCACGCAACGTGAATAATACCGATTCATTAGGCCAAGCTGTTGAAAAACAGTTTTCTATGGGCCCGCCGGCTCAACAATGTGGTGCCTTGCTTTTGTGCAGCGCCACAAAAACAGCCAGCGCTCAAGCGCTCCACGCGCCCGAGACGGACCTGTCCAGCGATGCCGCTAGTCTAAGTCGGGAACAGATCAGCCGCGTCGCCAGCGCGCCCGTACGGCGCGCTGCGACTGGACGCCTAAGTCGGGCCGGCAAGAAGGGCGGTCAGACGCCCTCGACCAGCATGATCTCGCCGTCGGCGAATTGCTGGCGGATCGACTTGGCGTGCTGGTATTCGGGAGAGAAATAGCAGCTGCGCGCGTCCTCCATCGAGGCGAACTCGATGATGACGTTGCGGGCGCGGCCCGGCCCCTCGACTGCCTCGTGGTCACCGCCACGGGCCAGGAACTTGGCGCCGAAACGCTCGAAGGCCGGCTTGGCTGCCGCGACATAGCCCTTGTAGCCCTCGGGGTCGCGCACGTCGACGCGTGCGATCCAGTAAGCCTTTGCCATCATGTCCTCCCCGAGATCCCTGTTCAGGCCTGCGCCATTTCTTCCAGGATAGCCTGGGCGGCGGCCCGCCTGTCAACCGCACCGACGATCGGGCGGGCGACGACGAGGTGGCTCGAGCCGTTGCGGATGGCGTCCGCCGGGGTGACGACCCGCTTCTGGTCGCCATGATCGGCGCCCGCGGGACGGATGCCAGGCGTGACGACGGCCATGTTGTGCCCGACGATGCGGCGCACGGCGGACGCCTCGCTGGCCGAGCAGACGATGCCGCCCATGCCGGCGTTCAGCGCCTGCTCGGCGCGGTGCAGCACCAGCGTGTGCGGGTCGAACTCGTAGCCGGCCTCGATCATGTCCTTGTCGTCCATCGAGGTCAGCACCGTGACTGCGAGCAGGCACAGGTCGCTACCCGCGGCGGCCTCGACCGCGGCCCTCATCGCCTTGGGGTAGGCGTGCAGGGTCAGCATGGTCATGCCCATCTTGACGATGTTCTCGACGCCCTTGGCCACCGTGTTGTCGATGTCCAGCAGCTTCATGTCGAGGAACACCTTGTTGCCGCCGCTGGCCAGTTCGCGGGCGAAATCGAGCCCGCCGGCAAAGGCCAGCTGGTAGCCGATCTTGTAGAAGCTGGCGGTGCCCTCGAGGTCGCGCACCACCTGCTCGGCCTCTTTCACCGTCGGCACGTCGAGCCCGACGATCAGCCTGTCGCGCATCGTAGCTACGTTCATGCTTGCACCCTCGTCGACATCAGCGTCGCCCTTTCGATCAAAGTGCGGCAAAGCCGCTCCATACCCGCCCTCAGCCGCTCCTCGCGAAAATCGCCGTTCTCGTCGAAGGCGTCGCCGCCATGCGGCACCGAGACCTGCGGCGCGATCACCTCCATCTGGATGTGCGCCAGCACGGCGCGCAGGTGGTTGGCGCTGCGGATGCCGGCGAAGTGGCCGTTCGACGACGAGCACAGAGCCACAAGCCTGCCCGGATATGGCCGCAGCGGCTTGCCGCCGTCGCTGTGGACGCGACTGACCCAGTCGATCGTGTTCTTGAGCAGCGGCGGGATCGAGCCGTTGTATTCCGGCGTGGCGATGAGGATCGCGTCGTGGGCGACGAACAGCCGGGCCAGTGCCACGGCATTCGCCGGGATGCCCTCCTCGGCTTCGAGATCCTCGTTCATGATCGGCAGCGGATAGTCGGCAAGCGATATCCGCGTGACGTCGGCACCCTGCAGCGCAAGTTCCTTCTGCGCGCAATCGGCGGTGCGCCCGCTATAGGCGCCGCTCCTGGTGGAACCGGCAAAGACGAGGATCTTGGGCGTTATCGGCATGGACCATCCTGGCGCGCGGCCTCGCGCCGCGCCAACTCGCAAGCTGCGGTATAGGCGATCAGCCGATCAAATCAAGGCGGCAGCGCTCAGTGCTTGCCGCGCCGGTAGACCCAAAGCTGCGTCGGCGGGATGTTGCGGATGATGAAGTCGAAATGCTCGACAGTGTAGTTGCCGAGCCCCGGCGGGATCGGCGACTTCGGTCCGTAGGTGAGCTGGATCACCGGTCGGCCGGCCGGGATGCGCTTGAGCAGGCCTTCGAGATAGGCGACGCGGCTCGCGACCGGGAAGTTGAGCAGCGGCACGCCGGAGATGACCGCATCGAAGACGAGATTCCGCTTCTCGCCAAGCGTGTTGTCGAGGTCGAAGGCATCGCCCTCGATGACGTTCACCGCCGGATACAGGCGGCGCAGATGCTGGACGAAATCGCTGGAGTATTCGACCGTGTAGAGGTTCTCGGGCTTCACGCCGTGGGCGAGGATCGCCTTGGTGATGACGCCGGTGCCGGGTCCTACCTCGAGCACGGGTAGGCCCGATTTCAGGTCGATCACCGAGGCCATGCGCCGGGCGGTGACCGAGCTCGTCGGCACGATCGAGCCCACGGCCTTCGGCTTGTCGATCCAGCCCTTGAAGAACTTCAGTTCGTCATCGAACTTGGCCGCAAGGGTTTTGCGCAATCCGGAACCACGTGGCATCGACTGGACCTCCTCCCCCGCTGCCCGATGGAATAAGCAGCCGAGTGGCTCAAGGCAAGCGGAAAGCTGGCTCAATTTCCGTAACGGAAGTCACAACTCTCAATTATCCCCGAAAGACTCGAAAAAGTCCTTCATGCGCGAGAAAAAGCCGCTCGACTGCGGCGAGTTCTCGGTCGACGACAGCTTCTCGAACTCCTCCAGGAGTTCGCGCTGCCGGCGCGTCAGGTTCTGCGGGGTCTCGACCGCAGTCTGGATGTAGAGATCGCCGATCTGCGGCTGGCGCAGTATCGGCATGCCCTTGCCCTTGAGGCGGAACTGGCGGCCGTTCTGCGTGCCCTCCGGCACCTTGACCCTGGTCTGGGTGCCGTCCAGCGTCGCCACCTCGAAGGAGCCGCCCAAGGCTGCCGTGGTCATCGAGATCGGCACCTTGCAGTAGAGGTCGGCGCCGTCGCGCTGGAAGAACTCGTGCGGCTTGACCGACAGGAAGATGTAGAGATCGCCGGACGGTCCGCCGCGCAGGCCGGCCTCGCCCTCGTTGGCGAGGCGGATGCGGGTGCCGTCCTCGATGCCGGCGGGGATGTTCACCGACAGCGAGCGCTCCTCGACGGTGCGGCCCTGGCCGGAGCACTTGCCGCAGGGGTCCTTGATCGTCTGGCCGCGGCCCTGGCATTGCGGGCAGGTGCGCTCGATCGAGAAGAAGCCCTGGCTGGCGCGCACCTTGCCATGGCCCTGGCACATCGAGCAGGTCACCGGCTGGGTGCCGGGCTTGGCGCCCGAGCCGTTGCATTCGGTGCAGGAAACCGAAGTCGGGACGCGGATCTGCGCGGTCTTGCCGGCAAAGGCCTCCTCGAGCGTGATTTCCATGTTGTAGCGCAGGTCGGCACCGCGCTCGCGCCCTCCGGAGGAGCGGCGACGGCCGCCACCACCCATCATGTCGCCGAAGATGTCCTCGAAGATGTCGGCAAAGCCGCCGGCACCGAAACCACCCGCACCGAAGCCGTTGGCGCCCATGCCGCCGTTCTCGAAGGCAGCGTGGCCGAAACGGTCGTAGGCCGCGCGCTTCTGCGGGTCCTTCAGCGTCTCGTAGGCCTCGTTGATTTCCTTGAACTTGTGCTCGCAGGCGGCGTCGCCGGGATTGCGATCGGGGTGGAACTGCATGGCGAGCTTGCGAAATGCCGCCTTCAGCTCCTTGTCGTCAGCGCCCTTCTGCACGCCAAGCGTTTCGTAGAAATCCGCTTTCATCTTTTCCCGCTACCCGGATGCTCAATGTCTTGCGGCATTGTTTGCCGGTTTAGTCTGGCGACTGGCTTTCGATTTAGTGAGCCGGAGACCCGTATGCCAGAGTTTGGGCGGCTGCAGCCGCTTTTTTTCCGATTCTGGCCTGCAAAAAAGCCCGGCCAAACCGCCGGGCTTCCTTGTCAGTGCCGTGAAGAGGCGGCTCAGGCCGACTTCTTCTTGTCGTCGTTGTCGTCGATCTCTTCGAAGTCGGCGTCGACCACGTCGCTGTCCTTGGCTGCGTCGGCAGCGGCGTCGGATTCGGCCGCTTCCTTCTGCGAAGCCTCGTACATCGCCTGGCCGAGCTTCATCGAAGCTTCGGCGAGCGCCTGCGACTTGGCGGTGATCGCCTCGACGTCGTCGCCCTCGGTCGCGGTCTTCAGCGCTGCGATCGCATCGGAGATCGCGGTGCGGTCGGCCTCGGTGACCTTGTCGCCGTATTCCTTCAGCGACTTCTCCGAGGAGTTCAGCAGGCTTTCGGCCTGATTGCGCGCCTCGACCAGCGCCTTACGCTTCTTGTCTGCCTCGGCGTTCACCTCGGCGTCCTTGACCATCTTCTCGATGTCGGCGTCCGACAGGCCGCCCGACGCCTGGATGCGGATCTGGTGCTCCTTGCCGGTGCCCTTGTCCTTGGCCGAGACGTTGACGATGCCGTTGGCGTCGATGTCGAAGGTCACTTCGATCTGCGGCACGCCGCGCGGTGCGGGCGGAATGCCGACGAGGTCGAACTGGCCGAGCATCTTGTTGTCGGCAGCCATTTCACGCTCGCCCTGGAAGACGCGGATGGTCACCGCCGACTGAGAATCCTCAGCCGTCG
>VFQM010000165.1_pt1 | contig 83355 bp, 74 predicted proteins | sample 3512391 | NCBI WGS metagenome assembly VFQM01 (sample SAMN10412369, study PRJNA504923) | tailings metagenome | isolation source: Replicate 1 from Balatoc abandoned mine | place: Philippines | reverse complement strand
GGCAACCGCTTCCTGATATAGGCGCCGCGCCCACGGAGGCCTACGACTTCTTCGAACTGCTGCGGCAGCTCGAAAGGCCCGGCGGTGCCTTGTTCGGACACGCCGGGCGGCCTGAGCGTGAACCGGCCCGCCTCGGTCAGCATGTCCGCCTGGGCTTCGCCACGCAGGATGTGGTGAGGTTCGAACCGGGAGGCGACAAGGGCCCTGCCCGCGTGACTGTGGCCAACATCGGCCTGCTGGGGCCGGAAGGGCCGCTGCCGCTGCATATCACCCGCTGGGTTCTCGACCGCCTGTCGCAGCGGTGGTTCGGCGGAGCCGGCGCCCACCAGACCAGCGACACCACCTTCGTCGATTTCGTCAACACGCTGCAGCACCGCATGATCGCCCTGTTCTACCGGGCCTGGGCGGACGCCCATCCAGCCGTGCAAGTAGAACGTCGGGTGGGTGGCCGGGTCAGGTCCATGCTCGAAGCCATGGCGGGCATGGGGCTGCCAGGTACTTCCAACCCGGAAGAACCGGACCTGGACGCGGTGAAACTTCGACAGGCCGCCGCCATCGCATGCCAGGTGGACGGTCCCGAGCGCCTAACGCTCTTCATCGCCGAGGCCTTCAAGGTTCCGGTGCAGCTCAAGGAGTTCGTGGCGGCGTGGCTGCCGATACCCGGACCATTGCAGACGCGGGTGGGATCGGCGCATGCGCAATTGGGGCGTGGCGCAACCCTCGGCCCGCGCAGTTTCACCCGCCAGAGCAGGATCGAACTGCGCATCGGTCCGCTCGATTTCCCGACCTATCTGGAATTCCTTCCGGGTAGCCGCCGGCTTGCGGTGTTGAGACGGGCGGTAAGCGACCTGATCGGCGAGGTACTGGATGTCGATCTCAGGGTTGTCCTGGCGCGCGAAGAGGTGCCTGCGGCCCGGATCGGAGCGGCTCGGATCGGCAGAACGGCGTGGCTTGCGCCCCCCGTGGAAAGGGCGGATGCTGAGGATATGCGCCTGCGGACGATCGTCGGCTGGCGCCCCGATCTGGCGGGAGCCGCGGCATGAGCTTGCTCCTCACGCTTGAGCACGGACCGCGCGCGCAGGCCATGCGCGAGGCCCGGCTGGACAAGGGTGAAATGGTGATCGGTCGCAGTCCCGAAGCGGACTGGCAGATCGAAGACCCGGACATGTTCGTCTCGCGCGCCCATTGCAAGATCACGGCCAGCCACGACGGCTACTATGTAACCGACACCTCGAGCAGCGGCCTTTTCATCGACGATGCCGGCAGCCCGCTCGGTGCCGGGAACACGATGCGGCTGCAGAACGGCATGCGCCTGCGGATCGGCGACTATGTGGTCGGGGTCGATGTGCATTCGGCGGATGCGGGCAGCGAAACAACGCCAAAGCCGCAGCAGTCAGTCTCGCATGCCTCGGTCAATCTCGGTTCGGACGATTTCTTTGCCCTCAAGACGGAGGAAGAGCCACAGCGTCGCCGCCCTGCCGATCTGCCCAATCCGTTCGAGCAGCCGGAACCGGGCGCATTCCGTGCATACGAACGCGAAACTTCCGGGCGCAGTTCGCCGGCTTTCGACGACCCGTTCAGTCTCGATCCTGTGTCTACCCCTGCAACGCAGGAAACAGCAAAGGGGGATGAAACCGGGACCTCGGCGTTCGGAGACCCCTTCAGTCTCGAAACCCCGCCTCCGCTGGACCCGCCGCCCGCGCGACAAGCCCGGAGACAGGAAATCCGGGCCGAGGACGCTGTCCCCTCCAGCGCCCACCGACGTTTCGAGGCCCCTGCAGAGCCGCAGCGCGGGGCGCACCCGTCGCCAGCGCCGTGGGACAGGCCTGCGCCCCGGAACGATGCGCCGCCGCCCAAGGCTGAACCGAAACCGGCACGTGCACGCACCGCGGAACCCACCGACGTATCCCTGCGCGCGGCGTTCCTGCGCGGCATGGGGCTCGACGAAGGCGAACTGCCGGCGCGGGACGCGACCGCCGAAATGGAAAAGCTCGGCCGCGAGTATCGCCTGATGATGGAAGGCCTGATGCAGCTTCTGCGCAAGCGCGCCGAGGAGAAGGGCAACGCCCGCATCGAACAGACCGTGGTCGGCGCATCGGAGGTCAATCCGCTCAAGTTCCTGCCGACCGTCGACGACGCGCTCGCGACCATCCTCGCCGAGCGCAGCCCGGGCTTCCTGTCAGGCGAGCCGGCGATCCAGGACGCGGTCCGGGACCTCGCCCATCACCACGTTCGTGCCTGGCGCGGCCTCCAGGGCGCGCTCAGGCGGATGATCGACCGGTTCGATCCCGCAGCCCTCGAGGAAGAGCTGAAGTCGAGTTCGTCCCTGGAGACGCTGCTCGCCGGGGGACGTGGAGCAAAACTCTGGGAACTCTACAAGAAACGCCACCGCGAAATCGCCATCAGCGCCGAGACGCGCTTCATGGGCGAGATCGGCGCCGATTTCCGCAACGCCTACGAGGAGGAGTGAAGCATGATCGACCGGCGCGACTTCATTCTGGCACTTGGTGCGACGGGCCTGGTTGCCGCTTGCCAGAGCGGACCGCCCAAACCGTCCACTGTGACCGTCAATGTGAGCGGCGAAGCCGGGATGAACCCGGGGCCGGACGGCAGCGACCGACCCGTCACGGTGCTGATCATGCGCCTGCGCGGTGCCGGCAAGTTCAATTCAGCCGACTATTTCGCCTTGCAGGGAGACGCTGCCGGCACGCTTGGCGGCGACCTCATCGGTTCGGATCAGATAGCGGTTGGTCCGGGCAAGGCCGCTTCCAAGACCATCACGGTGGAACCGGACGCCACGGCCTTGGGCTTCGTCGCCCTCGTCCGCGAGCCTGGTGGGCGGACCTGGCGGACGACCAAGTCGGTGTCGCCGGGATCGACGGTGACGATTGCCGTCAGGCTCGGGGCCGGAGGCATATCGGCCTAGGCAGGCGAAAGATGGAGACCTCGATGCAGAGAGCAGCCGCATGACCGAGACGAACAGGGTGCTGTGGTCGGAAGGCCTTTTCCTCAGGACGCAGCATTTTCAGCAGCAGGACCGCTTCTTCGAAGGGACGGTACGCGGCGCGCTCCAGGCGGGCCAGCTCCACACATTCGGCTTCAGCAAACTGACGCTGGATGCTGCGCTGCTCGAGGCCGGCCAGGTCGCGGTCACCTCCGCTCGCGGGATATTTCCCGACGGCACGCCCTTTATGATTCCAGAGACGATGGACGCGCCGAAGCCGCTTGCTGTTACCGCCGACACGGGCGCCGGTCCCGTGCTGATCGCCCTGCCCCTCGAACCTCCCGGCGGAGTGGGGTTCGATCCTGCCCATGCCGACTCCTCTGGCGCCCGCTATCGCGGACGGATCGTCACCGTGCGCGACGCTGTCCGTGGTGGAGCCGACGCCGAGGAGGTCGAAATCGCCAGGCCCCAAGCCGTGCTGCTTGCACCTGGAAAGGACGTCGGCGGCTACACCGCCCTGCCGGTGACGGAGATCAAGGGCATCCGGGCGGACGGCGGGATTGCGCTCGAGGACACCTTCCTGCCTCCTACCCTCGCGACCGGTGCGGTGGCCTGGTACGCGCAACTCCTGCAGGAGATGATCACCGGTCTCGATCAGATCGCTGAGGCGCATGCCAAGATGGTGCTTGGCGGACCGGGGCGCAGCGTCGAGGACCTGCTGATGCTGCATCTCGCCAATGCGGCGCGCCCGCGGCTCGCGCACATGCTGGCGCAGGATATCTTCCACCCCGCCCACCTCTACATGGAACTGGCCGGCCTGGCCGGTTCGATGGCCACCTACGGTTCGAATTCCCGCCGCCTTGCCGAACTGCCCGTCTACGACCACATGGCGCCCGGACCCGCGTTCTCCGCACTTGCGGACACGCTGCGGTCGCTGATCCTGAGCCTTCGCTATGTCGAGCCGAAGTCGCGCGCCCTGCCCGTGATGCGTCATTCGACCAATGTCTGGAAGGTGCGCATCGACAACCCGAAGCTGCTTGTCTCGAGCCGCATCGTCATTCGCGTCGGATCGGAACTCTCAGAGGATGCGTTGCGCAAGATCTTCGTCAACCAGGCGACGGTCGGCGCCGCCGGCGAATTCGAGGGGCTTTGGAAGTCGCGCCTGCCCGGCATCCCCCTGAAGCCGTTGCATTCGCAGCCCCGCGAAATCCCGTATGACGGCGACCGTCTCTGCCTGGAACTGGACCAGAAGAGCGAACACTGGGCCTCGCTGCTGGATTCCCCGGGCTTCGTGATCGGGGTCTCCGGCGTGTTGCCGAGCGAGCCCCAGGTCGACTGCTACTCGGTGAACAGGTGATGCGATGAGCCAGGACGATCCTTTCGGATTGTCGGAGGATCGCGAACGCACCCGCATTCGCATGGCTGCCGCGCCAATGCCGCGCGGCCCCCGCGCTGTCGCGCCAGCGGTGTCCATCAACCGGTCGCGGGCGCATCCCAACAAGCTGGTCAACGCCTTCTCGACGCTGCTTGAATTTGCGCCGGAGCTCGAAAGCGCGTTACCACCGGACAACCCGGAGGCGCTGCGCACCCGCCTGCTGGAGGAACTGGTCCGGGCCCGGGATGCGGCGATCGCCACCGGTTCCTCGCTTGAGCGTGCGGACCAGGCCGCATGGTTGGTCGCGGCACTCCTTGACGACCTCGCCCTCAATACCCCGTGGGGCGGAGCCAGCGCCTGGCCGCGCCAACCGCTGGTGGTCATGCTGCGCGGCGATGTGGACGCGGGGGCCCAGTTCTTTTCGCGACTGGACGAACTGGAACGGCACCCCAACCGCGACAGGGAGATGCTGGAGCTGCAGTATCTGTGCATGGCCCTGGGCTTCCGCGGCAAGTACCGGGTGCCGGGCCGCGCGGGTGACCGCTCGCTCAATGCGGTCCGGGTCGCGGCCGCGCGCTTCCTGCGTGATGCCGATGCGGAAGATGCGCCGCTCTCGCCCCACTGGAAGGGCGTGGTGGCATCGGACGAACCACAGCGCTTCACCGTGCCGATCTGGGTCATGGGGGCGATCGCCGCGGTACTAGGCACCGGCATCTACGTGGCCCTCTCCATGGCGCTGAGCGCCCAGTCGGAACAGCTCTCGGCGCTGGTGCGGGCGTTGCCGCCGGCACAGCGCGCCGAACTTCTCCGTTCAACTCCCCAGGCCGAGGCGCCGCTGGTAGAGAAGGTTGATTTCGCCCTTCTGCCTGCATTCGAAGCCGCCGCGCCCGAGGGGCTGCGCCCGGCGCTGCGCGGAACCGAAAGCGTGTCGCTTGCCAAGCTCGTCATCCAGGCGACCAACCCGGAGCTTTTCCAGTCGTCGCGGGCCGAAATCACGGATGGCTTCCAGCCGCTGATCGGGGCGATCGCCAGGGTGATCATCGAGAACCAGGAGTTGATAGGCAATATCACAGTCGTTGGTCACACGGACGGCATCCCGCTGCAGAGGAGCAACCCGCTGTCGACCAACCAGCGCCTGTCGGAAGCACGTGCCGCGACGATCGCAGACCTGCTCGTTCAGAACGGCGTGGCGCCTGAACGCGTGCGCTCGGAGGGGCGCGCTGCGACCGATCCGGTGGCCGACGACGCCACCCGCGAAGGCCGAGCGCTGAACCGCAGGGTCGAGGTTCTCGTCGAGAAGAGGCTGTAGGGCGATGTTCATCCTCCGCTTCCTCTGGTCGGTCCTGACTTCGCGGTGGCTCTGGACGCTGATAGGGCTCGCCCTGCTCTCGCTCATCATCTGGATATTCGGCCCGATCGTGGCAATCGGCAGGAGCACGCCCTTTGCCTCCGAGACCGTCCGCATCGGGATGATCGCCGGACTGGTGATCCTGTGGCTGATCTGGCTCATCATCGCGCAACGCCGTGCCATCCGCGCCAACCGCGTCTTCGTGGCCGAGATCGCAGCAGCACCGGTCGAAAAACCGCTCACCCCGGGGGAAGAAAACGTCGCGGCCGTCGGGGCCAAGTTCCAGAACTTGATGGACGAGCTGAAGCGGCGCAAGCTGGGCGGCAGGAAGTTCCTGCGCGAAATGCCCTGGTACGTGATCGTCGGGCCGCCCGCCACCGGCAAGACGACGGCGCTCAGGCAGTCGGGCCTCAACTTCCCGATCGATCTCACCGACGATCTCCACGGCGTCGGCGGCACGCGCAATTGCGACTGGTTCTTCGCCGAAAACGCTGTGCTCATCGACACGGCCGGCCGTTATGTGCAGCAGGAAAGCCAGCCGGACGTCGATGCTGCCGAGTGGCTTGGCTTCCTGGACCTGCTCAAGAAGCATCGCGGCCGGCGCGCTCTGAACGGCGTGATCGTCGCGCTTTCGATCGACGCCCTGTCCGAGGGCGACGACGCGATCAAGGCGCATGGCCGCAAGATCCGCAGGCGGCTCGCCGAACTCAACGAGCGTCTGGAAATCCGCCTGCCTGTCTACCTGATGCTGACCAAGGCGGACCTCATCAAGGGGTTCGAAGCTTTCTTCGACGGCCTTTCGACGACGGCGCGCGAGCAGGTCTGGGGCAGCACCTTTGCGCCGGACGCCAGGGTCGACGCCAGCGCCGTGGCAGGCGAGATCGGGATGCTGGCCGGCGAACTCGAAAGGCGACTCGTGCCGCGCCTCGAGGAAGAGGACAATCTCGCTGACAGGGCAGAGATATTCAGGTTCCCGGCGCAGGTCCAGAGCCTGTCCGATCCGATCAGGCTCCTGGTCGAGTCGATCTTCGGGGAAAGCCGCTATGAGGACAGCGCCTGGCTGCGCGGCATCTACCTCACCTCCGCGACCCAGGAGGGCGCGCCGATCGACCGGTTGGCGGCTTCGCTGTCTTCCTCCTTCGGGCTGCCGCAGCGGCGCAGCGTGGCTTCGCCGCGGATCGAAAGACGCTCCTTCTTCCTCAAGAACCTGCTCACCGAGGTGATCTTCAAGGAAGCGGGCCTCGGCACCTTCGATCCCATGGCTCAGAAGCGCCGCACATGGATCTGGCGCGGCGCGGCAGCGGCTTCGGCTGCGGCAGTCTTGCTCGCCAGCCTGCTATTCGGCCTTTCCTATTACGACAATCGCGGCGCGATCACGGCCCAGGCCGGTCAGTTCGAGGCGCTGCAGAGCTCACTTGCGCCGGTCGCAAACAGTCCCGCACCGGTGGATGCGCCGGATATCGACGTCGCGCTGGCCGCCGTTTCGGAGGTTGCGAACGCCCGCACGCCTCCGCCGGCGGCCATGCGCAATCTGGTCGGCCCCACGGCCTCGCCGGAACTGCTCAGGGCACAGACCGACGCCTACGACCATGCCCTGCGCGACATCTTGGAACCGCGCATGGTCGCGCTGCTGGAAACCACGATGTGGCGGCAGATCCGCGACCCGGAATTCATGCTAGGCGCGCTCAAGACCTACCGCATGATGACCGGCCTTTCCCAGATGGATCCCGATTTCGCGCAGGATTGGTGGGTGAACCAGCTGCCGGATTACGCGCCGGTCGCGCCTTTCCCGACGCCGGACGCGGAAGAGCATCAACTGGCCGCTATAAGCCGGATGACGGTGGACGACAGCTATGTCGCGCCGGACCAGTCGCTCGTGGCGGAAGCCCTCAAGAGCGTCTGCACCATCTCCCTGCCGGCACGGGCCTACAAGCAACTGCTGGCCGACCCCGAGGTCGCGGGCATCAAGGAATGGATACCTGCCAACTTCGCCGGCCCGAACGGATCGAAGGTCTTCGCCCGCCGCACGGACAAGACGCTGCGCGTGGGCCTTCCCGGCGCCTTCACCTATGCCGGCTTCCACGACGCGATCCTCGACCGGCTGGAGGACGTCGCAGGTCAGGCCGCGCTCGATCGGGCAGTGTTTGCGGGCGGGTGCGAGGAGAACGCGGAGACCTCCGTATCCGCGCTGTCGGAGGACATTCTCAAGCTCTATTACGAGGACTTCATCGCGCAATGGGATAGCCTGTTGCGGGACATCCGGCTCGCCCCCCTAACCGACCTCAACGTTGCCAGCGACAACCTCAAGGACCTGTCCAGCGCGGATTCCGCACTCAAGCGGCTGGTTTCCGCAGTGGTGCGGGAAACCGAACTCACCCGTTCCGACGAAGAGCAGCCGGCCGACGACAAGGCGGCGTCCAAGGGCGCATCGAAGCTTCTGGGCAAGCTCGGCAAGGTCGGCAAGCTGGCCAAGGCCGGCGCAAAGCTCCTGCCCCGCGCCGGTTCGGCTGACGAGGTGGACATGACAGGCTCGCTGGTCGCCGAACATTTCAAGCCGCTCAAGGGGGCGGTGGCCGAGGTCGACGGCCAGCCGCCGGCACTCGACTCGGCGGTGGTGGCGATGACTGCCCTGTCCAATGTGCTGCAGACCGTGACCGCCAGCCCCGACCCGCAAGATGCCATCAAGAAGCAGGGAGGGCTTGCCGAACTCACCGGTGCGGTGGCGAGGCAGGCGCAGATCCTGCCCGATCCGATCGACGACTGGCTCGGCGGCATTGCGGGCGACACCAGCGGATTGACGGAGAAGGCTGTCACCTCGGAACTCAACGCCATCTGGCGCGCCGACATCCTGCCGTTCTGCCAGGCCGCGCTCACCGACCGCTATCCATTCACGCCTGGCAGCGCCGTCGACGTGAACGTGCGCGACTTCGCCCGTCTGTTCGGTCCGGGCGGGATGATCGACGCCTTCACCAACGATCACCTCATCAGCTATGTCGACACGGCGGCTAAGCCTTGGAAGTGGCGCGCGGATTTCGGGCTCGATTCCTCCGCGCTGGCGGCCTTCGAGCAGGCCCGCCGCATCCGCGACGACCTGTTCCCGGGCGGCACTGGCCCGATCATGAGCTTCACGCTCGAGCCGAAGGATCTTTCGCCTGCGGTCACGCGCATGACGCTCAACCTCGATGGCCAGAGCCTCGTCTACTACAACAACGCGACGCGCCCCCAGCCGATGACCTGGCCCGGCAAGGACGGGACCGGCACGATCTCCCTCGCCTTCCAGCCGATTGACGGGTCGCCGGAGGTGATCGTCAACGAGACCGGAAGCTGGGCGTGGCTCAGGATGCTCAACAACGGGCGCTTCACCGGCACAGCCCTGCCCGACGTATACAAGCTGAGGCTCGGGGCCCAGGACTTCTACGCCGACTTCGAACTCAAGGCCGCGAGCGTCGAGAACCCATACAGTTTGCAGATGTTCAAGAGGTTCACATGCCCTCCGAACATCTAGCCACCGGCTTCTACGGCAAGATCCCGGCGACGGGGGATTTCGTGAGCCGTGGGCTGCCGGGAGACTTTGTCCGGTCCTGGGACCGATGGGTGGCTGTTCATCTCGCCCCGCTGCAATTGTCCGGCGCCTGGCCCGAACATGTCGGCTTGCGCTTCATCCTGGGGCCCGAAGCCGGTGGTCCCATGGCCGGCGTGGCGTTGCCGGGCCGGGACAAGGCTGGGAGGCGCTTTCCATTGACAGTGGCGATCCCCTTGCCCGCGTCGGTCGCAACCGTCGCTGCTGCTGGCTCTGCATGGTTCGAAACGGTCGAAATTGTAGCCGAGGCCGCGCTTCGCGGTGAACTGGGAGCCGATACCCTGGGCGAGGAACTGGCCGCCATTCCCTTCGAGCCATCCAGTGTCGAGGGCGAAGGCGTGCGCGGCATGACCTTTTGGACCGCCACATCTGACTTGCTCTCCGTCGACCCATCCGCGCCTCAGGCAGCGCTCGCCGAGCTCGTCGCAAGCCTCGTGGAGGCCGATTGATGCAGATCTGGAACCAGACCGGGTTCGTGCACGAATTCACCATGGGCATGGATAAGGGCGCCCGCGAGTACATCGTCGTCGTGGTCAAGGGCACGTTCGACTTTCCCGCCACTCCCGGAGGGCCGGTGCGCAAGTCGGCCGAGCAGGCGCCGCTTGTCATGGCGGACATCCTCACCGGCGCGCCGGGCTACTCCGCGACATTGTGGGAAACCGATTTCGCCTTCCGCAAGCCGCGCTGCGACGTGATCGCCAATGGCTGCGCCTATGCTCCAGGCGGCCGGCCGGCCGAACGAGTGTTGGTGGGCATAAAGCTGGGCGCCTGGCAGAAGCTGTTCGAGGTTGTGGGCACGCGCGAATGGCGCGCTCGGGGGCCGCTGTTCATGGCAACCGCGCCGCAGCCGTTTCTCCGCCAGCATTTCTCCTACGACACTGCCTGGGGTGGCACGGACCGTCTCGACCCGGAAGACAAGCTGCCGGCGAGCTACAAACACAATCCCGTCGGCACCGGGTGGGCGCGCACTCGCAACCAGAACCTGATCCCCGGTCTCAGGCTGCCCAACACGCAAGCCGTAGGCGAGGACATAACCTCGCCCTTCGGCGACTACAAGCCGATGAGCTTCGGTCCGATGGGACGCGGCTGGCCCGGCCGTATCGAGCATGGCGGCACCTACGACGACAACTGGGCCAAGGACGTCTTCCCGTTCCTGCCGGCGGATTTCGACGAACGCTACTTCCAGATGGCTCCGCCTGACCAGCAGATCGATCCGCCGAAAGGCGGCGAAGAGGTGGTGCTCGTCAACCTCACGGCCGAGGGCAAGACCTGGTTCCGCCTTCCGGAGACTGCGCTGCCGATGACGATCTTCCGCGACGGCGACAAAGTGCTTGAACGCACGGTGCTGCCGGACACGGTCCTGTTCGATCCCGAGAACCGGCGCTTCTCCATGGTATGGCGCGCCGATGTGCGGATACTGAAGGTCATCAGCGAGTTCGAGGAGGCATGGATAGGTCCGCCGACCGAAACGATGCTCAGGGCCCGGAAACAGGGCAAGGAGTATCTTAGGGACGTGGCTACGCAGAGAGAACTCGTCGACGACGAACAGGATGCCGCATGACAGCCGGACCAGCCGTCCTTGCCTGCGGGATGGTCACGGCCGTCGGCCTCGATGCACCTTCGGCCTGCGCTGCGATGCGGGCGCACCTGGATGGCTTCAAGGAGACGCGCTTCCAGTCCGGGCCCGACGAGCCTGTGGTCGGCGCTCCAATTCCCCTTGACGAAATGCTGGGTGAACGGCGCATGGCCTACATGGCAGCGGCCGCCATACGTGAATGCCTGGAGGCCGTGCCCGCGGCACGCGCTACCACGACACATCTGATCCTTTGCATCGCGGAAACGGACCGCCCCGGCGCCCCAATCACCGACAATAAGCGCCTGGTGCAGCGCATCGGCGATCTGCTGGCTTGGCCGGCCAACGGCCCCGCGCGCGTGGTCAGCGAAGGCCGGCCCTCGGGACACGCGGCTTTGCGCACCGCAGGCCGGCTGTTGGCGGAGGGAGAGGCCGAACACGTGGTCATTGCTGGCGTGGACAGCTACCTCACGGCGGGAACGATCCGGCACTATCTCGGCCAGAACCGGTTGCTGACGCCAGATAACGCCAATGGCTTCATCCCTGGGGAGGCCGCGGCAGCCGTACTCTGCGGCAGGCCCGGAACCGGCGCATTCGGGCTGGCCGGCCTCGGCCTCAGCCGCGAACCGGCGTTCATCTACAATGGACTCGACGAGGCTGGAACTCATCTTCCCTTGCGCGGCGACGGCATGACTGCGGCATATCAGGGTGCGCTCGCGGAATGCGGAATCGAGATGGCGCGTCTCGGCTACAGGATCGCCGACCTGATTGGGGAGCAGTATTGGTTCAAGCAATCGGCATTGGCCTCGATCCGCCTAGTGCGCGGCGCACACGGGTTCCAGGACATCTGGTCACCGGCCGAGTCGCTTGGAAATGTCGGGGCGGCGGTCGTCCCGATCATGATTGGCATGGCCATGACCGCTGCCGCGAAAGGCTACTCCGGCGGCACCCCTGTTCTGGTCGAAGCCTCCAGCGACAGCGGCGCCTGCGGTGCTGCGCTCTTCTCCGGGCGTGTGCGGTGATGGCCAACGTCTACGCCAACGGATTGGAGATTTCGGGCAAGGGCAGCGATGGAAAGACCATAGCTGCGTTTCCCGACACTTGCTTCACCCCTCCCCAGACGCCGGCAACGCCGCCGGGGGTACCCATCCCCTACCCCAGCTTCGGCATGTCGAGCGACACGGACAAAGGCACCGGCACGGTCAAGATCGCCGGCAAGACCGTCAACATCAAGAACAAGTCCTATCTGTCGCGGACCTCCGGCACCGAGGCCGGCTGCGCGCCGAAGAAGAACGTCATCACCTCGAAGAACACCGGAAAGGAATATTTCCATTCCTGGTCGAACGACGTGAAGTTCGATGGCGAACCGGTCATCCGCTTCACGGACATGGCGACCAACGACCACGCTTCGCCTACGGCGGGCACGCCGCCCTGGGTACACGTCCTCAAGATGAATGTCGGCGGCATAACCTGCGGCAAGCTCCTGAAGAAGATGAACCTCAGGCTTCATCCTCACAACAAGAAGAAATGCCCGAAGGGATACCAGTCGGAGCACTATGTCGGAAACGAGTATTTCCAGGCTGATCGGGCGACCAACACATCCTACGATCAGTGGAAGGACTACAGCGTACACCGTGCGCCCTGCGTCTGCATCCGATCGATGAAGCACAAGAAGGGCGGCGGGTTCCAGGAAACCGGCAAGGGCAGCAGGAAGGACACGCCGCACGATACGAAGACCAAGGCTGTCAACGACTATAACGAAAAGCGAATGGCCCAGACCGGCAGGTCGCCGAAGCTGCGCGGTGCGGTCGCCAAGGGCACCAAGTCGATCGCCGAGCAGCACAAGGAGTCGAGGGACGCCGGTCCGGCTACCCAAGAGAAGGTCGCCAAGTGCCTGTCGATGGTCTTCATGGCCTATATCCAGAGCGTTGTCGGGCCGCCACCTCCGGAGAAAACGATGGAGGAACTCAGTGAGATGCGGACCATGCGCCACAGGACGGTCAAATGACGGGGCAAAAGAACATCGATCAGGTTCCGCCTGACGAAATCTACCTTGAGGCGATGCGGGCGTTTCACGTCGGCGGCACTCAGTTCGGCGTCTCGGTCGAGTTGAGCGACGAGTACAGGGAGCGCGGCCGCTCCTATCTGCTGCTGGTCGATTTCGATGGGCGCCAGCCCCGCTTCGACATTCTGCTGCAACTGGAAAACCAGATGCTGTCGCACGTCAGTACATCGCCGCAGGATCACGTGCTCCTGGAAGTGGGCGGCCTCACCCATTTCCTGCGCGGCACGGCGCACACCACCGCGCGGGCGCCGGAGCCCTTCTTCCACAAGCTGTTCCTGCCGCCGGGCGGGCCGTTGTTCACCTATGGCGAGGACGGCTGTGTCTGCCGGTTTGAGGCAGGCGAATGGAAACCGATCAGGCCTCTGGTGTCGGCATTTCTGAGGACCATGCACGGGCCATCCGTCTCGCAACTGCATGTCGCAGGTGACCACGGCACGCTGCTGCACCTGGTTGACGACGGCTGGCGCCAGATCCCCCTCGATTTCAACCGCTCCATTCAGGCCGTCCATGTCTCCGAAGACGGCATGGTCAGCATTGGCTGCGAAGATGGCTTCTGCTTCGAGTACCGGGACAACGAGTTGAAGCAGATAAAGGCGCCCGACAGCGACTTCATGTCGATCCGCGACTTCAAGGGTGCACGCTATTGGGGCGACAACGATTTTGGACTTTTCGTCCAGGACGGCAGAAAGCTGAAGAAATTCAGGGCTCTTGGGTTCGCCTACGCGATGGAAACGTCAGACGAGTTGCTCGTCGTCACCGGTTGGAAGGAGGTCTTCGTGTTCGACGGCACGAACTGGTCGGGGTTCGAATTCGGCTACGACGGGAACCTCTACATCCAGGCTATCGACATGACCAAGCGCTATCTCTGACGCGTTGCGCCGTTCGCCGCGAGGTAATCCCTGACCTTGTCCAGTTCCAGTTCAACCACCGGGATCGGTCGTTTCGCGTCCAGCATCCTGATGACGAACAACTCGCCCGCCTCCGGATAGTCCTCGTACCGCTGCCGCGCGATGTCGCGACCGACGTCGCCAGCCACGCGCAACCCGTCGAGATGCGCTTCCAGGCGTTCGACCAGCCGCGCCAGGCGCTCCTCGTCCATATCGGGGTTCTCATCGGGATGGAGCAGGTGATAATCGTAGACCGTCCACAGGAACGCCGCCATTTCGGCGTGCTGACGTACGATCTCTCGCAACACCGGTGCCGGCATCAATTCAGGTTTACCGAGCCGCCGCGAATGCGGTTGGCGGCACTGGCGTGGCTCGTCACATAGGTGCCGCGTATGGTGATGTGGCCGTCCTTCTCCATGATGATGGTGGCTTTGCCGCAGCGCAGTTCCAGGCGTTCTTCGGCCACGACCCTGACCAGATCGCCGTCGCGAATGACCTGCGGCACGGTTGCCTTTCGGGTCGGCTCGACGATGCGCCCAACGATGAGCGGCCGGCTGACATTCCCGTCCTCGAACAGCAGTGCGACTTCAGCTCCGATCATATCGGAACTCAGTACGGTCAGGCTGCGCGCCCGCACGGCGGTTTCCCTGGCATTGCCCGGGAACACGACGAGCGGCGCCTCCTCGTCGAAACCGAGGAACATGCCGATCACGACCCCATCGATGCCTTTCGCGATCTTTGTCATCAAACCCGCCTCAGTTCTGCTTGATCTGCGAACCCTTCATGGTGATATCGCTTGATGCCTTGACGTTTATCTTGCCCGACCCGAGGACCGTGATGTCCTTGCCTTCGACGTTGATGGTGCCGTCTTTCTTCATCGAGATCGCCGCCGATCCGCATTTGATGACGATGGAATCGCCGGCCTCGATCAAAAGATCCTTGCCCACCTTTATGGCTGCCCCATCGCCGACCTGAACCAGGCTGCCTTTGGCAATCTTCAGGGCACGGTCGCCGCCGACTTCGGTGGTATCCCCGTCAGTGATCTTGGTACTGCGGGCCTTGCCGATGGTCGTCGACTTCGCACCCCCAACCTCGAATGTCTGGTCGGCGCTGATCTGCACGCTCTGGTTCGCGGCGATCTGCCAGCTGTCGTCGGCGCCGATACTGTGGCTCTGTGCAGCGCCGACGCTCACCGAGCGGCTGGCGCCGATCATGTTGGTCTGTGCCGCCCCCACACTGCGGGTCTCGGTCGCACCGACCGTGTCGACGCGGGCTGCGCCCACCGTGATCGCCTGGGCGATAGCGACGGTCTGAGTATGGTTGGCCCCGATGGTCTCGCTGGAATTGGAGCCGATCTTGATGGTCTCGTTCGAGCCCACGCTCAGCGAGCGGTTGGTGCCCACCGTTTCGGTGTCGTTCGAGCCGATGTCCGTCTTCTGGTCGACGCCGACCTTGACCGTCTTGTTCTTGCCGACGTCCTCGTCAAGGTTGACGCCCACCGAGTGCTTGGCGTTGTTGTCGATGCGGTCGGACTGGTCGTGCTGCACGAGCTTGGTGCGATCGTGCTTGATGAGCAGGTTGTGGTCCTTCTGCGCCTGGAAGTTGACCAGCTCGGAGCCGGCCTTGTCCTCGAACATCAGCTCGTTGTAACCGCCCCCACCCTTCGATGACTCGGTCTTGAGGCCGGATTGAGTGGCGTTGCCGGGCAGGCCGTAGGGCGGCATCTGGGAGGCGTTGTAGACCCTGCCGGTGATGATCGGCAGATCCGGGTCGCCCTCGATGAAATCGACGATCACCTCCTGGCCGATGCGTGGTATCTGGATGAAGCCGAAGCCGCTGCCGGACCAGGTCTGCGACACCCGCACGAAGCAGGAGCTGTTCTGGTCCTTCTTGCCTAGGCGGTCCCAATGGAACTGCACCTTCACCCGCGCATACTCGTCGGTGAAAATCTCCTCGCCCGAGGGCCCGACGACGGTCGCGGTCTGCGGCCCGCGCATGATCGGCCGCGGCGTGATCCGGGGCGGCCTGTACGGCAGGCTGGTGGGAGCAAGGCCGAGCACCACGGTGAAGTTTTCGCCCTGGGTGTCTACCCCGCTGCGGTAGCCCGGATCGTAGATGCGGTATTCGGCGCTGAGCACCAGATATTCCTGGTTCTGGTCGTCGCGCGGAAAACCGTCCAGCGTGAAGGTGCACCCCGAGAAGAGACCGCGCACGGTACCCGCGGCAGCTATGCGATGGTGGACCGCCTGGAGCTCCTCGCGCCGTATGCCGGCAATGCTGTCGCCGCGCCCAGTGTCGAGATGCGCGCCGGGCTGGCGGTAGTGCTCGCCCGAAGCCAGCTTGTGTCCGAAGGCCTTGTCGGACTTCGCCATCAGGTCCGCGCCGGGCTTCTTGAAGTCGAAATCGGTGTGGGCATAGGCTCCGGGGCGCACGCAACTGCCGGGGATCCATTCGGTGATATATTCGATATCGCGGCGGGTCGCCTGCCCCTCGAAATGATAAGGCACCTTGTCGTAACCCGGAGCCGGCTTCAGCTTGTTCATGGCGTCCGCCAGGATCAGCTTGTGCTCGCCGTCGGCATGCTCGAAGAAATACATGACGCCTTCGTGCTCGAGCAGGCGCTGCACGAAATCCAGGTCGCTTTCATCGTACTGAACGCAGTAGTCGCGCGTCGGATAGGAGCCCTGCAGCCGCTTTTCGAATTTAGCCGTGCCGTATTTGGAGAAGATCTTCTCGACGATCTCGATGGCGGTCATGCTCTGGAAGATGCGGCAGTCGGTGGTGTTGCCAAGAAACCAGAACCAAGGCCTGACGACGGCCTCGTAATAGGCCAGCCGGTCTTCGATCCGAGCGAGGCGGAACTCCGCGACCAGGCCGCTGAACCAGCGCTTGGGGTCGGACTCGCCTTCGACCGACACCGCGCCGCCAAGCATCTTCAGTGGGTCGATGGCCTGGTCGGTGCTGACGAAGCCGACGGTGAAGGCAAAACAGCGGCTCACTTCGTCCCGACCGAGGAGATGAGTGAAGGTCAACGTATCGGCGCCAAGAGGTGTCCGGACCACTGTAGCACGATCGGTTGCCATGGCGTCGTGCCTCTCCAGGAACGGCCGGACTTTCGAATTCGGAGCTTAGCATAAGTTTTTCGGGCCACCAAAATGCCGCATCAGGCGAACGCCGTATGTGCGCGTCTGAAATGGCACTGTGCTCGACAGGGCGCAAACTGCTAGAATAACTAGGTGAATCTGGACGAGGCTGCCGGCGCGCGCAAATCTGGCGAGCAGGATCGGATGTTCATCAGTCTGACCATCGAAAATGTCGACAGGCTGCCCAATGGCGGGCCGATCAGCTTCAATTCGGACGGCCGCGACTTCGACATCGGGCGCGAGAACCGCGACTGGAACCTGCCCGATCCGAACCGTTTCATCTCCGGCCTGCACTGCCAGGTACTCTATGACCGCGGCGCCTTCTGGTTGCACGACGTGTCGCGCAACGGAACCTTCGTCAACGGATCGAACCAGCGCATATCGGCTCCGTACCGCCTGAATGACGGCGACCGCATCTGGATCGGCCGCTACATAGTGGCCGTGTCGATCGAGGACGAAGGCGCATCGCGGGTGGCCGCCGACAGCGAATGGGGCCGCCCTGCCCTTGCCAGGGCTGATCTGGCACCCCATCCGATCCCGCATCTGGCCGATCCCTTCTTTGGTGCGGCGGAGGAAATGCCGGCTCCGGCGCCCAGGCCGAGGCCCGCGGTGCGGCGGCCGCCTCCCCAGCCTCCGGCGGCAGCACCCATGCCGCAGCAGCCGCATGCGGATGCGACGGAAATCCTGCGGCTGATAGCGGCGGGGGCCGGCGTCTCGCCGGAGGTCTTCACGCAGCGCGATCCCAAGGACGTCGCAGCCGAGATCGGATCGGTCTTGCGGGCCGTCGTCGACGAGTTGGCGCAGTTGCTCAAGGCGCGCGCGGCGGCCAAGACGCTCGCAAAGAGCAGCCACAGGACGATGATCGGTGGCATCGACAACAATCCGCTGAAGTTCATCCCGCGCTCGGATGAAGTTCTGGAGATCATGTTCGCCCGCCGTCGCTCCGGCTATCTCGACGCGCGGCGCAGCATCGAGGAAGCCTTCCGCGATCTCAAGACGCACGAGCTGGCGACCTACGCCGCAATGCAGACGGCCTTGTCGCGCCTGCTAGATGAATTGTCGCCGGACGCCATAGAGCGGAAGGTTCCCGCATCCTCGTTCATGTCGAAAAAGGGCCGTGCCTGGGAAGCATTCGTCGCGACTTGGGAAGCCAAGGAGAATGCCCACGAGAACGGAATGCTCGACATATTCCTTGCCTACTTCAGCGAGGCTTACACGAAAGCCACCAATCAGAAGTAACCATCCTCGGAGGGGCCAGGCGAGCTTCGTTCGGCTTGGCCGGGGCGCCCGTTTCCATCGCCAACCGCTTGCACTACCATGCTCACCAAGGCTGAGCAGTGCTGCTTCCTCGACGCCGCAGCATCGTTCATCGAGCCAGTGCTGTCGTTGCGCGAAGGCGGGTGATCGGCGATGGGTTCCAAGGACGACCCTTCCGGTTCCGGGGGCAGAACCATCGTACAGGCGACGCCGGGCCGCGGGACGGGCGAGGCTGTTCCGGCGGACCCTACTGTCTTCTATGCCGCCAGCGCCGAGACGCGGCCCGACGCGACTGTGATCTTCCAGCCGCCCGGCGAAGGCGAGCCTGACGTCGAGGCGGAGGCCGGGGACAGGTCAACAATGGCGGCGGCCGATCCGGAGGCGCGATACGATGCCTACCGGAACATGGAGTACTCCGCCTCCAACCCCATCATTGCTGCCGCTGCGCCCCTGCTCATGACCCTCGGTGACTTGCGCACCCATGGCTTCCAGTCCGCGACCGCGGAGGAACTTGGAAGGCACCTGGCCGATGCCGTGGAGCAGTTCGACTGGAGGGCTGCCGATTCAGGCGTCCGCCAGGAAGACGCGCGCATTGCACGATACGCGCTTTGCGAGACGGCTGACGACATAGCCAGGAACCTGCCCGGCATCGGCGGCGAGGCATGGGCGCAGAACAGCATGCTGTGGCGCTTCTACGGGCTCGGGCAAGCAGGCAACGGCTTCTTCGATGCGCTGAACGCGGTCTTGACCGCACCCGAGGACCGCTGCGACTTGCTCGAACTCTTGCATGCCTGCCTGTCGCTTGGCTTCGAGGGACCTTATCGGGGCACGCAGAGGGGCCATGGTCTCGAGCCCTTGCGCCAGGATAGCTTCGACGCATTGCGCTACTACAGGCCGACGGACGGAAGCGAGATCTCGCCGCGCTGGCGGGGAATGTCCGCGATCGTGGCGCGACGTGCGGTCCGACTGCCCCTGTGGGTCATTGCCGCCGCCAGCCTGGCTCTGGTTACGGGTGCCTTCTTCTGGATGCGCGCGACCATCACGGACGAGGGCGACGCAGTGGCAGGCAAGCTGCTGGCGCTCGCCCCCACGACACCTGTCGTGATCGAGCGTGCAACCCCTGTCCCGGTCGCCCAGGATACGGAACCGGTGGCCGTGGCGCAGGCGCAGATCGAGCGCATCCGCGCCGCGCTGGCCCAAGACATCCAGAGCGGCGGGATCGGCGTTGACGCCAAGGGCGAATTCATCGTCATAGAGATCGACAACCGTCTCTTGTTCGACCCCGGCAAGGCCGACACAAAGCCGGAATTCGCGAACGTTGCCAACCGCATCGCGGCGGCGCTCGCCGCCGAACGTGGTCCCGTGCGGGTGGTGGGGCACACCGACAATGCGAAGCTGGGGCGGTCGAGCCCCTACAAGTCCAACTACGATCTGTCGGTAGCTCGCGCCCAGGCGGTCGCGACCTTGCTCGTTCCCAGCATCGGGGACGCCTCGCGCCTCGTCGCGGAAGGCAAGGGCGAGGACGAACCCATCGCCGACAATTCGACCCCCGAAGGCCGGGCTACCAACCGCCGCGTCGACGTGATGCTGCGTCGGGAGGAGACCCTGTGAGCGCGCCTCCGGTCCGGGCGTTGCACGATAGGGGGAGCCCATGAACGGCTGGCTCCTCCGGATCGCGAGCATCGCAGCCTTGCTGGGGCTGGCCGCCGCGGTGTGGTACGCTGGGCCGCTGATTGGTTTCGGCGATGCCCGCCCCTTGGCACCGGCATGGGTACGGCTGCTGGTCATTGCGACGCTTGTCCTCGCATTGGGGGGCTATTACCTGTTGCGGTTCTTTCGCGCCCGATCAGCCGAACGCGCGCTCGAAGCCGCGTCTTCGCGCTCCGCCGATAGGGATGGCGACGCCCTAGCGCTCGAACGAAGCATGCAAAAGGCAATCGAGGCACTGAGGCGCGCCAGCGGCCGCCGCAACTTCCTCTACGAAGTGCCCTGGTACGTCATCATCGGCCCGCCCGGGGCGGGAAAGACGACCGCCCTGGTCAATTCCGGCCTCAACTTTCCCCTCTCCGTTTCCGGATCGGCCCAGCCCGTGCCAGGCGTCGGAGGCACACGCAACTGCGACTGGTGGTTCACCGACAAGGCGGTACTGATCGACACGGCCGGACGCTTCGCGACCCAGGACTCCGATCCCTCTCGCGATCGCAGGGATTGGCTGGATTTCCTTTCGCTGCTGAAAAAGTACCGGGCATCACAGCCCATCAACGGCGTGATCGTCGCGGTCAGCCTCTCCGACCTCATGACCACGAAGGATGGCCTCGCGGGCCAAGTTACCGATCTCCGGAGCCGGCTGCGTGAGATGCACGAGACGCTGAAGATCACCTTTCCGGTCTACATCCTGTTCACGAAGGCAGACCTGATCGCCGGCTTCATGGAGTATTTCGGCAATTTCGACGAGATGCGCCGCCGCATAGTCTGGGGGGCGACATTCCAGACTACGGATCTGCAAGCGAACCTGGTCGGCGATGCGCCAGCCGAATTCGAAGAACTGGCGCGGCGACTTTCGGAGGACTTGCCGGACCGGCTGCAGGAGGAGCCCGATCCGGTCGTGCGCATCTCGATCTTCGGCTTTCCTGCCCAGTTCGCATCGCTACGGCAGCGGTGCACCGATCTTCTCTCGCGCATTTTCCCACCTGAAAAGGGGGCAGGCTTCCTGCCCCGGGGTTTCTACTTCTCTTCCGGTACCCAGGAAGGTACCCCCTTCGACCGCATTCTCGGCACGATGGGGAGAAGCTTCGGAGCCGTGCCCCAACTCTCGGGCACGGGAAAGAGCTTCTTCCTCCACGACCTTCTGGCGAAGGTGGTTTTCGCCGAATCCGGCTGGGTATCATTCGACAAATCCGCGGAAAGGCGGGCTCGCTTGGGCCGATTCGCCGGCATCACCGCGGTCGGCCTCGGAATTGCGGCCGCACTTGGAGCTCTGGGAGTGAGCTTCAAGGCCAATCGCGAGCTTGTTGCCTCAACCGACGCGGCCGCCGAAACATATCGCAAAGCAGCCGGCGCTGAACTCACCGGCCAGAGCATCGCGGACGCAGATCTGGGTGCCGTCATCGACGCGCTCGAAGCGGTACGGAGCCTTCCTGCTGGCTACGAGTACCGCGAGCAACCGGTCTTGCCGCAGGAAACGCTCGGCATGAGCCAGCGCGAGCGGCTTCAGTCGGCTTCCGTGAGCGCCTACCGTCAAGCGCTCGAGCGGATGTTCCGTCCAAGGCTGCTGCTGCAGCTAGAGCAGACCATCGAAGCCGGTATTGGCGATCCGGCCGCCCTTTACGAGCCGCTCAAGACTTATCTCATGCTCGGCGGCAAGGCCCCGAAGGTGGACGACGACGCCATCGTCGCCTGGTTGACGAGGGACTGGGAGACGAACCGGTATCCCGGATCGCAGAACCGGGAGGGACGGACAGCCCTCGAGAAGCATCTCCGCGCCATGCTGGCCCTCGATGACGAGTATGATGTTGCTGTCGAACTGAACCGTCCGCTGGTAGAGTCGGCCCAACGCTCGCTCGGGCGCTTGACGGTGGCCGACCGCGCTTCGGCGCTCATCGCCGCGGCATCGGTCGCCGCCCCGCCTGATTTTGCGATCGCCGCCAAGGCGGGCCCGGAGGCACAGCTTGTCTTCGAGACGGTGGACGGGAGCGAGCTTTCGGCCCTGCGTGTCCCGGGGATCTATACCTATTCGGGTTTCCGCGATTTCTACCTTGAGCAGTTGTCGACAGTCGCCCAGAAGCTCGGCGACGAGCAATGGGTGATCGGGAGCGGCGGCGAACAGGGCGGAATCGAGCAGGACCTGTTGCAACTGGGACCAGATCTGCTGGACCGCTATTCGACCAATTTTTCAAAGGCATGGAACGATGTGCTCGACCGGCTCAAGCTCAAGTCCATGTCGGCCGACAAACCGAAATACGTGACTTTGTCGGCCGCCGGCGCGGCCAACTCGCCCCTCGCCCAGCTTTTCGAGGCAATAGCCCGCGAGACGGCGCTGACGCGTGGCACGACCAACACCGTCGATGACGAAGTGCAGGCTCAAGGCCTTGCACGGATCGGCATCGAGACGGCAGGCCGCAAGTCGGCCAGCCGCGCGGGCACCGCCTCCAGCCCAGGCGAACAGGTTCCGGGCGCCAATATCGAGGCGCAGTTCCGGCCTTTCCACCTCCTGGTCGACGGGCGTCCCGGCCAGCGTCCGATCGATGCCCTGATACAGAATTTCCGGGCGATGAGACAAAGCCTGACGATCGCGGCCGCAGCCCCGTCCCAGGCCGACCGCGTCAATGCCAACCTCCAGCTGCAAATCTCCAACCTGCGCGCCAACGCCTCGCGACTGCCCAAGCAACTTGCCCGCATGGTTCAGGCCGCGGCCGACGACTTCGAGGTCGACGTCGCCTCGGCTTCTGCTGCGCAGCTTGGCGAGCAACTCAAGGACACGGTGACCGGGCCGTGCCAAGATCTGATCGGCAATCGCTTTCCGTTCAGGCCATCTGCGACCGAAGACGTGTCGATCGCCGACTTCGCTCGGCTGTTCGGCCCCGGTGGCACCATGGACAGGTTCTTCGCCCAGAACCTCGCCCAACTCGCCGACACCTCCAGGCAAGACTGGTCCTGGAACCAGGACACCCAACTCGGACGCTCCTTTTCCACTGCGACGCTGAAGCAGTTCCAACTCGCGGCGCAAATCAGGGACGCATTTTTCCCGCTGGGAGGGTCGACGCCCGCAGTCAACCTGACCTTCACGCTGTTGTCCCTGCACGGCGACGCGGACATGGCGCTGCTCGACGTCAACGGGCAGGTCGTGCAGAGCTACCAGACGGGCAGCAGTCCGGCGGTCGTGACATGGCCGGGCACGAACGTGGCAGGGTCGGCGCATCTCAGCCTCACTCCCGAGCTGCCGGGTCGTGACTCCGCAATCAAGTTCGATGGACCGTGGGCGCTCAAGCGGCTGCTCGACACGGCGACCGCCAACCGCAATGGCGACAACCTCGAACTGCGCTTCGTGATCGGAGGCCGCGACGTGGCCTATACCGTTCAGGTCAACCCGCCCGGCAACCCCTTTGAGCTGCCGGCCTTTTCGGAGTTCGCTTGTCCGAGCGATCTCTGAGTGCGGGACGGGCCACTGATGATTTCGATATTCTGGTGCCCTTGCCTGTGGCAGAGTAACCGTCGCGAGCATGGGAAACCGTCCGCAGAGGGGCGTCCGAGAGGCGCTTAGACAATTGACCGATGTCGCCCTCCCCTTCGAGAGCTATGGCGTGAGCCACAAGGGCTGCGTGCGCCAGACCAACGAGGACAGCTATCTGTCTGAACCCCGCAGTGGCCTCTGGGTGGTTGCCGACGGGATGGGCGGGCACGACGCCGGCGAGGTCGCGTCGGCCAGCATCGTTGATCACCTGTCGACCATAGGCATCGCGAGTTCCGCACCCGACTTGCGGGCGCGTTTCGAAGACAGGCTGCGGCGCGCGCATGGTGAAATCCGCGAGTTTTCCCGCGCCCATGGCGTGACCATCGGTTCCACCGTCGCAGCACTGCTCGCGATGGACGGCAAGTTCGCCTGCCTGTGGCTGGGCGACAGCCGTCTCTATCTCATTCGCGGCGGATCGCTCGTGCAGGTGTCGCACGATCACACCGAAGTCCAGGAACTGCTGGATCGCGGTGCGATCACGCCAGAGGAGGCTGAGGCCTGGCCGCGCAAGAACGTCATTACGCGCGCAATCGGGGTCGGTGACGACATCACGGTCGACTTCCGCCAGGGCGAAATACAAGCCGGAGACGTCTTCGTCCTGGGGACAGACGGTCTGACCGCGCATGTCAGCGACGGCGAAATCGAGGCTGCGGCGCGTGCGGCCACTCCGCAGGCTGCCTGCGAGGATCTGCTCGCCAAGGTGCTCGACCGCGGCGGCACCGACAACGTCACCATCGTGATCGTGCGTATTCGAGGCGCTGACGAAAGTGCGAATACCGAGCCTTTGGAGGGGGGCCGCTAGCAGGCGGCAAGTTCCGAATTGTTGGCTGCAGAGCTGGGCGGGCGCCAAGTCCACGTTCCGAGCGCGGTCGGCGCATGGCGCGGCATGGGCGGCACTGATCGTACTGTTCGTGCTGATCGCGCCTGGCAAGGCACGGGCTGAATTCACCGTCTGCAACCAGACTCTCGACGTGGTCAATCTGGCCGTCGCCCAGGAGGTTGACCGCGCCTTCCAGACCGACGGCTGGTGGACCATAGGCGCCAACCAGTGCGTCAACGTGATCCGAGACGAACTCGCCAACCGCTACATCTACGTCTACGCAACAGACGTCTTCGGCAATGCGATCTTGACCGGCTCGACGGACATGTGCGTGGAGCGCAGGCGCTTCACCATCCGCGGCATCGGGGATTGCTGGCAACGCGGCCATATCGCGGCGAGCTTCTACGAGGTCGATACGCTTGCCCAAGCGCGATGGACCTTCTTCCTCACCGGGCGCTCGCCATGAGCCACGGCATCGATACGAGCTTCCGGCTGCGCAAGGAGGAACGCGCCAAGATGCGGCGTAGGGCGCGATGGCGCAACGCCCTGACCGGGCTGGGCGCGCTCCTGCTCATTGCCGCCCTAACCGCGCTGTACCTGAGCCGCGGCTATTGGACCCCGCAGGACTACGAAGGCGACCTGCAGCCCGTGGAGGCAGTCGACGTCATTCCCCCGGACGCAGCCGTCTATGTGCCAGCAATCGTCGACCTGGCGGGCGATCCGATGTGGATCAACATCGCGCACGAGGGCGGTACGGATGCCAGGCGGCGCAGCATGGCGCGGCCGGCGGACCTCGACGCCTCTGGCGTATCGGCCAAGGTCGAATACCTGTCGGACACGATGCTGAGTTCGAGCGAGAGGTTCATGACATCGATACCCTCCTCGCAGGAGGACTTCGCATTCTTCGAAGCCCAGCGCGGGGTCCAGTCCCAGGCGCTCCAGATTCCCGCCACGGGGTCCGATACGGCGCAGCCACAAGCCGAGGGTCCAGGTGCCGAGGGGCCTGATGCCGACCTGGCCGATCCGGGTGCCGGCTGGGGCGAGACGATCGACGAAGGCGAAGCCGCCCTGCCCGCTTTCCAGAAGACGGCCATCGAAGACAACACCACCGTCGCGACGGTAGTAGCCGAAGAACAACGGTTTCAGGCCACCGACGACATCTTCGTGAAGGTGCTGACCACCAGGAGCCTCGAAAGCGTGGCGACCGAGGCGCATTTTGCGTCCGGCGAAGCCAAACTTGCGAACGAAGCCCTCAAGTCGCTGTTCCAGATGGAGACCCTCGAACCGGGCTACGTCGTCGCGATGCGCAGTTTCAGACCCCGCAAGGAAGCCGCGGCGGCGCTGATGCAGGTTTCCATCTACGCACGAAGCCAGTTCGTCGGAACCCTTGCGCGCAACGCGGCGGGGCAGTTCGTTTCGGGTGTCGACCCCTGGGTGCGCGACGACCTCTTCAACTATTCCGGCGCGCCAGACACGGGCGCGCGCAAGCGGCAGTACCGCCTCCTCGACGCCATCTACTCGACTGCCGCTCGCAACAACGTGCCCACGGGAGTGTTGGGCGAAGCGATCATGTACCTCTCGCGCGGCGAGGACCTGAATGCCTTCGCGACCGAGGACCAGCGGCTCGTGCTCCTCTATTCCGACACGGCTCGTGGCAAGGACGGCCTTGCCGGCAGGGTTCTCTATGTCGGCGTCCGCGGCGCCGACAAGAACCTCGAGTGCTTCGTGTTCCAGCAGGGAGACGGCGAGTTCGCCTGCGTGACCCAGAACGACGAAGTCCGGTCAGCTATGGTGGCAAACGGTATGGTGACGCCCGTAAAGGGTGGCGTGATGACGTCTACCTTCGGACCGCGGATGCACCCGATCCTGAAGACGGTCCGAATCCACAAAGGCGTGGACTGGGCCGCGCCGGTGGGCACCCCCATCACGGCCGCGTTCGATGGCCAGGTAGTGTTCGAAGGCGACGGCCAGGGCTACGGCAACCTCATCCGCATATCCCATTCCGAGAACCGCGAGACACGCTATGCCCATATGCAGCGGTTTGCCGAGGGGATCGCCGTGGGTTCGACTGTAAAGGCGGGCGACGTCATCGGCTATGTCGGCACGACCGGGTTATCGACGGGCCCGCACCTGCATTTCGAACTCTACCAATACGGCCAGGTCATCGATCCGCTGGGGACAGTCACAGTGGTCGCCTCCAGCGACCCGGCGGTCGAGTTGCTCACCGACCGCATCGTGCATGTGGAAAGCGGCGGCAGTGCAAGGGCCAAGAACCCGCTTTCCTCGGCCACCGGCCTTGGCCAGTTCATCAGCACCACCTGGATTCGCATGATGAACACCTACCGGCCGGACCTCGCGCGATCGCTCTCCACCGAAGAACTGCTCGCGCTTCGCTACGACGCGACGATCTCACGAGAAATGGTGCGCAATCTCGCGCGCGAGGGCGAGGCCTATCTCAAGGCGCGCGGACATCAGATCACCGCCGGACGGCTCTACCTCTCCCACTTCCTCGGCATGGAGGGAGCAAACCAGGTGCTGTCGGCTCCGGGTGACGCGATGCTGGTCGACCTGCTCGGCGTCAGCGTGATCAGGGCAAATCCGTTCCTGACCGGCAAGAACGCAAGCTATGTGATCGCCTGGGCCGAACGGAAGATGGGGACCAGGGTGGCTGCGTCACCCACAGCGACCCCAGCGAAGGAAATGGCGCAGGCCTCGCCCGAGTTCGAGAAGTACAAGCAGGTGATCGCCGCTACGCTGACCCTCGCCGACAACACCCTGTGAGCGCAGTCACGGCTCTGCGTATGACGCTAATATACCCTCAACTATCTGTAATAACGCACTTTCTCGGCGGCTTGCGGCTCGCTATAGAGGAACCATGATGATCCTGTCGCGCTTGGCTCTTGCTCTGTCGACCCTCCTCTCCGCCGCACTCGCCGGCGGCTGCAGCCGTACGCCCGACGGTACGGTGGTCATCCCGAAGCAGATGGACAGCCGGCGCTTCTGGCAGGACGACGACGCCAGACGCGCCGCGAGCCAGCAGGCACAGGCCTCGTCCTTCCCGTCCGAGCCTGAAATCCGCTTCGTCACGCAGGAGCCGCGGCCGCGCCCCTCTACACGCTCGGCATCGATCTCTGCACCACAGGGCGCCGGCAACGCAAAACCGCTGGGCTGCCGCGGCATCCCCGGCGACGGCGGCCGCATCAAGTACGTCTGCGACTGACCGTAGAACGGCCTATTCCACGGCTTTTCGTCAGCCTCGCGTCAGACAAACGCAGCTTTTCGCCTATTTCATCAAAACGGAATGCTTGTCGGTTGACGAGGTGGGCGAGCGCGTTATAGCCCCACTCTGACGCGCTACGGAGAGGTCCCGTCCCATGGAAATTTTCACGGCTGCAGGCTTTTCAGCCCTTCTACAGGTCATTGCCATTGACCTGGTTCTCGCAGGCGACAACGCTATCGTCATCGGCCTTGCCGCAGCCGGGCTGCCCGCCGACCAGCGCAAGAAAGCCATCCTGGTCGGCATCGGCGCCGCCACCGTCCTGCGCATCATCTTCGCGCTGATCACGCAGCAGCTGCTGCAGATCGGGCCGGTCCTGCTGATCGCCGGTGGCCTGCTGCTCCTCTATGTCTGCTGGAAGATGTGGCGCGAACTGCGCGTCAGCCACGAAGAGGAAGAGGCTGCGACCGAAGCCCTTTCCGAAGTCGACTACGACAAGAATGGCACCGTCGCCAGCAAGGGACCGCGCAAGACCTTCGCCCAGGCGGCCTGGCAGATCGTCATCGCCGACGTCTCCATGTCGCTCGACAACGTCCTTGCCGTCGCTGGCGCTGCGATGGAACACCCGACCGTGCTGATCTTCGGTCTGGCGCTGTCGATCGCCTTGATGGGCTTTGCTGCCTCGTTCATCGCGCGCCTGCTGCACAAGTACCGCTGGATCGCCTATGTCGGCTTGCTGGTCATCCTCTATGTCGCGATCCAAATGACACTGAAGGGCGCCTATGGCCAATGGCCGGAACAGCTTTCGTTCCTGAGCGGATTGTTCGGCGCGCCGGGTGTCATGGGCCACTGAAACGACGGTATCGCGGGCCGGCCACAGCCGGCCCGTTTCGCATTCGGCATCAGTCGGTTTTCTTGGCGCAAGAACTATGCTATTGCGCCGCCCGAATTGAGCTCTCTTCAGAGCCGATAGATCGACACATCAACAGATTGCCGGGCCGGACCTCATGGGTTACCGGCCCGCGTCCATTGGAAACCTGCCTATGTCAGCAGCACCCCGCGTCAGCTTCGTCAGCCTCGGATGCCCGAAGGCGCTCGTCGATTCCGAACGCATTCTTACCCAGCTCCGCGCCGAAGGCTACGAGATCGCCCGCAAGCATGACGGCGCCGACCTCGTCGTGGTCAACACCTGCGGCTTCCTCGATTCCGCCCGCACCGAGTCGCTGGACGCGATCGGTACGGCGATGAAGGAGAACGGCAAGGTCATCGTCACCGGCTGCATGGGCGCCACGCCCGAGCTGATCCGCGAGAAGCACCCCAACGTCTTCGCCATCACCGGCCCGCAGGCTTATGAAAGCGTGATGGCGGCGGTGCACGAGGCAGCCCCGCCGGCGCACGACCCGTTCACCGACCTGGTGCCGCCGCAGGGCGTGAAGCTGACGCCGCGCCACTACGCCTATCTGAAGATCTCCGAAGGCTGCAACAACCGCTGCACCTTCTGCATCATCCCAGACCTGCGCGGCGACCTCGTTTCGCGTCCCGCGGCCGACGTGCTGCGCGAGGCCGAGAAGCTGGCGAATGCCGGCGTCAAGGAACTGCTCGTCATCTCCCAGGACACCAGCGCCTACGGCATCGATGTGAAGTACGCGACCAGCGTCTGGAAGGAGCGCGAGGTCCGGGCCAAGTTCCTCGACCTGTCGCAGGAACTCGGCGAACTCGGCATCTGGGTGCGCATGCACTACGTCTACCCCTACCCGCACGTCGCCGACGTCATCCCGCTGATGGCCGAAGGCAAGATCCTTCCCTACCTCGACATCCCCTTCCAGCACGCCTCGCCGCAGGTTCTCAGGAACATGCGGCGCCCGGCCCACGGCGAGAAGGCGCTGGAGCGCATCCGCGGCTGGCGCGACGTCTGCCCGGATCTCGCCATCCGCTCGACCTTCATCGTCGGCTTCCCCGGCGAGACCGAGGAAGACTTCGAGATGCTGCTCGATTGGATCGACGAGGCCAAGATCGATCGCGCCGGCTGCTTCAAGTACGAGCCGGTCAAGGGCGCGCGCTCCAACGACCTCGGCCTCGAGCAGGTGCCCGAGGAGGTCAAGGAAGCGCGCTGGCATCGCTTCATGCAGCGTCAGCAGAAGGTTTCTGCCGCCGCTCAGGCCAAGAAAGTCGGCAAGCGCCTGCCCGTCATCATCGACGAGGCCAACGGCACGTCAGCCAAGGGCCGCACCAAATACGACGCTCCCGAAATCGACGGTTCGGTACACATCCAGTCGCGCCGTCCGCTGCGTGTCGGTGACATCGTCACCGTCAAGGTCGATCGCTCCGACCCCTACGATCTCTACGGCCAGGCTGTATAGCCAAGGGCGTTCGCCTGCCGAACCGTTACGGCAGGCTTGCGGACGAGCGCCGCAGCCGCCAGGATTCACCACGTTCCAAGATAGGCGTTCGGCCACCTCCCTCGGCCGCGCCTTTCCCGCTATGGTTGCAAACTTTCAAGCACCCGGAAGCAGGGCATGACGGAACAAATCTCGACCAACCGGCGGCACATCGCGACGCTGGACCTGTTGCGGCTGCTCGCCGCGCTCGCCGTGGTGCTGTTCCACTATCTCTTCCGAGGGGCTGCCGCCGAGCCCTACCTCGATGCCGGCTATCCCGAAGCCGCTCCCTTCGCCATTTACGGCTATCTCGGCGTCAATCTGTTTTTCCTCATCAGCGGCTTCGTCATCGCCTGGTCGGCCGAGGGCAGCCACTGGGCAGGGTTCGCGGCGGCCCGCTTCACGCGGCTCTATCCGGGCTTCCTGATCTGCATGACCGGAACATTCGTGGTGCTGTCGCTGGCAGCGCCCCCGCTTCTGCCGGTCTCGCTCGCGCAGTACGGGGCCAATCTCATGATGTTGGCACCGGGCCTCGGCCAGCCCTTCATGGACGGCGTCTATTGGTCCATCGTGCTCGAGGTGATCTTCTACGGCTGGGTCGCGGTCGCCCTGCTCCTCGGCGTCTTCCAGCGGGCGAAGTTGTTACTCGTGTTCGGCTGGCTTCTGGTCTCCGCGCTCAACGAACTCGTCATCGGCAGCGGGGCGTTGCGGCTCGTCTTCGTCACCGAGTTCGCGCCCTTCTTCGCGGCGGGAATCCTCGTTCATCACATCCATGCCCGTGGAGCTGCCGCCGGCGCGTTGCTGCTTGCAGCGGCCGCTTTCGGGCTGTCCTGCTACACCCTCACCGTCGGCCAGGCGTGGATGCAAACACATTACGGCACGGCGGTCCCGATGACCCATCTGCTCCTCGCCAACACGGCGATCCATGCGATGCTCATCCTGGCCGTCCGCCATGCGGGCCTGGTGAAGCCATCCGCCTTCCTGTTCGCGGTCGGCGGCCTGACCTATCCGCTTTACCTGCTGCACCAGAACATCGGCTATGTGGCGATCAACCAACTCGCCCCCGACATTGGCAGGTGGCCGGCCGTTCTTGCCGTAGTCCTTGCCATGCTCGTCCTGTCCTGGGCGGTCTGGCGTTTCGCCGAGAAGCCGTGCCAGCGCGTCTCGCGGCGCCTGCTCGATCGGATGACCGGCGACCTGGTCCGCCCTGGCCGGCTACCCGGCATTTCTGGCGCCACTGCGAAGCAGCCCGGCTGAAAATGCGAAAGGGCGCCGTCTCGGGCGCCCTTTCCCTTGATCGGATGCGATGCAGCTTACTGCGGCAGCTTGTCGTCCACGCCCTTGACGTAGAAGTTCATGCCCAGCAGCACGGAATCCTGGGCCACTTCGCCGGCCTTCAGCCATTCGCTGCCGTCCTGCTTGGCGATCGGACCCGTGAAGGGGTTGAACTCGCCGGACTTGATCTTGGCGGTGGTCTCCTCGGCAAGCGACTTCACGTCGTCGGGCATGTTGGCGAAGGGCGCCATCACGACGTGGCCTTCCTTCATGCCGCCCCACACGTCCTGCTGCTTCCAAGTGCCGTCGATGACTGCCTTGACCCGTTCGATGTAGTACGGGCCCCAGTCGTCGACGATCGAGGTCAGCTGGGTGGTCGGACCGAACTTGATCATGTCCGAGGCCTGGCCGAAGGCCTTGATGCCGCGCTCGGTGGCGACCTGCATCGGCGCGGTCGAGTCGGTGTGCTGGGTGATGATGTCGACGCCCTGGTCGATGAGCGCCTTGGCGGCGTCGGCTTCCTTGCCCGGATCGAACCAGGTGTTGGCCCACACGACCTTGACCTTGAATTCGGGGTTGACCGACTGCGCGCCGAGCACGAACGCGTTGATGCCCATCACGACTTCCGGAATCGGGAAGGAAGCGATGTAGCCGGCAACCCCGGCCTTCGACATCTTGGCGGCGATCACGCCCTGCACATAGCGGCCTTCATAGAAGCGCGAGTTGTAGGTCGCGACGTTCGGATGCTCGCGCTTGTAGCCCGTGGCGTGCTCGAACTTCACGTCCGGGAATTTCCCGGCGACCTTGTTGGTCGGGTCCATGTAGCCGAACGACGTCGTGAAGATGATGTTGCAGCCCGAACGAGCGAAGCGCTCGATGGCGCGCTCGGCGTCGGCGCCTTCCGGCACGCTCTCGAGATAGGCGGTCTCGACCTGGTCGCCGAGGGCCTTCTTCATTTCTTCCAGGCCCTGGTGATGCTGGTAAGACCAGCCGAAGTCGCCGATCGGGCCGACATAGATGAAGCAAGCCTTGGTGGCGGCCTGCGCAGTCATCGTGCCGAAGGCCAGTGCGCCGGCCATGGCGGCGAATGACAACATGGTACGTTTCATTTGGTTCGTCCTCTTTCAGTGTAGCCCGGGGGCAGATCCCATCTTTTGTTGTTCAGCGATCTGGCACAAACGGCCGCCCCAGAGAAGCCGGTGTGTTGATCATCGTCAGTCGCCTGTTGCGCGAGATTAGAACAAGGACCACGATGGTCGCCAGATAGGGGAGAGAAGAAAGTAGCTGCGAAGGAACACCTATCCCCAATGCTTGTGCATGGAGCTGGCCGATCGACACCGCACCGAACAGATAGGCGCCAGCGACAACGCGCCAGGGCCGCCACGAAGCGAAGACCACGAGCGCAAGAGCGATCCAGCCGCGGCCCGCCGTCATGTTCTCGATCCACTGCGGCGTATAGACGAGCGAGAGGTAGGCGCCAGCCAGACCTGCGCAGGCGCCGCCGAACATCACAGCGAGATAACGGATGCCGATAACGTTGATGCCGAGCGCATGCGCTGAAGTGTGGTTGTCGCCGATCGAGCGCAGGGTGAGGCCGGCGCGCGTCCGGAACAGGAAGTAGGCCACGCCGGCGGCAAGCAGCAGTGAGACGTAGAACAGCGGGTCCTGGCCGAAGAAGAGCTTGCCCACCAGCGGCAGGTCGGTCAGCACCGGGATATGGACATAGCCCATCTTGACGCCGGGCAGACCGACGAAGGCTTCGCCAATCATGCCCGACAGGCCAAGGCCGAGCAGGGTCAGCGCAAGGCCCGTCGCGACCTGGTTGGTCACCAGCGTCAGCGTCAGGAAGCCGAACAGCAGCGAGAACAGCGCACCGACGATGATGGCGGCAAGCACGCCGAGCCATGGCGAGCCAGTGGCCAGCGCGACACCGAAGCCGGTAACCGCGCCCATGACCATCATGCCCTCTACACCGAGGTTGAGGACGCCCGAGCGCTCCACCACCAGTTCGCCGAGGGCGGCGATGAGCAGAGGAGTGGCGGCCGTGGCGATCGTAATCAGAATGCCTTCAAGCATTTTGCGTGGCCTCCCCGGCCTTGGCGGCGGTCGTGCGGACGAAGCGGACGCGGTAGAGGATCAGCGTGTCGCAGGCGAGGACGAAGAACAGGAGTATGCCCTGGAAGGCACGCACCACCTTGTCCGAGACGCCGATCGAGATCTGGGCTGCCTCGCCACCCAGATAGGACAGCGCCAGCACCAGACCCGCCGCGATGATGCCGAGCGGATTGAGGCGGCCGAGGAAGGCCACGATGATCGCGGCGAAGCCGTAGCCAGGCGAGATCGTCGGTCGTAATTGGCCGATGGCGCCTGCCACTTCGGATATGCCGGCAAGACCCGCGAGGCCTCCCGAAAGCAGGAAGGCGAAGAACACCATGCGCGACGACGAGAAGCCCGCGAACCTGCCCGCCCTCGGGCTCTGGCCAAGGACCATGATCTCGAAGCCCCTCAGGGTGCGGGTCAGCACGAACCAGAGCGCCACTGCCGCCACGATGGCGAATACGAAGCCCCAGTGGGCGCGGCCCGATGCCGACCAGATTTCCGGCAACACCGCGCTCGGGTTGAAGTTGCGCGTTTCAGGGAAGTTCAGCCCCTCCGGATTGCGCCACGGGCCGCGCACCATCCAGTCGAGGAAAAGCTGCGCCACATAGACCAGCATCAGGCTCGTCAGGATTTCGTTGGTGTTGAAGCGCACCTTGAGGAAAGCGGGGATCGCCGCGTAGGCCGCGCCACCGAGGATGCCCATGAGCAGCATCAGCGGCAGCACGATCCAGGACTGGAACTCCGGGAACATGACCGGCAGGATAGAGCCGGTGATCGCGCCGATGATGAACTGGCCTTCGGCGCCGATGTTCCAGTTGTTCGACAGGTAGCAGATGGAAAGGCCGACCGCGATCAGGATGAGCGGTGCGGCCTTTACTGCCAGTTCGTGCAGCGACCAGACCTCGCGTAGCGGGTCGACGAAATAGTAATACAGCGCCTCGACCGGGTTCTTGCCGAGGAGCGAGAACATGATCGCACCGGCAACGAGGGTGAGCGCCAGGGCGATGAAGGGTGACAGCGCAGCAAACAGCGCCGACCGCTCGGGCCGCTTGACGAGTTCGATACGCATCATGCGACCTCCTTCGCATGATCGATGTGGCCGGGTTCGGCGCCGCCCATCAAAAGACCGATGCGCTCGAGGGTCGCTTCCGCGATCGGGATCGGCTTCGACAGTTCGCCATTGTGCATGACGGCGATCGAATCCGAGATTTCGAACAGTTCGTCGAGGTCCTGGCTGATGACGAGCACGGCAGAGCCATTGCGGGCAAGCTCGATCAGCGCCTGGCGGATACGGGCCGCGGCGCCGGCATCGACGCCCCAGGTCGGCTGGTTGACCACCATCACGGACGGATTGCGGTCGAGTTCGCGGCCGATGATGAATTTTTGCAGATTGCCTCCCGAAAGCGCAGCAGCCTCCGGATCGGGCGCACTCTTGCGCACGTCCATCACCTGGATGATACGCTGCGCGGCCTGCTGGATCGCCCCGGACTTCACCAGCCCGGCGGTGCCGACGAAGGCCTTGGCGTCCGTCGCATGGCGAGACAGCAGAAGGTTGTCCGAGAGCTTCATGCGCGGCGCAGCACCGTGGCCGAGACGTTCCTCTGGAACGAAGGCCGCCCCGAGCATGCGGCGGGCCGAAATGCCCATCCGCCCGGCCGCCTTGCCACGAATGCGGACGGCATCAGCGCTTTCCTGCAGCGCCTCGCCCGAGATTGCCTCAAAAAGTTCGCCCTGGCCGTTGCCGGCAACACCGGCGATGCCGACGACTTCGCCGCCGTGCACGTTGAGCCAGATGTCCTTGAGCGGCATCGCAAACGGGCTGGCCGGCTTGCGGCTGAGACCGCGAATGCCGAGCAACTCGTCGCCCTTTACTGAAGCCGTGGTGCGTTCGGCCATCTTTACGTCACTGCCGACCATCATCCGGGCGAGCGAAGCGGGCGTTTCCTGGCGCGGATCGCAATGTCCGACGACCTTGCCGTGCCTGAGCACGGTGGCCCGGTCGCACATGCGCTTCACCTCTTCGAGGCGGTGGGAGATGTAGAGGATCGACTTGCCCTCGGAACGCAGCCTTTCGAGGGTCTCGAACAGCTTGTCCGCCTCTTGCGGGGTCAAGACCGAGGTGGGTTCGTCGAGGATGATGAGATCCGGCGTCTGCAGCAGGCAGCGGATGATCTCGATACGCTGGCGCTCGCCCACCGAAAGGTCGCCCACGAGCGAATCCGGATCGAGCGGCAGGCCGTAGCTGTAGGAAAGGGCTCGCGACTTGGCGGCAATCGTGCTGAGCGGCGTGTCGTCGGCGAGCGACAGCGCGATGTTCTCGGCAGCGGTCAGCGCTTCGAACAGCGAAAAGTGCTGGAACACCATGCCGATGCCGAGCTTCTTCGCGACGCCGGGGCTGGTGATCCTGACCGGCTGGCCGTTCCAGCGGATCTCGCCGCCATTCGGCTCGAGCGAGCCGAACAGCATCTTCACCAGGGTCGACTTGCCGGCCCCGTTTTCGCCGAGCAGGGCGTGGATTTCGCCCTTGGCGACGGTAAGGTCGATCTGGTCGCACGCCTTGAGCGTGCCGAATATCTTCGTCAAGCCGCGAACCTCGAGCAGGTTCGGCCCATTGGCTGCAGGTGTTGTGTCCACAACGCCTCCCATTGTCATTTCTTTTTTATGTTCCCGGAAGCATGGTAGGCGCGCCCTGCTCCCGCCGCAAAGTATCCAGTGCCGAGAAAGTTATTCAAGAAATCATGCGAGAATTCACGGAATAAGCACGGTCGCGCCGGTCGTCCTGCGGCCTTCGAGGTCGGCATGTGCCCGGGCGGCGTCGCGTAACGCATAGCGCTGATTGATCCTGATCTCTACTGCGCCTTTCAACACCACGTCGAAAAGCGCGTCTGCGGAGCGGACAAGATCCTCGCGACGCGCATTATAAGCGAAAATCGTCGGGCGCGTCGCATAGAGCGAACCCTTTTGCGCCAACAACGAAATGCTGAACGGCGGTATTGGGCCAGAGGACTGGCCAAAGCTCACGAAAGTGCCCATCGGCTTGAGACAGTCGAGCGAAGCCGGGAAGGTGTCATTGCCTACGGAATCGTAGACCACATCGCACTTTCGGCCGCCGGTAATGGCCGCCACCTCGGCGACGAAGTCCTGGGAGCGGTAGTTGATGACGTGGTCGAAGCCGTTCGATCTGGCCAGTTCCGCCTTCTCTTCTGACCCGACAGTGCCGATCACCGTTGCGCCCAGATGCTTGGCCCACTGGCCAAGAATCAGCCCGACGCCGCCGGCCGCGGCGTGATAGAGAATGGTATCGCCCGGCTTGACCTTGAATGTGCGCAGCAGCAGGTACTCGGCGGTCATGCCCTTGAGCATCATCGCCGCCGCTTGCTCGTCGCTGATGCCCTCCGGTATCTCCACCAGCCGATCGGCGGCGATCAGGCGCTCTTCGCAATATGCTCCGGTCGGAACGGCGTAGGCGACACGATCGCCGGCCTTCAGCCAGTCGACCCCCTTGCCCACCTCCAGCACCACCCCCGCCGCCTCGCCGCCTGGGATGACGGGCATGCCGGCAGGGGCCGGGTAGAGGCCCATGCGGTAGTAGACGTCGATGAAATTGAGGCCGATCGCGGTATGGCGGACGAGGACCTCGCCCGGCCCCGGACGTCCGGATGCGGCCTCCTCGTAGACCAGAGCCTCCGGCCCCCCGTGGGTGTGGACCCTGACCGCCTTGGCCATTCGATCAATCCTTCCGAGCGCCGAGATTGGGGAAGAGCTGCATCACGCCGCCGATGAAGAACAGATAGATGCCGCTGATGGCCATGCCGACCTTGACCCATTCGCTGGCGTCCATCTGCTGCAACAGGGCAACGGCGCCCAGGGCACACCAGATGAGCGTCATGGGCAGATTGATGTTCCTCAGCCGGACGACCCGCACCGGGTGCAGGAAGTTCATCGGCACGAAGGTGAGTATGCCGGCTATGACGACCACGGCGAAGGAGATCCACTGGCCGGGCTCTATGACGAACAGGGTGAACACCACCATGTTCCAGACCACGGGGAAGCCCTTGAAGAAGTTCTCCTTCGTCTTCATCCCGGTGTCGGCGTAGTAGATGGCGCTCGACACGACGATGATCGCTCCGGACAGGAACGACAGCCCCTCGCCCATGAAGCCGCCCTGGTAGAGTGCGAAGGCTGGGATGAGCACATAGGTGACGTAGTCGATGATGTTGTCGAGCAGTTCGCCCGACCATGTCGGCAGGATTTCCTTGACCTCGAGCTTGCGCGCGATTGGGCCGTCGATGCCGTCGACGAACAGCGCAAGGCCGAGCCACCAGAACATCGCCGTCCAGCGTTGCTCGCTCGCGGCTACGAGCGAAACGAAGGCCAGGAACGAACCGGATGCGGTAAGCAGGTGGACCGAAAAGGCTCGTGCCTGCGGCCAGGTGACTTTCTTTGGCTTCACGGTCCCCGCCAATCCAGTTTGCAGATTTCTGCCGAGCGGCCGGCAAAGTTCCAGTTGCGGCCGAAGGCGCGCATCTTGCTCTTGTCGGACCTCGCGACGATGATCTCGGGCGCGATCCAGTACTCGGAGTTGGTGATTGTTGTATCACCCTCGCGATTCTTGCCCGGGATCGGCGTCACCGCCCCGTCGATCATCTTGGGTATCTGGAAGATGCGCGTGCGGTCCTTGGTCTCGTAGGTGATCGGGACCTGCTCGACGCCGAGGAACTTGCCGACGAGGATCGACAGCAGCGATGTCGTGCCGCCGGCCTTGCCCGTGAATATCTTGGTGAAGGCCTTGGTGGCGTAGATCGACGCGCGCTTATCGATGAACAATCCCGCCGTCCAGTTGCCTCGGCTCATATAGCCCGGAATCTCCATGATGAGCCCGAGATTGAGGCCGGAAAGATCGACGTCGCCATAGTGGCCCTTGTCGACCCGGAAGCCGGCCCAGGTCTGGCAATAGCCCTCGGTCGGGGGATGGCTGCCCAGCGACAGGACGCACGGGCAGAACACGGTGCAATTGCAGGAAAGCACGAGCTCTCCCATCATTGCCCAGCTCTGGTCGCCCATGTGTCGTCTCCCCTTCTCAGACCGCACTTAATAGCAGGGCCCCTGCCCAGACAAGCAGTATCGCACCTGCCACGCGCGACGGTAGGGAACCGGCCATCTGTTTCTCGAACAAGGTAAAAACCCCGATCACGGCCATCCAGAAAACGTTCATGATTCCAACGGCGAACATCACCAGCATCAGCGCCCAGCAACAACCCAGGCACCACATCCCCTGCTCCACGCCGAGCCTGTAAACGCGCGCGGGCCTGATGCTCCAGCGGGCGAAGAGGGTCGAGAATGGATTGCGGCATTTCTTGAGACAGGCGGCCTTGAGCGCACTGAACTGGTAAAGGCCGGCAAGGGTCAATGCACCGGCAGCCGCCACGCCGCTGAGCGGAGCAAGCGCATCGGGGGGCGACGCCAGTCGCTGCACGCCGATGGTCAGCATTGCGAAAGCCGCAGAGACGGCGAACCAGACGGTGAGATAGCCGGCCACGAGAACCAGCGGGTGAACGACTGCCTCGCCCTTCGCATGCGCCGTGTCGGCGATCTCGCAATAGGTGCGGATCATCGGCGCGGCCGAAGGCAGCATCATCGCCACCGACATCAACAGCCACATCACCGCAAGCACGGCCCAGCGGGCCCAGATACTGCCGCCCAGTGGCTGCGGCGACAGGCAGAGCGAAACCAAGGTGTCCAGCCAGGCGGGCCATGGCAGTTCGGGCAACTGGCGCAGCAGCGCGTCGCCGGGGGCGGAAGCGCCCGGAGAGCGCAAGTCGATGCCACGGACTGCCATCGACATCAGCACGACCCAGGCCAGGACCACCGCCACTGCGATTGCCAGGTAAACGACGGCGCGCGGACGACGAACGGTGGCGGCCGCAGCCCGGCCAGCACCGTCCAGATTCGAAAAATCGTCGCGCCTGTCGTTCATCGCAATCGAATGGGCTGAATCGCCGCGTTGATCAATGGCTTAGGCCTGCCATATATGCCCATATGAGTCGCATTCGGCGCCTCGATAGCATGGACGGCGGCAGATGAGCGTCGACAATCGCACCCCTGTTCTGGTGGCCGGCACGGGGCCGGTGGGAATGATCTCGGCATTGGCCTTCGCCGGCGCCGGATTCGAGGTCGTGCTGGCCGGCCCTCCGGCGCGCATGGACGACGGGCGCACGACCGCTCTGATGGCGCCGGCCCTCAAGGTCCTCGATCGCCTCGGCGTGCTGCAGGAGCTTTCGCGAGATGCCGCGCCGCTCAAGGTCATGCGCATCATTGACGGAACCTCCCGCCTGATCCGCAGTCCGATGGTCACCTTCCGCGCAGGCGAGATCGGCGAGGAGCAGTTCGGCTTCAATTTCCAGAACCGGGTGCTCAATGCCGTGCTCGAAAGCGCGGTCGGGCGTCATACCCGCATCGAATGGCGCCGCGCGCTCGTGGAAAACTGGTCGCTCGGGGCGGATCGGGTCACAGCCAGCCTTTCCGACGGCACGAGCGTTGAAGCGCAGCTTGCGGTTGCCGCCGACGGGCGCAACTCGCCGGCACGGCAAGCCGCCGGCATCTCCGCCAGATCGAGCGCGCTGCCGCAGGCGGCCCTGGTGCTCAACTTCGCCCACGCGCGCGAGCATGGGTTCGCATCGACCGAATTCCACACCGAGACCGGACCGTTCACGCAGGTTCCGCTGCCGGGAAACCGCTCGAGCCTCGTATGGGTCGTGCGGCCGGAGACGGCAAAGCAACTGGCCGCACTCGATGACGCCGCGCTGTCGCTGCGCATCGAGGAGCAGATGCAGTCGATGCTCGGCCGCGTAACGGTCGACACGGGACGGCAGATCTATCCGCTGTCGACCTCGCTGCCCCGGCGCTTTGCCGAAAAACGCGTCGCGCTCGTCGGCGAGGCCGCGCACGTCTTCCCGCCGATCGGTGCCCAAGGGCTGAACCTCGGCATCAGGGACGTCGAGCAACTTGTTGCTATCGCTATCAAACATGCCGAAGACCCAGGCGCGCCGCCAGCCCTCTCCGCCTATGACACAACGCGCCGGCCCGACATCCTGGCACGAACCAGCGCGGTGAACCTCCTCAACATGTCGCTGCTTTCGGACATGCTTCCGGCGCAGCTCGCGCGGCGTCTGGGCCTCAACCTCCTGGGTGGCTTCTCGCCGCTGCGCGCCTTCTTCATGCGCGAGGGCCTGCGGCCCGGAAGCGGCTTCGCGTCGCTTGCGTCATCGCTCAAGGCGCCACGGCGCGGCGCATCCACCCGGGCCGAATAGGTTCAGGGGAAGAGGTCCGGCGGCAGGATGCCGTTCTGGATCGTGTAGAGCATGCCTGTCACGGTCAGCACCGACGCGCAGGTCGTGATCAGCACGCTCGCCGATGCGCGCTCCACCCAGACACCGTATTGCTGGGCGATGACGAAGACGTTGGTCGCGGTCGGCAGCGCGGCGAGCAGGACCGCCGAGTAGAGCCACACGGGCGAGAAATTGCCGACCCAGCTCAGCACGACGTAGGTGAGCAGCGGGTGCACGACGAGCTTCAGCAGCGCGATCGGTACCATCTCGTGCGGCACGCGCTTGAGCGGCCGCAGCGCCAGCGTCACGCCCATGGCGAACAGCGCGCAAGGGGCCGCAGCCCGCGACAGATATTCGAGGAAACGCTCGACAGGCAGCGGCGGACGGAACTCGGCATAGGCAGCGAGCACGCCGACGGCGGTCGCGATGATGAACGGGTGGAACGCGATTTTCTTGACGACATCGACCGCTACACTCATCGGCGAGCGGGGCTCGTCCCCGGCCAGCGCCATCATCATCGGGGCGATGGTGAAGTGCATGATGTTCTCGAAACAGAAGATCAGGGCCACCGGCACGGCCGCCTCTTCACCGAATGCGAGCAGCGCAAGCCCGGGGCCCATGTAGCCGATGTTGCCATAGGCGGAAGCCAGCCCCTTGATCGTCGATTCGGCAATCTCGCCGCGTCCCCTGATGAAGGACGCCGCAAACATCGTCGCGAAGATCAGGAAGGTCGAGAACACGGCCCCCAATATGTAGCCCCATTCGGTCAGGCGCTCGAAGGGCGTCTTGGCAAGCAGTTGGAAGAACAGCGCCGGCAAGGCGACATAGACTATGAAGGTCGTCATCCAGCCCAACGCCTCCAGGGGCTGGCGCGTGAGGCGGGCAACGGCGAAGCCGACGAAGATCAGGCCGAAGAACGGCAGCACCAGGCCTATGACGTCCGACATGTCCTCTCCCGCTGGCCGGCGGTCGCGTTTTGCGCGCCTGTGCGCGGCACCGGCCAGCCCGAGCCGCTATCGCGCCGCATCGGCGACCGTCAAGCGCCAAGCCATTGAATTGTCCACGCCACTGCGCCAAATAGACGGCTTGGGGCACAGTCGGGCAGCCGAGCGCGCCACCGTCCCTTGTGCCCACCTAAATTGTTGATTTTGCGTACAAACAGGCAGATCATGCCTGGCTATGGTGACGAGTATGAAGACAGCCAAGTTCGCGATCGGCCAAGTGGTGCGCCATCGCGTATTTCCTTTTCGCGGCGTGATTTTCGACGTGGACCCGGAATTCTCCAATACCGAGGAATGGTACGAGTCGATCCCCGCATCCGTGCGCCCAAGACGCGACCAGCCGTTCTACCACCTGCTCGCGGAGAACGCTGAGACGGAATACGTCGCCTACGTGTCCGAGCAAAACCTGCTCGAGGACAGTTCCGGCGACCCGATCCGGCACCCGCAGGTGAGCGAATTCTTCGACAAGATGCCGGACGGGAGCTACGCGCCGAAGCCGCACACCAGCCACTGACGGGCACAAAAAAAGCGGGGTCGAGGCCCCGCTTTTCTGATTTCCTGTACCGAAGAGATCAGTTGGCCGCCTTGGCCTTGTCCTGCTCTTCCTTGAGCTTCTTGGCGAAGTCCTGGTTGTTCTTGGAGACGAACTCCTGGAGCTTCTTCTGGCGGTCCTCAAGGTCCGACTGCTTCATCGGCTCGCCGTCGAAGGCGCCGGTGAAGCCGGCCAGGGAAACCTTGATCGGGTTCTGCTGGTTCTGGAAGTTGACCGAGGTCAGCGTCAGTTCGGTGCCCTTCTTGAAGGTGCCGACGAGCTGGTCGGTGAGCGCGATCTCGGCCACGCAGCGATCAGGGAAGCAGATCACGTAGTCGAGCTTCTGCGCCTTGCTGTTGTCGACCTGCAGGCCGATGCCCGGGGGAATCAGGCGGCCGCTCGGCACGGTGACCTGGAACACCTTGCGGTTGACCTTGCCCTTGAGTTCGATCATCGAGACGCCGGTGACCAGCTGGCCGTTCGAGGCGGTGAGGATGTTCTGCACGTTGCAGATATCCACGTCAGCCTGCTTCGAGCAGGCCTTGAACCAGCCCTGCGGAATCTGCTGCTGCTGCGCGGCCGCCGGCGACAGACCCGACGCCAGCACACCGGCGACGCCAGCCGCCAAGACCGACAGGCGGACGTCGTACTTCTGGCTCTTCATGTTCATGAATTCCTCTCAAACAAACCCGGCACCGACCAAAGGCGGCGTTTCGACGCTACCTGTTGGGCAAATGAGGCAACAGCATGACTTCGCCGCGCGTGTTACACTGCCGTGCGGCCTGAATCCAGCCCGAAACCATGCATTTCTTGTGTTCTGAGCCGGCAATGGACGGCTTGTGTTCGACTGGGTTACGCTTTCGAATCAAAGACCCTCCCCAAAATTCGTGGAGAACCGTCGTGAGACGCACCCTTTCGCTGCTGGCCGCCTCCGCCGCAATCGCAACCTTTGCTCCGCAGGCCGGATTCGCTGAATCCGTGCACGGGCTGTCGATGCACGGCCAGCCGGCGCTTGCGGCCGATTTCAAGAACTTTCCCTATGCCAATCCGGACGCGCGCAAGGGGGGCAAGATCACCTATTGCGTCATCGGCAGTTTCGACAATCTCAACCCGTTCATCATCAAGAGCCTGCGCACGACCGCGCGCGGCATGATCGACACGATCTACGGCAACCTTGTCTTCGAATCGTTGATGCAGCGCAGCGCCGACGAAGCCTTCAGCATCTACGGCCTGATCGCCAAGTCGGTGGAGATCGACCCCGACCGCAAGTGGATCGAGTTCAACATCGATCCCGCCGCCAAATGGTCGGACGGCCAGGCGATTGCGCCTGACGACGTGATCTTCACATACGAGGTCTACACCGAGAAGGGCCGCCCGCCCTACAGCGACCGCATGTCGAAGATCGAGAAGATCGAAAAGACCGGCGATCTCAGTGTCCGCTTCACCTTCAACGACAAGGCCGATCGCGAATTCCCGCTGATCATCGCGCTGACGCCGATCGTGCCCAAGCACGCCTTCGACAAGGCGACCTTCGACCAGACCACGCTGAAGCCGCTCGTTGGCAGCGGTCCCTACACGGTCGCGGAGGTGAAGCCGGGCGAACGCATCGTCTTCAAGCGCAATCCGGACTATTGGGGGCGCGACGTTCCGGCCAAGCGCGGCTTCGACAATTACGACCAGATCACCATCGAGTACTTCCTGAACACCGCGGCCCAGTTCGAGGCGTTCAAGAAGGGGCTGTGCGACACCTTCACCGAGGCCGATCCGGTGAAGCGCGAACGCGGCTTCGATTTCCCCGCCTACAAGAATGGCGACGTCGTCGCCGAGAGCTTCAAGAGCGGGCTACCGCCCGTCGTCTCAGGCTTCATGTTCAACACACGGCTGCCCAAATTCTCCGACCCGGTCGTGCGGCGGGCTCTCGGGATGCTCTACGACTTCGAATGGGCCAACCGCAGCCTGTTCGGAGGCAAGTACCAGCGCACGGTCAGCTACTGGCAGAATTCCGAGCTGTCGGCCTATGGCGTTCCTGCCAGCGACAAGGAAAAGGCGCTGCTGGCGCCCTTCCCCGGCGCAGTGCTGCCCGAGGTCATGGATGGCACCTATCGCCCGCCCGTCACAGATGGTTCCGGCCAGGACCGCAAGGTGCTGAAGGCCGCGTTCGAGCTGTTCAGGTCTGCCGGCTACAAGCTGCAGGGCGGCAAGATGGTGGACGCGGCGGGCCAGCCCTTCGGCTTCGAGATCATGACGTCGTCGGAGGCCGAGCAGCGCCTTGCCGCCATCTACCAGCGCACACTGGAGAAGCTGGGCATCGCGGTGACCATCCGCGCGCTCGAGGCCGACCAGATCCAGTCGCGCAAGCAGAACTTCGACTTCGACGTGCTGATCGGGGCGACCGGCTTCACCGGCACGCTCTCGCCGGGGATCGAGCAGATCGGGCGCTGGGGCTCCTCCTCCGCGAACAAACCGGGCTCGTTCAACCTGGCCGGCGTCGCCAGCCCGGCCGTCGATGCGATGATCGAGGAGATGCTCAGGGCCAGGGAGAAAGAAGATTTCGTCGCCGCCGTGCGCGCGCTCGACCGGCTGCTGATATCGGGCAACTACATGGTCCCCATGCAGCACAACAGCGAGCAGTGGATTGCCTATTCGAAGAGACTAAAACATCCGGAAAATACACCCATATACGGTTACCAGCTGCCGGTTTGGTGGGACCAGGGCAACTAGTACAGGATAGCCGAGGAATTTTCCGATGACAGACACAAGCCAGGTGACCATCGACGTCGTGTCGGACGTTGTCTGCCCATGGTGCTATCTAGGGATGCGCCGTCTCGAGAGCGCCCTCGAGGGCCTCACCGACATCAAGGCCGACGTTCGCTGGCGGCCGTTCCAACTCGACCCCACCATTCCGGCCGAGGGCAAGGAACGCAAGGCCTACATGCTCGCCAAGTTCAACGACGAGGCCCGCCTTCAGCAGGTTCATGCGAATCTGGTTTCGCTCGGAGCGGTCGAGGGAATTTCGTTCGACTTCGACGCCATCACGGTCGCCCCCAACACGCTCGACGCTCACAGACTCATCCGCTGGGCCGCGTCATCCGGGGACGGCGTGCAGGGCAAGCTGGTTCGCACTCTTTTCAGCTACTATTTCGAACAGGGCAAGAACATCGGCGACCACGGCGTTCTCACCGAGGCTGCGAAAGAGGCAGGCATGGACGCGACCGTCGTCGAGGCGCTTCTGCCAACAGATTCCGACCGCGAGGACGTCTCCAGCGAGATCGCGACCGCGTCGCGCATGGGCATCACCGGTGTCCCCTGCTTCCTGCTCGAAGGCAAGTATGCCGTCATGGGTGCCCAGGATTCGGCCACCCTCGCCGACGCAGTCCGCCAGGTCGCGGCCGCCAAGGCGCGCGGCGAGTTAGGCTAGGCTCAAGTGGTCTTCCCGGTTCGCACTAAGCCGAACCGGGACGTTCCCGCTGTCCTCAAGCAGCATCCGCCAGCTTCGCCAGTTGCGTCATGATCACTGCCGAGCCTGCCAGGCGCTTTTCGGCATTCGGCCAGTCGCGCTGGAAGACGATGCTGTGGTCCGGCCTGATCTTCGCAAGCGAGCCCTGCTCGGCGATGAAGCCGACCAACCCCGCGGGGTTGGCGAATTCCTTCTTGCGGAACTGCACCACCACGCCCTTCGGCCCGGCATCGAGCTTCTCGACATTGGCCTTGCGGCACAGCGCCTTGATGAAGACGATCTTGAGCAGGTGCTTGACCTCGTCCGGCAGCGGCCCGAAGCGGTCGATGAGCTCGGCGCCGAAGCCATCGATTTCCTCGGTGTTCTCGAGGTCGCCGAGGCGGCGGTAGAGCGCAAGCCTGAGCTGCAGGTCGGGCACGTAGCTTTCCGGGATCATGACAGCGGTGCCGACCGTGATCAGCGGCGACCAGCCCGTGTCGATCTCCTCGCCGCTGCCGCGAAGTTCCGCCACCGCTTCCTCCAGCATCTGCTGGTAGAGCTCGAAGCCGACCTCCTTGATGTGACCCGACTGCTCCTCGCCGAGCAGATTGCCGGCGCCGCGGATGTCTAGGTCGTGGCTGGCGAGCTGGAAGCCCGCACCCAGCGTGTCCAGCGACTGCAGCACCTTGAGCCGGCGGTCGGCCGTATCGGTCAGCTTGCGGTTTGCCGGCAGCGTGAACAGCGCGTAGGCGCGCACCTTGGAGCGGCCAACACGGCCGCGCAGCTGGTAGAGCTGGGCCAGGCCGAACATGTCGGCGCGATGCACGATCAGCGTGTTGGCGGTCGGGATGTCGAGACCGGATTCGACGATGGTGGTCGACAGCAGCACGTCGTACTGGCCGTCGTAGAAGGCGTTCATGATGTCGTCGAGCTCGCCGGCCGGCATCTGGCCGTGAGCCACCGCCACCTTCAGTTCGGGCACCGATTGCTGCAGGAACTCCTGGATCTCGGCGAGGTCAGAAATGCGCGGCACGACATAGAAGCTGTGGCCGCCGCGATAGCGTTCTCGCAAAAGCGTCTCGCGGATGACGAGCGGATCGAAGGGCGAAATGAAGCTGCGCACCGCCATGCGGTCGACCGGTGGCGTGGCAATCAGCGACAGCTCGCGGACGCCCGTCAGCGCCAGTTGCAGCGTGCGCGGGATCGGCGTCGCCGATAGCGTCAGCACGTGCACATCGCTCTTGAGTTCCTTCAGGCGCTCTTTGTGCTTGACGCCGAAATGCTGCTCCTCGTCGATGATCAGCAGGCCGAGATTCTTGAAATCTATCGAGGACCCGAGCAGCGCATGCGTGCCGACCACGATGTCGACCGTGCCCTCGGCAATGCCCTTCTTGGTCTCGGCCAGTTCCTTGGCGCCGACCATGCGCGACGCCTGGCGCACCTGGATGGGCAGGCCGGCGAAACGCTGCTGGAACGTCTTGAAATGCTGGCGCGACAACAGCGTCGTCGGCACCACCACCGCCACCTGGAAGCCTTCCATGGCCGCGATGAAGGCCGCGCGCAGCGCCACTTCGGTCTTGCCGAAGCCGACGTCGCCGCAGATCAGCCGGTCCATCGGCTTGCCGTCGGCCAGGTCTTCCATGACCTGATCGATGGCGCTCTGCTGGTCGTCGGTCTCCTCGTAGGGGAAGCGCGCCGCGAACTCGCCGTAGACGCCCTCGGGCGGGCTCATCACCGGGGCCTCGCGCATCTGCCGCTCGGCCGCCAGCTTGATCAGCTGCCCCGCCATCTCCAGGAGGCGCCGCTTCAGCTTGGCCTTGCGCGACTGCCAGGCGCCGCCGCCGAGCTTGTCGAGCTGAGCTTCGGCCGAATCCGAGCCGTAGCGCGACAGAAGCTCGATGTTCTCGACCGGCAGGAACAGCCTGCCGTCGGAGGCGTAATGGATCTCGAGGCAGTCATGCGGTGCGCCCGCTGCCTCGATGGTCTTCAGCCCGACGAAGCGGCCGATGCCATGGTCGGCGTGCACGACGATGTCGCCAGCCGACAGCGACGACGCCTCGGCGATGAAGTCGGCGGCACGCTTGCGCTTCTTCGAGCGCCGGATCAGGCGGTCGCCGAGGATGTCCTGCTCGGCGACGAATACCAGGTCGCCCGCCTCGAAACCGGCCTCGATCGGCAGCACAGCCAGACCCGCCTCGCCCGGCTTCAGCGCCTCGACGCCAGCCAGATTGTCGACGCGCTTGAGGTTGCCGAGATCGTGCTCGTCGAGGATCTGCGCCAGGCGGTCGAGCGAACCTTCGGTCCAGCCGGCGACGACCACGCGCCGCTTGGCCGCGCGCTGGTCGGCGATGTGACGCGCCACCACGTCGAACACGTTGGCGTTCGGGTCGGCGCGCTCTTCGGCAAAGCTGCGTCCGGCGTGCGACCCGGCATGCAGCACCCTGCGGCCGCTCGTAAAGGGCGTGTCGAACGGCGTCAGCTCGACATTGGCCTGGTCGGCCAGTGCAGTGGTCACCTCCTCGGGCGACAGGTACATCAGCCCGGGCGCGACCGGCTTGTAGGGCACCGCATCCTTGATGCCGCCGCCCTCGGCCTGCTTCCGGCGCGCATCGTAATGGTCGAGGATCAGCGTGTGGCGCTCGCTCAGCGCCTCGCGCGCCAGGTGGTCGAAGACGACCGGCGCCTCGGGCAGGTATTCGAACACGGTTTCCATGTGCGGATAGAAGAACGGCAGCCAATGCTCCATGCCGGCAAAGCGCCGGCCCTCGGAAACTGCGGCATAGAGCGCATCGTCGCGCGACGGCGCGCCGAAGGCTTCGATGTAGCTGCGGCGAAACTTGCTGATCGTTTCCGGCGTCAGCGCCACTTCGCTCATCGCCTGCAGCACGACCTGGTTGCGGCTGCCGGTCGTGCGCTGGGTCGCCACGTCGAAGGCGCGGATCGTCTCCAGTGTGTCTCCGAAGAAGTCGAGGCGCAGCGCATCAGCGGCACCCGGCGCATAGAGGTCGAGGATGCCACCGCGCACGGCGAATTCGCCAACGCCACGCACCGTCGGCACCCGCTCGAAACCGGCACGCTCAAGCCGGCCGACCAACGCGTTCATCTCCACCTGGTTGCCCGGCTTGGCGCGGAACTCCTGCGCCTCGATGGCCATGGCTGGCGGCACACGCTGCAGCAGCGCATTGGCGGTCGTCAGCACGATGGCCCGATGCGGGTTCTTGCGGAGCGCGATGATCGCGGCCAGGGCATCGAGCCTGCGGGCCGCCGCATCCGCTCCCGGCGACACGCGGTCGTAGGGAAGGCAGTCCCATGCCGGCAGTTCCAGCACTGGCACGTCGGGCGCCACGAAATTGAGCGCCTCGACGATCTGAGGCAGGCGCTGGCCGTCACGCGCCACGAACAGCAGCGGACCGTCGGGCGCCATCTCGGCTGCCGCAACCGCGATGGCGAAGGCCTCGTAGCCATCGGCCACGCCATCGACGATGAACTGTCCGGCGCGACCTCCAGGCAGGCCGATCGATTTCAGCAGGCTCATGATTTCGCTCAGATAGTGAAGGCGTCACGCGACGCCAAAATCTGCCTGTAGACGGGGGTATCCACCGCTGCCGGCACCGGCGCCTCACCGATGATCCAGGACAACAGCTCCTTGTCGGTGATGTCGAGCAGTGCCTCGTAGAGGTCGAGTTCCTCGTCGCTCAGCTTGTCGATCCGCGTGTCGGCGAAATGGCCAAGGATCAGGTCCATCTCGCGCATGCCGCGATGCCAGGACCGGAACAGAAGCTTGCGCCTGCGCGTGTCCAGGCCTTCGCTCGAGCGTGTCGTTCCGGTCATTTCGGCAATTCCTCTCGTGTCGGGGCGCATATAGCGTGGATAGCCGCCCCTGTCAGCCTTTGCCCCGGCAAGTCGAGCGCATAAGCTGACATGATGCGGCCTTCCCTCCTCGATCCCCTGTTCTCGCCCATCACGACGCTAGCCGGCATCGGGCCCAAGGTGGCCACGCTGGTCGAGAAAGTCGTGCCGGCGGATCTCGGCGACCGTTCGGCGCGTGCCGGCGACCTGTTGTTCGTGCTGCCTAACAGCGTCATCGACCGGCGCAACCGCCCGGGTATCGCCTACGCCGCCGAAGGGGCCATCGTCACGCTGGAGGTGCGCATCGACCGCCACCAGCCGGCGCCGCGCGGCAACCGCTCGGTGCCGTACCGGGTCTTTGCGCATGACGACACCGGCGAGATCGCCCTGACCTTCTTCCATGCCCACGCCGCCTATCTCGAAAAGGCGATGCCGGAGGGCGAGAAGGTTATCGTCTCGGGCCGCATGGAGTGGTTCAACGGTCGCCCGTCGATGGTCCACCCCGACCACATCGCCCTTGCGAGTGAGGCCGACAAGCTGCCGCTGGTCGAGCCGGTCTATCCGCTGACGGCGGGTCTCTCTGCCAAGGTGCTGCGCCGTGCCATCGGCCAGGCCATCGAGCGTGTGCCAGCCTTTCCTGAATGGCTCGACACCGACGTCATGCGCCGCCAGAGCTTTCCCAGCTTCGCAGCAGCACTGCAGCGAGTCCACAACCCGGCCGATCCGCTCGATGCGTCACCCGAAAATGCCGCATGGCGCCGCCTCGCCTATGACGAATTCCTCGCCGGCCAGGTGTCGCTGGCGCTTGTCCGCGCCCGCGTGCGCAAGCTGCATGGCCGTCCGCTCGTAGGCGACGGCCGCACCGTCGATGCCCTGCGCAAGGCCCTGCCCTATGCGCTGACCCTCTCGCAGGAACAGGCGCTGGTTGAGATCAACGCCGATCTCGCGAAACCCGAACGCATGCTGCGCCTGCTGCAGGGCGATGTCGGCTCCGGCAAGACGGTGGTGGCGCTGCTCGCCATGGCCCGCGCCGTCGAAGCCGGCGGCCAGGCAGCCCTGATGGCGCCCACGGAAATCCTCGCCCGTCAGCATTTCGCCGGCATTACGCCGCTCGCCGAGCGCGTCGGGCTCAAGGTCGCCGTACTTACCGGCCGCGAAAAGGGCCGCGAGCGCGCGCAGATCCTGGCAGGTCTCGAAGGCGGGGAGATCGACATCGTCATCGGCACGCATGCGCTGTTCCAGGAGGCTGTGGTGTTCCACGACCTGGCGCTCGCCGTCATCGACGAGCAGCATCGCTTCGGCGTGCACCAGCGCCTCGCCATGAACGCCAAGGGTCAGGCCCCGGACATGCTGGTCATGACCGCGACGCCGATTCCTCGCACTCTCGTGTTGACGGCCTTCGGCGACATGGACGTCTCGCGCCTGACCGAAAAGCCTGCCGGCCGCCAGCCGATCCGCACCGTCACCATGCCGCTCGACCGCATCGACGAACTGGTCGGCCGCATGCGTGACGCTGTCGCCGAGGGCCAGAAGGTCTACTGGATCTGCCCGCTGGTGGAAGAGTCCGAAGAGATCAAGCTGATGTCGGCTGAGGATCGCTTCGCCTCGCTGCAGCCGGTATTCGGCGACAGGATCGGGCTGGTTCACGGCCGCATGAAGGGCGCCGAGAAGGACGAGGCCATGCGCGCCTTCAAGGAAGGCGAAACGCGCGTTCTGATCGCCACCACTGTCATCGAAGTCGGCGTCGACGTGCCCGACGCCACCATCATCGTCATCGAACATGCCGAACGCTTCGGCCTCGCCCAGTTGCACCAGCTGCGCGGCCGCGTCGGCCGCGGTTCGAAGCCGTCGTCCTGCGTGCTGCTCTACAAGGATCCGCTCGGCGAAACCGCCAAGCGCCGGCTGTCGGTCATGCGCGACACCGAGGACGGCTTCCTTATCGCCGAAGAGGACCTCAAACTGCGCGGCGAAGGCGAACTTCTCGGCACCCGCCAGTCCGGTACGCCCGGCTTCCAGGTCGCCCGCATAGAGGCCCACGCCGACCTTCTCGAAATCGCCCGCGACGACGCGCGTCTGATCCTAACCCGCGACCCCGAGCTTCAGACCCCGCGCGGCGAAGCGCTGCGCCTGTTGCTCTACTTGTTCGGACGCGACGAGGCGGTGAGGTTGCTGAGGGCGGGCTGAGGCAAGGTCCCGACCGGCGGATTGCCCAACGGCCCGTCGATCGCCTTGCCCTTGACGGCCGCCTTCTGCTTCGTGTCGGGCGTCACGAGGCCGGCCGAAACGATCAGCTTGGCGCCATCCTCGATGCTCATGTCGAGCAGCACGACCTCGGACTTCGGCACATACATCAGGAAGCCGGTCGTCGGGTTGGGCGTGCACGGCATGAAGACGGCCATCAGCGGATCGCCTTCCTGGTCCAGCTTCTCGTTGATTTCGCTGCGCTTGTCGCCGGCGACGAAGACGATCGACCAGACACCCTTGCGCGGGTACTCGACCATGCCGACGGTGCGGAACATGTCGTTCTTGTCCGAGAGTGCCGTCTCGAAAAGCTGCTTCAACGCTTTGTAGAGGCCTCGAACCAGCGGCATCCTGCTCAGCAGGTGCTCGCCGAAGGAGACGATGGCGCGACCGATGAAATTGGCGGTGAGGAAGCCGATCAGGGTGATCAGCACCAGCGCCACGATCAGTCCGAACCCTGGCACCCTTATCGAAAGATAGGTGTCCGGATTGTAGCTCGCCGGGATGTAGGGCTTCACCCAGGAGTCGACCCAGCCGACGAACGACCAGACGATGTAGATCGTCAGCGCCAGCGGCGCGCAGACGACGAAGCCGGTGAGGAAGTAGTTCCTCAACCGTGTCATTGCCGAGGTTTTTGGCAGTTCCGACATAGCCCACCGCTGCGCATTACTTGCTCGGCAACATTAGCCGCGCGTCCTGCGGTTTGGAAATAGCCAGTTGGTAGCAGCAGCCTCAGGCCGCTGCGTCGATTGGCTGTATCTTTGCCAACTCGGCGGCGAGTCTCCTGCCCTGGGTTTCCAATTCGTAGCTTTGCTGGAAATTCATCCAGAACTCGGGAGTCGTCTTGAAGAACCTTGCAAGCCGCAAAGCGGTATCAGGCGTAATTCCGATCTCTTCCTTGACGATGCGCTCGATCCGCGTGCGCGGCAGGTTGAGCTTCTTGGCCAGCGCTCCCGCGCTCATGCCCAGCGGCAGCAGGTACTCCTCCCGCAGGAACTCCCCAGGATGGATGGGACGGGCAAATCTCAGCGTCATATCAAGCTCCATGCCTAGTGATAGTCCACGATCTCGACGTCCTCGGCACCCGCCTCCGTCCAACGGAAACATATCCGCCATTGGTCGTTGATCCTGATCGAATACTGTCCAGCCCGGACTCCCTTGAGAGCCTCCAAATGGTTGCCTGGCGGCGAGCGTAGATCCCTCAAGTCCGTCGCATTGGCTATCGCCCGCAACCGTCGCTCGGCACGGGCGACAAGATCGGGCGGAAACCCTTTGGGTGCCCTGCCCGCGGCAATCGCCTCAACTGTCTTGCCCCTGAACGAGACGATCATGCAGCACCCTGGCCGCCTGTATCATAGACAGATACAGGCGTACGGGTCAATCCCCGGGTATCATCCACTGATACAATTGAAAGGGTAGCTACTCCACCGTCACCGATTTCGCCAGGTTGCGCGGCTGGTCGACGTCGGTGCCCATGAACACGGCTGTGAAGTAAGCCAGCATCTGGACCGGCAGCGCATAGATGATCGGCGCGATGAATTCCGGCACGTCGGGCAGAACGATCGTCTCCATCGTGTTGATGGTTGCGTGTGCTGCGCCCTTCTGGTCGGTGATCAGGATGATCTTGCCGCCGCGGGCCGCCACTTCCTGCATGTTGGACACCGTCTTTTCGAAGATGCGGTCATGCGGGGCGATGACGATGACGGGCATGTTCTCGTCGATCAGCGCTATCGGCCCGTGTTTGAGTTCGCCCGCCGCATAACCCTCGGCATGGATGTAGGAGATTTCCTTGAGCTTGAGGGCGCCTTCCATGGCGAGCGGGAAGTTGGTGTCGCGTCCGAGATAGAGCACGTGCTTGTAGGAGGCGAGCTCGCGCGACACCTTCTCGATCTGCTTGTCGAGCTTGAGCACCTGGGCGGCGTAGCGCGGCGCCTCCGACAGGCTGCGCACCAGCGACTTTTCTTCTTCCGCAGAGATCGTGCCACGCTCGGAGGCCGCACGAATGGCGAGCGCCGCCAGCACCGACAGTTGGCAGGTGAATGCCTTGGTCGAGGCGACGCCGATTTCGGGACCAGCCAGCGTCGGCAGCGTCACGTCGGATTCGCGTGCGATCGTCGATTCGCGCACGTTGACGATGGCGCCGATCGGCACGCCTTCCTTGCGGCAATAGCGCAGCGAAGCCAGAGTGTCGGCGGTTTCGCCCGACTGCGACACGAAGAAGGCAGCGCTCTTCTTCGATATCGGCATCTCGCGGTAGCGGAACTCGGAGGCGACATCGATGTCGACCGGCAGCCGCGCATGGCGCTCGAACCAGTACTTGCCAACCAGCCCCGCGAGATAGGCGGTGCCGCAGGCCGATACGGCGAGACGGTCGATGTCGGCAAAGCTGAACGGCAGGTCGAGCGGCTTCGACACACCTTGGGTGAAGTCGAGATAATGCGCCAGAGTGTGCGAGATCACCTCCGGCTGCTCATGGATTTCCTTTTCCATGAAGTGCCGGTGGTTGCCCTTGTCGACGAGATAGCTGGTGCCGACCGACTGGCGGCGCGGCCGCTCGACGGGGTTGCCGGCCATGTCGTAGATCTGGAACTCGGTGCGGCGCAGCACCACCCAGTCGCCGTCCTCGAGATAGGTGACCGAATTGGTGAAGGGTGCCAGCGCAATCGCGTCAGACCCGAGGAACATTTCGCCTTCGCCATGCCCGACGGCCAGCGGCGGGCCGTTACGGGCCCCGACGATCAGGTCCTCGTCGCCCTGGAACATGATGGCGAGCGCGAACGCGCCGTTCAGGCGCTTGAGCGAAGCGTAGGCGGCATCCACCGGCTTTACGCCCCTCGCCAGTTCGCGGGCGATCAGATGCGCGACCACCTCGGTGTCAGTCTGCGAAGTGAATTCGTAACCGTCGGCCGTAAGCTCCTGGCGCAGCTCGGCAAAATTCTCGATGATGCCGTTGTGGACGATGGCCACGCCATTGGAGAAATGCGGATGCGCGTTGGTTTCGTTCGGAATCCCGTGAGTGGCCCAACGCGTGTGGCCGATGCCGATGGTTCCGTCCAGCGGCTCGGCCTTTAGCCGGCGTTCGAGATTGATCAGCTTGCCCTCGGCACGGCGCCTAGCCAGCGCACCATGCTCGATCGTGGCAACGCCGGCGGAATCATACCCGCGATATTCGAGCCGCTTCAGCGCGTCGACGATCAATGGCGCGACCTGCGTCTGGCCGATTATTCCGACGATCCCGCACATGGGTGCCCCCAATCCTATCCCACGAACCCTTTCGGCCTTGTAGGCAGAGGTTAGGTCAAGCGGAAGTCACATTCCGTTTCGCAACGTATCAGCGACGGGCGATCGCGCGGACCGCTTAAGCCCCGCAACTGCTGACGCTCATTCCGCCGCGGACTTCTTCTTCGCCTTGGCGGCATCGGCGAAGCGCTCGCGCAGTTCCTTGCCCTTGCCCGGCATCGTCTTCTGCCTCGCCCGACCGAAGGCGAGCGCGTCTTCCGGCACCTCCTCGGTGATGACGCTGCCCGAGGCGATGTAGGAGCGCGCGCCGATCGCGATCGGCGCCACCAGCGAGGTGTTGGAGCCGATGAAGGCGCCTTCGCCTATGTCGGTGAAGAATTTCGAATAGCCGTCGTAATTGCAGGTGATCGTGCCCGCGCCGATATTGGCGCCGGCGCCGACGCGTGCATCGCCGATATAGGTCAGGTGGTTGACCTTGGCGCCCTTCTCCACGACAGCCTTCTTGACCTCGCAGAAATTGCCGACCTTGGAGTTCTCGCGCAGATCGGCGCCCGGCCGCAGGCGGGCGAACGGCCCGACCTCGGCGTTCGGCCCGATGCTCGCCGATTCGAAATGGCAATAGGCGTGGATCACCGCCCCGTCGGCGACCTTCACGCCCGGGCCAAACCAGACGTTAGGCTCGACCAGCACGTCGGTGCCGATTTCCGTGTCGTGCGAGAAATAGACCGTCTCGGGCGCAATTAGCGTCGCGCCTTCCAGCATCGCCCGGCGGCGGCGGCGGTTCTGCCAGATTGCTTCCGCTTCGGCGAGTTCGGCGCGGTTGTTGATGCCGAGTACGCTCTCGAATGAGGCTTCCGTCGCCACCACGGCCAGCCCCGCCTTGTCGGCGAGTTCGACGATGTCGGTGAGGTAGAACTCGCCCTTGGCGTTCGCGTTGCCGACCTGGTCGAGCAGCTTCAGCGCTTCTTTGCCGGCTATTGCCATCAGCCCGGCGTTGCAGAAGCCTATCTTGCGCTCTTCCACGGTGCAGTCCTTGTCCTCGCGGATGGCAACCAGCCTGCCGTCCTTCTCGATCAGGCGGCCATAACCCGTCGGGTTCGGCGGCCGGAACCCGATCACCACCACGGCAGCGCCTTCGGCCAGCCGGGTCCGCGCCGCAGCCAGAGAATCGGCCTCCACGAGGGGCGTGTCGCCGAACATCACCAATATGTCGTCATAGCCGCGGGACATGGCCTGCCGCGCCGCCAGCACCGCGTGGGCGGTGCCAAGGCGCTCGGACTGCACGAAGATTTCCGCTTTGGGAGCAAAGGCTTCCGCAGCCTTCCTCACCTCGTCGCCGGCATGTCCGACCACCAGGGAAATGTCCCCGGTGCCGGCTGCCTCTGCCGCGCGGGCCACATGCGCCACCATCGGCAGCCCGCCGATCCTGTGCAACACCTTGGCGTGGCTGCTCTTCATGCGCGTGCCTTCGCCGGCAGCAAGGATGATCGACAGGCAGCTACGTGTGGTCATGGCGTCGTCCGGATTGGAGAAAGGCGGCTGGAATCGGCCACCTTTCTATCACCGCAAGCATTGCGGTCCAATGCGCCGGAATTCCGGCGCTTGCTAGCCGAGTTGCCCCAGTATCGGGAAGCGCTCGAGCAGCCAGTAGGACGCGGTCTGGATGCCGCCGGTGAGGAAGAGGATGCCGGCCACGACGAGCAGTCCGCCGATCACCTTCTCGACCTTGCCGAGATGGACCCGGAACTTCGACAGGAATCGCATGAACCTGCCCGAAAAGAGTGCAGCAAGCAGGAACGGAATGCCGAGCCCGAGCGAATAGATGCCGAGCAGCAATGCGCCCTCGCCGACCGTATCGCGTCCGCCGGCGAGCGTCAGGATCGGGCCGAGGACGGGACCGATGCAGGGTGTCCAACCGAAGGCGAAGGCCAGCCCCATCGCATAGGCGGCAAGGTTGCTGGCCGGCTTTCCCTCGGTCCTGAAACGAGCCTCGCGCGACATCATCGGGATACGCAGGACACCGAGGAAGTTGAGGCCCATCAGGATGATGAGCACACCCGCCGCCATGGCGAGTTCCTGCTGCCAAATGCGCAGCAGCTGCCCAATGGTGGAGGCCCCGGCCCCGAGGGCGACGAACACGGTGGTGAATCCCAGCACGAAGGAAGCGGAAGCTGCGAGCAACGCTCCGCGGGCCCGCTTCGGCGTCGCGGCCGCACCGCCCGCCTTGAAATCCTCGACGGACACGCCTGCCATGTAGCAGAGGTAAGGTGGAACCAGCGGCAATACGCAAGGGGAAAGGAACGACAATGCTCCCGCCCCCAATGCAGTCAGATAACCAACGTCCAATAACATTCCATGCCGCTCCGCCGATATTCAGCGGCCGCATATACCGTCCTTGCCGTGACAGCACCAATCACCATTCCGTGGCATTTCCGCGCGCCGGCAAGCCTCGGAAGCCAGGATGCAGCAAGCGGGATCGCCGATCGGGCAATCTGACATCGCGTGGTGCATCGTTCCGAGGTGCAACGACGCCGATTTCCTCGGGGACCTATCGCCTACGCATTTGTCCGCAACGAGCATTTCACTACTGGCGCGCGGCATGCGCGTGTTGCCGCGCCAACATGGGGAGCCGCGGTCCAGCGTTGCCTGCGGTTCGCATCATCGAATACGGCTTTGAACAACGCTTTTTTCCGGTTGACCCGGAAAGGCACTCTCCCTATGTTCCGGCGCAATTTCGAGGCCCCCTCGGCCTTCGGGAGCGCGTAGCTCAGCCGGTAGAGCAACTGACTTTTAATCAGTAGGTCCAGGGTTCGAATCCCTGCGCGCTCACCACCAAAATCTCTTTTATTTCAATGCGTTAACCGGCTCGGTCAATATGAACGAATGCGGTCTGTGCGGAACCTTGCGAATAGTCTATCCGCACAGCGTTCATCGGATGTTCTAGCCAACGCCCGAGTTCGTACAGCCTCAGGTCCTTGCTCCACGCGCAAACGCCGCCACATCGTGGTGATTGTCCCACACCTGCTCTTCATAGGACAAGATCGTCCCACCGGCTCGCGTGATTACATCGGCAAGCCATTCCCGACTCGCGATCGATATCCCAAACCGCTGGTCTTGGCTTTGGGGATGCCGATGGGAATCGTTGGCAAGAGGATAGTCGGCATAACCATGGCCCGTGGCATCGTACTCTCGGAGCATCTCCTGGACTGCATCAACACCGATTCCCAGGAAGTCACTGCTTGACCGGGCATCAGCTGCGAGACGGTTGACGACAAACCTACCATGGGACGAGACGACGGCCACCCCATTTCGGGTCAGGTGACGCACCACGAAGGCTAGAAAGTCGTTCGTAGCCGGCGCAGGAAGGTGGGTGATGAGGGAGCCCACCCAGATTAGTTCGAATTTCTTCCCGTAGTCGAGTTTGAGGAAGTCAGTGCCCGCAGCTAGAGGCTCAGCATGAAACTCTTCCGAGCAGAATTCGGTGCCGTCAGTGTCGATGTCGCAAACATAGATTTTCGCGTCGGGAAAGGCCGCACGTAAAACGCGAGTCACCCGACCGTGGCCGCAAGGCAGATCGAGGATGGTTGAGGGGGCATCTAGCCCATGCAAATTCAGCGCGCGCCTGATTGCCTGGAAAGCTGACACACCAACTGATAGATAGTGATCATCATTGTCCAACATGGTGTCTCTATAGGACACGGCAGTTTGCAGATCTTTCCAAGGATAATCGGCCGGAAGAACCAAACTTCTCTTTTTCATCGGAACTCCTTGGATGAATAATTCTAATCCCGGAGATGTGTGCCGTGAGTGGCCTCTACGCAAACCGATGTTCGCCCTCGCACTGTGTCCTAGCGGTCGGGAATCGTTTCACCGTAACGACCAGATGTCCCAGCAGCTCTGCATGCAACGACAGGATGCAACGACAGATCACACAATGCTAATCACGTTTCATAGCGTTGCCTTGCACGGCGCCTCGCGGCGACAGGGGGCAAGCAAATCCGGTATGACGGCCGCTTGCGGCAGCGGCGGGTCATGCGTGTCGAACGCGACGACCGGCGCTATCACGTCGTGCGCCCCGGCGATTCCCTGATCGGCCATCACGGTTACCGCGACTATCGGTCCGGCTGTCGTCGCCACACACCTGACGAAGGCAGCCGTGGCGAGACCCGCCCTCACAAGGGTGCAGGTCTTTTCGTTTCGACGAGCTGAACGTCGGATTCCGCGCATATCCTGCGGATGCTGGCGATGTCGCATTGGTCGGTGATGAACGTATCCATCTGCGACAGATGGGCGATCCGCACGGGCGCGGTGCGTTCGAACTTCGTCCGGTCCGACACCAGGATGACGTGGCGCGCATTGGCGATGATGGCCTGCGCTACCTTGACCTCGCGGAAGTCGAAATCCAGCAGCGCCCCATCGTGGTCGATTGCCGAGGCGCCGATGACGGCGTAGTCGACCTTGAACTGGCGTATGAAATCGACCGCGGCCTCGCCGACGATGCCACCGTCCGAGCCACGGACCACGCCGCCCGCGATCACCACCTCCATGTCAGGATACACCCGCATCCTGTTGGCAACATTGATGTTATTGGTGATAACCATGAGGCCCTTGTGGTCCAGCAGCGCCTTGCTGACCGCCTCCGTGGTGGTGCCGATGTTGACGAACAGCGATGCGTTGTCCGGGATGATGCGGGCCGCCGCCTGGCCGATGGCATCCTTCTCATCGGCGGCGATCTTGCGGCGCGCCTCGTATTCCAGGTTCTCGATGCCCGAGGGGAACAACGCGCCGCCATGGATGCGGCTGAGCAACCGCTGATCGCAAAGGTCGTTGAGATCCTTGCGAATGGTCTGCGGCGTGACCTGAAAATGGGCCGCCAGATCCTCCACCAGCACCCGGCCATTGTCCTTTGCCAGTTGGACGATCTCGGACTGGCGCGGCGAAAGATACATTGCTGGCATTCCCCTAATTTCGTTTTGCCGAAGGTTAGGGGAAAACGAAACCGCTGAAAAGGCACCCCGAAAGCAAAATCAAGATGCCCGGCTCGGACCGGGTCGCCAGTCTAGCTGCGGGCGAGTTCGGTGATCACCTCGAAAGCACGGTCGACGTCGGCTTCAGTCGATTCGAACTGCCCGACCTGGAAGCGGATCACCGCGCGTCCGTCGAGGCGCGTCTGGGTCAGGTAAATCCGGCCGTCGCGGTTGATCCGCTCGACAAGATCGAGATTATGCCCGTCAACGTCGGCCAGACCAGTGGGAACGTGGCGGAACGAGAATAGTGATAGCATGGGCGCGGTGGTGATCTCGAAATCGGGCTCCTCCCCCAGCCGCTCTGCCAGTTTGTGGCTCCAGGAGACATGGTTGCGGATCATTGCCCTCAGGCCCTCAAGCCCATGGGCGCGCAGCAGGAACCACAGCTTCAAGGCCCGGAAACGCCGCCCTAGAGGCACCGACCATTCCGAATAGTTGATGATGCCGTCGTGGCCATGCGTCTTGAGGTAGTCCGGCCGGATCGCCAGCGTCCGCACCAGGCTGTCCGGATCGCGGATGAAGTGGACCGAGCAGTCGAATTGCGCGCCCAGCCACTTGTGCGGATTGAAGACGATGGAATCGGCGCTTCCCACCCCCTCCCAGTAGTGGCGGAACTCCGGGCAGATCATGGCCGAACCGGCCCAGGCGGCGTCGACGTGGAGATAGAGGTTCTCGCGTTCCGCAATCCTGGCGACGGCTGCGATCTCGTCGGTGCCGCCGACACCAGTGCCGCCGACGCTGGCGACAATTCCCGCCGGCAAGAAGCCCGTGGCTCGGTCCTCGACAACCGCGCGCTCGAGCGCTTCGGCGACCATGGCACGGTTTCTTCCCGCGGTCGGGATGCGCACGAGATTGTCCTCGCCGATGCCGGAAACCCAGATGGCCCGGTCGATCGAGGTGTGCACCTGGTCGGAGCTGTAGATGCGCAGCCTGGGCTGTCCTGAGAGCCCCGCTTTATTGCCTTGCCAGTCGAGTGCGCGTTCACGCATGGTCAACACGGCTGCGAGCGTTGCCTGCGACGCGGAATCCTGGATCACGCCTGTGAAGCCATCAGGCAAGCCAAGCGCCTGGCGCATCCAATCGACCATGCGGGTCTCAAGCTCGGTCGCCGCAGGTGAGGTCTGCCAGAGCATGCATTGGGCCGCAATCGAGCTCACCAGATGCTCGGCGACCACGGAAACCGGCGCGGAATTGGCTGGGAAATAGGCAAAGAAGCGCGGATGTTGCCAGTTCGTCATGCCGGGCACGATCGTCGCCTCGAAGTCGGCGAAGATATCCTCCATTGGCTCGGCCTCTTCCGGCGGACTGGCGGCGAGCGCAGCAAGGATGCTGCCCGGTTCGACATCCGGCCGCACTGGCCGGTCGCGCAGCCCGGAGCGATAGTCGACGCCCCATTCCGCCGCCTTCACCGACCAATGGCGAAACTCGTTGCTGTCCATATTGGTCCTCCCCCTCTGGGCGCGCAGGTCGGCTGCTACTCCGGAAAGTCCGGCAGGCTCTGGAAGGCCACCTTCAGCGCATTCGACCAGCCGTCTGAAATCGTCCGATAATATGGATCGTCAGCGCCGATGCGCTTGTTCAGCTCCACGTCGAACGCATCCTTCTTGTAGAAGAGAAGGTCCAGCGGCAGCCCGACCGAAAGATTGGATTTCAATGTAGAATCAAAGGATACGAGCAGAAGCTTTACAGTTTCCGCGAAGCTCATCGTACGGTCGTAGGCACGCACGATGATGGGCTTGCCGTATTTGGTCTCGCCGATCTGGAAAAACGGCGTGTCCTCGCTGCTTTCGATGAAATTGCCTTCCGGATAGATCATGAACAGGCGCGGCTCGCTGCCCTTGATCTGGCCACCCAAGATAAAGGAGGCGTTGAAGCTGGAGTCGGCGGTCTGGCCCACCGGCGCCGAGTTGGCGATCACCTCCTTGACCGTGTTTCCGACAAGGCAGGCGGCCTGATACATCGACGGCGCTTCGAACAGCGTCGGCGCGCGATCGATGACCGCCTTGGTGCGCTCGTCGAGCAAGCTCACCACGGATTGCGTGGTCGCGAGGTTGCCCGCCGACATCAGCACGATCACCCTCTCGCCGGGCACTTCCCAGACCTTCATCTTCCGGAAGGTGGAAATGTTGTCGATCCCGGCATTGGTGCGCGTGTCCGACATGAACACCAGGCCACGGTCGATCTTGAGGCCAACGCAATAGGTCATCTGTTCCCGTCCGGCGAGTTCTCCATGCCGGATTACTGCTCCACCGTGATGTGGACTGCAAGCCGTTCCTCGGCGCGGCCGATCAGAATGCCGGAGATGGGCATGGCTTCGCGGTAGTCGCGTCCGACGGCCACGCGCACGTAGCGCTCGTCCGGGGAAATGCAGTTTGCCGCGTCGAAGCCGACCCAGCCGAGACCCGCCACATTGGCCTCGGCCCAGGCATGGGTAGCCACCTGTTCGACCCGGTCGTTCATCATCAGGTAGCCGCTCACATAGCGCGCAGGGAAGCGCAGCAGGCGCGCGCCGGCAGCAAATACATGCGCATGGTCCTGGCAAACTCCGGCGCCCTTCACGAGGGCCTGCTCGGCCGTCGTCCGCGTATCGGTCGTTCCAGGCTCGTAGGCTATGCGCTCCGCAATGAGTGCCATGAGGCTGTGCAGCCGCCCTACCTCGTCGCCGTCGCCCACGCCCGCTACGAGGTCCCTGATGGCGGGCCCGGGAGCTGTGAGTGGCGTCTCGTGCTGGAAAAGCCAGAGTGGGGCGAAACCGCGGTGCAGACCCGATACGCCGGAGACGTCGTTGGTCTCGACCTCGCCTTCGGCAAGGATGCTGATCGTATGCGGGTCGCCGTCGACGCTCAGCAGCCGCGTGTCGTTCCCGAACTGGTCGAGGAAGCGCACCTCCTCGCGTGCACCCTCGATGCGCAGCGACCAGGTCAGCATCGTCTGCGCGGGGCCGCTAGCGGGCCACAAGCGCAGCCGCTGCAGCCCGTAGCGGACCGGCTGGTCGTAATTGTATTCGGTGCGATGGGTAACCTTGAGGCGCATGCCGCCCACCCGTTCAATGGAAACCGAAGTCCTGTGCCACCTGCTCACCGAGCCGGTTGTTCTCGGTGATGAAGTCGGCAAGAAACTCATGAAGGCCGCTTTCGAGTATGTCCCCGATCTGGGTGCCTCGGAGCCGCGCATAGGTGCGTTCGGCGATTTCGTGGCTCGGATGGCGCGCGCTGTAGTCGTCGGCCAGGAACCTCAGGTGCTCGGCGATGAACCGGTAACTGAAAGTCAGCGAACGCGGCATGCGGACGTTGAGGATGAGATATTCCGCGATGCTGGTCGGTCTGTAGTCGGCTTCATAGACCCACCTGTAGGACCGGTGCGCAGCGACCGAACGCAGAATCGATTCCCACTGGTAGTTGTCAAGCGACGAGCCGACCCATGAGATCGAGGGCAGCAGCACGTAGTATTTGACGTCCAGGATGCGGGCGGTGTTGTCCGCGCGCTCGACATAGGTGCCCAGTTGCGCGAAGTCGAAGATCTCGTTGCGCAGCATGGTGCCATAGAAAGAGCCGCGGATGATCGCCGTCTCGCGCTTGATCGCGTCGAGCACGGTCGGCAGTTCGCGCTGGTCGATCGGCTCCGCCAGCATGCGCTTGAGCGACATCCAGCCTTCGTTGATGCTCTCCCAGGTCTCGCGCGTCAAAGCCGTGCGCACCATGCGGGCGTTGTTGCGCGCGGTCTCCATCGCAGCAAGCACGCTGGACGGGTTCGCCATGTCGCGCATCAGGAAGTCGGCGACATTCTCGGCGTTGTAGTCGCTATGCTTCTCGGCGAACGCTCCGGCCGCGCCCGCCGAGAGCAGGACCGAATTCCATTCGTCCGAGGCGTTCTGGGTGCGCGTCAGCGCGATCCGCAGGCCCGCATCGATCAGCCGCGCCATGTTCTCGGCCCGCTCGATGTAGCGGTTCATCCAGTAGAGCCCGTTGGCCGTGCGTCCGAGAAGCATGGAGTTTCAGCGTCCCCCTCTAGTCATCCAGTACCCACGTGTCCTTGGTCCCGCCTCCCTGCGAGGAGTTGACCACGAGCGAGCCCTCCTTGAGCGCGACGCGGGTCAGGCCACCCGGCACGATCTGGATGCGGTCGGACACGAGCACGAAGGGCCGCAGGTCGACGTGCCGCGGCGCGAGCCCCTTCGCGGTCAGGATCGGGCAGGTGGACAGGGACAGCGTCGGCTGGGCGATGTAGTTGGATGGACGCGCCCCGAGCTTCTTGGAAAACTCCTCGCGCTCCTTCTTGGTCGCCGCCGGCCCGACGAGCATGCCGTAACCGCCGGAGCCATGGACTTCCTTGACCACCAGTTCGGCGAGATGCTCCTGCACGTATTTCAGGCTGTCGGGCTCGGAGCAGCGCCAGGTCGGGATGTTGCCGAGGATCGGCTTGCGGCCGGTGTAGAACTCGATGATCTCGGGCATGTAGGAATAGATCGCCTTGTCGTCGGCGATGCCGGTGCCGGGCGCGTTGGCGATAGTGATGTTCCCGGCACGGTACACATCCATGATGCCGGGCACACCGAGCGCGGAGTCGGGGCGGAAGGTCAGCGGATCGAGGAAGGCATCGTCGACGCGGCGGTAGAGCACGTCGATCTGCTTGTAGCCTTCCGTCGTCCGCATCGCCACATGCCCGTCGACGACCCGCAGGTCCTGCCCCTCGACCAGTTGCACGCCCATCTGGTCGGCCAGGAAGGCATGCTCGAAATAGGCGGAATTGAAGCTGCCGGGCGTGAGCACCGCGATCGTCGGCACGCCGCTCACGCTGCTCGGCCGTACCGCCGACAGCGACTGGCGCAGCAATTGCGGATAGTTCTCGACCGGCTGGACCTTGATGCGCTGGAACAGCTCGGGGAAGAGCTGCAGCATCGTCTCGCGGTTCTCGAGCATGTAGGACACGCCCGATGGCGTGCGCGCATTGTCCTCGAGAACGTAAAACTCGTTCTCGCTGATGCGCACGATATCGACGCCGATGATGTGGGTGTAGACTCCCGCCGGCGGCTTGACCCCGATCATCTCGGGCAGGAACGCCTCGTTGGTAGCAATCAGCTCGCGCGGGACGCGCCCCGCGCGCAGGATTTCCTGGCGATGGTAGATGTCGTCGAGAAAGGCGTTCAGGGCCTGGACGCGCTGCTCGATGCCCTGCGTCAGGCGCCGCCACTCGTTGCCGGCAATGATGCGCGGCACGATATCGAAGGGGATCAAACGCTCGGAGGCGTCGCGCTCGCCATAGACGGCGAAAGTGATGCCCGTCTTGCGGAAGACGCGCTCGGCATCGCGCATTTTTTCGGTAAGTCGAGCGGGATCCTGGTTCTTCAGCCAGCCGTCGTAGGCTTCGTAGGGTTTTCTCAATCCGGCTTCGGCCGGGAGCATTTCGTCGAACGCGACCACGCTACGCACTCCCCTCTGAAGGTCAGTGAAATGACCTTGCGGGAGAAAATCAAGCGCAATCGCCTATTTGGAGCGCAGCCGGCTGCACATTCGCAATATTGCCCATGGTTTCGGCACGAAGACCGGGCATTGGGCGCGTCGTGCCCGAATGCGGACCTAGAAGGCGCGGAATGTGACCGTGGTGAAGGTGTCCTTGATGTTACCGATCGAGTGGACTCGCTGGTTGACGAAATGGCCGATATCGACCTCGTCGTCGACGTAGAACTTGGCGAGCAGATCGTAGTTGCCTGCCGTCGAGTAGATTTCCGAGGCGATCTCGGCATCGGCGAGCGCGCTCGCCACTTCATAGGCCTTGCCCAGTTCGCATTTGATCTGCACGAAAAAGGTCTTCATCGCTTCGTCCGTTCGGGCTGCCGTTGATGGCGGTCTTGTTGCAGAACGCGGCGACGCTTTCAAGGATGCATCCTGGACAGATCGCCCTCAAGGGTGAAACCGCGAAGTCCGCCTTGGCGTATGTTACAATGCCAGCATGGCGCCCGCCATTGCCAGGTGCCGAACGGGAGACATGGATGCGCCCGGCCGCGATACTGCTCGCACCACTGTTGTTCGCCTTCCCCGTCCTTGCCGGCGACGCCGAGATCAAGGCGGCGCAGGACAGCATATCAGCCCAGCTCCAGGCATTTCGCGCGGGCGACGACGCCGGCGCCTACGCTTACGCCGCACCCAATGTGAAGCGCATCTTCCCGACGCTCGACAGCTTCATGGACATGGTCGCCGGCGGCTACAGTGCCGTCCATCACTCGCAGAGCTACAGCTTCGGCAAGGTACAGGAAATGAGCCAGTCCGCGATCATCCAGCAGGTGCTGATCGTCGGGCCGGACGGCAGGGACTACGAAGCCATCTACACGCTCGAGCTTCAGTCGGACGGAATCTGGCGCATCACCGGCGTCAGCCTGCGCGCGGCAAACTCGGTGAGCACATAGCCCTAGAATTGTGCCTCGATGAGGAAAGGCCCTCGCCGCGCCAGCGCGGCATCGAACAATCTTGCGAAATCCTCGCAGGTCGTAGCTGCCGCGGCCTCCACACCCATTCCCCGCGCAATCGAAACCCAGTCGATCGCCGGTTTGTCCAGGTCGAGCATGTAGCGGGCGTTGCGGCCGATCTTGTCCACGCCAACATTGCGCATCTCGGCATGGAGGATGGCGTAGGTGCGGTTCGAGAAAATGACGGTGACGATGTCCAGATTCTCTCGCGCCTGGGTCCACAGTCCCTGCACTGTGTACATGGCACTGCCGTCTGCCTGGAGGTTGATCACCTTGCGGTCCGGGCAGGCAACGGCCGCCCCTGTCGCTAGCGGGATGCCGTTGCCGATAGCTCCACCCGTGTTCATGATGAAATCATGCGGCGCCGAGAAGGCCGAGAGCGGAAAGTAGCGCCGGCCCGACGTGATCGCCTCTTCCACGACAATCGCGTTCTCCGGCACCTTCGCCGCGACAGTGACAGCCACCGCATCGTCGGTCAGCCGGCCTGTTGGCACGCCCGCTTCCATCGGCAGGGCAAGCGGCACGATCCCCTTGCGTTTTACGCCAAGTTCCTCGCGCAGGGCGTCAAGCGCGGCCAGCAGATCTTCCCCATGCCGGGCGAGCGTCAGCACAGTGCAGTCCTCGCGCACCAGCCGGCCCGGCTTACCGGGATAGGCGAAGAAGGCTACCGGCTCCGGAGCACCTACCAGCACCAGCACATCGATTGCGCGCAGGACCTCCTGCGCCATGTCTATCGGGTAGGGAATGCGTGGCGGAGCAGTCCGCCCGCGTCCCCGCTGGGTGTGGGCGACAAGAACCTCATTGAACAGCGTCACGTCGCACTCGCTGGCGATGCGCCCGGAAAGTTCGAGCCCGTCGGCCAGGGCCGCCGCCCCGCTTAGCACCATACCCACTCGGCCCGGCTTGGCGCGGATAGCGTTGGCAACATCGCGCACGACATTGGCATCAGGTGCCCTTGGCGGATCGATGACTACCTTGGTGAGCGCCCTTTGTCCGGTCGGCTCGCCCCAGGCCGCGTCGGCTGGAAGGATCAAGGTCGCCACGCCCGGCGGCGTCAGCGCGGCGCGATAGGCTGCTTCCGCTGCCGGCCCGACGTCGTCGGGACCGCTCACCCGCCGCACCCAGTTCGACATCGGCCGCGCCAGACCCTCGATGTCGCTCGTCAGCGGAGCGTCCAGAGGCAAGTGGTAGGAGGCATGGTCGCCGACGATGTTGATCACCGGCGTCCGGGCCCTCCTCGCGTTGTGGAGGTTGGCCAATCCATTGGCGAGGCCAGGCCCGGTGTGCAGTAGCGTGGCTGCCGGACGGCCGGCCATGCGCGCATATCCGTCGGCCGCCCCCGTCACCACGCCCTCGGCAAGGCCCAGAACGCAGCGCAATTCCGGCTTGCGGTCGAGCGCTGCAACGAAGTGCATTTCCGACGTACCGGGATTGGCGAAGCAGACATCGACGCCACTAGCCAGCAGCACGTCGGTCAGCACGTCGGCTCCGTTCCTGTGCATCGTTCGTCCGCTCATCGTCTCATCCCTCGTGTTCCGCCGCCATCTTCGCCGGATACGGGTACGGCGCAATCCACCTACGCTCACGTCGTGGTGATGCCACCCAGCTCGACCCGCCTCGTGATGCCGATTGCATCAAGGAACGCCTGGTCGTGGCTCACCACCAGCAGCGCCCCGTCATAGGCGCGCAATCCGGCCTCCACGGCCTCGATCGAGTCGATGTCGAGGTGGTTGGTCGGCTCGTCGAGGATCAGCAATGGCGGTAATGACTTGCCGCCGAGCACGCAGGCGAGCCCTGCCCGCAGCAATTGTCCGCCGCTCAGGCTGCCGACGACCTGCAACGCCGCATCGGCGCGGAACATGAAGCGCGCCAGCGCGGCACGGCATGCATTCTCGTCCGCCTCGGGATTGATGCGGCGGAAATTGTCCCGGATCGAAGCGTTTGCATCGAGCAGACCGACCTGCTGGTCGAGCATGGCGTAGTCGGTCAGCACGGAGACGCTGCCTGCCCACGGTTCGAGCTCGCCCGAGATCGCCTTGAGCAGCGTGGTCTTGCCGGTACCGTTGCCGCCGCTGACGGCAATCCGCTCCGGCCCCGTCAGCATCATCGAAAAGTCAGAGATGACAGGTTTGCCCGGCTCGTAGCCCGCAGTCAGGCGATCGATCCGCATCACTGCCTTGGTGGACGGCAATCCCGTCGACGGAAGCTTAACCGAGATCGACTGCAGCACTTCGATCCGCTCGCGTGCGGCCGCGGCATCTGCTTCCGCCTCGACGCGCCTTCGTTCCGTCAGGCGTATGTTTTCGCCCGAAGTGTTTTCGGCGCGGTTCTTCAGGCCGTTCATGAGGATGCGCGGCATGTCGCCCTTGGCGGCCTTGCGCTTGCCGGCGCCGTCCTTGCGCGCCTTGCGCTCGGCCGTTGCCTGCGCTTTCTGCGCGATCTCCGACACACGCCGCTCGGCGTCGACAAGATTGTGCTCGGCGGCCGCCAGCTCGATCGCCTTGCGCTCGCGGTAGTGGCTCCAGTTGCCGCCATAACGCGTAGCCCCGAGCGAGGTCAGCTCGACGATGGCGTCCATGGTATCGAGCAACTCGCGGTCGTGGCTGACGACGATTGCGCCGGCGCGCCAGCCAGCGAGCAGGTCGACCACCGCCTTCCGGCCGTCGCTGTCGAGATTGTTGGTCGGCTCATCGAGCAGGATGAAGTCGGGCTCACCGAAGACCAGTGCCGCGAGCCCGGCGCGCGTGCGCTGGCCGCCCGACAGAGCAGACAGCACCGTGCCCGGCTCTGCACTCAGCCCGACACGGGCAAGTGCAGCCTCGATGCGAGCCTCCAGCGTCCAGTCGGCACCGGCCAGTTCATCGACATCGGCAAGCCCGGCTTCGGCACGGCGTAGCACATCAAGCCCAGACGAAGCCCCGAACAAGTCCGTCACGGTTTCACCGGGAGACACCTGCGCCGCCTGGCGCAACAGCCCCAGCGTTCCACTGACGGACAGCTTGCCAGCCTGCAGCTGCAGCGAGCCTGATATCAAATGCAGAAGCGTCGACTTGCCGACGCCATTGCGACCGACAAGCCCCGAGCGGCCGGTTTCGAAGTTCAGCGATAGATCGGAAAAGAGTGTCCGGCCGTCAGGCGTGGACCAGGCAATATTCGACAGAGAGATTGATGCAGGCATGGAATTCCCCAATGGCAAAGCGGTTCGGCGTTGCTGTCGGGCAAAAATCCATTGATGCACACATCCTGTTGAAATTGCGGATACCGCCTAGATAGTCGGCTTTTCCTGTTCGTTCAAGACGCTGAGAAAATGACCGCGCCGGCGTCCCTCCCTTCAGGCCTCAGCGAAAAACCCGCTCAGTGCCTTCAAGTCCACATTGCCGCCGCTGAGGACGATGCCGACGCGCTTGCCCGCGCAATCGACGATGCCGTCGAGCGCCGCCGCCGCACCCAGGCAACCCGTCGGCTCGACGATCACCTTCATGCGTTCGGCGAAGAAGCGCATGGTCGACACCAGTTGTGCGTCGCTGACTGTGACGATGTCGTCGACCTTGGCCTGCAGGATCGGGAAATTGTGGTCCCCGACGAATGTGGTCAGCGCCCCGTCGGCGATCGACTTGGGCGGCGCGATGCGCACCACCTCGCCCTTGCGCAGCGACTGCTGGCCGTCATTTCCGGCCTCAGGCTCGACGCCGATGACGCAGCAGTTTGGCGCCAGCGCCTTCGCGCTCAGCGCACAGCCGGCGAGCAGCCCGCCGCCACCGAGCGGCGCGATGAGGATGTCGAGTGGACCAACCTCCTCGATCAGTTCCAGTGCGGCCGTGCCCTGCCCGGCAATGATCTCGGGATGGTCGAAGGGCGGAATGACGGTCATGCCGCGCTCCTCTGAGATGCCGCGCGCAATCGCCTCGCGGTCGTCCTTGTAGCGATCGAAGAACACGACCTCGGCGCCATACCCCCTTGTCGCCGCGACCTTGATCGCGGGCGCATCGGCCGGCATCACGATGACCGAGGGCGCGCCGAGCAGCGTCGCCGCATAGGCAAGCGCCTGAGCGTGGTTGCCGGAGGAAAAGGCGACGACGCCCTTCCGCCTGGCTTCGGGCGACAGCGCCGAGACGGCATTGTAGGCGCCACGGAACTTAAACGCCCCTGCCCGCTGCAGATTCTCCGCCTTGAAGAACAGCTCGCCGCCAACCTTGGCATTGGCGGTGCGCGAGGTCAGCACAGGTGTCCGATGCGCTTCGCCGGCGATGCGCGAAGCCGCAACCTTTACGTCTTCGAATGTCGGAATGCGCGGCGAAATGGTCATGGGGACTCTCCTTGAATGGGCGGCACCATAGTCGACGCCGGCGGTTTCCATAAGCCCGCACCTGCCTTCACCGCTTGCGCCAGCGCTTGACTTTTCCTGCGTATGTTCCCTTTATGTTCTTTTCCATTCTCGCCAGATCGACCTCGATGGAACGCGCAGCCACCATCCTGCATGCCGACCTCGACGCCTTCTACGCGTCGGTCGAACAGTTGCTCGACCCGAGCCTGCTCGGCAAGCCCATCGCCGTCGGCGGCGGGGTGGTGCTCGCCGCCTCCTACGAGGCCAAGGCATTCGGCGTGCATGGTGGCATGCCCGGCCGGCGCGCCCGCGAGCTTTGCCCCGGGCTGATCGTCGTCGGCGGCAATTTCAGGGAATATCAGAGGCTGGGCGACGCGGCGATCGCCGTGCTCGGCGATTTCACGCCGCTGGTCGAGCGCATCTCCATAGACGAGGCTTTTGCCGACGTCGCCGGCTGCACCCACCTCTTTGGCTCGCCCGAGGAGATCGCCCGCAAGATCAGGCACAGGGTTCGCACCGAACTCGGCCTGCCGATCTCCGTCGGTGTCGCCCGCACCAAGCATCTCGCCAAGATCGCCTCGCAGGTCGCCAAGCCCAACGGCCTTGTGGTGGTCGATCCGGGAACCGAAATCGCATTCCTGCACGGCCTGCCCGTCGGCCTGATGTGGGGCGTCGGCCCGGCCACCGAGACGCGCCTTGCGGAAACCGGCATCACCACCATCGGCCAGTTGGCCAACGCCAACCGGCATGTACTCGAACGTCTGCTCGGTCCAGCCGCAGGCGAAAAGCTGGCAGCACTCGCCTGGAACCGCGACCCGCGCCAACTGCAACCGCATCGCCGCGCCCATTCCGCAGGCGCCCAGTCGGCGCTCGGCATGAAACCGGCACGGCCCGAAATCTATGTCCCCGCTTTGCGCCACCTCGCCGACCGCGTCGCCTCGCGCCTCCGTGCCAAGTCGCGTCCGGGCCGCACGGTCACCGCCCGCGTCCGCTTCGCCGATCTGCGATCGGTGACGCGGTCGATCACGCTGGACGCGCCGATTTCGGCCACCGCGATGATCGCAGAGATCGCCGAGGAGCTGGTGCGCGGCGTGCTCGCCCAATATCCCGGCGAACGCACCATCTCGCTATTGGCCATCTCGGTCTCGCATCTCGAGGAGCATTCGGGCCTCCAGCTCGAATTGCCGCTGGGCCTCGCAGACGACAAGCACCGGCCGGGCACGCAAAAAGGCCAGGCGCGCTGGGGCGCCGACCGCGCCATGGACGCAATCCGCGAACGCTTCGGCTGGGAGGCCGTAGGTTACGCCTCGGTGGCGCTCGGGCGCGCAGGTTCCGTGCCCGATGCCTTCCGAGAACTGGCCGAAAAGGAACTTTGAGTTCAGCTCTGGCGCAGCGGGATGTCGCCGCGCGCCCAGCCTTCGCTAATCTCGGCGGTCCGGTCGGCAAAACGCCCAGCCTCGATCGAGGCGCGGATCTCGCTCATCAGGTGCTGGTAATAAGACAGGTTGTTCCAGGTCAGCAGCATCGCGCCCAGCGACTCGCCCGAGCGCACCAGATGGTGCAGGTAAGCGCGGCTGTAGTCGCGCGCGGCCGGGCAATCGCTTTCCTCGTCCAGCGGGCGCGGGTCGTCGGCGTGGCGGGCGTTGCGCAGGTTGACCTTGCCGCGGCGCGTGTAGGCAAGGCCGTGGCGGCCGGCGCGCGTCGGCATCACGCAGTCGAACATGTCGATGCCGCGCGCCACTGACTTGATGATGTCGTCGGGAGTACCCACGCCCATCAGGTAGCGCGGCTTTTCCTGAGGTAGTTCCGGACAGGTGATGTCGAGCATGTCGAGCATCACCTCCTGCGGCTCGCCGACTGCGAGACCGCCGACCGCGTAACCCTTGAGCTCAAGCGCCTTCAGCGCTTGCGCCGAGCGCACGCGCATGTCGGGAATGTCGCCGCCCTGCACGATGCCGAACATCGCCTTGCCGGGCTGGTCGCCGAAGGCCGTCTTGCAGCGCTCCGCCCAGCGCAGCGACAGCTCCATGGCGCGCTGGATTTCCTTCGGCGTCGACGGCAGTGCGGTGCATTCGTCGAGCTGCATCTGGATATCGGAATCGAGCAGGCCCTGGATCTCAATCGAGCGCTCCGGCGACATCTCGTAGGGAGCGCCGTCAATATGCGAGCGGAAGGTCACGCCCTTTTCGGTGATCTTGCGCAGCTTCGACAGCGACATCACCTGGAAACCGCCGGAATCGGTCAGGATCGGGTGCGGCCAGCGGGCGAAATCGTGCAGGCCGCCGAGCTTCGCCACCCGCTCCGCGCCGGGGCGCAGCATCAGGTGATAGGTGTTGCCGAGGATGATGTCGGCGCCGACGCCGCGCACCTGGTCCATGTACATGGCCTTCACCGTGCCGCCGGTGCCGACGGGCATGAAGGCCGGCGTGCGGATCGTGCCGCGTGGCATGGTGATCTCGCCGCGCCGCGCCTTGCCGTCGGTCGCGAGCAGCTTGAAGGTGAACGCAGAACTCATCGGTCGTCCCTGAACAGCAGGCTGGCATCGCCATAGGAATAGAAGCGGTAGCCGCTCGATATGGCATGCGCATAGACTTCGTGCATGCGTTCCAGCCCTGCAAAGGCCGAGACCAGCATGAACAAAGTCGAGCGCGGCAGATGGAAGTTGGTCATCAGCGCGTCGACGAACTTGAAGCGATAGCCCGGCGTGATGAAGATGTCCGTCGGGCCGGACCAGGCGGCGAGCGTGCCGTCTTCGCGCGCCGCGCTCTCCATCAGGCGCAGCGACGTGGTTCCGACGGCCACTACCTTGTTGCCGCGCGCCCGCGCAGCGTTCAGCACCTTGGCCGTCTCGGCGGACACGTGGCCGATTTCGGCGTGCATCTTGTGGTCGGCGGTGTCGTCGGCCTTCACAGGCAAAAACGTGCCGGCGCCGACATGCAGCGTCACGAATTCTTTCTCCACGCCACGCGCCTCGAGTGCCGCAAACAGCTCCGGCGTGAAATGCAGGCCAGCGGTAGGTGCAGCGACCGCGCCCTCTTCCCGGGCGTAGACGGTCTGGTAATCCTTGCGGTCGCGCTCGTCATCGGCGCGTTTTGAGGCGATGTAGGGCGGCAGCGGAATGTGGCCGACGGCATGCAGCGCCTCGTCGAGCGCCGGGCCGGAGAGATCGAACGCCAGCAGCGCCTCGCCGCCCTCGCCTTTCTCCAGCACGGTCGCGTCGAGCTGACCAAGCATGCAGGCCTCGGCACTGTGGCCGAACTGGATGCGGTCGCCGACGGCGACCCGCTTGCCCGGCCGCATGAAGGCGAGCCAGCGATCGGGTGCGGTGCGCATGTGCAGCGTCGCATCGACATGCGCCACCGCCTCGCCGCGCACGCGTACTCCCTTGAGTTGCGCCGGGATGACGCGCGTGTCGTTGAGGACAAGCACATCGCCGGGGCTCAGAAGCGACGGCAGGTCGCGCACCGAAAGATCGGCGAGGCCCTCGCCCGGTCGCACGCAAAGTAGGCGCGCGGTATCGCGCGGTTCGGCCGGGCGCAGCGCTATGCGCTCCTCGGGGAGCTCGAAATCGAAAAGGTCAACACGCATCAGTAGATTCGGATCATCAGTGCGCCGGCGAGCAGCAGCATGGCGCCGACGATGCGGCCCATGGAGAGTTCGCGCACGGCAACGCCGAAATAGCCTGCCTTATCCACCAGCATGCCGGCCAGCAACTGGCCCGAGACCAGGAAGGCCATCAGGGCTGCGGCGCCGATGCGCGGGGTCAGCAAGACGCTGGAGGTGACATAGACGGCGCCCAGTGCTCCGCCGGCCACGAACAGCCACGGCGCCGGCGCCTTCCAGTCGATGACCAGACCTTGCGACCGCGTGGTGAAGTAGGTGACCAGGCCGAGAACGATCGCGCCCGACAGAAAGGAAATCGCAGCTGCCGCGACGGGCACACCGAGCCCGCGCGCCAGCTGCGCATTGATGGGAGCCTGAATGGCAACGAAGGCGCCCGCCAGAACGCCGAGAAGCGACCAGAGAGCGCCTGCCATGCCTTACTCCTTGACGTCGGCCGCGACCTTCATCGAGACGATCTTGTCCGGATCCTGCACCGGCTCGCCGCGCTTGATCTTGTCGACGTTGTCCATGCCCTCGATGACCTGGCCCCAGACCGTGTACTGGCGGTTCAGGAAGCCGGCGTCCTCGAAGCAGATGAAGAACTGCGAGTTGGCGGAGTTCGGGTTCTGGGCGCGGGCCATCGAGCAGGTGCCGCGGGCGTGGTTCATGTTGTTGAACTCGGCCTTCAGGTCCGGCTTGTCGGAACCGCCCATGCCGGCGCGCGACGGGTTGAACGACGACTTGGTCGAGTTGCCGTACTGGACGTCGCCGGTCTGGGCCATGAAGCCGTCAATGACGCGGTGGAAGACGACGCCGTCATAGGCGCCTTCGCGAGCCAGTTCCTTGATGCGGCCGACATGGCCGGGGGCCAGGTCGGGGAACAGTTCGATGACCACCTTGCCCTTGGTGGTTTCCATGATCAGCGCGTTCTCGCGATCCTTGATCTCGGCCATTGTGAAAGTCCTTCCTTGCTTCAGGTTATTTCTTGTCCGCAGCGATGCGGACCTTGATCATGCGGTCGGGGTCGCTGACCGACCCGTTGTTGGCCGCGTCACCCTTCTTGATGGCGTCGACCAGTTCCATGCCGCTCTCGACGTCGCCGACGATGGTGTACTGGCCATCGAGCGAGGATGCGGTATCGAACATGATGAAGAACTGCGAGTTCGCCGAATTCGGGTCCTGAGAGCGCGCCATGCCGACCACGCCGCGCTTGAAGTTCTCCTGCGAAAACTCGGCCTGAATGTCCGGCAGCTTCGAGCCGCCCATGCCGGCGCGGTTGGGATCAAAGCCGTCCTTCATATCGCCAAACTCGACGTCGCCGGTCTGGGCCATGAAGCCTTCGATGACGCGGTGGAACGCGACGTTGTCATAGTCGCCTTCGCGCACCAGCTTCTTGATCTGCTCGACATGCTTGGGCGCGAGGTCGGGCCGAAGCGCGATCGTCACGTCGCCGTCCTTGAGCGTGATGATCATGGTGTTCTCGGGATCGGCGGCGAAGGCCGAAACCGAACCGGCGAGCAGGCCGGCGAGGACGACGAAGGACGAAGCAAGCTTCCTGAGCTGCATGGATCGGTACTCCGGGATTATTTCGCGAATTTTGCGTTGAGCGCCTCGGCAACCGCCTCGGGCACGAACGGACGGATATTGCCGCCCATGGAGGCAATCTGGCGGACAAGTGTGGCGGTAATCGTGCGGACCGAAGGGCTGGCCGGCAGGAAAACCGTCTGCAGCTCGGGCGCCATGGTCTCGTTCATGCCGGCCATCTGCATTTCGTAGTCGAGGTCGGTGCCATCGCGCAGGCCGCGGATCATGATCGAGGCGCCCTGCTTGCGCGCCGCGTCGATGACCAGGCCGTCGAAGGCCACCACCTTGATGCGGGCGCCATCCATGCCGAACTCGGCCTTGGCCGCCGCTTCGATCAGTTCCACGCGCTCTTCGAAGGAAAACAGCGGCTTCTTGCCGGGGTGGATTCCAATGGCCGCATAGACGATGTCGGCAACCGCCAGCGACGCCTTGAGCACGTCGAGGTGGCCGTTGGTGAGGGGATCGAAGGATCCCGCATAGATGGCGATGCGATCTGTCATGCGCTGCTTCTAGAACATCGGCGGAGAAGGTGGAAGCGGGCACGTCCGGAAGTTCGCTTCACCGTTGCCGCACCGAATGAATGCCGCATGAACGCTCCTATCAGGAGCCGTTCAAGCCGACGTGATTATACAGTGATCCCAGGAGATGAAACCAAAAGCCGTTTAGTCCGTTGTTTCCATGCAGGAGAACAGCGCCATGATGATCTACATGCTCGCCGCGGCCATGACCCTGGCCATGCTCGTCGCCACCGCCTTTGCCCTTCATCAGGAAGCAAACAAGATCCGGACAAAGGTGCAGACCGCACGGGTACAGCTGCCGGGGTGGCGCAAGCCGCGACAGCCGCGCTAGTTCCTTCTGAGTTCCAGTTCCGACAGAGTTTTCCGCCCCTCCAGGCAAAAGCGGCGCTCGCGCGCCGCTTTTTTTCTTTAAGAAGCGCCGCCAGATCGTTGTTCTGGCGGTAGTTTTTGGCGATCAGCCTTCCTCGGGAACCACGCCCTCGGCGGCTGCCTCGTCGCCCTCTTCCTCGCCCTGTGGCTCGGAAATCCGCTCGACCGAAACCACCTTCTCGCCTTCGGCGGTGTTGAAGATGGTGACGCCCTTGGTGGCGCGGCTGGCAACACGGATACCGTCGACCGGAACACGGATGACCTGGCCGCCGTCCGACACCAGCATGATCTGGTCGTCGCCGCCGATCGGGAAGGTCGCGACGAGCTTGCCGATCTCGCCGACCTTCGAGACGTCAGTGGCGCGGATACCCTTGCCGCCCCGGTTGGTCAGGCGGAAATCATAGGACGATGAACGCTTGCCATATCCAAACTCCGTGACCGTCAGCACGAACTGCTCGTGCTCGCTCAGGAACTGGTAGCGCTCTTCGGAGATATCGGCTTCCTCGCCGACCTCCTCGTTGGTCAGTGCGATGTCCTCGTCTTCGCCCGCTGCCGCGCCGGCCGCGAGCCGCCGCTCGGCGACCGACCGCTTGAGATAGGCCGCCCGTTCCGCCGGGCTCGCCTCGACATGCTCGATGACCGCCATCGAGATGACGCGGTCGCCCTCGCCCATGCTGATGCCACGCACGCCGACCGAATTGCGGCTCTGGAACACGCGCACGTCATCGACGCGGAAGCGGATGCACTGGCCGGAATCGGCGGTCAGAAGCACGTCGTCATTGTCGGTGCAGGTCTCGACGCCGAGGATCTCGTCGCCTTCTTCCTCGAGCTTCATGGCGATCTTGCCATTGCGCTTGACGTCGACGAAGTCGCTGAGCTTGTTACGGCGAACGGTGCCGCGCGTAGTGGCGAACATCACGTCCAGCTCGCCCCAGCTTGCCTCGTCCTCGGGCAAAGGCATGATCGTTGTGATGCGTTCGCCCTGCTGCAGCGGCAGCAGGTTGATCAGCGCCTTTCCGCGCGATTGCGGGTTGCCGATCGGCAGGCGCCAGACCTTCTCCTTGTAGACGATGCCGCGCGACGAGAAGAACAGCACCGGCGTGTGCGTGTTGACCACGAACAGTCGCGTGACGAAATCCTCGTCCTTCGTCGACATGCCCGAGCGGCCCTTGCCGCCGCGGCGCTGCGCCCGGTAGAGCGACAGCGGCACGCGCTTGATGTAGCCGGAATGGCTGACGGTCACGACCATGTCCTCGCGCGGGATCAGGTCCTCGTCTTCCATGTCCGAACCGGCGTCGGTGATCTCGGTTCGGCGCGGCACGCCGAACTCGTCACGCACGGCGACCAGCTCGTCCCTGACGATCTGCTGGATGCGCGCCCGCGACGACAGGATGTCGAGATAATCACTGATCTCGGCGCCGATCTTGTTGAGTTCGTCGGCGATTTCGTCGCGACCCAGTGCCGTCAGGCGCTGCAGCCGCAGCTCGAGGATGGCGCGGGCCTGCTCTTCGGACAGGTTGTAGGTGCCGTCCTCATTGATGCGGTGGCGTGGGTCGTCGATCAGGCGGATCAGCGACTCAACGTCTGCCGCCGGCCAGCGACGGGTCATCAACTGGTCGCGCGCTGTCTGCGGATCGGGCGCGGTACGGATCAGCTTGATGACCTCGTCGATATTGGCGACCGCGATTGCCAAGCCGACCAAGATATGTGCGCGGTCGCGCACCTTCTTGAGCAGGAATTTCGTACGCCGGCTGATCACCTCTTCGCGGAAGGCGACGAAAGCCTTCAGCATGTCGAGCAGCGTCAGCACTTCCGGCTTGCCGCCGTTGAGCGCCACCATGTTGGCGCCGAACGAGGTCTGCAGCGGTGTGAAACGGTAAAGCTGGTTGAGAATGACCTCGGCATTGGCATCGCGCTTCAGCTCGATGACGACGCGGTAACCCTGGCGGTCGCTCTCGTCGCGAATGTCGGAGATGCCTTCGATGCGCTTGTCACGCACCAACTCGGCCATCTTTTCGATCATCGTCGCCTTGTTCACCTGGTAGGGAACTTCGGTGATGATGATGGCTTCGCGGTCGCCGCGGCTCTGCTCGATATTGACCTTGCCGCGCATCATGACCGAGCCGCGGCCCGTCGAATAGGCGCTATAAATGCCCGAGCGCCCAAGGATCAGGCCACCGGTCGGGAAATCCGGTCCGGGAATGATCTCCATCAGGTCGGACAAGTCGATCGCCGGGTTTTCCATGACGGCGATGGCGCCGTTGCAGACCTCGACGAGATTGTGCGGCGGAATGTTGGTCGCCATGCCGACGGCGATACCGCCGGCGCCATTGACCAGAAGCGCCGGGAAGCGCGCCGGCAGCACGCGCGGCTCCTGGCCGGACGCGTCATACGTGTCCTGGAAATCGACGGTGTCCTTGTCGATGTCCTCGAGCAGCTCGTGCGCGACCTTGGTCAGGCGCGCTTCGGTGTAGCGCATCGCCGCGGGCGGATCGCCGTCGATCGAGCCGAAATTGCCCTGACCGTCGATCAGCGGCACGCTCATCGACCAGTCCTGGGCCATGCGCACCAAGGCGTCATAGATCGATGCGTCGCCGTGCGGGTGATACTTACCCATCACGTCGGCGACGGGACGCGCCGACTTCACGTATTTGCGGTTCCAGTGGTAGCCGCTCTCATGCGAAGCATAGAGGATGCGGCGATGCACCGGCTTCATGCCGTCGCGGACGTCGGGCAGCGCGCGGCTCACGATCACGCTCATGGCGTAATCGAGGTAGGAGCGCTGCATCTCCTCCATGATGGAAATCGGCTCGATGCCGGATGGGCCTTCGGGCCCGCGCGGTGATTTCTGGTCGGTCAACTTTGATCACGCATGTTGGGAATCATTCACCCCTTATATAGGATCGCAGCCGCGAAGACCAATTTCGACGGCGCTTTTCCAACGTTGATTTCGCTCGTAATTTCAAATAGATAGGGCGACCACTCCAATCCGCGACAGTGTGTCGGCCCCGGCAAGGGACAACTTCCGGGAGCCAGCGGCGCAATCGGCCGCATTGGCTCTGGCGTCGGCGCGCAGCGCGGGTTAGCCTGCATTTGCGACGGGGGATGCCGATGCCGCATTTCGACAGCATTTTCAACGCCTTCGTGACCATTCTGGTGACGATCGATCCGCCAGGTCTCGCACCACTGTTTCTGGCCGTGACGCGCGGCATGAACCGCGAAGAGCGCAAGCAGGTGTCTGTCCGCGCCAGCATCATAGGCTTTGCCGTGCTGGCGCTGTTCTCGCTTGCAGGTGCCGCGATCCTCACAGTCTTCGGCATCACCCTGCCCGCCTTCCGCGTCGCCGGCGGGTTCCTTTTGTTCTTCATCGCCTTCGAGATGGTTTTCGAGCGCCGGCAGGACCGCAAGGAGAAGATATCCGACGTGGCGATCACCAAGGACCACATCCACAACATCGCCGCCTTCCCGCTCGCCATCCCGCTGATCGCCGGTCCGGGCGCTATATCGGCAACGGTACTGCTGTCGGGCTCGTTCAATGGCTGGGTGGCCCAGGCGACTCTCGTCGGCATCATCTTCGTCTGCCTGGCCCTCACCTATGTCGTCTTCGTGCTCGCGGAGCGTATCGACCGCTTCCTCGGGCAGACGGGCCGCTCGATCCTGACGCGCCTGCTCGGGGTGATACTCGCGGCACTTGCCGTGCAGTTCGTCGCCGATGGCATCAAGGCGCTGGTTGCCATGTGAACAGTCGGCTTTGAAGGGCGGCTGCGCTTCCGGTAAGATTCCCCTCCACGCTCAATCCAACGAGAGCACGGTGAGCAACGAACGCACTTCGCACTGGGACAACATCTACGGCACCAAGGCCGACGAGCAGGTCAGCTGGTTTCAGGAACGGCCCGAGCCGTCGCTGACGCTGCTGGCGCTTGCCGGCGCCAAGCCGTCATCGGCGATCATCGACATCGGCGCGGGTGCCTCCCACCTCGTCGACGCGCTTCTGGCCGACGGGTTCGAGGACCTTTCCGTACTGGACATCTCCCGGACCGCCCTCGAGAGGGATCGCGGCCGGCTCGGCAAGGCCGCGGCGAAGGTGGCGTGGATCTGCGCCGACGTGACCGACTGGAAACCGGACCGCGGTTACGACGTCTGGCACGACCGCGCGGCTTTCCATTTTCTCACCGACCCTGCCGACCAGGCGGCCTATGCAGCCAACCTCGCGCAGGTACTGAAGCCCGGCGGCCACGCCATCATCGGGACGTTCGCGCCGGACGGGCCGGAAAAATGCAGCGGCCTGCCCATCGTCAGGCACGACGCCGGCAGCATCGGCGCCGTGCTCGGCAGCGAGTTCCAACTGGTAGACAGCCGGCGGCACGAGCACAGAACGCCGTGGGACAGCGTCCAGCATTTCCAGTTCAGCACGTTCCGCAGAAGCGTATGAGTACCCTGCCCGCGATCAGGCGAGCAGGTTCTGCCACATCATGTAACCGGCGACGGCCACGATCATCAGCGCAAACAGGACGTTGAGTGCACCCTTGCGCTTCTGCAAGTTCAGCGCCGCGCGGGAACCCGCAGCGCCGCCCAGGATGCCGCCCGTGATGAAGACGAAGGCCAGCGGCCAGTCGACCAAGCCGGACAGGGCGTAGGAAACCGCGGTCGTCATGCCGAAGGCGGCAACTGCGACGAGCGAGGAGCCGATGGCATTGATCATAGGCATGCCGGTCGAGGCGACAAGGCCGGGTACGATCAGGAAGCCCCCGCCTATCCCGAAGAAGCCGGAAAGCAGGCCCGTGCCTCCGCCGAAGCCCATGACCTTGGTTGCGTTGTCGCGCGTGCAGGCGGCGTCCGGGTCGCCAGCCTGATGCCGGCGGCGAAACATCAATCCGCCGACCACGAGCATCAGCACGGCAAACAAGAGCAGCAGGTGCCGCCCGTCGACCGCCTTGCCGAGCGACGAGCCGAAGAAGGCGCCAAGCACGCCGGCGACGCTATAGATGCCCGCGCAGCGCCATTTCACCGTGCCGTTGCGGGCATGGGTGGCGAGGCCGGTCATGGCGTTGGCCGCCACGGAAACCGCACTCGTGCCGATGGCGAGGTGGGCGCTCGGCACGCCGACCAGGTAGACCAGCAACGGAACGGCGAGGATCGACCCGCCACCTCCGAACATGCCCAGGCTCAAGCCGACGACGCCGCCGGATAGCGCACCCAAGACATATTGCACCGGTTCCAGGAACATGGCCGGGCCCTTCCATTGGCAATTTCGAGAAAGCCGGACGGCCGCCACCGTCCGGTGTGGCATCAAGCCGGGACGGCAGTCGACCGGGTGGCAGCCAGTCGGCCGAGCCACATGCCCAAGAACATCATCGGCAGGAAAGCGTAGGCGCCAGCCGCGCCGAGCGTAACCGCTGTCAGCGCCGGCCCCGGGCAGAAGCCCCCGAGCCCCCAGCCGATGCCGAAGATCGCAGGCCCGACAATGATCCGGCGGTCCACGTCCGTTTTCGACGGCAGATGGAACGAACTCCCGGCCAAGGGCTTCGGAAGCCTGAAGACGAGGCGGTAGCCTATGAAAGCGGTAATGACCGCCCCGCCCATGACGAAGGCGAGCGACGGATCCCAGGTGCCCAGGAGATCGAGGAAATTGAGCACCTTGGCGGGATCGGACATGCCGGACACGACGAGACCGATGCCGAACAGCAGGCCGAGCGCGAGATTGACGAGGAAAGACATGGTCAGGCTCCCATCACGTGCCGGACGACGAACACGGTGGCAAAGGCAGTTGCCATGAAGACGAGCGTCGCCACGAAAGAACGGAGGGAAAGGCGCGAGAGGCCGCAGACGCCATGGCCGCTGGTGCAGCCATTGCCGTAGACGGAACCGAACCCGACCAGAAGCCCCGCAACGGCCATGAGCGGCAGGTTGGAGGAAACGCTTTGCAGCACCGGCGACCCGGTTGCGAAGGCATAGGCGAGCGGAGCCGCCACGATGCCTAGGACGAAGCCAAGTCGCGACAGGAAGGCACGGTCGCCATAGGGCGGCATCAGCCGACCGGCTATGCCGCTGATGCCGGCAATGCGACCTTCCCAGGCCATCAGCAAAACGGCCGAAAGGCCGATCAACACGCCGCCGATGGTGGAGGCGATGGGGGTAAACTCGGTCATTTCCAGTTCTTTCAGTTTTCGCCGCTCATTCGGCGGGAGCGTCGGGTTCGCAGAACATGCGGTAGAGCAGTGCCACGATCGCGCTGACCCTCTCGTCAGCCAGCCGGTAGTAGACTGACTTCGATTCCTTGCGTCCGACGATCAGGCCCGCATCGCGGAGTTCCGCCAATTGCTGGGACAGGCCCGGCTGGCGTATCCCCAGGCCCTCCTCGAGTTCGCGCACCGAACGCTCTCCCTCGACCAGGGCACAGGCGATCATCAGCCGGTTTGGGTTGGCGAGCTTCTTGAGAAACTCGGAGGCTTCGCCTGCCCTATCGAGCAGTTCGGAAACCGTCGCTTCCTTTGCCATCGCTACCCCCAATTGGCGCCCGGAAGCGCGTCGAGCGGGAACCTCAGGTAGCGCCGGCCGTTGCCTTCCGGCTCGGGCAACCGACCGCCATTGATCCCACATTCTCCAAGTAAGTCGCTGATTTCGCTGTCGTAATCGTGATATTTCGCA
>VFQM010000164.1_pt1 | contig 83683 bp, 78 predicted proteins | sample 3512391 | NCBI WGS metagenome assembly VFQM01 (sample SAMN10412369, study PRJNA504923) | tailings metagenome | isolation source: Replicate 1 from Balatoc abandoned mine | place: Philippines | reverse complement strand
CAATCGTTCCCTCTCGACGCTTCCTGGATCCCCGCTTTCGCGAGGATGACATCAGAAAGGTTTCAAACTCCTTCTTACGCCAGCACACTGTGCCTCAAACATATGATCCACCCGTGGGTCATTCCCGCGAAAGCGGGAATCTAGAGCTAACTTTTAATCTTGTACCTGTCACGCACAGGGATCATTACTTTTCCCACCTTCCTTCCACCTCTTTTCGTCAGGCAAAGAGAGGGCATTCACTCAAAAAGAGTGTTTAAGTCCTTGTTTTTTAATAATCTAGGTTTTTAAATCCCTGTCTTATTATTCTTTTTTTCTTTAGATGATCCTTGAGAGGGAGGTGAAAGAATTATTGGGGTTTCTAGAATATCCAATAAGGAAAGAACTCCCTTTCTGACCATCTACAACCACACTACCATAAAACGCTACAAATATCAAGAAAAATCGATCCATGATTACTTTATTTTATCATTTAAAATCAATAAGTTAAAAAATAAATTACTGTTTTAATATTTATTTCTATTTTTTCCTTTAATTTATGACTAATGGTCTTATATAAATAATACAACAACGTTAATGTAGGATTTTTTATGATAAAATATTTGTGCTTTAAATTTTCAATATTTGTTAGCATTACCCTTGCTGCTTTCTTAAATACGGCCCCAACTGCGGCAAGCAATGACCTTATTCAAGAAATTTGCCCTGGAGTCTATTCCGGCAAAGGCATTACAAAAGCGGGAGAGTCTTTTTATTTTGGCATGGAATTAATTGATCAAACTAACCTTGAGAATTGGCAGCGCTATAATCGTCACGTTGGAGACATGATAGCTAAATATAGGGGAGTTTTAGTTAACATGGCCAAATGTTCCGATCCAGAAAATCGATCTGAAAATAACCAGGAAGATACAGGGTTTACGGATCATGAATTTAAAGCATATAGTGATAGGCTGTTTGCTTCAGGGTTCAAAAAAGGATCTTCTAAAATAACCCTCCTCGAAAATGTAGAAGCAGCGAAAGTAGCTTTTCAATTAGCTGAAAGCTCAGAAACTGAGAAATACTATGTCGCTTACTTCTCAAAAAAACCTATAACAGGAAAATTGCTGTTTTCATATTTGCATATTAAGATCACTCTTAAACAATTCTTGGTTGCCTATGATGATCTTATAATCTCTGTTCGAGTGACTTTCAAACCTCAAGATATCTATTATGAAACACGCGGAATTACCAAAAACCCTAAAAGTATTATTGATGAAAATTATAGAGGTATATCTCCAGTTTTTTTTGGATATATTGGGCATGTTACCACAAAAATTTTCTCAAATATTAAATTCATGCATGCAAGACCAATTCCAGCAATGCATAAAATACTTTGTAGTACCTTCAGTCCTCAGGAAATGTATATTGATAATGGGACATGTGGTTTTCCACCAGCAACGTTAGTCATAGACAAAAATGGAAAAGAAGAGATTAATGAAGCTTTCAAATTAAGTGAAGTTATAGCGAGTGAAGTTCCGTCTTCACATCCTGAATTATGTTTTGATAGACCACATTACATTAAAATTGAGGCTGTTAAGCGTTTAGTAACCTTGAATAAGACGTCACCTTAACTTGAAGAGTGAGAAGTAATCTTTTTAGTGAATTGCATTAAGTTAAATAAAAAAGTCGAATACTATAATGACTTAATGATTTTTGAATTAAAGATACATTTAATCAATAGATTTCAAGTAATTTCAATTTTGCATTTTTCAAAACTTTTACCTGTCGCAATTTCAACGATTCTACTTAGATAAACATTTATATTAATGTTGTCTTTAAAAGACCCAATTAAATACTCTCGATCTCTCAAATGATTACATTCAATCCCATACCCCTTGCCATCACGTGTATTAATCGCTAAAGAGGCTCTTATGCCTGTAATTTTTTCTTCTATTGGTTGTTTATTCCTAAATTTTAATAAGTTACTGCTTCTAGATGGCACATCAGTACATGTTTTTATTGGGTTTTCCACAACTTTGACAAGAATATTTGCTTCTTTCCCTCCCTCAACCTGACCATCTGGTAAAGCTTTTCCTCCTTTTATATAACTAACTTCAATGGACTCATTTTTTAATTCGCTTTTCTGAAAAAAATTTTTTTCAGCTTTTATATTTATGCATACTTTTTGTTTTGCCTCTGCTTTTACTGGTAATAAAAATATTACAATGTACAAAATATTTAGAAAAATTTTCATTTTAAATAACTTCCTGTAAAATCTAACTATTTACTTTTATAATAAGGAAATTAAATTAATTTTGTTTTAAGATAGGGGGTTAAAATTAATAGATATATATATTGATCGGTTTGATCTGATAATATAGCCTTGCGAGTGTTTTAAAGAGCCTGACTACATTAAAATTGAAGCTGTAAAGCTTCTAATACCCTTGAATGTACCACAGCCTTAGAATAAAAGATGGCTCCCCGGGACGGGCTCGAACCGCCGACCCAGTGATTAACAGTCACTTGCTCTACCGACTGAGCTACCGGGGAATCTATAATTAAGTGTGTATACCAAAGTCTAAAGCCTTAAACTAGTCCTAAAATTATTAATCTTAAAACTGGAGGCCGGGACCGGAATCGAACCGACGTACAAGGATTTGCAGTCCTCTGCATAACCACTCTGCCACCCGGCCATGGGCTTTAAACTGAAAGGAATGTAGCGAGTAACCTTCTGTGGGTCAATCATTAATAGAATATTTTATTAATCCCGCCCCTTTATTTTCGCTTGAAAAGGCTAATTATTATTAGGCTTTTGTTTAGTTCCAGGCTTTTTTTGCCACCTTTTCCAAAGGTAAAAAACCACTACAACAAATAAAACTATTCCCCCAAGACTTAGAAACACATTTTTTTGATACCGTCCTACATTATGGATAGCATCTTCAATCGTATCAGCAAAAAGATAGCCTAGAAAGTACCCCCCGAGACAGCTTACAACTGTCCAAATAATGGCGGCAAGAAGATTTAACTTTGTAAAACGTTGAATGCTTATACCAGCAGTGCCTATAATCAAAGGGCTCGCAGTCCTAATCCCATAGACAAAGCGAAATCCTAAAATAAACGGTGTATTATATTTATGCAGAAGCTCAAAGACGCGTTTTGATTTCATTTTTAATTTAGGATAACGTTCTAAAAGACCTGGACCATAAAATCTTCCGACATAAAATAAAAGTTGATCCGCGCAAAGCGTCGCTATAAAAGCAATCGTCATAACCTTAGGTAAAGACAAAAAGCCTGTATAAGCTAAGAAGCTTGCTGTTAAAACAATTGATTCCCCCTCAACTAAAGACCCAAGAAACAAAATGACATAGGCTAATAAAGGACCATGAGCTGTAAAAAATTCAATCAAGTTAACCTCATTTTTATTATTCTTGTCGCTATTATATTAAAAGTGCTTACTTTTTATAATAATTTTGATTAAGATAGCATACTTTTCAAAACAAGGGTGGCTTTTCATGAAATTTAATTTCAAAAATTTAAAGTATTCGACTGTTTCAATCAGTCTAGCGCTTATTGTCATTACGATTCTTGTCTATAAATTCATGCTCAGCCCTCTCTTTAATAAGGATTTTTCAGGGCAACATGGCATGATGGCAACGCTTGTCTCAGCTCAAAAACCGCTTATACAAGATATTCTGGATAGTGCTGAAGCTGTCGGGACTTTGCGGGCTGATGAGTCGGTGATTATTCGTCCTGAAATTGCTGGAAAAATTGTTTCTTATGATTTCCAAGAAGGACAACTTGTAAAAGCTGGAACTGTTATTATTCGCCTCGACAGTGAGATGAATAAAGCTCAACTCGCCCAAGCAGAAGCAAATCTCGCTTTAAGCAAACTTAAAATATGGCGGGCAGAAGCTCTTTTAAAGAAAAATTTTGGAAAAAAGGGGGATCTCGATGAAGCTGCAACGAGTCTAAAAGTAAATGAGGCTCAAGTTATTTTTGAAAAAGCACGTTTAGATAAAACTTCTCTTGTTGCTCCTTTTGACGGTATTCTTGGTTTAAGAAAATTTAGCCTTGGAGATTACGTACAGATAGGTCAAGACCTTGTAAATATAGAAAAAATAAACCCTCTCAAAGTTGATTTTACACTTCCTGAAATTTATGCATCTGTGATCAAATCAGGCCAAGAAATTGAATTAGACGTCCCCGCTCTTTCCAGTATGAAATTTAAAGGCCAAGTTTATGCAGTTAATCCCCATATTGATGAAGAGGGTCGAAATCTTTCTATTAGGGCTAAATTAGAAAATACAGACTTAAGCTTAAAACCAGGCATGTTTGTGAAAGTAAAAGCTATTTTAGGCATGCGAAAAAATAGCCTTATTATTCCAGAAGAAGCTTTGATTCCAAGCAACAATGAAGTTTCGGTTTTTAAAGTTGTTGGCCAAACAGCTCAGCTTATAAAAATCAAAGTAGGCCTTCGCCAAAAAGGAACAATTGAAGTCCTTGAAGGCATTACAGCAAATGATTTAATTATTACTGCAGGTCATAGCAAACTTGCCCCTGGCATGAAGGTTATGATAGAAAAACCCTCTGGAGCTCGGTCATGAAGTTACCTGAGCTTTGTATTCAACGACCCGTTTTAACGCTTGTCTTAAACTTTTTAATTCTATTGGTTGGATGTATTTCTTATACACGGCTTGCTGTCCGCGAATACCCTAATATTGATGAACCGGTTGTAACTGTTCAAACCACGTATAAAGGAGCAAGTGCCGAAATCATTGAAAGCCAAATTACTCAGCCTTTAGAAGAAACTTTAGCGGGTATCGATGGGATTAATACACTAACGTCAATAAGTCGTCCAGAAGCCAGTCAAATAACGATCCGTTTTCGTATTACAAAAAACCCAGAAGCTGCTGCTAATGACGTCCGAGATCGCGTTAGCCGAAGCCGTAAAAATCTTCCTGATGGCATAGACGATCCAACGATTGCAAAAGTAGAAGCGGATGCTCAACCCATCATCTATTTGGCTTTTTCAAGTACACGTGTGGGACCGTTACAAATTTCTGATTATGCTGATCGCTATGTCAAACCTCGTCTTCAAAATATTGATGGCGTTTCTGAAGCGCGATTAATTGGTGAACGCAGATATGCGATGCGAATCTGGCTTGACCCCTTAAAATTAGCGGCTTTTAAATTAACTCCAGACGATGTTATTTCCTCTTTAACTAATCAAAATCTTGAAGTTCCAGCTGGGCGTATTGAAAATACGAACAGAGAATTTACTGTCCTTGTGAATAGTGACCTGGCAACACCAGAGCAATTTAATAAGTTAGTCTTGAAGAATGTTAATGGTTTTTCTGTCACTCTCAATGATGTAGGGCACGCAGAATTAGGAGCGGAAGACGAACGTATTATTGCTCGCTTTAATGGCAATGATGCGATCGCCATTGGTATTGTAAAACAAGCAACTGCCAACCCTCTTACTATTTCTAACGATGTGCAAAAGGCTTTAGAACAATTAAAAACCCTTCTTCCTGAAGGAATGAAAGTTGAAGTTGCTTATGATTCGTCTGTCTTTATTGATCGCTCGATCGATGAAGTCTATAAAACCATTTTAGAAGCTGTTATCCTTGTTGTGCTTGTTATTTTCCTTTTTTTAAGAAACTTTCGCTCGATTTTAATTCCGCTTGTGACGATTCCGATTTCTCTTATCGGCGCCTTAACTCTCATGTATGCCTTTGGCTTTACAATTAATACTTTAACACTCTTAGCTATCGTTCTTGCAATCGGTCTTGTCGTTGATGATGCGATTGTCATGCTCGAAAATATTTATCATCATATTGAAAAAGGGCTTTCCCCTTTTAAAGCAGCTCTTATTGGCAGTCGTGAAATTACCTATGCTATTATTGCCATGACAATTACGCTTGCAGCAGTTTATACCCCAATGGCTTTTTCTCAAGGACGTACTGGAAAGTTATTCATTGAATTTGCTTTAACGCTTGCTGGTGCAGTTATTGTCTCTGGTTTCGTTGCTTTAACCCTCTCACCAATGATGTGCTCACGCCTGCTGCGAGAAGCAAAAAATGAAGGTAAATTTTCTCTTTTTATCGAGCAAGCTCTTCAAACCCTAAAAACTTCCTATGAAAAATGGCTGTTAAAAGCCATTAATCATCGCAGGCTAATTTTAAGTAGCGCTGGCGCTATTCTTATTGGATGTGTTGTCTTGTTTCGGATAACACCTTCAGAATTAGCCCCTATTGAAGATCGTGGCACGATTATTGGTATTGGTGTTGCCCCTGAAGGTTCAACGATCGGCTATACATCATCGGCCGCTAAAATAATCGAGAAAATTTATCACAACATTCCTGAAGTAGATCGTTATTTCGCCGTAGCAGGTTATCCTGTGGTGTCTCAAGTGATTACTTTTGTGCGCTTAAAACCATGGGAAAAGCGCTCACAAAAACAACAAAGCATTGTCATGAGCTTATTCCCAAAGTTTTTCTCAATTCCTGCCATTCTTGCATTTCCTATTAATCCTCCTTCTTTAGGACAAAGTGCTATAGAACGTTCGGTACAATTTGTTATTAAATCACTTTCTTCCTACGATCACCTTGATAAGGTGGTGACAAAAGTGCTTCAAAAAGTACGCTCTTCACCCGCCCTCGTTAACATTGATTGCGATTTAAAATTAAACCAACCTCAATTAGATATTCTTCTTGATCGAGAAAAAATTAATAATGTTGGCACTGAAGTTGCAGCCATTGGCCGCACATTGGAAACGCTTCTTGGAGGAAGAAAAACAACGCGCTTTAAACAAGAAGGAAAACAATATGAGGTTATTGTCCAGGTATCCGATAATGAACGCCTCACACCCCAACAAATTAACACCATTTTCGTCAAAGGAAAAAATGATGTTATGGTGCAGCTTTCGAATCTCGTAAAAATACGAGAAACTGTTGCCCCCAAAGATTTAAATCGTTTTAACCAACTTCGTTCAGCAACCATTTCAGCAACAGTTGGTGAAGGATATTCCTTAGAGCAAGCTCTTAGGATTCTTGAAGAAGCCACTTTAAGCTTGGATGATAAAGAAATTCAGATTGATTACTCTGGCGAGTCCCGAGAATTCAAAGACTCAAGCAAAGAAATATATTTTATTTTTGTGCTCGCTCTTATTTTTATTTACCTTGTCCTAGCTGGACAATTTGAGAGTTTTCGTGATCCTTTAATTATTATTTTCTCTGTGCCACTATCAACTTTTGGCGCTCTTCTAGCAATGAAATTAAATAACATTACGTTGAATATTTATTCACAAGTTGGGCTTGTCACATTGATTGGTCTTGTTACCAAACATGGCATTCTTATTGTTGAGTATGCAAACCATATTCGTACACAAGGAAAGAGTCGAATTGAAGCCGTTTGTGAAGCCGCAAGCTTACGCTTAAGACCTATCTTGATGACCACCGGCGCAATGGTTTTAGGCGCTGTTCCTTTAGCACTTGCAACTGGCGCTGGCGGAGAAAGTCGCAATTCAATTGGTTGGGTTATTGTTGGAGGCTTAACAATTGGTACTTTGTTTACACTTTTTGTCGTCCCTATTGTTTATACTTATCTTTCAACACCTTACCTAAAGAAATCTGTAGAATAATTCAAAACATTTTATGGGTTTTTAAATAAAAGGGGGCGAGGATCCTTCGTAAAAGTTTCATAAACTGTTTGATCTGCGGGCATAACTGTAGAATTTACCCTTTCTGCTTTCTGCTCATTATCAATAATGGTCGCTCGTATAAAAATAACCAATTCAGAAACAGCATACTGATCACTTTTACTTTTGAAGAGAAAATCTAAAAAAGGAATTTTTAAATCCTCAACTGTTTCAGTTACGCCCGGAAGACGTGTTTGTTCATTGTCTGACCTTTCTTCCATTAATCCTCCCATAATAACAATTTCTCCTGAGTTCATGTGGACAACCGAATCAAGTTCTCGGACTTGCACCTCAGGTACAAGAGATTGTTGTTTTTGTTGAGATACAATGGCAACTGCTGGATCTTGCTTTTCATCGACAATTCTCGAAATTGTCGGCCTTAAAGTCATGGTAACTGTGTCATTTTCAAGATTAATTGATGGCTGAACAACCATGACAAGGCCAATAGGAATTGTTTGAACTTCACTTGACACATACTCATGCTCACGTCGAGAGTCATAACCATAATCCCGATTGTAATCGATCCTGAAAAAGACATGATTTGTCGCGACTTTAAGAACTGCCGATTGGTTGTTCATGACGGTTAATCTTGGGCTTGAAAGTGTTCTAACAGTCCCAAATTTTTCCATAAAAGAAAGAAGATTTGTAAGCCCAGAACCACCTGCACCAATTGTTAAGACATCTTTTTGACGAGAAGTCTCCGGGTTGAAAGCATCAGGTGTTATTAATTTCCCTAAAGACGCTTGCAATGCAAAGTTCCCTTTAAGAATATTCCAATTAATGCCACTTTTGAACTCGTCTTTTAAAAGGACCTCGACAACTTTTGCTTCAATAAGAACTTGAGAAGAGGTGTTTTCCCTTAATAGATGGAAGTAGTTTTCCACTTGCTGATGTTGTGCATCGGTTGCAAAAATTGAGATAATTCCAGCCTGTTTATGAATCGCATAAGAAGGCTCTCTGTTTTGCTCATCTAATACGGTTGCAGAGAGCAATATTGTTGCTAATGTATTTTCAACTTCTTCCCAAAAATCCGTTTTTGTTTCTGCCTCAAGCAGCGTATTAGAGCCATTATCAAGTTCTGCTTTGCGACTATCAACAGCCGTAAATACATCCGTTGCGATGGAAATACGATTTTGATTTGCGCGTGATAAAGATAAGAATTGAACATTATAGTTTTTTAAATAAGGCCGATCTAATTCAATCCGTAAAATTGTATTACAGACTTTATAACGAAGACGCGCAATGGCACATATCTCTCGCACGACTTCAATAACTTCTTTATTATAAGCTTGAAAATTAATCCCTCCCTTAATGAGAGGATCAACGGCTATATCTACTTTTGCTTGTTGTGCAATTTGCATAAAAATATCTTTAAGCGCTACCATTTCAGTTGTTGCAAGAGTAACTTTTTGTCTTAAATTTATAGGAAGAGTTTCGTTCAATTTTTTTGAAACAGATGAGGAACGATTCGTTTTTTTCTGAGGAGATTCTGGAAGAAGCGCCTGCTGATATTCCTGAGCATTTAATTTCGTTATTTTATCGTAATAGGAATATTGCTCAGCCATTTTACAAGCTGGTAACAATAAAAATACAACAAGGGCTATAAAATGATGACGCAATAGCTGCAATCCTAATGTATCGTGAGTTATGAAAAATTTTTTGGAATGTACGAGAAATCATATATAAGCTCTAGGTGAATTTTAGCCCATGACTTTAATTTTTATTATAGGACTAATATTCGGAAGCTTCGCGAATGTTTTGATTTTGAGACTCTCCCAAGCTCCCTTAGATCTTTGGCGTTCTTCACATTGTCTCGAATGCAAGCATCGTCTCGGGTGGTTAGAACTTCTGCCAATCGTTTCATGGTGTCTTCAAAAGGGTCGCTGTAAATATTGTAATTACTTAATCTCTTGGCTTTATCCTGCGCTTGAAGGAACGGTTGCCGTATGTTTTATAGCTTGCTTCACTCTCTCAAATGATAGCTTTAAAAATTGTTTATTCTCGCTTTTAAGTTATCTTTTTATCTTAACAATTATCATTGATATTAGAGAAAAGCTTATTTTGAATTCGATTAATATAGCGATTGCCGTCGGGCTTTTTTCTTTACAAATATACGAACATAAAAACATTCTTTTCGTTCTTGTTTCTTCCTTAATTGTTATATTCATAAGCGTACTGCTTAAAATTTCATTTGAACAATTTAGGGATTTGAAGGCTTTAGGTAAAGGTGATATTAAGCTTATGGGCGCTTTATCTCTGGGATTGGATATCGCACAGTTGCCCCTATGGTTTACACTTTCCGGAGGCTTAGGTCTTTTGACTGGGATTTTATGGGCTAACATAAAGCAGGAAGAAAACTTCCCATTTGGACCAGCACTTATTGTTGCTTTTCTTGTAACTTATCTAAACACGAAAACGCCTTTAAAGTAGAAAAGCTAATGTTTTTCTGTGGAAAACGTGGGGCTTTTTCCTTCGCGCATGAGTTTTAAAAGACCTTCTATCTGGCCCCCATTTTTATTAATAATACCTGCATATTCAGAACGTTGGGTGATACTCATGCTCACGCCATTCACAATAATATCATACACTCTAAGCCCTTGTTTTGTTTTAAAAATTTTCCAGTCAACTTTTAGGGGTGGAGCACCTGCCTGCTTTTTAATAACACTCATAACCATAATTCCTTGATCAGAGCTTTCGCGAACACTTTGAACCTCAAGAGTTTCATTTTGATAATCATCAAATTGCGCCGCGTAATTATCAACAATCGCATTTTCAAATAAGTTTAGATATTCTGTTTTTTGTTCGTTAGTCGTTCTCTTCCAATATCTTGCAAGCACAAATTTACCTATTTCAGGAATATCAAAATAATCTTTTAAAATCTGACGAAATTCATTTTTACGCTCAGATAAAGGAGCTTTTTTGTTAACGAGAATGCGAATAATATTATTTCCTAAAGAAGTAATAAAATTTTTATAAAGTTCATCTTGTGCATCTGCGTTAGCAATACCTGGAGTAATTAGCCCTATGACTACAAAAAGGACTTTTAATTTTTGATTAAATTTCAGCATATTAAATTCCTGAATCTATTGTTCTGATGGCCTTGGAGAATCCAAACCTATAACCGTATCTCCTTGTATCATGAACTCTCGATTCTGCCTATAGATACTTCTCAGCGTTGTATAAGGATCGTGAGCATTATTAACACGCGTCCATAAAGCTTTTGAATTTGCACGAGCATCAATCGCACTCGTCCCTGTTCGAGTATAAATTAGATAAGAAGCATGTTCTCTACGTGCCAAGTAATTAAATGGATCAATAATAAAATCTAAAACTTTCCCTGTAAAATCTCTTATATTTGAGGGACCTAAAATAGGAATCATCACATAGGCGCCTTCGTCAACCCCATATTTACCCAAGGTTTGTCCAAAGTCGCTTGTATGAGGCTGGAGATCAAAGAGTTCTGAAGCTGGATCAAAAAGCCCACCTAACCCTAAAGTCGTATTAATTAAAAAACGTGCAAGGGAATCAATGGATTGCTCTCCCTCAGCTTGTAAAACATCATGAACAAAAGTAAGGGGAACATTAAGATTACTAAGGAAACTATGCACTCTATCTTTAAGGGGTTCAGGCAATCCTTCATCATAAACTTCAGCTAAGGGATTAAGCAAATACTTATCAAAATCTTGGTTAAAGGCAAAAATACTTCGATTAAGGTCTTCAATAGGATCATTTACTGCATTTAAATCTTCGGTTTCTTCTTCATATTTTCCATCTGCATTACTCAAAGTTGAATTGAAGCTGGATACCTGAGATGCATTTAAAGAGAGTACCAACAAGAAAAGACTATATATAGAATATTTATGTTTCATAGGTTTATCAAAAGTTTACTTTTACTCATTTTAATATACACGTGAAATTATCACTAAACTCTTAACAAGAGAATATTATTCTTTGCGATTTGATAATATTTTTAAGACGACTATAATAATTTCTTTTCTTGAAATGATCATTGGTTTTCTTAAGAGGAAACGATATAATTAGGCGATTTTTAAAAGTGAGCAAGCACCTATGGTTAATAAGTTTTTTATATTTTTTGTATTTTTTATTCTCATACCTTTATCTGCAAGTGATGCTGCTGGGAAACAACAAAAGAAAATTCTGACTAAAGCAGAAGAGATTCCAGAACTTGTTGTTGGAAAAGAGACGGCGCCTATAACTATTATTGAATATTCCTCATTAACATGCGGCCATTGTGCTGAATTTCATACTCAAGCTTGGCCACAGTTAAAAAAGAAATATATTGACACAGGTAAGGTAAAATTTATTTTTCGACACTTTCCAACCGATGCTACCGCCTTAAAGGCAACCGCCATCTTAATTCATGTGCCTTTGCCGCGCCAACCTCAAGCCCTTAACAAAGCCTTTGAAACTCAAGCTCAATGGCTTGAGACAAACAGTCTTAAAGAATTTGGTCGTATTTGTGGGCTTCAAGAGAAATTTTGCGAATCTTTGATTAGAAACCCGAGGGTCTTGGATGCCATCATTAAAAAAAGAGTTCTTTATGAAAAAGCTTTACCTATTGATGGTACGCCAACATTTATTATCAATGGTAAAGTGTATGCAAAATATTTAAAATTTTCTGATCTAGAAAAGATTCTCAACGGATCACGTCTACATGCAAAATAATACTAATTTTAAACTCCTCGCTCGAAAAACATTAGAGCTTATTTCTTCAAGGCTTGAAGAAATTTTGGAAGATAAAGGTGAGATTGAAGATACAGAAGATATCTTAAAAATCTTATTGGATGACACAACTATTTTATTGAATTTACATGCCCCCAGTAACCAAATTTGGCTTTCTTCTCCATTAAGTGGTGCTCTTCACTTTTTTTGGGATGAACCACAAGCAAAATGGATTTCGACACGTTCCTCTTCTGAAGATCTTTTTTCTTGTTTAGAAAAGGATTTTTCTCATCTTTGTGGATTTCCAGTTATCTTAAAATGAAGAAAACAAATTTTCAAAATCGTTCTTTTATCCATTATTCATCATTAAAAGAACTTACTTTTTATATTAAGCCTTATTCTTCTTTTTTCTTAAAAACTTTTCTGGCACTTTGCTGCACTGCATTTTCCATTCTTGCGATTGGCCCAAGCCTTCGGTTTTTAATAGATAATGGCCTGCAAACTGGAAATTTGGAATTCCTTAATAAGGCCGTGTTAATTCTTATTGTTCTGAGCTTAATTTTAGCTTTTTCTGCTTACATTCGGCTTTCCAGCACTTCTTTGCTTGCAGAACAAATTGTCACAGATTTAAGGAAAGATCTTTTTGCACACCTTTTAAAACTTGATGCAAGTTTTTTTGATAAAACACGGTTAGGTGATTTAATAGCCAGGCTGAGTGATGACTGCACCCTTCTTAAAACTATTTTAAGTACATCTGGAGCTATTGTTATTAGGGGATTTATCCAATTTTTGGGCGCTCTCATCTTTATGCTTTTTACAAGCTTAAAGCTAACTTTTTTTACGCTTTTAATAATTCCTATTGCCTCTCTGCCGATATGGTTATTAGGAAGACGCTTAAAGCAAAAAACTCTGGAAAGTCAAAATTTTCAAGGGAATCTAATAACTTTTGCAAAAGAACATCTCTCGAGTATCACAACAATTCAAGCTTTTACACAAGAAGAATTCTCAAAAGATCAATTTACAGCCTTAAATAAAACAATCCTCAAAATAAACACCGACAATCTTAAACTGAGAGCCCGCTTAATTTCTCTTGTTATTGGTGGTGTTCTTATCGCAATCAGTATTGTTTTAAGCATTGGCGGCCATGCTGTTCTTGCAAAAAATCTTAGCTCGGGAAGCTTTCTCTCTTTTTTATTTTATGCTCTTGTCGCCGCAGGATCTTTAAATGAAATTGCAGAAGTTTTAGGCGACTTTCAAAAAGCAGCAAGTGCCATGAGTCGTCTGCTTGAAATTTTAAAAACACCTTCTAAAATTGATCTTACCTCATCTGTTATGCTTCCGGCAAATCTTCTTCAAGGTCAAATTTGTTTTAAAAATGTTTCTTTCTCTTATCCTACACGGCCCAAAATAAGAGCCCTTGAAAACTTTTCAATAGAAATTAAAAAAGGTGAAAAAATTGCTATTTTGGGTGCTTCTGGCGCAGGAAAAAGTACTCTGTTTAAACTTTTACTGCGGTTTTATGATCTTCAAACAGGGTTTATCTGGATTGATGGCTATGACATAACAAAGCTTAACCCGCAAGTATTGCGGCAAGCTTTTTCATGGGTTTCTCAAGACACAACCATCTTTCATGACACGGTCTACCAGAACATTGCTTTTGCTCGCCCTGAAGCAACGTATCAAGAGATCTTGAATGTTGCTCAAGCAGCCTATGTAGATGAGTTTGCTAGCCATTTACCTCAGGGATTTGAAACGATTGTAGGAGACCAAGGAAAACAGCTATCAGGGGGACAACGCCAACGTATTGCCATTGCTCGTGCCCTTCTAAAAGACGCTCCTATTTTACTATTAGATGAAGCCACCAATGCTTTGGATTCTCAAAGCGAATCTTTCGTTCAAAAAGCCCTTTCTCACCTAGTTAAAGATCGTACAACTCTTACAATTGCACATCGTTTAACAACCCTCAAAGAATGTGATCGTATTCTTGTAATCGATAAAGGCAAACTCGTGGAACAAGGAACGCATCAGATGTTATTAAAAGCTAATGGGCTATATAAACGATTTTACAATAATACTTATCCCAGTGCTAAAAAAAATTCCTCTATCTCTGCCTAAGAGAATGGACCATTTACATCTTGTCTGGAATTTTAATACCTAATAAAAATAAAACTTGCTCAAGGTTTTGCAATGTCAGTTTCGCCAAGGCAAGCCATGAAGCCGCTTGAGTTAAGTTTGAGTTACTTAAAATAGGGCACGTTTGATAAAACGTGCTAAATTTTTGTGCAAGTGTATAAGCGTATTCACACAGATGATGGGGGGCTCGTTCCTCATAACTTGTTTTTAAAATACGAGGTAATTGAACAGCACTTAAGATAATATCTCGCTGCTTTTCTGTTTCAATCGTTATTGTGTCAGGCACTAAACCTTGTTCTTTTGCCTTTGCTAAAAGAGATTTAACCCTTACCGCTGTATACAATAAATAAGGTCCCGTCTTCCCTTGAAAACTAACAAATTTATCTAAATCAAAAATATAATCTGACAGGCGTGGGATTGAAAGATCTGAGAACTTAATTGCTGCGATAGCAACGAGCTGAGCAATTTCTTGTTGTTCTTGAGAAGAAATATCTGTTCCCAACTCAGCTTCATCGAGGCGTTCTTGAGCTTTTGTGATAGCTGCCTCTAATAAATCCTGTAACTTCATAACACCGCCTGAACGCGTCTTAAAAGGCTTTCCATCTGTTCCATTAAGTGTTCCAAAAGCAATATGTTCTAAGTGCGTAAGTTGTGTAATTTTTGCTTTCTTAGCTGCACGAAAAACTTGTTCAAAATGAAGACTTTGCCGATTATCCACAACATATAAAATATAATTGGGATCAAATTCTTCACAACGGTATTCAATCGTTGCAATATCTGTCATCCCATAAGTAATGCTGTTGTCTGAAGTCACGAGAAGAAGAGGTGGCATAGGTTTCTTGTCTTCTTCCTTAGCCACTTCGATAATGATCGCGCCATCACTTTCTTTTGAAATATTTTGTTGTTTAAGTTTTTCAAGTAAAGGAGAGATAATGTCATTAACACTGCTTTCTCCTAACCATAGATCGAAATTGACATCTAAAGGCTTAAATTGCCGTTTGATGTCTTCTACTGAAACTTGACGGAAATGCTGCCATAAAGCAAGATAACCTGGATGACCAGATTGCAACTCTGCAGTTGCTTTGCGAGCTTTTTCTCGGGCTTCCTCTTCTTTACAACGTGTTGCTGCTTGTGGATAAAGGGTTTCTAATTGCTCAATCGTAACAGGACTTTTCTCAAAGGGATCTTTATCAAAATTAGCTTTAAAATAAGGCCATTCAGGGTAGGCTAATTTGAACTCTTCAATCAACATCCCTATCGGTAATCCCCAATCTCCCAGGTGAATGTCACTTACGACTTCATCGCCTAAAAATCGCGCTATACGCTGTAAAGATTCACCGATGATAGATGACCTTAAATGCCCCACATGCATTGCCTTAGCAATATTAATGCCGCCAAAATCTATTACCAGTTTTTGTTTTGTATCGTTAAATGGAACCCCTAAGCGTTTATCTTCGAAAATAAGATTTCCATATTCCGCCAAGCATACATCATGAACAATGATATTAATAAATCCCGGAGCGCTGACAGAAACATCCGCAAAGGCCTGTAAAGAAGAAAGCTTTTGTTGAAGATCATGAGCCAAGGATAAAGGAGAACATCCCTTTAATTTTGCACCCTTAAAAGCACCATTGCATTGAAAATGATAGTCTGCCTGACTTGAGGGAACGACACGCCCCAAAGACGATTCTAACCCAAGGTTTTTAAAACCTTCTTGAAGATGGTGTTCGATTTTGTCTATTAATGGCTGGTTCATCGGATCACTAACTTTCTCATTTTATTGCCCTCTTTATAGCGTCTTCTGCAAAAACACACTAGCGATTTAAAAATAATAAATAATATTTAGTTTTACTTGAATGCATGTTTTTCTTATGTTAAGGCTTCTTTGTCTTTGTATAAGCCGGATTAGCTCAGCTGGTAGAGCAACTGATTTGTAATCAGTAGGTCGTTGGTTCGAATCCGACATCCGGCACCAGTAAAATCAAACACTTATTCATTGTTTCCCAAAATTGATTTCCCTTTGGGGGAGCACATGGGGAGCAAATTTAAACATAAAGTAAGCAAAAGTTTTGTTCTCAAAAATTACTTAAAATTATAGTCGTTAAAATCGTCAGATAGTCTAACATCATCAGGTTAACCATTCTAAGCAGGATCTTGAATGCTGAAATCTAATATTACTTCGCACTTATAGCATCCCCCTTAGACAACTAAGCAATTTTTATTTTATTATCTTTTATTTATTAGTATAAATATAAGGTTAGCACACAGGCATAAGTGGCAAAATGAGAGATAATAAGCACGCCTTAAAACCTCCTCTATTTTATGACTTACTTTGGGTTGGGAGTATTACATTAGTAGCCTTAGCTGTCTTTATTCTCGCCTCTTATACTATTAAATCCTTTTACAGAGAACAGGACTATTCAACTTATATCCATAAACTTAGAAATAGCATTGAAAAGAAGCTTGAGATCCAACTATCTATACTAAAAACTATTGAGACAAGAATTTCATTAACCCCTCGTCTGCAGTATGAGGAGAAAATTCCTTCTCTTCTTAAAGAGGACTATAAGTTTATTGATCAAGATTCATTGGATGTTTCTTCCATAATCAATGAAAAATACTTTCTTTCTATGGGTAATACGGATCAACTTATTGCCTCTCATGGTAAAATCACTCATCCTGAGATAGTTTTAAAGGGAGTAAATTTAAAAACTGCAAGCTTCTTTAATAGCAGATATTTCCTTATCTATACACAAGACGAATTATTTTTAGGACTTTGTCTAAGACCAAATGATTATGTTTTTATCAAGTCTTTGAAAGCATCTCTCTTGGGAAAGGAAGAGAGCCATAATTCTGCAATTATTAATATTCAAGATATGAAACACATCTATAAAAGATCTCTAAAAGCTAGAGAGACTCTAAGATCTCCGCTTGTTTACCAGGGTAAAAGCTTTAAATCTTATATTTATTTCTCCCAACTAGGCACAGTAATTCTTCTAAGTGGCCCTCAACCCTACACATTAAAAAGCTATTTCCAGCAAACAATCTGGCCTATTATCTTTATCTTGTCTTTAGGGATGTTATTTGTACTGTATTTATTGGTTGCTTACCGAAGAATTGAAACCAGAATTAGTCAGCGTTATGAGACGAGAATTCATTCTCTCCAAAATGATCTTAAAAACCACCAGGTACAATGCAACTCTTATAAAGAACAAAATGAAGATTTAAAGGCTTCTACAAATCAATGGCAATACATGTTCCAGTCCTTATGCGAGTTTTTGGGGAGATTTCAGCAATTAAGCGCAGAAATCCAGAAAATCAGTCAAATGTTTGTGAGCGACTTATCAGGAAAAATGATTTCAAGGCTAAGCCCTGAAGAACACCTTAAGCTTTCAGCCAAGATTTATGATAATGCAAATCATATTATGTCTGGAATGATTAATGTAAGCAATATTGTTAAATGCTCTTTAGAGAGCATTATTACAAAATCGCTAGCGATGTGCTCTCATCTTATTTCTAAGAAAAATATACATGTCGCTCTCGATCTTACTCATTGTTTCAAAGAGGCTTATGCAGATGAAACTCTTATTTTACAGATTTTCTATAATATCATTTATAAAATTATAGATAGGTTACCACAACGTGGCACAATAAAATTAAAGATGTCTGAAAGTAGACTCTTCCATAGCCTCGCCTTAAGCCTAAGCATCGAAGATGATGGCTATATTTGGAATGATAAGGACTTTGAAGCTTTCAAAGCAAAAGAGCACCAATCAAAATTTAAACTCTACTCTAACCCTCTTAATCTTTCATGGGATGATATAGAAGTACTCATCAAAAATGCTGGGGGCCAATTAACGAAAAATTCAAGCGACACCAAGATAAATAGGCTTGAGTTGAAAATTCCAGTCCGCTTGGAAGATAGTAAGAAAAAATCCTCTTCCAGCAATGTTGTAAGTCTTCGAGGAGATCATGTTAAATAAAACTTTGCTTTCAAGATTCTTAATTCTGGTGAGTATTCATCTAACAGCTCACTCACAACCCCCTAAAATATGGAATGTTCCCCTAAAAAATGAGAACTTTATAGGAAGAACTCAAGAGTTAGAGAAAATTCAGCAACAGCTTATGAATAGCTCTATGGGTAGGTATTTTGTCATTACAGGGATTGCAGGCATTGGTAAAACTCAACTGGCCAAAGAGTATGCTCATAAGAATTACAATAACTATGACATTGTGTGGTGGTTTGATGCTTCCAAGGATATTTCCAGCCAAATTGTAAAGTTTTGCGAGCAATGGAATAATGTAAGTCCAGTTTCTGAGAGGATTCAAATTAAACAAATAAGTCTCAATACTCTTATAGAGGTTGCAAAGAATAAACTTAGAACAATTGATCAATCTTGGCTGTTAATTTTTGATAATGCTTCAGATATAAAAGTTATTGAGAAGTATATTCCTGAAAAGCATTCTCAAAAACTCAATCATATTCTTATCACTTCTAAAAATTCTGCAACATGGAATAATCAACTTTTATTAAAGAATTTTACACGGGCCGAATCCCTAGAGTACATAAAAAGAATACTAGATGACCAAGATATAAAAAATGCAGAAGACCTAGCTGAAACACTAAAGGATTATCCTTTGGCTCTTGCCCAAGCTGTAGCTTACCTTAAAACGCATCCTTCAAGTAATATAGAAAACTATAAGAAAATCATAAATGAAGGTATAGTACAAGAAGCCAGAGATAAAACAATATATGAGGGTAATTTTATGGACAATTATAGCGAGACCGCTTCCAGGACATTAAAAATATCCTTTAATGAGATTAAGAAGAATAATCCAGAAGCCCACGCTCTCTTAATTTTTATGTCCTATCTCGATAGCAAGAATATTTCAGCAAATATCATTAAAAAATGGATTCATTATGCCAAAATAGTCTCTGACTATAACTTTTTAATTGCTACGCTTTTAAAGCACTCGCTGATTGAAATACATAAACCAGAAAAAACAATAAAGGGTGATAACACAAGCTATAATATTCATGAGATTGTCCAGAATGAAATTCAAAGAGAAGCTACACAAGACCAAGCTAAACAAATCATTAACCATGGTATTGAGGCTTTCCTGGATCTTTTGAATCAAGAAACAGATGTTATGGTTCAGAGCCTTTTAGAAAACCGTGAAACTCTTTATCACCTAGAAAAGATTGCGACGCATGCCAATGCTATCGGCATAAAGACACCATCATTATTAACGCTTCGAGTTTTACTTCTTGAATGTTATTTAAGTGGACTAAGAGACCTTGATCTAGCTGAAAAGTCAGTTAAAGAGATCTCAGCACTAAATAAGGATGTGAATTTTTCTTCCGAATTTATGCACGCCCTGTACCTTATTAATCTGGGGAATTATTATGCTTGGAAAATTAGTGATATTCACCTCTCAATAAAAAATATGGGAGAAGCTTTATCTATTCTTTTAAAATTAGATGGGCAGAATAATGAAAAACTGAGGACAATTACAAACTTAGCTCAATTTTATACAGTATTTGGTAATGTTAAGACTGCTAAAGAATATGCACAACAAGGAGAAAAATTTTACGAGGCCGCTAATAGTAAAATTTATAAATCTTTGTTTCGGTTTGCTAAGTCCTTAATATTAACTGACGAGGGCGATTTACAACAAGCTTATGAAGAAAGCATCACAGCAGAACAGCTAATAAAAACCATTGAAGAATATCCCGTCTTAAAGTTCGCTTTATACATCCAACAGTCAGAAATTTTATTAAAGCAAAGAAAGGTCACAGATGGCCTGAAAGTTGCTGAAAAGGCTTATCATCAATGCCAAGAGTTTTTTCAAACAGATGACCATGCTATGCCTGCGCGTTCCAGAGTCATGTTGGCTGCTCTTAAAAGTCTTAAAGGGCAACTAGATGAAGCCATTCTTATCCTTAAGCAATGTATTGAAACTTATAATAAAGCTTATAAAGGTGAAAGTAAGCATACCAATCAAGCATTTGCACACAAAGTATTAGGGGATATCTATTTTAAAAAGGGAGAGCTCGAAAAAGCTTATGATGAATACTTACGGACAGAAAAGATTTACGATAATGTCTGCCTTGTAAAAGGGTTAGATGATGTTAGCGATCTCTATATGAAACTCTCTCTATTAGGCTTAAGTATTAAAGATAAGTTTTTAGCACAAAAATACTTACAAAAACACACCCAAGAATTTGGGGCTACCCATCATCGCACGCTGGAAATTATAAAAAACTTTGATGTTCATAAAGTGCCACTTTCAGCAATTTAAGTAAATCTTGTATCTTTTTTATTCTATAGTGCCAATAACCCACCCTGCGAAACGCTCGTCTGGATTTTCAAGGTTATTCTTCTGAGAGTATAAGTAAACTTGTTTGACAATAGTCAGTGTTTGTTCAAAATTATGTGAAACCTGTAATTGATTATAAAGTTTTAAAACAAGTGCAACGGTTTTTTCAAATAAAGCACTATTGAGCTTTTCCGTTATTTCTTGCGTAATATCCTCTTTAACTTTTAATTCTTCATCATCAATGCTGCTTCTTTCTATCAATTGTCTGACTGAGCATCCTAATGCATCTGCTACTTTCTGCATCACCTCTAAAGAAGGGTTTTTATTTTGGCCCTTTAGAATTTGTTGAACAGCATTGCGATGCAAGCCTGCAAGGCGCTCGAATGCAGCAATAGTTAACTGCTTTCTTTTTATTTCTTCACGAATTAAATCTTTCCGAATTGCCGCCATAAAAAATCTCAAATAAGTATTGACATATATAACTTATAATGCGTAAGATATAACTTACAGTATAACACATATATAAGCAACAGGTACTTAAGTGTATCATAAGAATATACAACTAATAAACACCAAAAGGTTAAAGCTTCTTAAGCAATTTGGCACCCCTCAAATGCCAAATCGTGAGGAACAGAGTATTCCTCAACGTAAAATCTCCCCCTCAACTTGGCTCAGTCGCTACTCAGTGGCTGAGCCTCTTTTTAAGTTCGGCTGGGGAGAACAAAATGTTCACTTTTCAATTGCCAGAATAACCTCTGTTTCCTGCATTAGTAGAATAGTTTTATGAATCAAGTTAACTTAATACCTCCTATTGTAGATTCGGTAGAGAGTGTAGCTCACTTACTCCAAGAAGCTGCTCTCAAACACCCGTTCTATGGACACCTAATAGATGGAAGTTTAACAGCGGAGCAATACGACTTATTTGTTAGACAACAAACCTGGATATGGCATGAGCTTTCAAGGAACTTATTATCCCTATCAAGGTCGTTTCCAACAACCTGCATTACTTCTGCTCTCTTAAGAGTCGCGAATATTTCTCTCATTCTAGCTGATAATTTCAATGATCAGGTGAATGACTTTAAGATAGAGACCTATAAAGCTTCGCCAGTGTGCAAAGAATATATAGGATTTTTTCGCTCATTAATTGATGGAGAGCAAATATTATTGCTCCTTGTCGCGATCATACCTCGGTTTGGGATGATGGCTATGTCGTGTCAGCGCTATATAACACTCAAACCACTTGAACATCCCTATAATAAGTTCATTGAAAATTGTATTTCTCTGAATGCAGAAGAATACTTAACAAGGATTATCAATATTCTTGATGCTCAGTGCCAATCTATTTCTCAAAAAGATAATCCAGCAATAAGGCAAGTTTTTTTGGAAGCCGCATTACATGAATATAAGCTTTTGAACGAGGCATATTATCTAACGACTATGTAGGACTTACTTAAAGATTACAGACATAAAAATAAATTCCTAAAAATTACAGGGTATAAAAATGAAAAAAAAAGAAAGGCCGCATCAACAACTATTACCTTTAACAAGTTGGTTTAAGAGCAATCAAGCAACTTGTATTCATGAAACAATTTCTCTTGAATTATTTAAATCATTAATTGCTTTTTCTCACCCAGGCAGTACAGAAAGTTATATCAATGGGACTAGAATTATTGTCTCTTCTAAGTTGATAGGCTCTCTGCAAGAAGATATTCGACTAAAAATTAACCCTTATATCACACTTGTTTATGAGCAAAATACGCTCGAACATTCAGACACTCTAGTACAGGGATTTAAAAATATAAGCTCTACAATAAAATTTGATCCTTCGGTCAGTTTAGTACTTCAAGATCTGCTACCTTACCTGTATGGGGATTATACCATTAGAGAAATTGCAAGCCTTCATTCGTCTTCTGAAACTGAAGTTATACAGGCCTTACAACCTCTTTATGAGATAGGTTTTTTAGTTCTGTGCAGTAAAAGTCTTGTCCCTGCATCATCTTTTTATGCTCATCTTATGAGTACTGAATGCGCGAGAAGAGTTGAGAAAATAAGCTCTATCAATGAGAATAACAAAGAAAGTCTTAAGGAAATATTGAAACGGCATCTTTTTACTCTCTATCACTTCGCAGATTCATTTCCCGATCATTTAAGCGCCGCTATATCACAAACAGCCAATGCTAATTTAAAAGAACAATTATGTAGCACACTCTCTGAGAGTTATTGGTATAGCAATATGCTCTTAAAAGGACTTATGGAACTAGGTTATAGCAAAGAGCAACTCAAATGGATAACCCCTTGCCCTGCCACGTTAGGCGTCATTAACTACTTAAGGTGGCTTGCAAAAGCAGATTTGTTATCTTATGCCGCTTGCCTTGGAATACTAGAATATCCAGAAGTATCAACTGATGCTTCCCACAATGTCTCTTCTTTTATTCAAGCAGAATGGGAACAGATTGAAGCACTAAATTTATTACGAAAGGAAGCGTTAGAGCCTTTTAGAAAGCAAAAGAAATTAGAATTCCTGAGCCAAAAATCTCATCTTTCAAAGTGCTTTTTTGAGGCTGAATCTTATCTAACCCCTGAGCGTCAGGAAGAAATCAGGAAGCATGTTGTTGGGTTTATCCAATGCTTGGAAGCAGAAACTGCTTATATAATTGGAAACTATAAATAAGTTATTTTCGCTAATCAGCGATTCAACTAAAACTTTGCTTAAAATCCCCCTCCTACCTATAACTATGCTAATTGTAGGGACTGCGCCAACCAATAGTTTAGTGACAAAGCCTATCTAAAAACTCTTTATATCCATCACCTTTAACCATTTTACTCATTATTCTTTAATGAGTAACATGTCTTATAAAGGAAATATACTTTGAGAGGTTAATCTGTTTTAGTCTTTTGGCTTAATTTCGCCCCCTGAGCTTCAAGCTCTGGAAAGTCGTTGATACGTACAAGAGTTGCGATGCGATAAGAAGCTCCTATTCTTCTAGCAAAGAATCCTGACAACTTACCTTCTAAAGATTGGTAATTAATAATCTTAAAGGAAGAACCTTCCCCTAACATTTGAGTAAGATTTCGATTAATATCTGCAAAGATAAACTTTGTAAAAAAGTTCAAGAGTTGTCGTAAATATGAAGGTTGATGGCCATCATCAATAAGCTTTTCCATAATTACAACTCTTCCTTTTTTCTCAAGGACTCGCTCAGCTTCTTGTAATGCTAAAGTAGGATTTGGGATTGAGGCCAAGGAGAGAGGAAAGTATATTTTATCAAACCTCTCATCTTTAAAGGGCAAATGCTGAGCATCCCCAATAAAGATATTTTCTTCTGGAATATTAAACTGGTGAGCCTTCAATTTAGCTTGTTTCACCATCTCAGGTGAAAAATCGAAGGCTTGTAAATTAGTCTTATTCAAATCTTCTGGAAGCACTTCAAAATCGAGGCCAGTTCCTTCCCCAACAAAAAGGACTTTATCATCAGGCTGGATATCTAATTCAGTGATTGCAATAACTCTTCCAGGCTTAAATCCACGCATAAGAGGATCCCAAAATGTTTTAGCCATTACTTGATAACAAAAATTTTGAGACGCTCTAACAGCGCGACCAAACATTGTTTGCTCTTCTTTAAATGTATCTGTTGCTTGTAAAGGAGCTATTAGAATTATAAAAGCCAAGAAAAGGAAAGACTGTGATAGACGCGCTTTCATTGAGACCTCACTTTGTTGCATTTCTTAATAAGAGTAGCGCAAAGTCTAAAAATATCAAAATAAATTTAATTTACTCTGCTAGCTTAGGCTTCTAGTAAGAATAAGTGAATATCTCTAGCAATAAATAAAAACTATTAACCAATATTTATGATTAAGAGGCTATAATTTTAAGCCGTTCTTGTTTTTTTGGTGTTAAAATTGACGTTTCTTCTTGTTGTTTAGCTTTTTTCTCTATTTGCGATTGTTCTTCTTGTTTTTGCTTTTCATCTAGTTTTTTTGCTTCTTCAGCTTGTTTTTTTCTAAACGCTGCAACGCGATGGCGACGGGTTGCCTCAGCTGGGATCGTTGACACGATCCCAATCATAACAACCATAAATAAGCTTAATATTTTCACTATTATAACATTTTTTGTTGATGGCTTAATTCACGTTTACACCAAAAGGGACAAAGATTTCTTCACCCGCCAGTTTGATCTGTAACCATATTTTATAAAAACCTGACTTCTCTGGCATAAAATGGAACATTAGTTCAGGCCCTCCTCTTTCCTTCTCATCTGTAGGCTCTTTCCCCATAGGATGAACGTGAGCAATTGTTTTAAAATCTTCATTAATAGCAACAATATGCGCAAAAGCCCCCATTATTGGCTCAAGATCTTTCACATCTTTTCCTTCCTTATTGAGAACTTTTATCTTGCCCATTGCGGCTTGCCCTTTTTTGAGCTCTTTAGTCTCGAAGGCTAATGAGTAAAGGTTATTACCAATCTTCTCATCAAGGCTTAATTTCTTCTCAGCTGCTGGACTGTAATTTCCAACTGTTGCAAGATTCGTGCTGATATATTCTTCTTTTCCTGTGTTTAAGGGCACAATATCAACCCATATCTTATAAGTTCCTTCATTCTTAGGTGTCCACCTAAACTCATAAACACCTGGCTCTTTTGTAGGAGTAGGGTGCACATGTTGATAATCAGTTAGTGTTTGATCAAAAATAAGGATGTGTATTTTCTCAGTATGGACTTCCTTAAGATCAGTGAGAAGGACTTCCTTATGATCCTTGATTGATGTCAGCTTGATTCTTGTTGGTATAATTTTGTCCTTTTGCGCTTGGCTTGAGAGCAAAACATCAACTTTAATTGTGGAATCCTGCTGGTCTTCATGTGAACAATGGCTCATTTTCATGTCAGATGCCATTTTATGTGACTCGCCTTCATGGGATAATGCTGCAGGCATTAAACTTAATACCCCAAGCGTCATCCCCAAAGTATTCAAATACATATGTAATCTTTTCATTTAGTTTTTCTCCTCTTCAATAATAAGTTTTTGCGTTTCTATCAAACGTTGCCCTACAAGCCAGAACACAACAGGTGTTAAGATCGTATCGAGTAAGGTTGAGGAGATCAAGCCACCAAATATTACGGCTGCAACAGGATGCAGAATTTCTTTTCCAGGTTGATCTCCACCTATTAAAAGGGGAACAAGAGCAAAAGCTGCAACAAGTGCCGTCATAAGAACGGGAGACAACCGCTCCAGTGATCCTCGAATAATCATTTCTTTTGTGAACGTCTCTCCTTCATATTTCATTAAATGAAGATAGTGAGAGATCTTTAAGATGCCATTGCGAGTGGCAATGCCAGTCAACGTGATAAAGCCCACCAGACTTGCAACTGAGAGTGTTTGATTGGTCACCCAGATTGCAACAACACTTCCAATAAACGCCATAGGCACATTCGCCATAATAATAAGCGTCAAGGGAGTTGATTTAAAGTGGCTATTGAGAAGGATAAAAATACCCATGAGCGAGAGAAGAGAAAGTAAGAAAATAAGCTCAGTTGCTGACTTTTGACTTTCAAACTGCCCCTCAAATTTTATAAAATACCCTTCAGGGAGTTTGAGAGAGGCAAGCTTTTTTTGAACATCTTCTGCAACATCACCTAAAGCACGATCTTTGGTATTAGCAAAGACAACGATACGCCTTTGGGTATTGTCCCTGCTTATTTGATTAGGCCCTTGGGTTTCTTGAATATCAGCCACAAACCATAAAGGGATTTTGCCTGCAGGGGAGTCAATAAGTGTGTTGCGGATTTTATCAAGATCTGCTCTTTCTGCTACGGGCAAACGAACAACAAGATTGTATCTTCTAGCCCCTTCTAAAATTTGAGTTACAATTTTTCCTGATAAAAGGGTTTCAATTGTTTCTCCTAAGGTATTAACATTAATGCCATACTTCAGGGCTTCTTCTCTTTTAGGAATAATTTGGACTTGAGGGATTAAGGTTATTTGTTCAACTTGCAAATCCGTTATGCCTTTTATATCACTCATTAAAGATTTCACTTTATCGGCACTTTCTCTAAGTTGATTAAGCTCCTCTCCAAAAATTTTAATGGCAAGCTCAGCTCTTACCCCTGAGAGTAAATGATCTAAGCGGTGAGAAATTGGCTGCCCAATATTGATGACTGCATTTTGAAGGGTTGCAAGGCGCTTACGGAGAGCACTTAAGACTTCTTCTCGAGAGCGCTTTGATGGTTTGAGATCAATATCGATTTCAGAAGAGTAAACACCTTCAGCATGCTCATCAAGCTCAGCACGCCCACTTCGGCGCCCAACAGAGATTACTTCAGGCACTTCTAAAACAAGCTTTTCTGCAATGGTACCTACCCGATTGGTCTCCTCAAGGGATGTCCCTGGGGGAAGCCTTAAGTTAATGGTCACTGTTCCTTCATTAAAAGAAGGAAGAAAGGCCTTTCCTAAGAAAGGAACCGATGCAGAGGCTAAGAGAGTAAGTAAGATTGTTGTAAGAATAGGAATCTTAGGACGTGCAAATGACCACTGAAGGACTTTGGTATCCCACTCTTTAAGGTGCCTAACAAGCCAGCTATCACCATGCTTTATTGCCTTGATACGCGGCAGCAAGTAATAGGATAAGACCGGCGTTAAGGTGATTGACACAAGAAGTGAGGCTAGAATTGAGACGATATAAGCAACCCCTAAAGGGCTAAAGAGCCTACCTTCAATACCGCTTAAGGCAAAAAGAGGCAGAAAAACAAGCACCACAGTCAGTGTTGCATAAATGATCGAACTTCTAACCTCCACTGAAGCATCTTTAATCACTTGAACAATAGGTAAAGGAGTGGTGAGCTTAGCATTTAATTTAAGACGCCTTAGAATATTCTCAACATCAACAACAGCGTCATCCACAAGCTCTCCAATGGCAATGGCAAGCCCCCCTAAGGTCATGGTGTTAATGGATAAGCCAAATTGATGAAAGATAACGGCCGTAATTAGAATTGAAATAGGAATTGCGGTAATACTGATAAAGGTTGTGCTAAAGTTCATCAGGAAAGCAAAAAGGATGATAAGGACTAAAATAGCCCCGTCTCTTAAAGCTTCTTCTACATTACGGATTGAGTTTTCAATGAAGGTGGCTTGTTTGAAGAGAATTTGATCCACTTTAACATCTGCAGGCATTGTCTTTTGAAGCTCTTTAAGACTTTTTTCAATGTCACGTGTTAAAGAAACTGTATCAGCGCCTGGTTGCTTCTGAATTGAGAGGATAACAGAAGGCTTACCATTAATGCTGGCATCTCCTCTTTTAACAGTAGGCGCAAAGACAACATGACTTACCTGATCAAGCGTTAACGCGTGAGCGCCTTGATATCTAAGAGGCGTCTTTTTAAGATCCTCAAGCTTGTTTGTAAGTCCTAAAAATCGAATCAGTGACTCTGTTTTAAAGCTCTCAAAATATCCCCCTGTTGTATTTTGAGCAAACCCCTCAAGGCTTTTTAAAAGGTCATCTAAGCTCACATTGTATCCAAGCATCCGATGGCTTAAAGGTTGAACTTGATATTCCTTGACTTCACCCCCTATTGGAATCACTTGAGCAACCCCTGGAATACTTAAAAGTCGTGGCCTCATTGTCCAATCTGCAATCGTTCTTAAATCCATAGGAGAAGTCTCACCACGCAGAGAACTCACACCAATTAAAAGAATCTCACCCATAATGGAAGTCACAGGCCCTAAAGCAGGGATAACATTGGCAGGAAGTTGTGAGAGTGTTGTATTAAGCCTTTCACTCACAAGCTGGCGGTTGCGATAAATGTCTGTTCCCCAATCAAACTCAACATAAACAATTGAAAGCCCAATGCCAGAGGTTGACCGAACACGCATGACGCCTGGAAGCCCATTCATGGCTGTTTCTATAGGGAATGTAACCTGCTTTTCCACTTCTTCAGGGGCAAACCCTGGCGCTTCAGTTAAAAGAGTTACAGTGGGCCTGTTGAGATCTGGGAAGACATCAATTGGCATTTTAGGCACAATTAAAGAGCCATAGATGACAGCAGCCATATATAAGAAGAGGATAAGCCATCTATTTTTTAAGGAGAATTCAACAATTTTGGTAAACATAATATGCTTATTTCCTAAGGGCTGTTGCTAAAGTTTCAACATTTTCAATAACACGTTCACCAGGTTTTAACCCTTCAAGGATTTCAGCTTTATCGTCAAAAAAGAGCCCAACTTGGACAGGGCGCGTAACAATAAGCGCAGGTTCTGCAAGGATAAATACGCTGTAATTTTTACCATTTTTAAAAAGGGCTGTTTGCGGAATGACAACCTTTTTAAAGGTTGAAGGAAGCGAGATCATCACATCAACAAACTCTCCTATCATGAGGGCAGGAGCTGTTTCTTTTATGCTAAATAAAATATGACGGGCTTGATCGTTCTCCCCAACCTTTGGACTTAAGCCTTTAAGCGTTAAAGGATAAACCTTTTCAGCCTCTAAAGAAGATCGTAAAGAGGCTTCTTTAATTTGATTGGTGAGAGCGTAATCATAAGTGTAAGCCTCAATTTGAAAAGAAGCAGGATCGACAATTTCTGCAATAGGCTGGCCAGGTTGAACAATTTGCCCAGGCAAGAGGTGAGAATCATTAAGGATGCCTGCAATAGGTGCACGGATAAGCTCGCGTCCAAGGCCAGTTGTTAAGATTTGTTGCCTACGCTTTTTAGCGCTTTCTAAATCTGTTTTGGTATCTTCAAGCTTTTTACGGGCAGAGAATTTTCCTAAAGTGGTTAGTCGCTCAACATCTCTTTCAAGTTGTGCAATCTCACCTTCAATTTTATAAAGCTCTGTTTTCTTATCTGTTAAATCAACAGAACTCACAAGAGGCTCAACAATAGCAATTACTTGATTGGCCTCAACCTTATCCCCTGTCGTGGGCATGGGATAAGTTGGATCTGCAACCACTCTTGAAGCTTGAGGAACATGCACTTGGGCATAGCCATTAGGGCTTGCAACGACTTTAGCCGGGAGAAGCACATATTGAGGACGGTCCATATTTTGTGCTTGGAAAGCCTTAAGATTAGCCACACGTTGCTTTTTTTGAGGCAAAAAGACTCTTTGAAGCAAACTTAAATCACTGGGAACAGAATCTAAAGTCGAGATACTTTCTTGTGGAGAAGGCTTACTTTCTCCATGGTCTTCGCCCCCATGAGAAAAGGTTGGAGTCGTGTTAAAAAGAGTTGTTAAGATGATTGATAAGATTAAAGTTCTGTGCATCGTCTGCTCCCCCTAGAATATCCATTTTTAGACTAAAACTCTTAAAATATTCTTAATTAAATTTTATTAAAGTTTTACCTTTTTCAAGTTCAAAGCATTCCAGATTACAGACACTGAGCTTAAGCTCATCGCTGCAGCTGCAACAATTGGACTGAGTAAGTGACCAAGAAAGGGATATAAAACACCTGCTGCAATGGGCACACCTAGAATATTGTAGATAAAGGCTAGAAAGAGATTTTGCTTAATATTCTTTATCACTTCAGAGCTTAAGCGTCTTGCTTGTATAATACCTCTTAGATCCCCCTTAACAAGGGTAATCCCTGCACTATGAATAGCAGCATCTGTGCCTGTCCCCATTGCAATACCAACATCCGCTTGAGCAAGGGCTGGAGCATCATTAATGCCATCCCCTGCCATGGCAACCTTTGCCCCTGATGCTTGAAGAGATTTAATAATTTCGAGTTTATCGACAGGTGTAGCACCTGCTTTTACATCCTTAATGCCGAGCTGACCAGCAACAGCTTTAGCTGTTGCCTCATGATCTCCTGTGACCATATACATCTTAATGCCTAAATCTCTTAGATGATTAATTGCTTCTTTTGAGGAGTCCTTGAGAGGATCAGCAATACCAATGATGCCTTTTAATTCTTTATTGAGTGCAACAAATATTATTGTTTGAGCGTCTCTTCTTAAATTATCAGCTTGGCTCATAAACGAGGATGTATTGACATCATTTTCTTCAAGAAAGCTTTTATTCCCTACCATAATCTCTTTGCCTTCTATAAGCCCTCTGGCGCCTTTACCAATGATTGTTTGAAACCCTTCGAGCTTTAAAAGAGGTAAGTTCAGTTTTTGTGCTCTTCTGACAATTGCTTGTGCTAAAGGATGCTCGCTCGCAATCTCAAGGCTTGCAGCATAGCGCAAGAGCTCTTCATTCTTTATGCTGTTATCTGTAAAAATTGAAACAACCTGAGGCTTGCCAAGCGTTAAGGTCCCTGTTTTATCAACGATCAGCGTATCCACTTTCTCTAATGTCTCTATTGCTTCTGCATTTTTAATAAGGATTCCCTTTTGCGCGCCTAAGGACGTCCCCATCATAATCGACATCGGTGTTGCAAGGCCTAACGCACAGGGGCACGCAATAATAAGAACCGCAACTGCATTAATGAGAGCAAAGTTAAGACGAGGCTCAGGCCCATAATTAAACCAAGCAACAAATGTAATGATGGCCGCCACAATCACAAAAGGGACAAAATAAGAAGAAGTGAGGTCTGCCATTCTTTGGATAGGCGCTTTCGTTCTTTGCGCATCACTCACAAGCTGAACTATTTTGGCAAGAAAAGTCTCACCTTGCTCTTTTTCAACCCTCATGAGGAATGACCCTGCTCCATTGAGAGTTCCTGCTATAACCTTTGAGCCAATGCTTTTATCAACTGGGATAGGCTCCCCTGTGACCATGGATTCATCCACCAGGCTTGTTCCTTCCAGTACAACGCCATCAAGAGGAATTTTCTCACCAGGACGAACTCTTAAGATATCACCAATCCTTATATTGCTAATTTGAGTATCGTGTTCATGACCATTCTCTTTCACAAATCTTGCTGTATCAGGCATAAGCTTTAAAAGAGATTTAAGAGCTTGAGTGGTCTGTTGTCTCGCCTTTAACTCTAACACTTGCCCTAAAAGAGCAAGTGCTGTGATAAGAGATGCTGATTCAAAATAAAGGGCAACTTCATGACCATGTACTATTGTCGTTGAGGGGAATAAATGCGGCCAAAAAAGTGCCACGCAGCTATAGATATATGCAGTTCCAATCCCTAAGGCGAGCAGTGTAAACATATTGAGGTTCTTATTCTGCAACGATGTAACGGCTCTTTGAAAAAATGGCCCTCCAGCCCAGATAACGACTGGAGTGGATAAAACAAACTCACTCCACCTTAAGAAGAAAGAAGATAGATTATTGAAGATATCCTCTTTCACCATAGTCCCCATTGAAAGCAAAAGAACAAAGGCTGAAAGGATGGCAGCGCCCCAAAAGCGCTTTTGCATATCTTCAAGTTCGGGATTATGCCCCTCGTCGAGTGAAATTGCTTTAGGCTCTAGTGCCATCCCACACTTAAGGCAAATTCCAGGACCTTGACTTATGACCTCTGGGTGCATGGGACAAGTGTATTCAACAGCTTTTGTTGAAGTCGGCTTAATTGTCTTTTCGCTTCTCTTTTGGTAATTTGAGCAACACTGAGGAGAATAGTGGTTTTGGGTCATGATTCTTCTCCCTTGGGCGTACTATCACCCTCAAAAGCTTCTATAATAGGACACTCTTCTATCCTACCTTCTCCTTTGCAGCATCCAACAAGATGCTCAAGGCTATTTTTGATTTTTTGTAGGTTTTCTATTTTTTCTTTAATCTGCTGAATCTTATGAAGCGATTTCTGATAAACATCATTTCTTGCAGTAAAAGCATTATTTTTGAGTGATAGAAGCTCTTTGATCTCAGCTAAGGAGAAACCTAATTCTTGAGCTTTTTTAATAAATCGAACACGTTTTATATCTTGTTCAGAAAATATCCTATATCCTGAAACTGTACGATGAGGTTTATTTAAAAGAGACTTACGCTCGTAAAAGCGGATAGTTTCAATTCCAACGCCAGCCTTTTGGGCTATTTTCTTAATAGTAAGTGCTTTATCGAGTGCCTTCATATTATTTCTCTTAACTTTCTCTATAAGTTCAGTCTAAACCCTGTACCTAAGTATAAGGTCAAGAGGTAAATAATAAGATAAGAATGTTTGACTTACTGATGTTTTAAAAGTGAAATTTTTACTTTGTACAAATGATAATATCGCTATTAAGCGTTAAGATTAGTTGAGGAAACCTTACTCTAGCGCCTAAACATCCAATTAATTCTAGCTGCACGCTTAATCTTGACATCATAGATGGTAGAACCTAATACACTCGATGGGTTGATTGCTTTTAAATTATAGACATCTGGCTCTGAAGTTAGCTCTATGTAACGTAGCATCAGACCACCATTTTCTAATTCTACGATCAGAGGCTCATCTGTAATAAAGGCTAATTGCTCATGCGGAATAATTTTACCTGCAACGTGATCCCCTGGCTTATAAAAAGGGAGCGCACTATCATCATAAATCACAAGCATCAAAGAATCTTTATAAAACTCCTTAAATGCGGCTGTTGCTCGCCATATGAACTCTTCCTCATCGCTGATAGATAGAGGTAGGAAATTAGAATTCTGAATGGATGATACCCCTAAGTCTATGGGTGCAGCCCCTTTTCCTGTCATGATCCACTCAGCGCTTACTTTAATACCTTCTTTACTCAAAATGCTTGCTAGATTCTCAGCGACTTCTTCTGAAAAAGCGGATGTTCCGTTCTCCCAAGCTGCTAAGGAATTAGCACTTAGTTTATGTTTTTTTGCAAAGATCGTACGCGGGAGTTCTGTAAGGCTTCTTGCCTGCTTTAGTCTTGCTGCTGCCTCTTTATTTGGCTGTCTCACATTCATAAATCTATCTTTCCATCTACTCTATTGTTCTATGTCGTTTATTTAACATCTATATAGACACATCTTTATCTATCAATCAACTGATAATTTATTATAAATGATATATTGTTATATTTTATATTAACATTGTTAATATATTGACATAATTACCTACTGGGTCTATCTTGCTTAGGAATCACATAAAAAAGAGGAGAAAAACCCATGGACAATAGATTCTTAACCCCCGCAGCTTTAGCCCAAAGATGGAACCTGGAGCCTAATACACTTGGGCAATGGCGATGGAATGGTCGAGGACCTAAGTATCTTAAGATTGGTCGCAGAGTCTTATATCGCTTGTGTGATGTTGAAGAATTTGAAAAACGCAGCCTTCGGCAGCACACGTCTCAGACTTTTGTTGATGAATCTAATGAGACTAGCAATTTTTTATACACATAATGCAGGCATCATGAATGACAAAACTTCTTATTAATGAGACGCCTTTACAAATATTCCCAACTTTAGCAAGGAAAATTGGCTTAAATGAGGCCATTGTACTTCAACAGATGCATTATTGGCTTCATTTTCATAGAGATAATCAGCATAGGGTTTACAATGCCTCTGAACAGTGGCAAAAGCAGTTCCCATTTTGGTCAAGAGATACCATAAAGCATACTATTATCTCTTTAAAGAGGCAGAATCTCATCACCGACGCCAAGTTAAGCCAAAAAAATTCCAGGCAATGCCAGGGGTACACAATCAACTATCAGGCATTAGAGAGCATCACAGCATGTAACAATCGAACAGGTCAAATTGATACGATCGAAGAGACACTCCTCACATCCGATCATAACAAAATGACACGATCGATTATAACAATATGCTCAGAACATTTTGACACAATCGAAGATAACAGATGCTCTACAGCTGATGGCTATAAGGAATACTTTTATGAATCTTAATCCAGAACCTTCCTTAGAACCATCTTCTTTACCAAAAGGCCGACTTCTTATGGATGAAATGCCTCTTCAGTTGCTGCCAACCTTGGCGACAAAGGTAGGCTTAAATGAAGCTATTGTCCTGCAGCAAATGCATTATTGGCTTACATCTAGTCATAATAAGAATTTTATTAACAATCGCCATTGGGTCTATAATTCTTATGAAGGGTGGCACCAACAGTTCCCGTTTTGGTCAAAAGAGACCATCAAGAGAACTATTTATTCCCTTGAAAAACAGAAGCTCATCTTAAGTTGTAAGCTGCGTGAACAAAGACTTGATCATCGCAAATGGTACACCATCAATTACCAAGCATTAGAGGGGGTTAAACTATGTAACAATCGATTGGGTCAAAATGACACGATCCAACATCAAGAATTTGTAACAATCGATCGTAGCAAAATGACACGATCCAACATAACAAAACGACCTGATCATTATAAGGAACAGAGACTACATACAGAGATTACTCATAAAACCCTCTCTCTCATCTCTCCCCTTAATTCCCCAAGCAGCATCCCTCATCAAACACAAGAGGAAGAGAGAGAAGAGATTGGATTAAAAATGATGGAGATGTTCTCAAAGTATGTTCTTCAAGGCCAAGAACTTCTCCTTCATCCTGTGAGAATGAGCCAACTTAAGCATGTCTTAAACACTCAACTCAAGGGGAACTTTGAGAACTGGGAGAGAGTTTGCCAAAACATTACAAAATCCAAGTTTTTGATGGGAGAAGCTCAATCCTCAGATTTTAAAGCAACGCTGGATTGGGTGATCACAAAAGATCATGCCATCAAGATTTTTGAAGGCAATGCTTACGGCATTGGCGACCGGGTAATCTCTAATACCTCACCAACCTCTTCAGAAGAAGCTCAAGAAGCTTTTATTCTTGAGTTTACAACTTCCAACAAACATCCTCTTTGGATTCAAACAGGTCTCATTCTCTCGAAGAAGGTTGGATTTTGCACCTTCAAGGGCTGGATTTCTGCCCTTGACATTCTTGAGACCCAAAATGATCACGTAACCCTTTGTGCACCTTCTAAATTTATTCGAGATTATGTGAGCAAAAATCTGATGAATCTCCCCATCCAACAAGCTTTAGAATCAGTGTTAGGGTATGAGCTTAGATTTGTGCTTGTGAATACTGGCTCTAATCTGGAAAGCAAGCCTGAGGCACCTCAAGGGGAAGCTCAACCCATCTCTATCTCGGAAGACTCAAGCCAAGTACCTGCTCTTAGTGAGCAAAACGCTGCTGTTTCACCTTTAACTCAGCCTCAAATACAAAATTTAACTGCCCCACCCTTGGATATCAACAAGGGCTTATTTCCCCCTCTCAGAAACCCCTTTTTTGGAAGTTCTGATCCACCCCTAAAGCCGCCCAATACGCAAGAATTAAGCAATGAATACAATTAGTGAAAGGAATAAAAATGAAATTAACACTTGTAAAAAAAGCACCCTTTACCAGCCTTGAGCGAGATACCGTACTCACTGAGGCACAAAAACAATTTCAAATGAGGAACTTGAAGAAAATGATTCGCTTTATAAAAGCACAGCTTAAGCGATTAGAGAAAGAAGGAACCATAGATTAGGACAGAGACCGCGCAAAGAATTCGACCTCTCACGCGCGGGTCTCCGGTACACCAACAACACAATGGAGTGAATTAATGTACAACCCACTTATACCCTACTTTAAAGAAAAAGGGGGCCTTTTAAATATCACAAGACCACTCAAGAGGTATTTCACCCTTCTTGGTGCTGCTCTTTATCATCACAGCCTTCAAGCTGCTGAAAATGACATGGTCTTGAAGGATGTCTTTGCGAAGATTGAAAAAACCCTCACAGGGGGTGGTTTTAGGCTTGCAACTATCGCAGGCGGCCTTGGCGGCATTGTCATTTCAGGCGTTAAAGGAAACTGGCCTGTTGCAGGTCTTTTCTTAGGTCTTGCTGTCACAGCTCATGCCTTCGTGGACTGGGTTAAAGCCAGTTACACTTTTTTGATTTAGGGAGCGTGCTATGCGTGAACGTGGAAAACACTTGCTCCTTCATCATCTGGATTCTCCTGCCAGGTGGTTGATTTTTACCAAGGATGAAGCTGCCGCTCTTTTGATCCCTCTTCTTGTGGGACTTGGCACATCCCATCAAGGCTCAGGACTCTTGGTGGGTCTCACCTTTTGCTGGGCACTACGCAAACTCCGCAAGATGGCAGGCCAAGGCGCCCTCAAGCATTTGATGTACTGGTACCTGCCTCATAACAAAGCCAAACTTCCTTTAACGCCGCCTTCACATATCAGGGAGTGGGTGTCATGAAAGAAAAGCTTCAGCATTTAAGGCTTCAAGATCTTTTAAGGCACAGAAATTACCTAACCTTTATAGCGTCAGGTCTTCTTGGCTCAAACCTGCTCATGACCTTTGCTTTGTGTACCCAGAGTGAGCGGGTTGTGCTTGTGCCACCGCATCTCACAGGGGCTACGTGGGTTGAGCGAAGTAAAGTCTCGCCTCAGTATCTGGAAGAGATGGCTTTGTTCTTTGGAAGCATTCTCTTAAACAAAACTCCTCAAAGTGCTTCCTATCTCCATGAACTCTTGCTTCGTTATGCAGAAACAAGTGGCATTGGTATGCTCAAGCACCAACTTCGAGAAGAAGAAGAGAGATATCAAAAAAGTGGGCTTAGCACCTCATTTTATCCCAAAAAGGTTGTTGTTCGGGAGAAGAACTTACAAGTGGATCTCTCTGGCGAGATGGTCGGTTATGTCAGTCAAAAGTGCATTTTCCAGCGTGAAGAGACCTACCGCCTCACCTTTTCTTTTGCTCATGGGCGATTGCTCATCACCTCCTTTAAACCTCTGACAGGAAAGGAGCAAGACCATGCGTAAGTTTCCACTTCTAGCAGTATCTTTACTTGCTCCTGCCGCCAGTGCTGTTCAAATTCTTTCCATTAAAAATCATGGCTCCAGCGAAGTCATGATCTCAAGTACTGAACACACGCGAATATCGGTTGAGAATGATCGCATTGCTCAGCTCTTTGGTATAGATGGGCGGCTTTCTTTTGAGCTCGACGAGATGAACGGCCAAGTGTTTATCACCCCCACCCCAGGTACTGAAGGTCAATCGCTCCTTATCACTCTCACGACAGAAAAGGGTTTAACCCATGATCTCAGGGTTAAACCCTCAAGAAGATCAGCTGAAGCCATTTTATTGAGGCCAAAGACGCAAGGGTTACAAGAGAAAACTTCTCCGCTACACAGCTATCAAGGGTTAATGCTTGAGTTGATAAAGTCTTACGCAACTGGTGTCTTAAAAGAGCCTTATAAGGTTGTTGCACTTCAAAACAATCTTTCAGAGAAGATTGAACCTAAGCTGGCTCTTCAACCTATAAAAGAGATCTACTCTCCTCAGTTCATTGGAAAGGTTTGCCAGGTCAAAAATGAAGGGGGCGCAACGCTTCTTTTAAGCCCTCATCATTTTGCCAAATTTAAGCCTTTGGCCATCGTTTTCTCAACAAGAGTGCTTAAACCTTTATTACAAACTGAAGTGCTTCTTATTTTAGCAAGGAGTGGATCATGAGTGAGAATCAAACCCCTCAAGCCCTTAAAAAGAAGCAGTTCTTCATTTTAGCAGGGGTGGGATCTATTCTCGTCTTAGCGCTGCTTTTTCTCTTCGATGTAGTCTCAGGCTCTAAAGAGCCTCCAGTACAGTCAAAGACACAAGAGTCTAAGATTGCAGGCTCTACTTCCCATCTTGATCCTCGTGAGATTTGGGCACAGCGAATGGAAGAAGAGTCCAAAAAGCTCAATGATAAGCTTTCATCACTTGAAGGACTTCTTAATCAAACGATGGCAGAAAATGCAAAGCGCACGTCATCGCAAGACGAAAATTCCCTTCAGCAGATGCAAGAGCAAATCAGTGAGCTTCGCACGCAACTGGAGCAGAAGAATCAAGAGCCAGAGCAAGACACATCCTCTGCCAGAGTCTCAACCTTTGATGGCCAGACATCCAGAAAGATTGTCCTCAACTTACGAAAGAATGCTCGCTATGAGGCACACCAAAACAGAAAGAAAGTTGAGGACACCATCCCCGCAGGCGCTTATGCCTCAGCCATACTTTTAGGGGGCGTTGATGCTTCTACGTCTGTCAGTGCTGCTAATGATCCACGGCCCGTGCTCTTGAGGGTCATTGATCCAGGAACCTTACCACGGAAGTTCAAAAGTGATCTCAAGAACTGCCATGTGTTGGCCTCTGCTCATGGGGATCTCTCCTCAGAACGTGTTTACATGCGCCTTGAAAAGCTCACCTGCACTGAACCCCTCACAGGTGAGATCTCTGAAACCCAAGTTGCAGGCTACATTTCAGGAGAAGATGGCAGAGCAGGCGTGAGAGGAGTTGTGGTTGATAAAACAACAGATCTCATGCGGAATAGCCTCTTAGGAGGCTTTGCAAGCGGTATCAGTAATTTCTTACAAGCCAGTAATCAAAGTAGCGTTTTCCCAACCACACCCTTTGGCCAGAAGAATGCTTTAACAGATGATCAGCTTCTTAAATCTGGAGCTTATAGTGGCATTGGCAATGCTTTAGAGAAGTATGCTGATTACTACATTAAGCGTGCTGAGCAATTACAACCTGTTCTCACAGTTCAAGCTGGCCGCAAGGTCAATATGGTCTTCACGGAAGGCACCAAGTTTGGCGACACCACCGTCAAACAAGTGATTGCTGAAGCCAGAGACCAAGCTCTTTCCCAATCAAGAGACAAAATCCAAGTTGAAGCCCTTAAAGAAACCAACAGCCAGAATAGTGAAAGCATTCACCGCTGGCTTCCTAAAATCGGAGAGAATCAATGAAACAAATAATTCCCATAATAACTTTACTCACACTTACGGCATGCACTTCTTACAAGGAAGAATTCGATTGTGAAGCCGTGCCTGGGGTGGGGTGTAAATCTATCACGCAAGTTGATCGTATGATTGATGAAAGCAAGATTGGAGCCGAAGAAGAGCAAGATCCTTTTTCTAATTCTAAAACCACACCAGGAGAAGTCACGGTCGGGAAGCAACAAGAGTCATTAAATAAGACTAGAGGTGTACATGTCTGGATCGCCCCTTATTCAGATGATGAAGGGATTTGGCATGGCTCCCAGAGTCTATTTGTGCCCCTTACAACAAATGAGAAAGGGGAGATGTGATGTTACAAAATCTGCCTCAACTCCTAGGTCATAAGATTGCCACCTTCTTTGGAGAGCGCACCAATTATGGGGTAAACCCCACCTCTCCTTCCTTGGATGCGCTCAATGAGGTCCTAAAGACCTACAGTCTTTCAGAATTTATGCCGTATGAAAGCTATGATCCAGGTGTGAGTCTTTTTAGCAATCATCAATCTATTGGTTTTGTCCTCGAAACACCCCCTTTGGTGGGATGTTCTGAGCAAATGCAAACGATGGTGAGTGGTATCTTCCGTGATCTCTTGCCTGAAGAGTCCTGCCTTCAGTGTATCTTGTATGCGGACTCTCACATTGATGGCTTTTTAGAGAACTGGCAACAATCCCGAAAGGGCAAGGGAGAGATCACAGAATACCTTGCCGAGCAAAGAATAAATCACTTAAGGAATCTTATCTTTGAAGGTACAGGCTCGACCTGCTTTCGTCATTATAGATTCATCATGGCTTACTCAAAACGGGGGAGCTTATTAAATCCTCTTTTAAAACAAGAAATCCTCTCTTTAAGAGACCAACTTTCAGCCGCTCTTCAAAACTTAGGTCTTCCCCTTAAACTATGGGATGCGAATGATCTCATACAAACGCTCTCAGGGTGGTTTACTTCAGCTCAAGAGACAGCCCAAGACACCCGCAAGTGGAATCAATTTGACTCACTTTCAAAGCAAATCCTCATTCCTGGCCAGCACTTCTTGATTGAACCAAAACATATTGTTGTAAACTTTGAAGACTCTTATACCCGCACGTATGCTGTTGAGATGGAGCCTGATGAATGGTCGCTTCATGCCATGGGAGAGTTGATTGGCGATCAATTTAGGGAATACTTGCGACTTCCTTGTCCTTTCATGATCCACTATGGCGTTTATGTCCCTCCTCTAGACAGCACATCAACAAAGCTTAAAGCAAGAGCAGCATATTCAGAACGGCAAGCCACCCCCTCCCTCATTAAGCTGATTCCCCGTCTTCAAGAAGAAGCAATGGAGTTTGCGTATATGCGAGAAAGACTTGCTGAAGGTGAGAGACTTGTGAGAACAAATCTTACAATTACGCTCTTTTGCCCACAACAACTTATGGAAAGAGCCGATCAAGCGCTGCATACAGTTTACAAAACGAAGAAGTGGAAGCTCCGAGCCAATAGAATTATTCATCTTCAATCCCTTTTAGGATGCTTGCCGATGAACTGGGGCGAAGGCATTCATGAAGACTTGAGCTATCATGGAAGGACAAAAACCACTCTTTCAACAGAGTCTGCCAATCTTGTGCCTTTGCAAGGCGAGTGGTGTGGGACAAGATCTCCTGACGTCTTGCTCTCTGGAAGACGAGGACAAATCTTTCATTGGTCTCCTTTTGATAACACGAGTGGTAATTATAATGTGTGTGTGGTGGGGCGGTCAGGCAGTGGTAAATCCTTCTTCATGCAAGAAATGCTAACCTCCACTTTGGGGCTTGGGGGGCGTGTCTTTGTTCTTGATGTTGGCAGATCCTTTGAGAAGACCTGTCATTTATTAGGGGGCCAGTTTATTGAATTTACCACAGATACCCCTTTATGCATTAATCCCTTCTCAACAATCCCCACTCAAAGTGTAGAAGAGACCTCCGATGCTTTAGCAATGTTAAGGCCCATTGTGGCGGTAATGGTAGCGCCTAAACGCGGTACCACCGATATTGAAAATGCCTTTATTGACAAGGCTGTCTTTGCAGCCTGGGAGAAGAATGGAGCAAATGCATCCATTGATGATATAGCCGAGTGGCTTCAACTTCAGACGGACGAGCGGGCCAAAGACCTCAGCACTATGCTCTTTCCTTACACATCCCAAGGGGCTTATGGACGGTTCTTTAATGGCACATGTAATGTCAACTTTAAGCATAATCTTGTTGTCATTGAATTAGGGGAGCTTAAAGAGCGGAAAGAGCTTCAAAGTGTTGTCTTTAAAACAGTCTTTATGCAGATCCTTAATCAAATGCTGGGGGGCGATCGTAAAACCCCCACGCTCATTAAAATGGACGAGATTTGGGATGTCCTTAAAGGAGAACAAAAAGAAGAAGCACACTACATTGAAGCAGGGGTGCGGCAATCCCGTAAATTCTTCTGTGCTCTTGTCTTTGGCACCCAATCAGTTCATGACTTTTACGCCTCTCCTGCAGCACAAGCTGCCTTTGAAAACTCTGATTGGCTGTGTTTACTTTCTCAAAAGAAAGAGTCCATTGCACAACTCAAAAAGAGTGAGCGTCTCTTACTTGATCCAGGAGCAGAAGAGCTTTTGAATTCAGTCACCACCCAACAAGGTAAATATGCCGAGATTATGATTGTGGGACCACAAGGAGCAGCTGTGGGAAGGCTTATTACTGATCCTTTCACGCGAATCCTTTATTCGACCAAGGCTGAAGAATATGCAGCTGTCAAACAGTATCAAGCGCAAGGCATGAGCTTGCTGAATGCCGTAAAGGTTGTTGCAGGAGTTGCAGCATGAGAACAGCTACTTTTAAGTTCATCATTATGGCAGGGACAACCCTTGCGGCTCATCTTATTGCCCTAGGACTCTTCTATAAGGTGATGCCTCAGCCCAAAGAACAAAAGATTGCGGTTGTGGATCTCCAATCTCTCCTTCTAAGCCAACTTAAGGGAAATGCCACCCAAACAGATGCTGAGCTTGCGTTGAGGATGAAGAAGCTCCATCACCAAATCCAAAATATCACAACCCAACTCTCTCAAGAAACAGGGGCGCTCATTGTCTCTAAAGACGCTCTTCTCTCAAAAGGGGAAGACTGGACAGAGATTGTGCGGAAGAAATTGGAGAGCTTATCATGAACCCAAAGCTTGTTCGCCTTCTCCCGTTGAAATATCTGAATGTCGCCAACGGTATTCTTGTTTTCATCCTTGTGCTTGGCCTTGGCAATTGCATTTATGAGCGTACAACCCTTGCGATCAACGGAAGTAAATCGTTAGAGGGCAAGTACTTCTTCGTCATTAAGAGCTATGGAGCCCCTCTTACTCTTAAAGAAGGCGATTATGTCGCTTTCACTCATCCTTGGGTGCCAGGGATTGTTATTAAGCAAGTGAAGGGAGTGTCAGGAGACACTGTCCTTCATATCAATCATAAAGCTTTTGTAAATGAAGAGCTTATTGGTCCTATTTTTAGCTTAAGTCGTGATCAAAGAACTTTAACCCCTGGATTCCAGGGCATTATCCCTCAAGGATCATACTTTGTGGCAGGTGAGCATGCGCGGAGCTTTGATTCTCGGTATGCAGAAGTGGGGCTTTTAACAAATGAGAACATCTATGGCAAAGCTTATAAGATATTTTAGCGTTTCTCTATTTATGATTTCCTCACTCCCTGCCAAGGACTTATGTTGTCATGGGGAACTCTTTCCGATTGCGGAAGAAAGCCTCCTTGAAGTTATCAAGAGGCGCCTTCTCAACATGCAAGAAAGTGGCGCCCTTGAGACCTACCAGAAGCAGCTTGCAGAGCATGCCAAGAAGAAAGCACTCATCCCCGAGCCTGTTAAGATTCAGCATACGAAAATCTCGCGTACTTTTTACTATGATCCAACACTCACGTTATCTGAAGACTTGAAGGATCACGAAGGGCAGGTTTTTGCCAAGAAAGGCGATAAAGCTAATCCTTTAGAGATTATCCCTCTTACCAAGGAATTGCTCTTTATCGATGGGGAAGATGAAGAGCATCTAAATTGGGCGCTTTCTCGTACCTTCCCTTCAAAAATTATCCTTATTAGAGGCCAACCTCTCAAGCTGGAAGAGAGACATCATCGCCCCTTTTATTTTGATCAGTTAGGGTTTCTCACGGGGCGCTTAAGCATTAAGCAGGTTCCTGCCCGCGTCTTTCAAGAAGGCACACGCCTTAAAATAGAAGAATTAAACATCCACATAACACGGAGTTCTAATCATGAATAAGTTATTCCTTAAAATTGGTATCATATTTCTTGCATGTATTGCCTTGCTTACCTTCCCAATCTTCAAGCGAGCCTCTCTTGAGCGAAAAATCTTGCATGATTATGAGGTGCTGCAAAAACCTGAAGCTATCACTGATGCCAAAACCTTGAAGAGAGTCCATCACCTTGGCCAGAAATATGGCTATGGAGAGGTGTACACAACTTTAACAACAGAACAGCTTTTTGGCCCGCAGGCTGAACATCCTTACAAATCACCGCCTGAAAATACTGAGAAATCTAATACTTCCACAGAAGGACAAGATAGAATATGAAACACTATAGATATCAATTTTTGAGTAAGTTCTTTAAGTATCCGCGTTTTTCAGGCGTAAGGTTCCTAAAGCTCTCAAAGCTTGATTGGGTGGTGATCAAGTTCTTCGCAGCATTGCTCCTCCTTATAGTGGGCATATGTCATACCCACCTTCTTATCAAAGACCTGCAATCAAGTTTTGAATTAAGACACATTGAGGCGCTCAATAAGAAGCTTAAAGAGCAAGAAGGGAGTAAAGGCTCAACAAAAGAGGAAGGCAAGTAGCCTATGCGTAAGCTCACCTTCTTCCTTTGCTGCTGGGCTGCTTTTACCTTTGAGGGGCGTGCTGCCTGTCATGGACGGTTTGTGAATCCTATAACCGATATTTGCTGGTCGTGTATCTTTCCTATCACGTTGGGCGGCATTAACCTGATGAGAAGTGGGGAAGACACCCCTAACCCCAGAGATTTTGTCTGCTATTGCTCAACCCCTGTGCCAAGGGTCGGAATTCCAATTTCTTTCTGGGAGCCTGTGAGGCTCGTGGATGTCACAAGAACGCCTTATTGCCTGGTCAATATGGGGGGAGTCCAGATTGGAAGTTCAGGTATGACGCACCGAGGCGGCAACGCCACTAAATCAAGTGTTTTGGGCGGTCTTAAGCATAGTTTTTATAATGTGCACTGGTATGTGTACCCTGTGATTTGGTGGCTGGAGCTTTTGATTGATTTTGTCTGTTTAGAGAAAGCTTCTTTTGATCTTTTATGGATCACAGAAGTCGATCCCACCTGGAATGATGATGAATTGGGCTTTCTCACTAATCCTGAAGCTGTCTTTTTTGGAAATCCTATGGCACAAGCCGCATGCGCTGCCGATTGTGTTGCAGCATCCGCTGGATTTCCCAATGATTTGTTCTTCTGGTGTGGGGGATGTCAAGGAAGCCTTTATCCTTTTGGGGGCACAATCACTCATCATGTAGGGGGTGTGCAAGCCTCCCTCCTCGCCACTCAACGGTTTATAGCTCGCCTTCATCGCTTTGGCCTTTTATGGGGATACATGGGCAGCTCTGGCCTTTGTGGAAAGTACCCCATGCCCATCATTAAAAAGTCCCAATACAAAACACAAATGACATATCCCATCCCAGCAACCCATAAGGGTTGTTACCCTTTAGGACGCACGGAAGTCACCTATAGTTCAGGACGAGAGTTTCCCACCCGCGGTGAGGATTTTGGCTATTTAATATGGAGAAAGAGAAATTGCTGCTTGCTTTAAGATTACCATTATATCTCGTGCTGAGCTTATCCTTAACCAACAAACTTATGGCTCTCTGTCCCACGAGCCAAGAGCATCCCAAAACCTGCCCTGTTCAAAAGCTAAGTGCTCCCCAAGAAGAAAAACTTCCGACAGTTTTGGTCTTTGCTTCCTTTTCTATGCCTCAAGCAACGATAAAACATTTGGCAATTGACCTTAAAAAGGTTGGTGGTGCTTTAGTGATCAGAGGCCTTATTAATAATAGTTTTAAAGAGACTGCCATGGCTCTTCAAAAATTGGAGACAGGGGTTCTTCTCGATCCAACCCTCTTTGAGAAGTATAATGTTACTTCTGTCCCCACCTTTATCATCTTTGAAGGCGATCTTAAGGACGAACACCCACCTTATGACCGCCTTATGGGCAATGTCAGTTTACGATTTGTTCTTGAGAAGGTCGCTCAAGAAGGCGAGATCAAAAGTGTTGCTCTTTTGCTTGAGAAGCTCAAAGGGGGCCAAGCATGAAATGCCTCTTGAGTCTTATCATGGTGGTATCTTCCTTATGGGCGTCTGAAATGGATGAAAAGGCCAAGGAAGGAACTTCTCATGCAGAGAAACTTAAAGTTGAGAGTCAGAGCACGTCTTTGAATCCTGCAAGTATAAACCTTAAAAAGGATATTCCAGAATATAAAGATGGTGTTGCGGCTTCAAAGCTTGATGACAGCGCGCTTAAGCAAGCTGAATCTCATGCCATTCATGATGATCATGCAAGCCACATTTACAATCTTCACACCCATAAAGATACCAGCATTAAGATTGATCCTCTCCATGATCCTTTAATTGTTGAGTCCGAAGCCCTCCTTAAAAATCCCATAAAAATCTTAGCAGAAGAGCCTCATCAAGTGGTGGAAGACGCAGAGGAAGAGATTTATGAAGAAGTTAAATGTGAAGAGGCTAGAGATCCTTTTGAGCAAAGCTGCCTTGAAGATCGGAATGTCATCGTCAATACACCTCCTACCCAAACGTACCCTCTTACGATGACTGTTTATTCTCATGGGTGGTCAGGTGGGCTCTCGCGAAATGTCATTACAGGACAAAAATATGACAGCTCTACAATGAATAATGGGGGTGGATACGCAGCATGGACACGGATTGAAAATCCTTTTCCCTCTTCTTTAGGCACCATTATCAGTGTGACGCATACCAATCCTCAATGGTACACCTCTTTTTCTAATAATATCCTAAATGTTACAACCAGCAATGGGGGCTGGTTTTGGATTAATTATTATTATGCCACTTTTGATATTGTCTACCAGCCTCTTGCAACTGAAAAGGATGTTGTTGAGACGATTCAAGATGGGTGCCAGTTCCTAGAGGCTAACTCTGATAAGGAAGTGTGTTCTTATGAGACGATGGAAATCACCCAAGGGCCTGAGACAAGGGTCTTTAATGGTCTGGCTGTAACGCGAGACTGGTGGCAAAGACGAAAAACTTATTCCTGCCTTCCACAGGCCAAAAATAATTGTGATGCTTTAAGAACTCGTGGCTGCATGCAGGTCGGATCACACTGTTTAGAATATATTAACAAGATTTGTATTAAGTACGAGCAAACCTTTAAATGTCCTCAAACAAGGAAACTTAAGGTCACTCGACTCAAAGGGGGAAAAGCCCCTTATTGCATCACGGGAAATTGTTTCACCCCTAGTTATGCCCCTAACACCGAGATGCTCGATGCCATCTCAAAATTAGAAGTATTTAGGAAAATCCAAGAAGACTTAAGAGCCAAAAAGCCAGAAATCTTTGGGGGTGATCATGACCATTGTAAAAAGAATCTTGCCAACTTCAGGGATTGCTGTAAGGGGGGCAAAGGCTGGGGTGTTTCTTTAAAGCTGGCAGATTGTGATGCTAATGATGAAAGACTAGCGGAGCGCAAAAGCAAGAACCTTTGTGTATATATTGGTTCTTTTTGTAAAGAAAAAGAGAAATTAACGGGGATTTGTCTTAAGAAGCAATTCTCTTACTGTTGTTTCCATTCCAAGCTTTCACGAATTATCCATGAGCAAGGACGCCCTCAGATTGGCCTCGGTTGGGGATCACCTAAAAACCCAACGTGTCGTGGCCTCACAAAAGAGGAAATTTCCCAAATTGATTTCTCTAAGCTTGATCTCAGTGAAATCAACCAAGAACTCATGAGCCGCTATCAGGAAAAAGACCTTTCTTCTTATGTCAACCAAAGACCTAATCTCCTTCAAAACATCGACACGCAAATTAAGTTGATCCAGAAGGAACTCTCGGTTCCTAAAGACAAAAAGCCAGAGCGGGAACTTTAAAGATGCTATTCATCATACACCTCTCGCCGATGGCCTATCATCACAACAGTAATAATGATCTCCTCATCTTCAATTTTACAGATGACACGATAGTCCCCAACGCGATAGCGCCAGAACTCCTGCAGGTTCCCTGTCAATGCTTTACCATATGTTCTCGGATTAGAAGATACCAGGATTCTTTCTTTAAAATATTGCAAGATGCGCCGTTGGATGGGGGGATCAAGCTTCAGGAACTCTTTTTGAGCCTCCTTTTGAAACCGCAGCTCCCATTTAGTGCTTGTCATTCTCTCTCTCAAGCAGAGCTTCGATCTCTTCTAGGGAATAAGTCCTCTCACCTTGTCGGACTTTTTCATAGCGCGCAAGGGCTAGCAAGTAATCTGCTTGATCTTGCAGAAATTCTTCAAGCGCTCGTTTTATATAATAGCTCTTGGACCTGTGAGTCTCTTTGGCCAGCTGATCAAGACGCTTCTCTAAATCTTCAGGGAGTCGAACGCCCAGCATGATAAATCTCCTCTCATTATTTAATAAGTATAACATGTTTAACAAGTTTAACGCAACTTTTATGAGTGCTGTATTAATTTGTCTCGCCTTACTATGGATCAGCCCTCTTCTTGCAGAAGACTCATTTTATAAAAGGCGCGCTGAAGGCTGGCACTGGTATCAAGACCGTAAGCTTTCAGAAAGAAAGAACGAAGAAGACAAGAAGAAGGTTGAACATCAGTCTCATCAGTCCTTAACTCCCACACAACTATTAAAGCTTTATCAAAAAGAGCTAGAACGCCGTCTTCATCTTGCCATCTTTTTTCCAACTCTTGAGAATGTGAAAGCGTATCAGGAATTGCAGAAAGATTTGATGGAGAGAGGTCAGCTCTTTGCAGAGCGCTGGATGCAATCCATTTACCTCAACTCCCACCTTGATTTTACCTCTACTTATCCTATTAACCAAATAGGACGACATACGTACATTGATGAAGAAAATAAAATTAAAAGACAAAAGCTGAAGGCTCTCTCTCATGCTTATGGCTTCTTTTTCTTCTTTAAGGGCGATTGCCCTTATTGTCATACCTTTGCGCCGATCGTGAAGCGCTTTGCCGCTAAATATGACTGGGTGGTGAAGGCGATCAGCCTTGATGGGGGCACACTTAAAGAGTATCCCAAGCCCCTTCTTGATAATGGTATTGCAGAAAGACTCTCGATCACCCATGTACCTGCCTTGATTGCTGTGAATCCTAAAACCCAAGAAATCCTTCCCATCAGTTACGGCATCTCTTCAGAAGATGAAATGGAAACCCGCATTATGACTTTAGTAGGTAAATCATGAAAAAACTCTTTTTACTTTCTTTCCTCCTAATAAGCTTTATTCCAGCGCATGCTGGGATTAACTCGGATCTTGAAGACTTCTTTAAGAGCATGGGGTCTGTTACTAATTCAACAAATGCCTCTGTTTATCAAGATCAAGCCGCAGGGTACTATACAGGGGGCGGTGTTTTTATTCGGAACTCCTCTAAAAACATTCAACCTCTTTCCCTTCACTTGCCCTCTTATAGAGCTGGGTGTGGCGGGATTGATCTCCATTTAGGCGGCTTAAGCTTCATCAAGGTTCAAGAATATTTAAGTGCGTTAAGAGCCATTGGAGCAAGCATGCCAAGTTATGCCTTTATGTTGTTAATGCAGACAGTTTCGTCTCAAATCTATAACACAATCAATGAACTTAATGCCGTGGCGCAGAAGATCAATCAAACCAACATCAACACCTGCGAGGTCACAGCCACCACCTTAGGAGCGTTGTGGCCAAGGGGGGATGCGTCAAGCAAACATTTGTGCTCTTCCATGGGCAGTAACCTTGGGGTGTTTTCAGATTGGGCAGCTTCCCGTCAGGGATGTGGGGCTGGGGGTCAAAGAGATTCACTTCTTTCTAACCCTCCTGCAACGGGTAATAAAGAAGATTTAGTTGCCTATAAAAACATGGTTGTGGGGGAGTATAACCTAGCCTGGAAAGCCATACAGAAAAATTCTTTCCTGATCAAAGATCAAGAGATGGTAGAGTTCTTTATGACGCTCTCTGGAAGCTTAATTGCTCGAAAAACAGGAAGTGGTGACAAATCTCCTCTTACAGTGTCTGTCCTTCCTTCTTTGGCTGATCATGGAGACTTGATTAATGCTCTCCTTCAAGGGGGACAAGCCAAGATCTGGAAATGTGATGATAAGGAGAAATGCTTAAATCCCTATGCTGCGCAAGTGAGTGTCTCAACGCCTTTAGAGACAAAGGTTCATAGCATATTGGACTCTATGGTCAATAAAGTCTACATGGATGAACCGCTTACAAAAGAAGAGCTCGCTTTTCTTAATTCAACCACCCTTCCGATTTATAAAATATTGAATGTCACAACCGCTTATCAAAGAGGGAAATCTCCAATTGATATTCGGGATTATTCTCGCCTCATTGCTTATGATCTTTTGTCCCAATATCTCCTTGAAGTGCTTGATATTGTCACTATCAATTTAGATGACTTGAGAACCGTTCAAGTCGATGACTCTCACATTAAAAGGCTTCTGGATGGCATCCACAAAGTGAGAGAGCGCGTAGTTCAGCGAAGATCAAGCGTTGTTCATCAGCTTCAATCAATCCTCTCGCTCATTGAAAAAACCTCGGTTCTTGAAGCTCAGCTCTTCAGTACAGCTTCAATGGTCACCCAAGGAAAGAGATAACACGTCATGGAAACAACAATTTACACCCTAGGCGGTGGTGAGATCTTCTCTTTGATCTTTAATGGCATTGCCTCTCTCATCAGCGGCGCTGAGGGACATAAAGGAATCTTGTTCAACCCCTTTGTGAGGATTGGCGCCATGACAGGTCTTTTGGTGGCGATCGTGCAAACCCTCTGGCGTGATCAAATGGAGATCATTAGGTCCTTCTTTATTCCTTTTATTGTGATGCTCTTTGTAGTCTTAACGCCTACAACCAAGGTACATATTATTGATAACCTTGTCGGCAGAAAAGAGTATGTGGTTGCCAATGTCCCCTTTGGCCTTGGGTTTGTGGCAGGTCTCTTCAGCCAAATAGGACAAGAAATTACAGAAAAGATTGAGCAAGTTTTCTCCCTTCCTGATGACCTCAAGTACCATAAGACAGGCGCTGTGTTTGCCAGCAACCTCCTTAAAAACGCAAAAATCTTCCATATCGTGGATGAAAACGTTGCTGAGAATATGAGGGGGTTTGTCACCCAATGTGTCGTTTATGACGCGCTCTTGGGGCGTAAATATACGTTTCAAGATCTTAAGAATTCAGAGGATATTTGGGGGCTCGTCACCAAAGAACCCTCTCCAGTGAGGGCTTTTCTCTGGCAAGAAGTGGGGAAGAAGAGTGAGATTGTCACCTGCAAGGTTGGTGCTGAAAAGCTTGACAAACTCTTTGAAATTGAAACTTATAAAACAGCTGCTTTCTTTGGCAAAAAGCTCTTTAGAACGGGAGATAATGCTCCCATCAATTTTAAAGCTGAGATCTATAAGTATCTCCCCATTTCTTTTAGCTACCTGATTAATTCAGCTAAAAATGCGCAAGAGATTATTAAACAACAAATTATGATCCACTCTGTCTTAGATGGCATTGAGAATAAATCTGTGGCCTTAGGCAATGCGCCCAATGTGGCCCTTCGGAAAGCTTATCTTCAACAAAGAAATACAAATGATCTTGCTACAATAAAACGGACACAATGAATTGAGATGGGTTAATGTTATTGAAAGGAGAGAACATGACCCAGAAGTACGATAAAGAATTTAAAATTAATGCGGTTAAAGTTTATTTGAGTAATGACAAGAGCATTGAGAAGATCGCTTTAGATTTAGGGATTTCTCGTGCCAGTTTAGGGCACTGGATTAAACAATACCGGTGTGAAGGAGAGAGAAGTTTTCCTGGCAGTGGCCATGTTGTTGAGGAAGAATTAAGAGTGCTTAAGCGGGAGCTTTATCTTGTTCGCCAGGAGCGAGATATCTTAAAAAAAGCAGTTGCCATCTTCTCCGAACCCCGAGGCAAAGGTACGAATTCATGAAGCATCATACCACTTTATTTTCCTTGGATCAGATGGCGCAAGTCTTAGGGGTTTCTCGCAGTGGGTATTACGATTTTATTAAAAGGAGTCCCAGCAAGAGAGAACTGGAGAACACTGAGACTGTTAAAAGAATGAGGACTATTTTTGAGGAGAGCCGAGAAACTTATGGCAGTCCTCGGATCCATGCAGAACTTTGTGCTCAGGGAACTCCATGTTCTCGAGTTAAAGTCGCTCGATTGATGCAGAAGAATGATATCCAAGCCAAGATGTATAGGAAGTTTGTTAAAACAACAAAGCGTTCAGAAAATATCACTCGTCCAACCCAGGATCTCGTTCAGCAGAATTTTTATTCTCCTCTTCCTAATAGAGTTTGGGTCGCGGATATTACTTTTATTGCCATCAATAAAACCTGGGCTTATCTGGCTATTATTCTTGATCTATTCTCTCGAAAAGTGGTGGGAATGGCTTTAAGTGATCACATGAGAAATTCTTTAATTTTAGCAGCACTTAATCAAGCTCTCTTATTAAGAAAACCACCTTCAGGGCTTATTCATCATTCTGATATGGGGAGCCAATATACAAGCAATAACCTTTATGAAATAGCTCAAACTCATGGAATAAAACTGAGTCATGGAAAAACAGGATGTGCTTATGACAATGCTGCGATGGAGAGCTTCTTTCATACGCTTAAAACAGAGCATGTCTATTTTAAGAACTATAAAACTTTAGAAGAAGCCAAAACCGATATCTTTGAATACATATTCACATTTTATAACTCTAAAAGGAAGCACTCGACACTCAACTATCAAAGTCCAAATCAGTGGGAAAATAACTATTACAAAAATCAATTCATCTCAGTTCACAATGTCTAAATTTTTGTTGCAAGATCAAGAAACAGAAGCGGCCTCTTATACAAGTAAAGAAGGCGAGAAAATGACGCTTTCTGTTCGCTCAAACCTGGCTGTGCAGATTAAAAGCTTAAAATATTTGAGTGACCAGAATAAGAATTTCTCCTTGAGGAAATGGGTTCAAGAAGAAGAGCAGAACAATTGGCTTTTTATTACAGCAAGACCAGACCAACGAGAGACCTTAAAGCCCTTAATCTCTTGTTGGCTTGAGGTCGCCTTTAATGCGGTCATGTCCCTCCCCCCTGACCAACAAACAAGGCTCTGGTTCATGATTGACGAGCTCCCTGCCCTTCAACACTTGCCATCGCTTCCTTTAGCGCTTGCAGAACTCAGAAAGTATGGGGGATGCATTATGGCAGGAATTCAAGGCATGCCTCAGATCAGTGATCTTTATGGAACAGCAGGCTCACAAGCCATCTTGGATCTCTTTAACACCTTTATCTTCTTCAGAAGCACAGATCCCCAGACAACAAGCTGGATTTCAAAAGTGTTGGGCGAGAAGGATGAAACAGAAATTGTTGAGAATCTCTCCTATGGCGCGAATACTATCAGAGATGGTGTATCCTTAAATCAACAAACCCACACCAAGTCCATTGTCATTCCCACAGAGATCCAGAACCTTAAAGACCTTGAGGCTTACATCAGGCTTCCAGGTAATTACCCTATTACTAAGCTTAAAATGAATTACCAATCTTTCCCTTCAGAGAAGATAAAATCATTTGATACGGCTAACCAATAAGAGAGATCAAAAACCAGAGCTTTAAAAATCATAAAGCTATGCCTTATTAAAAATAGTACAATTGTGAACATAACCTTATTGTTAAAGTTTTGACTTATATTGATTCTAAAGAGCTGCCTGGGAAGTCCTTTCTAGCTTATTATCGCCATATCGCTTTAAGAATTAAGAGTAGGCCTTTTGTATAGGTTAAGATTTGAGTAACTTGCTGTTTTAGCTCAGGTTTATCCTCAATCTCGAGTGTCTCAAAATAGGTTTTAAGCTCGAGAAGGTGAGCCTTTAATTTGCGAGGCTTCTTACTATAATTCTCTGTAATGCTTGCCTTCTCATTTGATCTTATCTCTATAAGTGCTTTTTGAGCTCGACTTGAAGGAGCCATAATATTTTGGTAAAATTTCTCTTCATTAAGAATTCTAATTTGAGCAGCATTTACGCTATAGAAGTCCTCTAAATTATCTAGTATTCGACCAAAATTCTTATTAAGCATTTCGCCATCTGAAATTTCTAACAGTCCACCCCATGCTTCAATAGAGAACAGTGTAAGAAAGATAAATAATAACTTACATTTTTTCATTTGAACTTTCTCCTTCTTCGATAATTTGATAGCCTAAATAAAACTTCCAAACAATTTTATCCTTTTTCCCGTCACTATACTTTATTCCCAAAGGTAGTAATAACTGTTTAGCATCAGGAGACAAAAATATTCCTTTATCAAAGATGTGTTTTTTCTTCCTTATAAACTCTACACCGCTATATTTTATTTTTTGGATGTTATCTGGCAAATTTACTTTTGAGCTTCCTTGGATCTCTGCTCCTTCCATAAGTTGCCCTAAACTACGGTCATGTTCAAAAGCAGATTTCTTAAATTTGATTTTATAAGATCTTTCTTCATATTGGAAGTAACTTATGTACTGGGCATAATAGCTGTCTTTATCAACGTAAATTGTGCCTGCGATCCCCGTTGCAAGGATTGGAAGTTCTTCTTTCTCTAGCTCCTGTAACCTTGCTGTTTGTACTTTTATTGTTTTTGTAGGATCCTCCGGATGAGGTTTATTTTTATCCCTAAAAGTAACATAATAATGCATTATTTTGGCCTTATATTGTTCCCAGAATTTTTTTTGTCTTTCTAAAAGGTGGGGGGCTTTTTTATATTCTTTTTGGTACCCTTCAATTAAAATGGTATTAGGATGATTATACATTGATCCTGCCCCTGCAGAAATACCCAGAATATGTGGCATAAATAAATCAAGCATGGGAAGGGAAAAATTTCCTTTGGCCCCGTGATGAGGCAACATCAATAAAATAATATAAGGAGCTGAATTGATTTTCCCTTGCAACTGGGCATCTATAAAGTGCCTCATACCTTCTTGTGGCGTTATAAGCTCCATAGAAGTGTCATCTTGCTGTAAACTTTTCTTGATGACCTTCTTTTGAATCTTTTGAAAAACTTCAGGTCCGGCATCACCTGTGCAAATAAATGTCTTTTCTAAATTTGGCATCCGAAAAGAAATAACAGCCGAATGATTATTGATATCATCCGAAATATGATTCATCGACCATAGATAAATATCTTTTAAATGAGGTTTTTCTATATATTGTGTATAAAAGGGAGAATTGCTCTCCTTTGTTTTATCCTCTAGACCTTCTTGACGTTTCACGTCTATCATTCTTGTTAAAAATGCTGAGAAATCTCCTTGATAAGCTTCTGGGATATGCCGATCAATATCCTGTGGAAGAGGTAATGATGAATAAGAACTCACATAGCTTTCAACAGCGTGGTATCGTAGACTAGAATAAGGATTGATAAATTTTGACGTCCAAAAATAAGGAAGAGTAACGTATGTCTCTCTACTACTTGTTCTTTTCCTTTTTTCTATACAGGAGAATAAATTTCCGACATCTGTTTTAAGATCGTCACTTTCACTTTCCATAAAGAAGTTGCCGCAAAGAATGAATAAGACGTTTAAGGTATTTGGCAAAGATTCTTCTAATAAATTAATGTGGTCTTTATCCGGATGAGATAGAATCACAAAGAGGTTTTTAATTTTTTGTAACTCAGCTCTTATGCCTGTTGTGATGGAAGTTGTCCGTTTCTCTATTTTTGCCTCATTACTTAAGCTTCCTTGTGAGCTTGGCGAACTTCCCCCTGAGTGGGGGCTATGTTTTTCTTCTATAGGCGGGGTTTCTTTATCCTTAGCTTCTGCAGTTGAAATAGCAGTGTTACCAGAAAGTACAAGCTCTTCTGGTTGGCTACCTAAATTTTTTCTAACTAAGAATGGTTTCTTCTTTTTATTAGCTGACTGAAATTTTAAAATCTTATCACTGACCGTTTGAGCAGAAGTTCCACAATCGTAAAGAACCCCAAAAGGTTCTTCTAACCCTTCTGCATAAATGGCAAGTTGAGAATTGCCTTGTCCGACATTAAAGATATAGAAGGCATCTTTTAACCCTTCTTCCTTTTTAAGTTCTTGATTTAATTTTAATCTCTTTGCTTCAGGCTCGTCAGTATCTTCTACTTGTGATATAAGGCGTTTTTTGCTAGTAGGCTTCTCTTCTGAAGCATAAGAATTAAATGAGCTACTTATTATAGTAATTAAAGTTACTATAATAAAAGAAGTTGAAACTTTCTTGAGGGAGAAATTTAGTTGCATTTTGATAGGTCCTAGTCAGTAGATGTGTAAATGTATAATACAAAAATTAGCACAATAAATTCAATGTTTATTTGTCAAAAATATCTGAATGGGCATTTATTTATGCCATGGGTTGCATTATACAAGAAGAGATGAGGTGTCCTTAAATCAACAATGCGCACCAAGCCTATTATGATCCCCACAAAGACCCAAAATTTAAGAGACCTTGAGACTTATATCAAACTTCTAGGCAATTATCCGATTACTAAGCTAAAGATGCCTTATCAACAAGTTCCTCAAGGAAGCACAAAAGTATTTGACATTAAAGTAATAGAGAAACCACTTTCATCTGAGATTCAAGACACAATTAATTTAGTATAAGATTTACTCAGATATTTATTATAATAAATTAATGTTTATTTGTGAAGTATTAACTGAAATTGTAGTCTCAAGGCGGTGTTTATATGAAAAGAAGAATGTACCATCTCCTCTTATTATAATATTGCGCTTTCTTAAAGCATTTTGATTGTCTCTCAAAATGCAGTAACTCATGATAAGCACCTTCACTTAGCTCATTGAGGATTGTTCCTTCCTGGACTAAAAAATCCTAAAGAAGCTCCTAAGCCCCTTCTTCTTTTTTATTTAAATTTCTTCCAAGGCAAGATCATGATTTTTTCTTAAAAGATCTTTTAATGCTTTTAAGGCAGAATCATTCATTGAAGAAAGCGTGTTATCCACTTTATCTATTAAGCTTAAAATAGTCGCTTTAGGATCACCCCCTCTTACATAATACATTAAAGCTTCATCAACGGCCCAAAAGGACATTGTAAAAAGAGAAACAGAGGAAGAAACTAAAGCAAGTACATTTCCAAAATCATTCATACTTAATGATTGTTGAACTGCAAGTTCGTAAAGTGTACCAGCATCACAACAAGCGAGTAAAAAAGCTAAGCTTGCCACTCCTGTTCGCTTTATCATAAGATCTCTGTCTTCCTTTGACATAGGTGGGGGAGAAACAGATGAAGGTTCATCCTCAGATCCAAAGAAAAACAAGGAAAATTTCTTATACGCTTTTGTCAAACCAATAGAAGCTACATCATAAAATTTTTGAAAACTACTATGAGCAGCAATTGCACTTAATGAAGAAGCTGTTGCAAGAGAAAAAATAGCAAAAGCAGCTGTCGTATAATTAGTTTGCTCTGTCGTTAAATTAAATAAAGGTTGAGTAAAACTAAAAGCAGCTTTTGTGCCATTATAATAAAGATACATTCCACAAACGGCTACTGCTCCTCCTATATACCCTACAACATCTCTAAATCGGCTTGTTTCTTTAATACGAACTTCATCTGTTATAAAAAGTTCAGGATTTGTAAAAGCATTTATTTTTTTAGAAACATCTTCCCCCGCATTATTAATAATATCTGCAAGAATTTTTGCTTGTTTAAAATTTAAAGCGCGTACAAATTTTCTTGATTTATTAAGTAAATTTCTAACTTCATGGATATTCGCTCCCCGACTTTCTGGTTCTAATTCATAAAGTTTTTTGTTTTTAGGACCCGAAATAAAATCTTCATAAGCTACTGACCTCAATTGTTCCATTGCATAATAATCTATAAGTGTCCTTAAATAAAATGTAGGTAAGCCAGGTATTAGCCACCCCCATCCTATTAATGGATAAAAATTATCATACGCAATATAAGTTAAGATAGAGGCAGAACAAGCTGAGGCTCCTACAAGAAAAGTATTCTTTGATATTCTTAAAGTTTTCTCAAATCTTGATTCATCTTTTTTTATCTCAAGAAAACTCTGAGGAGCCGGTGAGATTAAATATTTCATAAATTTCTGACTTGAGGCTACCCCTAGTAACGTCATAGGGACACTAGATGCAGAGGCATATATAGTTGAGAGAATATGGTTTCCGGGAGATTTTAAAGAGATAACAAGATAATGTTCTGAAAGCTTGTATCCTAAGATAAAATACACTGACCCTCTAGCTATAGCGCTTATAGATCCAAAGGCAAATAGCCCCCTGTTTGTACACTTGCTAAGAGGATCTTTTTTGTTAACAATTTCATTGTCTAGCCAGGTTTCCACACATCCAGTTAGAGATATAGGAGATGATAATATAGAATCTAAGTCTACAAACTCTTCCTCTTCTCTTATGACAGATATAAGTTTAAGTGGTGCACCTTCATTAGTAACTTCTCTGTATTCTGGAAAAGATTTTGAAGAAGACAATATAAGAGGTAAGTTTTCAAGTTCAACATTGTCTTCGACATCATTAAGGGGCTCCAAAGGAACTATTGCAAGGTCTTCATCTTCTATATCCTTGTTAGATACAAACATATGAGATAAATTTTTTAATTCAATTTCCTCATCTGTTGCATAAATAGGATTTTCCAATAAGCAAAAAGCAATAATAAAACGAAAAATTGTAAAAATATTTACCATCTGCTTAAAAGAAAATCCTTTCCATTTATGAATAACTCCACTTAATCCTTTAATTTTTGAATACAATTAATTAATTTTTCAAATTCAGGATGATACTTCGGTAACCAATTTTTATTTTTCTCTATATAGCTATAAATACCATTATGTATGCTTTTATTAGAAGAAGATCCTAATATTACCTCCATAAGTTTTTTTATTGCAGTTATTTGTTTTTCAACCCACAGTGATTTTGAGCTATCTTGCTTAGTCTTAAGGGCGGTGATTTGAGTATACTCTATTATAAGCTTTTTTAGTAATTGGTCTAAATAAAATCTTATAAGAGCCTTATTTAAAATAGATTCATCCAATGCTTCTATTTTTTTTCCTTCTAAGGAAGGATAATATTTTTTTATAATAGACGGATTATACTTAATAATATAGTTCCCAATAAATAGATTGATACTCTTACAAGCATTATAAATTTGTTCAGGGGTTAAAGAGAAACTCATTCTCAGTGAATAATTAAAGAAATTACCACTGATTTCTCCAGGGACCATATCAATATTACACATGCTATAAATAGCATTTCTAACATCTGTTGCAGTTTGGAAAGGTGCACTATCTTTTATTTTCGCACCAATTAACTTTGAAATATCTAAGAGGTGAAAGAAACACCCCTTGGGCTTTGTTAAAGTTCTCACAAGAGGAATACCAGAGAGAACTAGGTTTAATAATTTTTTATCAAATGACTTTCCTGTTTTATACTCGTTCTCAAGAATTAACTGATAGACTTTTATTTTTTGTCCTTCAGTTAAGTTTGCCTGTTGAATACCATCAACAAGAACTTTCATTAAATCTCGCCTAAAAAGGTATTCTTGACTATTAGATTCTAGATAATCATCCCTTTCTTTTTTAGAAGCACTATAAACAGCATCAAGTGCGATCATAGCAGGAAGAGACGCACTCGAACTAGAGTTCAGCAATCGATATTGCATCTCACTAATTATTTCTGGATTTCCTATTGCAACGCCAGTTCGCAAACCCGGCACACAATACGATTTTGATAAACTCATAAGTGTCAAAGTTTTTTCAAACATTCCATTTACTGATCCCATCGTTGCTGGTACAACTTTTTCATACAAAACTCCCCAGTGAGCCAAATCATCTATAACATATATTCCTGGATGATCTTGAATCATTGCAGCAATTTCTTTTAAATCTTCCTTAGTATAAACAGCACCTGTTGGATTATGGGGATTCATATGATAAAAAGCTCTAACTCGAGGAGAAAAAGAGAACTTTAATTCATCTTTATTCACCAATGGATCTGATATATTATCAATAAAAGTATTGAGCTTTTCTAGATACTGATCAAAAGTTTTTAGATCTGTTATACCTTCAATATTGGGCATAGAAGGAATATTTTCTTTATCCAAATTAAATACTTTTATTGCATGAAGAAATTTTTCATATTCTTTAAGAAAAGTTATCAATATATAATTATTGAATGCTCTTTCATTATAAAAATGGATTGTTTTATGTAATTTTTCTGGGTGTACTTTCCAACTATCTTTTTCTTCAATATCGATAAATCCTACCTCACCACCTGCAGTATAAATCGGATCGATAAACAATCCATAAGTGGGTCGCGTGACTAATACAATATCTCCTTTATTTTTGATAATTGATTTGAGAGCTAGATAATATAAATTAGTACTACCATGCCCTATTACAGCATTATTCGTTTGCAATTTCTGATTTGGAACTAAAATTCGCTCTTCTTGACAATAACGGTTTAATTTAGCAACAAAATCTGTGGTTGGAACTTGCATATTATAACGCGCATAAGTTAGCAAATTTTTATCTAAGCTTTCACGTAAAGCTTTAACAATTGGTGGGAAAGGTAAAAATGCAGGATTCCCCGTATTCATAGGAGTAACTTTTGTACCAGGAGCTTTACCATGAAGAATATAAAGATCATATATATCAATATAATATTTCATAATATCTTGTATGCTAGCATTGTTACCTAGAGGTTTTACATATCTTGGAATATGTTGGCTTTCATGGTGCAGATTTTCTAGTACTTGTTCTGACTCGAGGTCTTGATTTTTCTTTTGTTCTATTAAGGCACCTTTTGCTGTTTGCTTCATTGTTGCTTCTCGATAAAAATTAACAATATTATTTGCCGAATGAGATAAAAACATTGAGTTTGACAATAATTTTTCTGTATTTTTGATAGCCATACAAGAAGCAACAACCAAATTTTTATCTGCATGTATCAAGTAAATTTCTCCTACTAATGGAGTATTTTCTATTCCTCGATTTGCAGAATAATAGCGATAAAAGGTTGGTATTGTGCTTAGTTTCAATAAGTCATTTTTATTATTGAGAAAAACATTAACTCTAATAATATTTTTGAAGTCCTTTTTTGATAAAGGAAGTTCAGTCCCTGCAATAACTTGGTGTAGATAAAATGATAACGGACTGTAACCTATTACTCTTTCCATAACTTCCATTTGATTGAGGTTCGGCAAGGCTAAATTACAATCGACAATCTCCATTTGGTTTTTATGAAATGCTAAGACAAATTCAGCTATACCATGACTTAAATGTATATCCTTTGCCAATTTCTGAGATAATTCCAATAGTTTATCTTCAGAAATATTTGTAAAATCTTTAAAATTAACTAAACTAGAAGTATCATTTTTTACTTTATTCTCATTAATATTAATTTTTTCATGCCATAGTGCCAAGGGTGTAACTTTATTATTAAAACTAACTATTTGTAAGCGATATAGATTCTCACGGTATGGCTGAATCCAGAGTTTAACGCTAGATGCTTCATAACTTTTTATCTCAGGTAATATTGAATTAATGTCAGAAGATTTTTTTATAAAATAAGTTGCTAGAGTTTGTTGGGAAGTTAAAACTTTAACAGTACAAGGGAAAAATTGTTTAGTAATTTCTTTTGTAAACTCATCTACTGAAAGATATCTATTCTCAAAATCATTTTTTAAAGATTTTGTAAGTTGATTAATAGCGATAAGCTTATTGCTACTTAGTTTTCGAAATTCTTTTCCATTGAACTGCTTGCTAAAGGCTTCTTTAATGATGTCTGCTAATTCTGCATCATTTTGCTGAGAAGCATATACCTCACTTAAACTAAATCCTTTCTCTTGAATTAAAAACCTTAAAGATTTTAGTATCTCATGTATTTTATCATGAACTATAACTTTGTCGTAATAACTAACTGGTTTTTTATTCTTCATTCTCGGATCAGATGTCACCACATTAATAAGAAAAAACTTTTGTTTTTTTAGCATCTTAAGGAAAGAACTTTCCTCCAGATTGCCATTAATCACGATAATAATTTTATTCTTTGCGCTAATTTCTGACGAACTTTTACTAAAAAAATCACTATTAGAAGTATTTGGATTTTCTATAACAAGAGAATGAGTTTTTTCAGTAATAAAAACAAGCCCTAATGTAATTAAGACACAACTAATCGTGATTATTTTTATTATCGATGATAAATCTAATCGCTTCATTATTTTCCAATTAAAATACATTTATATTCCTCCAAATAAAATTTAATTAATTTTGCATACATTCGAATGGTTCTCTTTTGAGAAACTTTATTGATTCTTTGAGACGCTAATTTATAGAATAGTTATTCCGAGGAATTATCTTTAGTCTCAATTTATAAATTTTAATTTTACATTTATGTTATTTCATAACCACTATCCTATCCTGGTGGATATGATGTGTCAATATGCCTATTCCTACGACAATTGAACAGTAGTTATGTCGTTTACCAATTCTAACTTTCTAAAATAATATAGGGGGGTATACTATATATCAAGAAAAAATTTCAATATTTTTTAATTATAAATTTTTAATATTTTGAAAAAAATTACTCAACCTATTGATTTAAATCAATACTTAACCATTGATATAATATACCTACCTATATTATCATGGTATAGAATTTATTGGAGAAATGATGAGCCATATCATACTGAAAAAGAAAAAAATTTTGAATCGTGTACGTCGCATTAAAGGTCAAATTGAAGCAATTGAACGCGCTTTAGAAGTTGAAAAAGGATGCACAGAAATTCTTCATTTAGTTGCTGCAATTCGTGGTGCAACAAATGGATTGATGTCAGAAGTTATAGAAGATCATATTCGCAACCATATTCGTGATTCTTCTCATGAAACAGATATTGTACACGCTAAAGAAGAGCTTATTGAGGCCATAAAATCATATCTGCGTTAGTTTATTTATAAATATTTAGAAATATGCTTAAATTCTGTAATCATTGCCTGCATAGCTTTTGGAGAAGTATCAGACGAATGTTCGAGGCAATGATCAATATGGTCATGAATCAGTAGTTTTTTTGCATTTGCTATTGCTTTTTCAACAGCATGTAATTGTTGGGCAAGATCTGTACAAGAACGACCTTCTTCAAGGTGTTCTATTGTAGATCTAAGATGTCCCTGAGCACGTCGAAGTCTTTTGATAACTTCTGGATGAGTGTGATGTAGATGTTCTTTTGTCATAAACTCTCCTTTAAGAGCACCAGGTTAGGGACCTTAGCCGTATTTTGAATATAAAGATATGTATTTAATACTATCCATCCCATTAATTTAATGTATCTCACAAAGCTTAACTTGAGGATAGATAGTGGTAACGCGAAATAAGTTACCACTTATCTTTTTCAAAGTCTTTATTAACCTAAAAATTATGGATCTAAGTGCATGTTTCTTTATGCTTACCTCTATTATCTCAGACCTTATAACAATATAATTTTGACATTAAATTGTTATGCATAGTGCTGTTTTTAAAAAATATTTTCTCATTTTTAAGTCTCCATTTTCGTACATAATTTCAAAAATTAGTTATTATAATTTGCACAATTAACATGTCCACCTGGATAAGAACCTTCAATGGATAGAGTTTATCTTTTTTGTTTGTAAAGTTTATAACTCTTATTATGTGCTTGTAGGTTTGTACTATGTAACAAACCTCTAAACCTTTAATTTTAGAGAATTTTTAACTTATTAACTATTATGAATGAATGAAGTATGATCATTATTGATTATCATGGTTTAATATAAAGAGCGGACCAACAATATGCTGTATGTTTTAAAAATTTTAGTCTCAGCTATTTTAATAACAATAATTACTGAGATAACTAAAATTAATAACACAATTGGGGGTCTTATTAATGCCTTACCTTTAATCTCTCTCATAAGCATTTTTTGGATTTATAGTGAAACAAATGAAGTCACCCCCATTATAAATTTTTCTTATAGTACCTTTTGGTTTGTTCTATCCACTCTACCATTTTTTTTAGTATTTCCCTATTTCCTTAAAAATAACATTGGGTTTTATACGAGTGTAATCCTATCTCTTATAGTGATGTTAATATCTTATTTAGTCACATGGGTACTTCTTAAGAAATTAAATTTAATTTCTTAGCTGTTAAGTATATGTAATGAGATCAAAATCCAATAATTACTTTTAAAAACTAATGATTAAACAATAAGCGAAATATTAATTTTAATAAAAATATTCACATATCAGTTTATTTGTGATATATAGTGAAAATATATTTCATAAACAAAGGGTTATTTTATTATGGCGTATCTCTTAAATAGGTTGCACATTCATTCCTCTATAAACGCTATGATAAATTTTCTTTTTCTTCATTTTTTCTGTTCTTATAATATAGCTTTGGCAACAAATAATACAGATGAGTATGATCAACTTCAACAACTCTATGGGCAACATTGGACAATACATCATCTTCAAGAAATTAACAGGACACCTACCACTTTAACTCCTCTTGAGGTCTTGCATCAACAATTACATCAACAAGATGACAAAAAAGAAAATGTATCAGCCTTAATAGAGCACATCCATAAAAAGCTGCATGATCAGATGGATCTGAGTTCTGCTCATAATACCAGTACTCATCATTAAATCTATATAGATGCTTTCTTGCGTCCTAACGTCCTAAACAATGTTTAGCTTCAATTAAGTCCTATTATATAAGCATTCTTTTATGCCTTGTTAAGGGCTAGATATATCTAAATTTCTATTCCTATTATTACCATTCCTTTTGCGCGCCACTCCAACCGCCAATTATTCCAAGTTACCATCAATGGTAGCCATTAAGGACAAGCACTACCTATAATTAGAGTTATCTCTGATATTCCCTGTCATTAAGCTTGTTCCTACCTTCTTCAAATAGAATGGCTCTAATCTGCTTAGTTATTTCTGAATCCTTATCCCTAATGCTTTTAAGAGTTGGGTCTTGCTTATAAAGCTCTTGGGCATACTGCTTGAGAATCATTTCAGCCTGTTTACGTTCTGCTTCTGTACGAGCAAGCTTATGAGAATCAATGAGAGACTTTATTCTTTCAAATCCTGTTAGCTCTGCTTTTGTCTCCAATTGCTGCTGCTGTTGTCCTTTTAGATTGTCACTTGCTAACGTTTGAGACTCTTGAGCCACCTTATGAGGAAAGAGTGGTTGCTTAAAGTCTTTTTTCTCTGTTGATTGGCGAACCCCAGTGCTATTAGTTTGATTTTTAGATGTTCTTGTGGTAGTTGAGTTGGAAGCATTTTTGATTGAGTGCTCTTGTTCAATATACTTTTTATAAAGCTTATTATTTTCGGTATCATGTTCTTCCAATAACTCTTTCGCCCTGATGTGCTCACTCATACTTTGTTGTGCAATACGAATCTCTTGTTGCTCAGGAAGCTTCCCTAAAAACCGCTCCGCAATACTCTCCCACGCTTGTTTGGACACAAAGCGGATCGCCTGAAGCTCATTACCAAGACGATTAAGGATCTCCTGCAGTTTTGAATTTTTGTTTGGGAGATTTATATTATCATAGTCTCTTACATAATCCAAGCTTGAGAGCTTTTCTTGAGATGAAGAAAGCCGTTTGAAGAAGATCTCCTCTCGCCAGAAATCAAGCTTAGAACCAAAGACTTTTACAAACTCTCGATGCCTTGTCATTCCCACATAAGCAAGGTTACTGTAGGTCTCATGGGTGGCAAGCAAGAAAGCTCTGTCAACCGTGACTCCTTGAGACTTATGAATGTTAGCCGCCCACCCTTGATCAAAGTAAGGATAAAGCTTAGGAGCAAAGGAGACGATATCACCTGTATGATCAAGTTTGGCTTTGATCTTATAGCGATCAATTTCTAAAATGGTTCCTAATGTTCCATTTCTTACCCCAAAACCATTATCATTCCTTAAAAAGAGGATACGATCACCTTTGGCAAAGTGCTTCTCTTCATTTGTAACAATTTTGTCGCCAAAATCATCCTCATCTTCTTTATGGATGGTATGAAGATACTCCTCTTTAGATATCATGCCGTCTTGCTTTAAGAGGTGACGCGCTTCTTCATTAAGCTTGGCTGTATCTGTCTTGCTATAGGTCATCATAAGATGGGATTTCTGAGGGTCTTCTTTAAAAGATGCATGCCATTCTTGAATCAGCGCTTTCTTGGTCTCTTCTCTGAGTTCACACATATGCTTCCTTTGGTCGGGATCTAATTGTGGGAGCTCCCAAAGACAGGCTAAGTGGGCTGCTTCAAGCTTTTGTTCCTTAAGGCTCAGATCTTTATTAACAAACTGTTCTGCAAAATACTGAGGGTCAACACCGAGCTCTTTCATATAAGGGCGACATGGATCAAGGTTTTTCCTCATATAGGTAGCACACGCCATCTTGATATCGTGCCATTCTCTATAAAGAGCATAGTCTTTATGACTCTGAAGATGATAATAGGGATTCTTCTCCTCACGATTGGCTTCTTTAAGGTCTTCAATCATTGAGTGGTAAATATTCCCCACCATGCGACGGGAGAGATTATAGGTTTCAACAATTTTCGTATGATTTCTTGTCTCAATGAGTTCAGCAATTGGAATCTTCTTTTCTTCAATAAACTGCACATATCCCTTTTGATAATATTCTTGTAAGGCTTCAGTTGTTTTAAGAATGCCAAAAAGCTTTGTTGCTTTTTGTTGCCATGCTTCTTCTTGACGAACGATTTTTTCAAGATGTGAACTCCCTATTTTCCCAGTCACCAGCCTAAAGGCAGGACCCGCTTCAACAGGCTGCAATTGTGCCCCATCCCCCACAATGACGGCTTTCACTTTTAAATCATCAACAGCTTGTAAAAACTCATCAAATCTCTCTGTACCCACCATCCCTGCTTCATCAAGAATAAGAATAGAGTTAGCCTTATATTGGCACCTTCCTTCTTTATGAGAGTAGAGGAATTTGTGAAGTGTTTGTGAAGAGATACCTGATTGCACTAGATTTTGTGCCGCCCGTCCTGTAGGCGCCAAGCCATAAACCTTATACCCTTCTGCCTCCCAGATTTCTTTAGCCGCCTCTAAAGCTGTGGTCTTCCCAGCACCAGCATATCCCACAATGCAGGAAAGCTGATCAGAAGATGTTATATGATGTAGTGCTTTCTTTTGATCAGAAGAAAGACCACCATGCTTTGAAAGTTTCTGGTCAAATCGAGTAATCACAGCATTGACAGTATTTTTATTAACTTCATGGCTTTTTGCTTTATTGAGTCTTTCAGCCAATTGCACGAGATTCATTTCAGATTCAAGCATTGTTCTTGTTGTGTAGATGGAGTGATCTTCAATGGTTCCATCCTTGTGTTTAATTGTATCATACCTAAGCAATAAGAGTTCTTTTGAAGATTTGAGCTTCTGCTCAACTTGCTTGTACAGGTCTTTATCATCAATATAACGATTGAGAACTTTCTCAACATCTCCCCACATAAATGTTGCATGATGCTTGCTGACAATATCCCGAAGAACAATGTCAGGATTTCTGATAAGACGGCAGACATTCCTCAGCTTTGTTTCTCGGAAGGCAATAGCTTTTTCTGTCGTGACGGTTGAGAAGAGATCTTCCAGGTTATTTCCCTTTCTAAACTCCGCTGCTTTAATGTTTGTTCCCCGCTTAGGCTGAGGCTCAATCTCAATACCTCTTTCAGTATAAGAACGATGATCCAGCCTTTCATCAAAACCATACATCTTAAGATGAAAGTTTGTGTAAGCAACAAGCTGTTCCCTAAGCTCTGCTCCCAGACTTCTTCGATTCCACGCAACTTCTTTTTTTAATGATAATCCTTTTTCTGTCAGTCTTCGAGTGAGCATTAAAGCATGGCAATGGGGCTTCCTCTCCCCTGTGTCTTCATCAACATCAAAATGAAAGTTAGCAAGCACAGCCATACCTTGGCCACACATCTGATCTTGAATAAACTCGTTCGCTAATTTTATACATTGCTCATCAGTAAATTCATGAGGGAGAGCAAATTCATATTCTCGATAGACCTGGGCGTCTTTTCTTTTCTCGGCTGCTTCCACAATATCCGAGAACTTCTGCACCCCTTTTTGTCGATCAGCTTCTATAAGATTTCTTAAATTTAAAGCCCATTCTGGCGAATCCTTAGGTAACAATAATTCCACATGCTGTACTTCATACATTTTCTTGCGCGTGGTCATGAGTTCGCCAGTACGAGGGTCATAAATTTTGCACCCTGTGCGATAGGCGAGTGCTCGCACTGTATTTCGTTTAGAACGAGAGATCATTTTTAAGCGACCATGTGCTAAGGCCATATTTGTGTTTTTGTTCCTTTCATTGTGTTCAAACTAGGGTGCATGCACCAAAGCGAAGAGTTGCAATTTTATTGCAACATATCTGCGCGCTTGTCGTATAAAATTTGCCGCTAAGACTTGCAGAATTCCGTTCTCTATAATATGCTATTAACTGCTTACTACAAAGGAAAAAGCGGGATTTACAAGGGAGATGAATTCTCCCTTTTGGCAAGAAAGAACACTATAGATTTTAGGAGAAAAACATATATGAAAAACATTAATTTGATTAGAAATAAAATTGAACTTCTAAAGAGAAAAGAAGCTGAGCTGGAGACAAAAGAAGCCCTCATGCTTTATAGAAAGTTCCATAAGATTTTAGGAGAAGAGTACTCGCCTGAGCTTGTTGTCGGGCTTGTCTCGCATGCCTGGGAAAATAAATCTCAGAAGTTAAAAGAGATGTGGTTGCAAAAGGCCACTTCCTTTCGTCCCTCTCAAAACGCATCACAAACAAATTAAGCATGTAAGGCTTGTTATTCAACGCTTAAAAAGAAAAGAAGAAACTGAGGCAATGTTTATTCATTCTGCTCTCAGGAAAGCTAGGACAAGGACGTTGATACAAGCCGGGGGGTTGCTTGAGAAAGCAGGACTCTTGGATGAATTTTCAATTGAAATCGGCACTGACCTTCAAAAAGATATTGAATGTAAAGATCAAGTGCATGCCCTCTTTGGTGCTCTCTTGGAATTAAGATCCTTGCTTCAGGAAACAGATGACTATTCGCATAGCTATCTCGCCCTTAAGGGAAAAATAGGATTTGCTGAAACTACTGCTTTAAAAAAAATAAACAGGGGACGAAGCCCCTGAGTAATTTATTGCTTAACTGAGTGAGTCTTTTCAGAAACTTTCTCGAAGTGACGGCAAAGATACCGTTGAGCTTTTTTGAGGTGAGAAAGGTAATCTATATCTGTTAAAAGCAGCGCCTTATGAATATGCATAATTGCTCTTTTATTAGGATAAGACAATTGCCAGCTTTTACTAAGCTCTGCTGGACTAATCTGGGTTTCATTTTTGAGGAAAGGTTCTTGAGGAAGAGCGTCATAATAAACCTCAGGCTCTGTGAATGAAGATTCAAATGAATTCAAGAATTCATAATATTGATAAATCCAATCTCCTAAGCTACAGATAGAGATATTGAGATATACTCGCTCTTCTTCGCTTGAGTTTGCTTTCTTAGAGATAAACTCAAGTGCTCTAGCTAATGAGCAGCCTGATTCTATATTCCAATCTTGAAGCACAAATGTCAGATCATAGTGTTGTAATTTTGGCTGAGTTATTGCTCTTTTTTTGCCTTGCATATTCTTGGCGTTTGATTTGTTCATTTTCACTTTCTCCTTTGAGTTGGGGTCGAAACCATTTCGACCTTTCATGGATTGAAGAAGCCTTGGCGCTAGGGGCGTTTTTCAAGCTTCTTTTCGGGAGTCGCTTTAGCGTCGGAAGATGCTTGAAAAAAGACACGCCAAGGCTAAAGCCATGAAGCAAAAGGTCAGAGAGTGGTTGAGTCCCAACAAAGGAAAGATGAATGACATGAAAGGTTTAGACACACAGGCGTATTAAAAGGGATCAGAAACAAAAGCAGGTGGGCAAAACAAGGACTGGTTGAGCGTATCTAGGGGAGGTGTTCAATGAAGGTAAGCTTTGATAAAGCAAGCTTTCCATAAACTGTCGTGTAAAAAATCAGCCACAAAAATAAAAGGCCATGCATGCTTTTATCCTTGAAAATTTGAAATTCTTTTTGATAAGCTAAAGCTACTTAAGGCAGCAGGGGGCTGCCATAGCCGCCGCTAAAGATCTTTATCATGAGCTGTGGGAGAGAGCTTTAGATGATAATAAAAACCAAGTTTAACAGGGAAAGCTAAAAGATCACTTTGATCACCCCCACCAATTCTCTTTACCAAGCAAATTAGTTGCTCATACTCTAATTCATACTACGTTATTGCCCCATTTTCATGAATACTATCTTCTAACAACACACCATAAGAAGCAGATGTTAAACTCACTTGTAACCTTTAGTTAAGTAATAGATGTATACCCATGTATTGAATCAGCTAAATCAGTTCTCTGTAGATTCACAAAATAGATGCATTATCTTAATCATTTTGACAGATAGATGTGGCAGGAAATTAAAATATTCCTTCGTACACTATAATTTTATTAAGCATGTATAAATAAACTGCTTGAAAAAATTGTTTTAGAGATCTGCATAAAACAAATATCTTTTGTAAAATTTTTCTAAAAATGTATTTATTACAAAATAAAAGCAATTTATGGAGAAATCAATTTTGTCAAAGATACCTGCTAAGCCTGATAATCTTATAAATTTATATCTTAATCCGTACATCTTTTTGCTTATTATTGAGGGAAAAGTCATTGTTTGGGACTATAAAAATCATGTCCAACTTGAAATTGAAGAGCTTTATTTAAAGAGACTCATCCAGATCTCTCATGGACTAAAAGTAGCAACTTTATCAGAAATAGACAAAGAACTTCTCAAGGAGAAACTAATACAAACAGAAGCCTATCCAGCTTTCAATTGGAAATGGGACGAGCTCTCAAAGATCTATCATATTGGTACCCAAGACATTGATGGTGGCAAGTCATTAAGTGAGGAGGCATGGGTTGAGTGGTACCTTGAGCTTTGCGAAACCATAAAAGATGATTTTAAAAATAGTTTTATTGAATATGTTGGAGAAGAAGTAAGCTTACCTGCCCCTAATTTAAGTGCTCTGCAGGCTATAAGCCTTTGGGATGTAGAAGAGCAGCGAATGACTAGCCGCTCGTTTAATGGAAAAAGTATCACAAAAGAACAGCTTAGTACTCTCATGTACACTAGTTTTGGAGTTATTCATGGGAATTGGGAAGAGTTACAAGCTAAGGGCTTTAAGCAATCGGGCTATCGTAAGTCTTCACCCTCTGGGGGAGCACTTCACCCCATCGAAGCTTACCTAATTGTTATGAATGTAGAAGAAATACCTGCTGGCATTTATCATTACAATGTTATCAAGCATTGCCTAACTTTAATTAACCACAGCATAAGTTATGATGATATAAGGAATATGTTGTGCGGACAATTTTTTGCAGAAGGGTGTTCTGTAGGGATTTTCCTAGTCGCTCACTTTGAAAAAGTATGGACAAAATATTGTCACTCTCGCTCATATAAGGATGTATACTTAGATGCAGGCCACTTATCGCAGACCCTTCTTTTGAATACAACAGCATTAGGATTAAGAACTTGGATAAGCGCTTGGTTTCGTGATACCGAAGTTTCAAGGTTTTTAAAGATATCTGGGGGAGATGTTGCTCCTGTATTCTATATTTCAATTGGTCATGGAGACAAAGTAGCTATATCGCCTAAATTAGAAAAAATATTAAATAAATAATACACCAAATAAACTTGACTAAAAATTTAATTAAATTATAGGTTAATACTTGTATAAGTTAATAAATCATTAACTTGTTTATTTAAGGAGATATAGATATGAAGAAAATAAATCGTGAGAGCTTAGGAGTCAACCAGTGTAAAATATTTCTAATATTTAATAGATAAGTTAAATCGTATAACTTATTAATTTAAGGAAATAGAATTATGAAAAAAGTTAGCCGTGAGACTTTAGGAATCAATCAAAGTAAAATATTCCTAATATTCAATAAATAATCTAAAGATCAAGCTTGCCATCATGAAGAGCTTTCTTAATATGATTGTATAATAATTCAACTTTTTCAGTATTATACACATGTTTATGATATATATAATAGATATCAATAGACATACTCTTCATTGATGGCAGGACTTCAACTAAGCTTGAGTCTTTAAGTAAACTTAGTCCTGGCCATATACTAGCAATCCCCACCCCTTGCTCTGCAAGCTTGAATTCCGCAATGTTAGAGTTAATTGTTATAAAATAATTTCTTTTCTTTTGATCGATTGTATCGCCTTGTAAAAGAATATCAACTTCTTGAAACATCACTTTTTCATCATCAGCAAACCCAATTAACCGATGATTATCTAAATCTTTTGGTATTTGAGGATATCCGTATTTTTTTAAATATTCTTTGCTTGCATATAGCTTAAACTCAAAAGTATATAAATGTTTTTGAATTAAGTCCTTTTCACCTTCAATCTTGTTGCGTATGGCTGCGTCTATATTGTTTTTATCTAAGTCAAAATCAGTAGTATATGATAATACATTTAACTTAATGTGAGGATATAGTTCAACAAAGCTTGGGATAAACCTAACAAGCCAATCTGCAGAAATTCCAGTTGTAGTCCCTATTTTTAGAGTTTCCTTAATGGGTTCTTGTGTTTGCTTTAACGATTGTTCTAGTGCATCTGCTTGAGCTAGAATTTTTATTGTAGTTTCAAATAATTTCTCTCCTTCTTGAGTAAGAGAAATTCCACGAAAATGCCTATTAAATAATTTACATCCCAAACTCTCTTCTAAAGCTTGCATCTGACGAACTAATGAAGGTTGGCTTAGAGCTATTTCTTTACTTGCTTTGGTGTAGCTTCCATATTTAGCAACCCAGTAAAATAATCTAAGCTTTGATAAATCTAACATTAATACTCATATACATAGGGAAAGTAAGAACCATACCTTGTAATTAGCAGAATAAACAAATTTATGCGATATCAATTTAACATAATGATATTTGAAAATTGTATATCTCTCATAAAAATATTCTTGAAATGAATATCATTCTATGGTAGCTATGGATAGTTACCTAGAAGAACAGGGAATTTGAGCAGAAGGTAACATAATTATAGGGTAGGAATCAGGGGTAGGGAAATATGGTTTATGATTTTTGCAACAATAAAAATCTGCCTAATAGCTTAGTTACTGTTCTCAGCTCCAGTTTAATTTCAGTTGACAAACACAGCCTATCATTAATTAGAACGAATAATTCTTTTACAGATAAAATAATATTATTAATTTGTTACCTAGTCCCTCCCCAGAGAAAATCTAATAGCCTTGAGCTATCTAGGTTCTCTTACCCCCAACAGAGGACTTCTAAGAACAATGAAAACAAGTTTGGCGTTCCTCCCACGCCAACCATAGAAGGTCGAGAGAAGCTAAAGGCTCTTCTCCCTTCTATCTCTTTTATTAGACATAGAGAAATGAAAGCTTCACTTAATGCAAGAAGTATAAAAAAATTTGGTACCCCCCAGGTGTCCAATGGTGAGGAGAGCAACATTCCTCCTGTAGTCTCCCTGTTAACTCAATCCAGTGGCCTTCGGGCTGCTGGATCTTCTTTAAGGGGGTTCAGGCAATAACCATCAAGAAATAAAAAAATAAAAGAAAAACCCGCGCTTAGATTTCGTCGTCCAACGCGGGCTTTCAGCAACACATAACCATGAGGATACGTGTACATGCGTACTATAGCACAAATTCATGATAAGATGCCACCCCTGATTTTTTATTGTTCGGGGAATAACCGTAAATTTCAAGCTCTCAGAAAAAGTGGTGCCCTTTCGACATTGAAAGGAAAGTGCCATGGATAATCCTTCAAACCTAAAGGACTTAAGTTCGCCTTTCCTAAGTATGGTAGAGAATCCTCTTCAATATCTTCATAAGGCTGTTCTTAACCATCCTTTTTATGAGTACTTATTCAACGGAACCTTAAAAGAATCTAAATTTGTATTTTTCTTAAGCCAACAAGAGCATATTTGGTATCATTTTTCCAAAGAGTTGCTTTTTCTATCAAAGCTGAATTATCCAAAGTGCACTAACACTACATTTGTGCAAAGTGCACATTTTGCTCTTATGAAAGCAGGTGATTTTAGCATTCTGCTGGGCAACCTTAAATTAAAGTCGGATCAGGCATCCATTACTAGTCATGAGTATAGGAATTTTCTCAGTAGATTAGCTGCCAAAAGATTATTCCTGCCACTCCTTACAGCCATTTTGCCTCGTTTTTGGCTTACCTCTCAATTAAGTACGCGCTGCTTAAAGTTAAATACGTATGGACATCTTTATAAGAAATTTATTGAGCATTGCATTTCGCAAAACGCAGAAGATCAAACCATGCGGATTATAGAAATGCTTGATTCTTTAATTCAAACAATCTCTGAAGCAGAAAAAACAGAAATACAACAACTCTTTATGGATGCGGCCTTGCATGAATGCGAACTACTTAATGAGGCTTATAAGCAGGGGAGTAGCAGTTAAGCAACTTTCATTAAGAGAATCCTGAAAAGAGAACCGTAAGAAACATTAAAATAGAGGGACAAAATGTTTTGTATTATAAAAGACCATAAATTTCATGAATCTATCTGGGAAATAGTTGCTGCAGACGAGCTTATCAACTTTGATCACCTTGCCCTTAAGTCTATTGAGGATTTTGATGCAAAAACGTTACTCAAAAATGATCTCCATCTTTTATTTATTGGTGACGAGGAAGGCATCTGCGGAAAGGCCACTTTATCGTCAATACGCACAAGCAAGTCATGCATAGCACTAGGTATCACTGGTGTTGCCTTTCATCTCAGAGAGGATAGTGACATTCATGAGGATATAGAGAGATTTGAGCAACTCGCAAAGCGATTTTACCAAGAATTATTTAAAACAGCATTTTGGGTAAGCGACAAGCTCTCTCTTAAACATATTGTAACCATTAGCAAACATAAGGATGACCATGAGGACTTAGCTTTCTTTGGGAAAGTTAAATTTTCGTCTGAACATGAAACACTAAAAGATGTTGTAGGGGTTATTTCAAGTGATTTTACAAGTTTAGAGAAATTTTATGAAGGGGAGCTTACTCATGAAATAAAAGCTGAAGCCTCTTTTGTGCTTCACGAGAAAGAAAAGAAATAACAATCAGTCTTATTACATTACAAATTTTATAATAAGTGTATAGATATGTATCAATTTCAAAGTTATAAATAAAATATACTGAATGCATTAGATATTTTTTCCTGTCTTACTTTTTCATAGTAAGGACCAGAAACAAAAAGGATCATAAATGACCGATAAACCCAAGCTTACATTAAAACAACCTTTAAGCTTGCAAAAGCAAACCCAGCTCTTTCAAGCGCTCAAACCGCTGCATGTGCAAGCAGAGAAAGAGAAACGCCGAGAAGGAAAGGAACAAGCCCAAAAAGAACGAGAAGCAAGGCAAAAGAAGAGAGAAGGAATTAAAGTAACCCTAGCATGGCTTTACGAACAATTCCCTTCTTGCTTTAATCAAAATGAACTAAAGCCTCTTAAGCTTAATATTGATAAAGACCTCTTTCCCTTTCTTGAAAAAGACCAAGCCCCCTCTAAGGCAAAACTAAGAGATGCTTTGACCTTTTATACGAACAACATCCATTATCTTAAAACCGTCATTAATAGCACAAATCGATATGATCTAGAAGGCAATCACGTTCAAGAAATCACCCCTGAGCAAAAAGCTTATGCTCAAGAAAAGCTTGATAGAGTACTCAACGCTATTAAAAGCAAGAAACCGTATAAAACACCAAAATCACCACAAGAAACAAACGGGTAACCTTGCTTTTTCAAATGGTCTACCAACAGTTTCTATTTCTTATAAGGTGCCAACAAATAATCTTTAATTAGACTTTTAAAAGTGCTATTATAATACTATTAATAATGTTGGTTAAAGGCACTATCATGACACATCCCATTTATTCAAATCTAACTGCGAGCATTAGTGAACTTAAAAGAAATCCTATGGGAACAGTGACAAGTAGCCATGGAGAACCCCTGGCAATCCTTAATCGAAATGAGCCTGTCTTCTATTGTATTCCAGCCAAGACATATGAGCGTATCATGGAAGCCTTAGAAGATCTGGAGCTTGTGGAGCTTGTTAAAGCACGCGCTGCTGAAAAAGAAGTTTCTGTTGATTTAGATGCCCTATAAGCTAACCTTTCTAGAATCTGCTAAGAAAGAGTGGGATAAGCTTTCTCCAGATTTACAACAATTCTTTAAAGCCAAGCTATCTAAAATTCTTGAGCAACCTCATATTCCTAAAAACAAGCTTATTAATATGGAAGGATGTTATAAGATTAAGCTGCGTTCTGCTGGCTACCGCCTTGTTTACCGTGTTTATGATGATCGCGTGGTAGTACAAGTCATTGCTGTAGGTAAGAGGGATAAGAATCTAATTTATCGAATTGCTGCAAGCCGCCTTTAAATAGCCACAATAAACTTTATCTTATGGTTTGCTATATAAGAGTGAGCATATGGAGAGTTGTATCAATATCAAACTTTCACACTTGTGTTATGAATTAAATATCTCTTTTGAGGTGAGTTTCTTAAGCTTATCCCCGAATAAACTTGTCGCTTTCCTTAAAGGCTCATTTGCTATATGGGCATAACGTTGAGTTGTTGCTGCCTGAGTATGTCCTAGTAGCTTACCAACAATGGATAAGCTCAAGCCATCTGAAACTAAATGAGAAGCATGAGTGTGACGAAGATCATGAATACGAACATTCTCAAGGTTTGCTTCTTTTATAACCTTTTTCCAAAATGTTTTGATTTCTTGTAAAGGCTGCCCCTCTATCTTACTTGGGAACAAATATGGAGAATATTCTTTCCTGAAGTGTATAAGCTCGTTAATAACATCAATAGCATTTTCTGAAAGAGGAAGATGCTCTTTCTTTTTCTGCTTAGTTAAATGAGAAGGTTTTGTCCAAATGCCTTTTTCAAGGTCAAATTGATCCCATGTCGCTTGGAGAAGTTCTCCTTTTCTTGCGCCTGTAAGAAGCAATAATTTAAAGACATAAGTTGTTAGGTGATAGTTATACTTATCTAATACTGCCCACAGGCGCTGTAACTCTTCATCATTAAGCCACCGATCGCGTTTCTCTTCTTGATATTTTTCTATATTAAGTACTGGGTTATCTGCGCGCCAGCCCCACTCTTTGGCAAGGTTGAACATCTTACTTAGTAAGGATCTCACGCGATTTGCATGATAAGGCGTCTCTCTCAAATCCCTGTGTAATTTTTGTAGCTCGTGTGATGTAATGGCTCCAATATCTTGCTTCCCAAACTTTGGTAATATGACAGATGAAATCATACGCATATCATCTTTAACGCTTTTACTACGTTTGCTTATTTTAGCATGTAATTCAAGATATTCTTTAGCAAGATCTGCCATAGTACACTTTCTTTTATTCTCTTTATTATTTGTAGCTGGATCTTCGCCTAAGCTAATTCTTAATGAGAGTTGCCTTGCTTTCTCACGGGCTTCTTCCGTCGTAAGATTGCCATGAACTCCTATTTTAATTTTATGAGTTTTGTGAAATTCATTACGATACTGTAGAAAGTAAGTCTTGCGTCCAGTAGGATAAATTCTCAGATTGAATCCTGTAACCTCGGTGTCCCATAAAAAAAGGCGTTTTGTCGGGTGAGGAGCAGCTGTTTCAACGGCTCTTTTTGTCAGTTTTATTTTATTGATTGATTGCGATGTCATTGCTTAGCTCATTATAATTTATAGTACCTTACAATAACAGTAATAAGAGAGAAACGAAAGAGAAAAAGGGGAGCATATGGGGAGCAATAAAAATAAAATGAGGCCAATTTTGGTAAATGTAAAAAGAAAGGAAAATTTAAAAGAATGTCTAAAAATATAGCTTTACAGGCTTATATCAATTTTGATAGATGATCAAGCCGCCTGATTTGTAATCAGTAGGTCGTTGGTTCGAATCCGACATCCGGCACCAGTGAAATCAAATACTTATACACATCTTATAAAATTTTTAAACTGTTTCAAGTAGCAAATAGGTAGCATTAGACTTATCTTTCAATATCCAAGCAACAGAAGCTAAACCTATACCAGATTTTAAGCATAAAAATGATAGCACATAATAAAACTATTATTTTTGGTTGCTCTTATCTTTCATAGCCTCTATCAATTTGCTTGCTTCTAACCTTCTCAAACAAGATAGCTCTAATCTGCTTGGTTATTTCGATATCTTTATCCCTAATACTCTTAAAAGTTGGATCTTGCTTATAAAGTTCTTGAGCGTAATTCTTTAAATTGGTTTCTGCTTTTGCTTTTTCAGCAGATGTGCGGGCAGATTTTTGCTCATGTATAAGCGCTTTAATTCTTTCAATGGGCGTTTGGTCTGATTTTAGCTGTTGATCACCTTGAGTCTGATGCTTTTCAGGCTCAATTCCCTCTCTTAATTTTGTGGCAATGGTATGAATCTTAGAATTTGTATTCTCTCTATTCTCCAGTACCTCTTTCGCCCTTATGTGTTCACTCATGCTTTCTTGAGGGATACGGATTTCTTGTTGTTCAGGAACCTTCCCTAAAAACCGCTCTGCGATACTCTGCCATGCTTGCTTGGAGATAAAATGGATGGCCTCAAGCTCATTGCCAAGACGATTTAAAATCTCCTGCAGTTTAGAGCCTTGCTTTGGAAGAACTACAGTACCGTAATCTGTCGTATAATCCAAACTTGAGAGCTTTTCTTGGGACGAAGAAAGGCGCTTTAAGAATATCTCCTCTCTCCAGAAATCAAGTTTAGAGCCAAAGACCTTTACAAACTCTCGGTGTCTTGTAATGCCCACATACGCAAGGTTACGATAAGTTTCATGGGTCGCTAAAAGGAAGGCTCTATCAACCGTGGCCCCTTGAGATTTATGGATGTTAGCCGCCCACCCTTGGTCAAAGTAAGGATAAATCCTGGGAGCAAAAGAAACAACTTCATTACTGTTATCAAGCTTGGCTTTAATCTTTTGACGATCAATTTCTAGGATCGTCCCAAGAGTGCCATTTCTAACCCCAAGACCATTATCGTTCCTCAGGAAGAGGATACGGTCGCCTTTTGCAAAGTGCTTCTCTTTTTTTGTAATAATCTTGTCTCCAAAATCGTCCTCATCTTCCTTATGAATGGTGAGAAGATATTCTTCCATGCCTATAATACCATCTTGTTTCATGAGATAGCGGGCTTCTTCATTAAGGGCTGCAGTATCCGCTTTACTGTAGGTCATAATAAGGTGGGATTTATGAGGATCTTCTTTAAAGGATAAATACCATTCTTGAATAAGAACTTTCTTGGCTTCTTCTCTTAGCTCACAAATATGCTTTCTTTGGTAAGGGTCTAGTTGTGGTAATTGCCATTGGCGAGCAAAGACAGTGGATTCCAGTTTTTGCTCCTTGAGGCTCTTGCTCTTATCAACAAACTGCTCTGCAAAATACTTAGGATCAACGCCCAATTCTTTCATCAAAGGTCGATATTCATCAAGATTCTGCTTCATGTGGCGCGCACATGCCATCTTGAGATCGCGCCACTCTCGGTACAGAGTATAGTCTTCATGGCTCTGAAGATGATAATGAGGATATTTTTCATCACGATTAGATTCTTTAATATCCTCTATCATAGAATAGTAAATGTTCCCTGCCATACGACGAGAGAGGTTATAGGTTTCAACAATTTTAAAATGGTTTCTTGTCTCGATAAGTTCAGCAATGGATGGCTCTTTTTCTTCAACAAACTGTACACACCTATTTTGATGATAAGCTTGAAGCGCTTCTTTTGTCTTAAGGGTGCCAAAAAGCTTTGTGGCTTCCTGTTGCCAATCTTCTTGTTGGCGAACAACTTTTTCCAGGTGAGATGATCCTATCTTCTGGGTTACGAGTCTAAAGGCAGGACCTGCCTCAATAGGCTGCAATTGCGCCCCATCTCCCACAATGACAGCCTTGACTTTTAAATCATCAACAGCCTGCAGGAATTCATCAAATCTTGACGTGTCCACCATCCCTGCTTCATCAAGTACAAGAACAGAGTTAGCCTTATACTGGCATCTTCCTTCTTTATGAGATTTAAGGAATTTGTGAAGAGTTTGTGAAGATATTCCTGATTGTGCAAGATTCTGTGCTGCCCGCCCTGTTGGCGCCAAGCCATAAACTTTATAGCCATCGTCTTCCCATATTTCTTTGGCAGCCTCCAGAGCTGTGGTCTTCCCAGCTCCTGCATAGCCCACAATGCACGAAAGCTGATCAGGAGCAGTAATGTGGTGGAGCGCTTTCTTTTGATCAAGTGATAATCCGCCATGCTTTGACAGTTTTTGGTCATATTGAGTGATAATAGCGTTCACTTTATGACGATAAATTCCATGGCTTTTAGCTTTACTGAGTCTTTCAGCTAGATTTACAAGATTCATCTCTGACTCCAGCATAGATCTGGTTGTGTAAATGGAGAGATCTTCTATAGACTCATCTTTGTTTTTAACAGATTCATACCTTAACAATACAAGTTCTTTAGAATTCCTAAGCTTCTGCTCTACTTGCTTATAAAGATTTTGATCATCAATATAGCGGTTTAACACTTTCTCAACATCACCCCACATAAAAGTCGCGTGATGTTTACTCACAATATTAAGAACAATCTCTGGCTTCCTTATAAGGCGGCAAACATTTCTCAGCTTTGATTCTCGAAAGGCAATGGCTTTTTCTGAACTCGCAGCTGAGAAGAGATCTTTTGGGTTATTCCCAATCCTAAATTCCATATCCTTGATGTTTGTTCCCCGCTTGGGTTGAGGCTCAACCTCAATCCCTCTTTCAGCATATGATCTGTGATCCAGTCTTTCATCAAAACCATGCATCTTAAGATGAAAGTTTGTGTAAGCAACAAACTGTTCTCTGAGTTCTGACCCTAAGCTTCTTCGATTCCAGCCCACTTCTTTTTTTAAAGATAATCCGAGTTCTGTAAGTCTTCGGGTTAACATTAAAGCATGGCAGTGGGGTTTTCTTTCTCCTGTCTCTTCATCAATATCAAGATGGAAGTTCGCAAGCACAGCCATTCCTTGGCCACACATCTGATCTTGAATAAACTCTTGTGCCAATTTTATACATTGCTCATCTGTAAATTCACGAGGGAGAGCAAACTCATATTCTCGATAAACTTGAGCATCTTTTCTTTTCTCGTGCTTCTCCACAAGATCAGAAAACTTCTGTACGCCTTTTTGACGATCAACTGCTATAAGATTCCTTAACTCTAAAGCCCATTCTGGCGCATCTTGAGGAAGCAATAATTCAACATGTTTGACTTCATGGATTTTCTTACGCGTGATCATCAACTCCCCGACTCTATGGTCATAGACTTTGCAGCCTGTACGATAAGCTAAAGCACGCACCGTATTCCGATTAGAGCGAGAGATTATTTTTAAGCGACCATGAGCCAATGCCATTCTATTTTTTATTCCTTTCAATGTGTTCAAACTACGGGGCCTGCCCCCGAAGCGGAGAGTTGCAATTTTATGGCAACATATCTGCGCGCTTGTCACAAAAATATTTGTCTCCAAGACCTTTAGTTTTGTTCTCTCTATTGTATGCTTTTAGTTGATTTCTATAAAGGGAAAAGTGGGATTTCAAAGGGAGATTACATCTCCATTTTGGCAATAAAGAACACCATAGATTTTAGGAGACAAACGCGCATGAATAATATTAATATGGTCAAGAAAAAAATTGGGCTTCTTAAAAAAAAAGAAGCCGAACTGGAAACCAAAGAAGCCATCATGCTTTACAGAAGGTGCCACAAAATTTTAAGCGAAGAGTATTCACCTGATTTGATTGTAGGGCTTGTCTCTCATGACTGGGAAAATAAGTTGCCTAAACTGCAGGAAGTATGGTTGCAAAAGGCAACTTCCTTTCGCCTCTCTTAAGAAATACCACAAGCAAATTAAGAGCGTGAGGCAAGCCATGCAACAGTTAAAAAGAAAGGAAGAATCCCAAATTATATTTATTAACTCTGCACGTTGCAAAGCAAGAACGAGAATGCTTATAATGCTTTTATGCAAAGCTTAGCATAATTTTTGAATCAATGTACGAGTATGAGCGCGTCTAAATTCGCGAGCTGTTGATTTTTCTCTCATCATGCGTTGGTACCTCTTTTAATGGAGTGTACAAAGTTTATAGATGTTCTCTGGAAAATTATTGATTTTTGATCCAGCGGAAAAGTTTGGAGATACCATGAAACTCTTACGATAACAGCACTGTGTTCAACTGCAACACCTTTAGGATTACCGGTAGAGCTAGAAGTAAAAATAATGTAAGCCAGACTATCAGGTCGACCATGCGATCTAGGATTTATGGTAGGCATGTGATCAAATGATCTTTTAACATCATCAAAGAATACTGTAAGTTTGGTCCCATGTTTGAGAGGTCGTATAAGCGCCTTTTTGGTTAAAATGGCTTAGGCGTTTCTTTCATCAGCATGAATTGTATACGCTCTTGTGGATAGCTTGGATCAAGAGGGACATAGCCTGCGCCTGCTTTTAAAATACCTAGCAACTGTCTTTTCAAGCGATAAGTAATTTTTCCTTAAAATAATCTCTCGCAATAGCGTTTAGTATGATTAAAATTTTCCGCATACACGCGACAATTGCCACTTTTGCGGGTTTTCATTGTGCACGCAAACGCTGGTAAAAATCACGAATGGTTGGATTATGTCGAATTGCGACTAGAGCTACCATGTAGAGTGTACATCGAACACTTAATCTCCCCCCACGAATACTGCTTTTACCAATCATGTTGCCGCTTTCAACATTAAAAGGTGCTACCTCTACCAAAGATGAGATTTCCTTTGAGCCAATATGACCAAGCTCTGGTAAGTCTGCCAGTAAAACTGAGGCTGATATCTTACCAACCCCTGCAACACTTTGCAGAGCGTTGCTCACTTCCTGAAGCATATCATCTTGATCAATGTAGGTTTGAATCTGCTTTTCAAGAGAACGAATTTGTTTTTTGAGATAATCACAATGATCACTTACATCCTTTTGAACCAAGCTGTTACGCCCTTGTCCTAAACGTTGGCGTTCCATGCTTAGTAGATCGACTAACTGGCGACGACGCGTTACAAAGGCTGATAATTCCTGTTGCGCTTTTGTTCCAAGTATTGTTGTCTTTGGCTTCATTGCTTCTCCATAGATTGCCATAAGTTTGGCATCTAGCTTATCCGTCGCAACTTCTCGCAAAACTTCGTAATCTATTAGCTTGAACCATACTAAAGGCAAAACTAGCTTGCGCAAGATGTACAGACAAAACAATTTCATACCCTCCTGTTGGTTCGAAAATAATCCAGGTAGGAGTGGTTTGCCGAATCTTGATTAAAAGCTGAGTAATGCCAGCGTCACTGTTTTCAAAAGACTGATGTTTGTTAGAGTGTAACCAATAGCAATCTAATCTTTTTGAAGATATGCCTATTCCCAGTGAAGTTCATATATTATCCCCCTTATGTTCGAGCTCAAAGACCTTGCAACTGTTCGATAGAAATACGCTGGAGTGGGTCCCTATCTCGGCAACGAGTAGACTCTAGGATCTCACGAGAACTCCACCCCATAAAGGCAGAGGATGGCCATCCTCTGCCTTCAACCATTTCATATGGTAATTCTCATTTATCATGTTTGAAAAACATAAGGATTCCGATAATCAATTCTACTGAACTATCAATCAAGATAGCAACACATGCTCTAGGGCCAATATTCTTTGATTTGAGGTAATGTGCTACTTGATTGGCACGTTGATTAAGTTCTGCATAGGTTATTTTATGATTTTTACAAATAATAGCTGGGTCGTGTGGTATCTTTTAGCCTGTTTTTCAAAGGGTTTGTGTAAGCAATAATTTACCATCTGAAATGACCTTTGGATATAAATTGAGCAATCTATAAACTATATATTTTCATGCTACAAACTCAAGTAACTAATATGGGACTGTTGCGGACTATCATATTTCTAGAATTGTTGTAAGATTATTATGAGC
>VFQM010000163.1_pt1 | contig 83888 bp, 75 predicted proteins | sample 3512391 | NCBI WGS metagenome assembly VFQM01 (sample SAMN10412369, study PRJNA504923) | tailings metagenome | isolation source: Replicate 1 from Balatoc abandoned mine | place: Philippines | reverse complement strand
CACCCGCTGGTCTGCTCGGCCTTCAACGCCGACTTCGACGGTGACCAGATGGCGGTCCACGTGCCGCTTTCGCTGGAAGCCCAGCTCGAAGCGCGCGTGCTGATGATGTCGACCAACAACATCCTCTCGCCCGCCAACGGCAAGCCGATCATCGTGCCTTCGCAGGACATGGTGCTGGGGATCTACTACCTCTCGATGGAGCGGCAGGAGAAGCACCCGGAATACATCGAGGAAGCCGACGGCACCAAGATCGAGAAGCTCCCGCGCTTCAGCGACATGGCTGAAGTGCACCAGGCGCTGGAGACCAAGGCGGTCACGCTCCACACCCGCATCCTCGCACGCGTTCCGCAGGCCGACGAGCAGGGCGTGGTGTCGATGAAGCGCTTCGTCACCACCCCCGGTCGCATGCTGATCGGCGAGTGCCTGCCCAAGAACCACAAGGTTCCCTTCGACATCATCAACCGCCTGCTCACCAAGCGTGAAATCGGCGATGTGATCGACCAGGTGTACCGCCACACCGGCCAGAAGGACACGGTGCTGTTCGCCGACGCCATCATGGCGCTGGGCTTCCGCCACGCGTTCAAGGCCGGGATCAGCTTCGGCAAGGATGACATGATCATCCCCGACGCCAAGGAGAAGCTGGTCGACGAGACCAAGGAACTGGTTGCCGGTTACGAGCAGCAGTACCAGGACGGTCTCATCACCCAGCAGGAAAAGTACAACAAGGTGATCGACGCCTGGTCGAAGTGCGGTGACATGGTCGCCGACGCGATGATGGCCGAGATCAAGGCGCAGCCGATCGACGCCGAGACGGGCAAGGAAGCCCAGATCAACTCGATCTACATGATGAGCCACTCGGGCGCGCGTGGTAGCCCGGCACAGATGAAGCAGCTTGCCGGGATGCGCGGCCTGATGGCCAAGCCTTCGGGCGAGATCATCGAGACCCCGATCATCTCGAACTTCAAGGAGGGCCTCACCGTCCTTGAATACTTCAACTCGACCCACGGGGCTCGTAAGGGTCTTGCGGACACCGCGTTGAAGACCGCGAACTCGGGTTACCTCACCCGCCGTCTGGTCGATGTGTCGCAGGATTGCGTCATCGTCGAGGAAGATTGCGGCACCGAGAACTTCCTCGAAATGCGCGCGATTGTTCAGGGCGGCAGTGTCATCGCCTCGCTCGGCGAGCGCATCCTTGGTCGCACGACCATGGAGGACATCGTCAACGCCACCACTGGCGAAGTGATCGTGCCCAAGCTGACGCTGCTTGACGAAGCGATGGTCAAGGCCATTGAAGCGGCTGAAGTGCAGTCGGCGAAGATTCGCAGTCCGCTGGTCTGCGAAGCTGAAATGGGCGTGTGCGCGACCTGCTATGGCCGTGACCTTGCCCGCGGGACCCCGGTGAACATCGGTGAAGCTGTCGGCGTTATCGCCGCGCAGTCGATCGGTGAGCCCGGCACCCAGCTGACGATGCGGACCTTCCACATCGGCGGCGCGGCGCAGCTTAACGAAACCTCGCACCTCGAAGCGATTTCGGAAGGCCGTGTCGAGTTCCGCGACATGCCGACCATCACCGACAAGCAGGGCCGCATCCTCAGCCTCGCCCGCAACGGCGAGCTGGCCGTGATCGACGCCGAAGGGCGCGAGCGCGAAATGCACAAGGTGCCCTACGGGACCGTTCTCAAGTTCAAGGACGGCGATCACGTCAAGGTCGGCGATCGTCTGGCCGAGTGGGACCCGTTCACCCTGCCGATCATCACCGAGCAATCGGGCGTCGTGAAGTATCAGGATCTGGCCGAGGGCATCACGCTCGAGGAACAGATGGATGATGCGACCGGTATCGCGCAGCGCGTGGTGACCGAGAACCGCGCCACGGGCCGCAAGAAGAAGGAAGATCTGCGTCCGCGCCTCACCCTGCTGGGTGAAGGCAGCGGGGAGACCGAAGCGGCGCGCTACATGCTCGCCCCCGGTACGACCCTGTCGGTTGCGGATGGCGACACGGTGCAGGCGGGCGACATTCTTGCCCGTGCGAGCCGCGAAGCCGCCAAGACCCGCGACATCACCGGCGGTCTGCCGCGCGTGGCCGAGCTGTTCGAGGCGCGTCTGCCGAAGGACAACGCGATCATCGCCAAGATCTCCGGGCGGATCGAATTCGTCCGCGAATACAAGGCGAAGCGCAAGATCGCGATCATCCCCGAGGAGGGTGAACCCGTCGAGTACCTGATCCCCAAGACCAAGGTGATCGACGTGCAGGAAGGCGACTACGTGAAGAAGGGTGATACCCTGATTTCCGGCTCGCCCAACCCGCACGACATCCTTGAAGTCATGGGTGTCGAGGCGCTGGCCGAGTACCTCGTCGACGAGATTCAGGAAGTCTATCGCTTGCAGGGCGTGAAGATCAACGACAAGCACATCGAGGTGATCGTTCGCCAGATGCTGCAGAAGGTCGAGATCACCGATGGCGGGGACACCACCCTGCTGCCGGGCGAGCAGGTCGATCTGGCCGAGATGCTGGAGATCAACGGCAAGCTGGCCAAGGGCAAGCAGCCCGCGGAAGGCAAGCCGGTGCTGCTCGGCATCACCAAGGCCTCGCTCCAGACCCGCTCGTTCATCTCGGCGGCCTCGTTCCAGGAAACCACCCGCGTGCTGACGCAGGCGGCTGTTGAAGGGAAGAAGGACACCCTGATCGGCCTCAAGGAGAACGTGATCGTCGGCCGCCTCATCCCCGCCGGCACCGGCGCGGGCATGAACCGTCTGCGCGTCACCGCCAACAGCCGCGATGCGGCGCTGAAGGCGGCGTGGAAGAAGCAGCAGGATGCGCTTGCCGCGACCGGCCAGCGCGAAGTCGAGCCCGAAGCCGATGCGATCGGCTCGGAAGAGAAGATGAAGGCCGCGATGGCTGCGATGACGGCCTCCGCTCCCGCAGCCGACATGGGGGACGAAGGCGAGGAGTAAGACCCTCGCCTCGCCCCTCCGGCACGAATGGCCCCGCCCGAGTTTCTGCTCCGGCGGGGCTTTTCTTTGCCTGCACAACTTTTTCGCTATTGCAAGTCAATCGCATTTAAATAGGGTGTGAGCATCGTCACCAACCACAAAGAGTGCCCATGCCCGGTCATCAAACCCCCTCCGCCGCCCGCCTTTCGACAATTGCGGCCCTGGCCGCCCCGCCCCGGATGGAGCGGCTGGGACCAATCGCCGGGCGCTTTATCCACGCCCTGCGCCTGATCGCGTTGCATGACCGGATGGCGCGCGACCCGGTGCCGGAGCTGGCAAACCGTCTCGGCAGCGTCGATGTCGCCGCCAAGGCGCTGATCCTCGCCCAGGCGATCGCCGCGATCTGGCCCGAGAACATCGCCGTGTCGCGTTTCTGCTGCCGCCTGCTGAGCCATGACGAGGCGACCATCGGTGCCTTCGTCGACGCCGCTGCCGCCGGGAACCGGCATGGCTTTGAAGCCGCGCTTGATGGCCTCGTCCGCGCAGACCGCGCGCACCGCCTGTGGGAGGGCGCCTTGGCACTCGCCGCCGCAGAAATCCGCGCTCTCTAGGAGATGTGGGTGAACGCTTGCGGGCGAAGCGCACGCGCTCTACCGCGCTGGCCATGACCACCACCCGCTTCGCCCCCTCGCCCACCGGCCGGCTGCATGTCGGCAACATTCGCACCGCGCTCCACAACTGGATGCTGGCGCGGCAGGCGGGCGGCACTTTCATCCTGCGCATCGACGACACGGACGCCGAACGCAGCCGGGAGGAATACGCCGAAGCGATCAAGACCGATCTCACCTGGCTGGGCCTGTCATGGGACCGCGAGGAGCGCCAGTCGGCGCGGCTTGACCGCTATGAGGCCGCCTTCGCGGCCCTGCGCACGGCGGGCCGGATCTACCCCTGCTACGAGACCGCGCAGGAACTGGATGTGAAGCGCAAGATCGCTCTCGGCCGCGGGCTTCCGCCGATCTACGACCGCGCTGCGCTCGCGCTGTCGGACGAAGAGCGCGCAGCAAAGGAGGCGGCGGGTGAACGGCCCCACTGGCGCTTCATGCTAGATCATGATGAAGCCATCGAATGGGATGACGGCATCCGCGGCAGGCAGAAGTTCGCTGCCAGCCAGCTGTCCGACCCCGTCATTCGCCGCGCCGATGGCTCGTGGCTCTACATGATGCCGAGCGCTGTCGACGATATCGACATGGGGGTGACGCAGGTGCTGCGGGGAGAGGATCATGTCTCGAACACCGCTGTTCAGATTCAGATATTTACCGCACTTTTTGCTGCAGGCTTCGCTGCGGCTGACAGTGCAGCAAAATCCCTGCCAAGGTTCGCGCACGAAGCCCTGCTGGTCGGCAAGGAAGGCAAGCTCTCGAAGCGGCTTGGCTCGCTTGGCTGTGACGCATTTCGCGAACAGGGCATCGAGCCCGAAGCGATCATCGCCTTGCTGGCAAGGCTGGGAACTTCTCTGCCGATAGAACCGATCTTTGACCGCGGCCTGCTCGTCTCGGCGTTCGATCTGTCCACCTTCGGGCGTGCTCCTGCCAAGTTCGACGAGGCCGATCTTGAACGGCTCAATGCAGCCATCGTCCACCAATTGCCGTTCGGGGCAGTCAAGGATCGTCTGCCGGAAGGGATGGACGAGGCGGGCTGGCACGCGGTGCAGCCCAACCTTGCCCATGTGCGCGAAGCGGCGGAGTGGTGGCAGCTGGTCACCGGGCCGATCGAGCCACGCGAGTTTTCCGAAGAGGACCGCGCCTACCTCGCTCAGGCTGCTGCCACGCTGAGCTGGGGCGATGACCCGTGGGCCGCGCTCACCGCCGCGCTCAAGGAAGCGACCGGGCGCAAGGGCCGGGCGCTGTTCCTGCCGCTGCGGCAGGCGCTCACCGGGATGGACCACGGGCCCGACATGGGCGAGCTTCTGCCGCTGATCGGCGAGGCGGCGACGCGCGAAAGGCTGCGGCAGGCGGCTGGCTGACCGGCTACTCGCGGAATTCGACCTTCGTTGTCCCGCTCACCATCTGCGCCAGACGCGCGGCGTCCCAGTTGGTGAGACGCACGCAGCCGTGGCTTTCGCTGCGTCCGATTGCCTCGGGCGCGGGGGTGCCGTGGATCCCGTAGTGTTCCTTGGTAAGGTCGATCCACACCACGCCCACCGGGCCGTTGGGGCCGGGCGGCAGGCGCTGTTTTTCCTCGCTGTCGGGCACGTCCCAGAACAGTTCCGGGTCGAAGGCGAAGGGCGGGTTGTAGGCCACGCCCTTGACCTGCCAGTCGCCTATGGGAAGCGGATCATGGGCCGAGCCGGTGGTGACGGTGAAGATCGCCACCAGCCTGTCGTCCGCGTCGAAGGCCTTCAGCCAGCCTTCGGATTCATCGACAAGAATGCGCGCGACTGCCGGTTGCGTGCTCCCCACACCGAGCGAGCGCAGGGTGGCCAGCCACTCCTTGTTCTCGACGCTCGCGGTGTCGATTGCGTCAGCCCCGACATTGGGGACGCGCACCTGCTGTCCGGGCGCGAATTGGACCGCGCCGGAAGCGGAAGGTTGGGGCGAGGGCGCGGACGCCGCCGGGGTACTGTTCTCAGGACCGGCGGGCCTGCCGCCCGGATTGAGCCGGGCCAGCACTTCTGGCGTGGTGTGGAACCGCTCGGCCAGCCGTTCGGCGAGGCTTTCATAGCCGAGCCGCGCCACCTTCGCCTGCCCGGCCATGTCCTTGGGGAGCGGCTCGTAGCGCGTGTCGCCCCACGCGGCGGGTATGGTGACGACGCGGGTTGCGGGGATGTTTTCCCACTGCGCCAGCGCTGCCCGGGTGGGCTCGTCCAGCTCGCCGGTGACCGCGAGGCCGTGCGATTCCTGAAAGCCCCTGAGCGCAATGGTCAGCCCCCTGCCTGCCTCGCCGTCGATGACTCCGGAACCGAAACCGAGCCGTTCCAGCACCACTTGCGCCTGCATCAGCGGGCGCGCCTCTGCGTCGGCAGGGCCTGATTCGGCCATTTCCCCCGGAGCCGGATCGCGGGCGGCGAGCGGATCGGGAGCAGCATTCTCGTCAGCCGCTTCGGTCCGGCTGTCGCTCTCGTTCCCTTCCGGGTCGGCGATACAGGCCGTAGTGATCAGTAGGGTCAGGGCAAGGGCAGCGGCAGACGGGGACAGACGCATTGTCATTCCTTGTGGCAGGGGGTCAGGCGACAGGTCCGAGCACCCAAGCGCGGGCTTCGTCGATGTCGGCGGCGGGAAAGGCCCGCGAATGGAGCGGCAGAATGGCGCCGAAGCTTTCGACCGCTGCCGCAGCGATGGCCGGCGCGCCGACCACCGCATAGCGGGTCACCGGCCCGATCGACTTCATGCTGGCCAGAAAACCCTTGGGCGAGAGAAAGGCGCCGACCGCGAATTTTTCTGTCAGGCGCAGATCGAGCAGCAGGCGCAGCTCGTCATGGTGCGCGATGGCGTTTTCGACCACCTCGGCCATTTCGAGAACCTGCGCATGGTCGAGCGTGCGCTCGAAGTGGAAGGTGATGCAGGTCGCACTGCCTGAATGCAGCTTGTCATATTGCACGAGGATGATCCTTCGAAGCATGAGGGAGAACGGTCGCGGTGCCTGACCTGCCCGTCGTTCGCTGGCAGCGTCGCGGTACGCAATCAACGGCGTGAGCATGCGGATTGGGGACATCTTCGCGGCTTGATGCGCAGCGGCCCTAACCCAGACTGGCATCATGCCAAAGAGCTGCGACTGATCCATGCGGACGCCATAAAGGCTCATAAAATCAGTCTATTGATCCAGTATAGGCGAAGCCGTTCCGGCGCGCTTTGTGCCCGTTTGAACGCTTACCGCAACGAGCGGCGCGCAGCTTGGCTTAGAGTGTCAGCACAACCAGCAGGAGACGATCGATGACGACGCAATCCCGCAACTCTTCCGGCGAGACCGCCGCTGTTGCCGACGAACTGAAGGGTGACGCGGCACGCCTCAAGGGTGATGTGACCGCTCGCGCCAAGCAGGAGGCCGAGACAAGGATGAGCCAGGCAGCGCAACTTGCCGGGTCGGCTTCTTCCGCGCTCGACACCGCCGCGCGCGACCTTCGCGACAACCCTGATGCACCCGACTGGATGGCTTCCGCCCTGCAGCAGGCGGCACGCAGCATCGAGGGACTGGCGAGCCACGTCGAAGGGCGCAGCATCGACCAGATCGGACAGGAGGTGGCAGGTTTCGCCCGCCGCAATCCGGGCACCTTCCTCGCCGCCTCGGCTGCCCTAGGATTTGCCGCCTCAAGGGTGCTGCGCGCAGGCGTGGACAAGAAGCGCCACAACCGGTCTGGGGGGCAAGAGGATGGACAGGCGCAGCGCACCGGCTCGGGCGACTACGCGGACTGGCCAGCTGACGAGTACGTCAGGCCAACGACGGCTGGCAGCTATGAACCTGCGTTCTTCAGCAATGAACCCGGCGTCGGGGGGACGGCACGATGAACGATCAATCGCGCAGCCCAACCGCCGCTGGGCCAGCCGGTGGCGGGCCGGGCGGTGATCACAACATCGTCGACCTCGTCGGCCGCCTGACCCAGCAAGGGGCACATCTCGCCCGCGAACAGGTCAGCCTGATGCAGGCCGAGGTCCGCGAGGCCTCCAACGACATCAAGGCCGCAGTCGGCGCGATAGCGGCGGCAGCAGTGTTCGGGATCGCCGGGTTGGGGGTCCTGCTGATGGGCATCGCCTATTATGTCGGCGCGGCGCTCGAGGACGTTCCGCTCGGCACCACCCTGGTCGGCGCTGCGACCCTTGTGCTGGCGCTGATCCTCTATTCCGGCGCCCGCAAGAAAGTCGATGCGACCAGCCTCCGGCCGGACCGCAGCATCGACACCATCACCGATACCCCCGCCGCTGTGACCGGCGACATTCCCCCTTCAGGAGCACGATAAATGGCTACCTCAACCGATCAACGCACCCCCGAGGAAATCGAGCGGGACATTCGCCAGACGCAGGCGGAAATGAGCCAGACCGCGCGTCAGATCGAAGGCGAGCTCACCCCCCGCGCGATCATTGACGGCCTGCTCGACAAGGCCGGGCAGAAGGGCGTCGACAGCGATTACCTGATCGATGCCGCGCGGCGCAATCCGCTCGCGCTTGGCATGATCGCGGTAGGCGGGCTGTGGCTTGTCAGCGATGCCGATGCGCGGCCTTCGGCGATGAAGCTGCCGCTTGGCCGATCGAAAAGCCATGGCGCTAGCGATGAAGGCTGGCATCCCGAACACCGCAGCTATGTCGACCGCATGGCGCGCTGCGAGCGCCAGTCGGGCGAGGACGAAGCAGCCTATCGCCGTCGCCGCGATCATGCCCGTGCGAGCTACTTCATGATCGAACAGGGCCATGACGAGGACGAAGGCACCTTCCGCCAACGGCTCGACGCGGCGACCGAAGCGATGCGCCAGCGCCGCGAACGGATGGGCGAGAGCGCGCGGACCATGCTCGGCAACTCGCGCGACCGGACGCGGCACGCGATGGAGGATGCGCGCGGGTTCTACTTCGACAATCCGATGTTGAGCGGTCTGGCCGCAGCCTTCGTGGGCGCGGTGGCCGGATCGGCCTTGCCGGCGACGCGGACCGAGGAGGACTATATCGGCGGCTTCGGCGAGCAGGCGCTCGACGCGGCCGGGCAGAAGGCGCGGCAGGCGGGCGAGAACGTGCGCCACCGCAAGGACGACATGATCGACCAGGTCGAAGGGCGTCTTGCCGGTGAGCAGCAGCAGAACCAGCAGGGCGGTCAGATGAGCCAGCAGGATCAGGGCGCGCAGGACATGGCCGAGGGCGGCGACAGTGGCAGCGAGCGCCCGCCGCGCTTTGCCCAGGACGTGTGATATGCCGGGCGGCGGCTGCGTGGAAGGCCCGAGGCCGCCGCGCAGCCGCCGCTCTAATCCCCGTCTGAAAGCTCCACCGCAAAGTCAATCGGCTTGAAGGTCCCGCCGTTCGAGGCATAGGCCGAACAGGCCGTGAGCCCGATGACAAGGTCCATCTCGGCCCGCAGGCGAAGGCGATCACCCGGCTTCGTTTCCGGCGCAAGCACCGCCAGCCGGCCATCGGCCGCAATGGTCACGTTCATGAAGACGTTGAACGCCGTCGGGATCCCGTCCGGATCCACGCCGTAGGGCGCAAGCGCCTCCGCCAGATTGCCGAAGCAGCCGCGATGCAGCGGCTTGTCGGGGTAGAAGTGGCGGAAGGTGTCATGGGAACAGGGCGTCAGCAGAAAATCGTGATGCGGGGCGGTGTCCTCGATGATCGTCAGCATCACCCGCGAGCGGTTCGACCACAGCCGCGCGCCGGTGGTGAGCCGCACGGTCTCCTCGTAATCGAAGGTGCGCCCGTTCGAGAGGATTTCGCGCGGGTCCTGCGCGGCGACGGCGAGCAGATCGCTGACCTGGCCGCCTTCCGGATCGATGACCGTCAGCACCGCGCCTTTCGGCAGTTCCACGGCGATACCGCTGCGCGGGGCGATCCGCCGGATCATGGCCTGCGCCCGGCTGGCGGCGGCGCGAAGGGACAGACCCAGTCACCTTCCACCGCCCGGCCGCTGTACTGGCGCGCCTCGCTGACCTCGCCGTGGCGGGCGATCATCGGATTGGGATTCCCATCGAAAGCCTCGTCCCGGGCGAGGATCACCTCGCGCATCCGTTCGTACTTGTCCGCCTTGCGCAGTTCGGTGAACTGGTCGTGGAGGTTGAACACGATCGTGGGTGACGGCGCACGCCGCGCGCGGCGCGAGGCGTTTGGATGCAGGCCGACCGCGAAATAGGCGCGCCCGCCGAAGCTCAGCGCAAACAGCGGGTCGGCAGGGTCCATGGAGTAGGCCGGATCGGGCGCATGGCCACGCGCACGGTCGATGGCGGTGAGGGCGCTGAGCCGTTCCCACAGCGCCCGCTCGAAGTCGCGCTCGCCAAGATCGCGCGGGCCTGCAAAGACCACCGCAAGACTGCGCAGCGTCTGCGCGTCGCCCTGCGGTGTGCTGCTCCAGCGGACGAGGCGGTCGTGAATGCGGGCGTCATCGCGCGGGGCCGTGATCGCACCTGCGCTCCCGATGGCGAGGTTCCCTTGCGCGAGCGCCGCTTTCGCGCCGAGGCAAGGGAAGTCGGTGTCCTCGATAAGGCCAAGGAAGCCCGCCGTATCGGCTGTATCGGCCGGTACGGCGTGCGGGCGCGCGGGGCGCGGACCAAGATCGTTGCTCGGGACGCGCGGGCGCGCGGCAATGCTCTCTGGCCGGGCAGCGCGGCCCATTCTGTTCTCTGCCGGTCTCACCGGGTAGTTATGTTCGATTCAGGCGCGCGGGACCTTCGCATATCCCATTGACCTGGATCAGGCCGTGGCAGTGGGTATCACACCCGGCTGGCGGCCCTGACCGGAGACACGTTGTCGGCGTTGTCCCCTTGTGCCTTCGCTGGCGAGCGGATCAGCCCGAACACCGCTGCGCACAGGGCCACCAGCAGCGGGAAGGTGGCGGCGAGGTGGGCGAGTTCGGCATTGCTCTCGAAGCTGACGCTGGTTTCGACCTTCCAGGTGTTGATCGCCATGCCGTATCCCCCGGTCCCCCAGCTCAGCGCCAGCAGCCCCGCCAGCGCCGCGGGCGATGAGCGGGCGGCTATATCGGGCAGGACGAAGGCGAGCGCGATGCCGAGCAGGGCGAGGTCGTAATCGTAGTTGTAGGGGCTGACGAACAGCGAGAGCACGCACACCAGCGCAGCCTGATGCCGGAATGCGGTCCGCACAAGGGCGGTCCAGATCAGCAGGCCCGCCGCAACTGCCGCGACAGCGAAATGGGCGATGAGCGCGACAGGCTGGGGCACGCCGATGGTGAGGAGGAAGGCATAGGCCGAGCTCATCCGGTACATCGGGTAATGGCCCGCCGCGAGGAACGTCCCCGCCTCGCGCACGGCGCTGAGGAAACTCGCCCACACGCCGATGCCGTAAATCAGCGTTGCCAGCCCCATCGCCGCTGCGACCACCCCTCCGGCGATGGCGACCACATCCCAGCGCCGCCCGAACAGCGCGAGCAGCCCCGCGCCGACGGCAAGGTGCGGCTTGATGACGAGCAGGCCCAGCGGCAGCCCGGCGAGCGCCCGGTTGTCGCGCCACGCCAGCAGGAACGCGCCCACCAGCCCGGCGACCAGAAACCCGGTTTGCCCGGTGCGCAGGTTGAGCATGACCGTGGGCATGAGGAACAGCAGCACCAGCAGCAGTCCCTCGCCCGCGATCCGCCGCAGCACCGCCAGATACAGCCCGAAGCTCGCCAGCGCGAACAGCGCAAAGGCCGTGCCGATGGGCAAGCGCGCAAGCGCGTCGGCGATGAGGGTGAAGGGCGGGGGATAGGTGTAGGGCATGAAGCTGCGGACGCTGGCGATCTCGGCCTGCGCGTCCATCATCCGTGCCGCGTCATAGGCCGCATCGACCTCGCCGCGTGCCGCCAGCGTTCCGGCGATGTGGAAGGCATCGAAATCGGTGAGGATCTTGGCCGCGCCCAGCAGCTCGGGCGCCTGAAAGCGGATCGCCGCCGTGCCCACCAGCAGCAGCGCGGCAAGCATGAAGCAGGCGAGCAGCAGGCGGCTGCGGGCGAGGGTATCGAGCAGGGAGGGCGCAGGCAGGCTCACAGCTTGGTCTTCTTGAAGATCGGCTCGGGGATGGCGCGGATCACGGCCATGACGATGCGCCATACGGGTTTGGTGTAGATCACGTCGCGGCGTTTCGCGGCGGCGGCAAAGATCGCCTCAGCGACTGCAGCAGGCTCGGCGGTGAGGGCGGGGGAAAGCGGCATCCCCGCCGTCATCTTGGTGCGCACGAAACCGGGCAGCACGGTCATTACGTGCACGCCCGTGGCGGCGAGCCGGTTGCGCAGGCCCGAAAGGAAGGCGGTGTAACCTGCCTTGGCCGAACCATAGACGTAATTGCTCGCCCGCCCGCGTTCGCCCGCGACCGAGCTGATCCCGATGATCGTGCCGGCCCCGCGCGCGGCGAAGCGTTCGGCGATCATGGCGGTGAGGAGGGCGGGGCCTTCGTAATTGCTGCGCATAATGAGCGCGGCAGCCTCGGGGTCGGTTTGCGCGGTCGGCTGATCGCCGAGCAGGCCGACGACGCAGATCGCGGTGTCGGGCAGGGTGGGAACGCCGTCGAGGAAGGCGGGAAAGCTGGCGGTGTCGAGAATGTCGAGCTCGTGCACGCTCGCCCTTATCCCATGGCGCAGGGCAAGGTCGGCAGCGTCGGCCGCCAGCCCTTCGCTGGCGCGGGCGGCCAGTTGCAGGTCGCAGCCCGCCGCGGCGTATCGCCGGGCGAGCGCCATCGCGATGTCGGAGCGCGCTCCGATGATGAGCACGGGTCGGCTGGTCATAGGCCTAGTCTTTCGGATTGGCTGGAACGGAACTGCCCGAGGCCCGCGCCCGCGCGCATCGCGGCGAAGGTCTGGGCGCGGGGGTCGGAATGGCGCAAGGTGGCCGCGCTCATCCGCGCGTCCTTGGCGAGGTAGAAGCGCCCGCCATGATCGAGCGTGATCCCATCGAGCCGGTCCATCAGCGCGGCGGTTGTCTCGGAGAACGGGAAATCGAGCGCGAGGGTGTAGCCTTCGCGCGGGAAGGAAAAGGGGCCGTGCTCTGCCCCCATGCGCTTGAGGACCGAGAGGAACGAACCCTGCCCGCTGTCGGCAATCGCCTTGATGAGGGCGGTCAGGCCCTCGGCAGCGCTGTCGGTGGGCAGCACGCACTGGAACTGCATGAAACCGCGGCGGCCATAGATGCGGTTCCATTCGAGCACCGCATCGAGCGGGTAGAAATAGCTGTCCCAATCGACGACGCTCGTCCCCGCCGCGGCGCGCGCGTTGCGGTAGTAGAGGGCGTTGAACGCCTTGACGGTGAGGCGGTTGAGCGCCGCTTCGGGCAGGTCGACGGGCACCTTGCGCACGGCGCGCGGCAGGGTGCGCAAGGGCGCGCTGCGGCGGGTGCGCGAAAGCTCTGCGGCAGCGGCGTGTTCGCCCAGCATCAGCGCCGACCGGCCAAGGCCCGCTCCGGTGCTCAGGCAATCGATCCACGCTACCGAATAGGTCGCACTCTCATGCGCGTCGAACAGCGCCATCACCTCGGCAAGGTTGCGCGCCGGCAGGGTGGTCTGGCGGATATAGGCGCTCTCGACCCGCCGCAGCCGGAAGGCGACGCGCAGGATGATGCCGGTGAGGCCCATGCCGCCGATGGTCCAGGCGAACAGCTCGGCATTCTCCTGCGGGCTGCACCGGATCACCGAGCCGTCCTCGATCATAAGGTCGATCCAGTCGACGAAGCGCCCGAAGGTGCCGTCGCGGTGGTGGTTCTTGCCGTGGACGTCGGCAGCGACCATGCCGCCAAGCGTCACGAACTTGGTGCCGGGCGTGACCGGCGGAAACCAGCCGCGCGGCAGGAAGGTGGCGATCACATCGCCCAGCAGCACGCCTGCCTCGGCGACCAGCTGGCCGCATTCCGGATCGAAGGCCAGCAACCGCGCGAAGCCGCGCATGTCGATGGTGGCGTTCCGCTGCATCGCGCAGTCGCCATAGCCGCGCCCGTTGCCGCGCGCGATGCGGGGGCCGCCTTCGGCGAGCAGCGCGGCGAGCGCCGCCTCGTCGCCGGGGCGGTGGGTGCGGCACAACTGCTGGGGGAAGCGCCCCCACCCAGACAGCATCATGCCGCCGCCCCTTCAGCAGCGGGAGCAAAGACGAAGCGCCGGTCGAGCCGGTATTTCACCACATAGCCGACCGCGAGGCCGAGCACCGCGCCTGTCTCGCGCGCGGCATCGGTTTGCCAGACGAGCCAGAAGGCGGTCTCGGTGCCCCAGAAGATCGCCGTCGTGGCGATGCCGGTGAGGGTGTAGAGCCAGAACAGCTTGCCCTGTGCGCCGACGCCTTCGGAGCGGTCGAAGAAGATCCAGCGCTTGTCGAGCACGAACTTGACGACGAGGCCGACCAGCGTGCCCGCAGCCAGCGCTGCCGGATAGGCCAGTACCGAAAGGCCGGCGTCCAGCGCCAGCACTGCGCGCTGCACCGCGAGATTGGCAAGCGTCGCGAGCCCTGCGAACAGGGCATAGCGCAGCGCGATCGTGGCCGGGCTCATGCCATCGTCCCTGCCAGCGCCATCGCCCCGACCAGCGCGCCGCAGACGAGGCTCACCCGGTCGCGCACCGCGAAGACCAGCGGATCGTCATGCATCTGCCCGCGCTGAGTGAGGATCGCGATGCGGCTGTTCCAGAACAGCAGGACGAGGCACGAGGCCCACAGCATCTCGGGCCGCTTGTAGAGCAGCTGCACCTGTTCCGAATTGGCGTAGAGCGCCAGCACCAGCACCGAAACCAGCCCCGCCGAAACGGCGATGTTGGCGACGATCCCAAGGTCATCGGTGATGTAGCCACGCCCATGTGCCCCGCTGCGCCCGGCCTTCACACCATCGACCAGCTCGGCCAACCGCTTGATCGCGGCGAGCGAGAAGAAGAAGAAGGTCGAGAAGGCGAGCAGCCACATCGAGGCATCGATCCCCGTCGCCGCGCTCCCGGCGAGGATGCGCATGGTGTAGAGCACCGCGAGCGCGCAGATATCGACCACCACCAGCCGCTTCAGATGGAAGGAATAGGCGGTGGTGAAGACGGCATAGGCCGCCAGCGTCGCCAGCAGCGGCAGGCCGGAAAGCAGCGCCGCCGCGATTCCCGCGAGCGCCAGTATCGGGACCATCGCGGTGCCCTGCGCAAGGCTCACCGCGCCCGAGGCGAGCGGGCGGCCTCGCTTGCGCGGATGGGCGCGGTCGGCGTTGAGATCGAGCAGGTCGTTGAGGACATAGGTCGCCGACGCGATCAGGCTGAAGGCGATGAAGGCCAGCACCGCGTGCCCCAGCGCGGCGAGAGTGAACTGGTGCGCGGCGAGCATCGGCACGAACACCAGCGCGTTCTTGGCCCATTGGTGCGGCCGGATCAGGCGCAGCGCGGCCTTACCGGCAAGACGCGGGCGCGCGTGTTCGGCCGCCCTTGCGGGGGCGGGCGCGAGGAAGGTCGGCGCTGCGCCGGGCAGGGCGAAATCGGGGTTGAAGACCGTGCCTGCATCAAGCCGGGCATAGCCGCCCGGCCCATAGCGGCGGGCCATCGCGTCCTCGAGCGCCGGGCCCTCGCAGACGTCGTGCTCGACCGCGTCGAACAGGCCGAGGTGGGCGGCGATGGCGGCGGCGGCGGGTTCATCGGCGGGGGCGACCAGCACTGCCCGCCCGCTCGCCTCGCGCCACGAGCGAACCGCGGCCACCACATCCTCGCGATAGTGGAGGCGCTGCGGCGCTGTGCGGGCCACGGCTTCGAGCCTTGCTGCAAGGCCCGCCCGCTGGCAAAGTGCGCTCAAGGCACGCCAGCAATTGGCGGAAGCCGCCGTCCAGAAGCGCTCCAGCATCGTCTCGGGCGCGACGAGCAGATCGTCGAGGGTGACGACCAACACCACCCTGGAAGATTGCAGCCCCTGTTCTTTCATGTCTCATCCCGTTGCGCGCCGCCCGACAAATCGTGGCGGGATGAGAGGGGTGTTATAGTTAACAGCTTAATAAATTCTCACCCCGCTGGCACCGCGATGCGCCGCGCGCAGGGGCGGAGCGGGGCAGGGACGGACGCGGGGTGCCGGGCGGTCGATGCCGCCCGGTATCCGCGCCCGGCCCCACGCATTGCTGCTCAGAACCGGAACGAGGCCTCGATCCCGTAGGTCCGCGGCGCGCCGCGGGTCAGGTAATCCTGATAGAAGGCGTTCAGGTTGAGCCCGTAGACGTAGTAGAACTTGTTCGTCAGGTTGCGGCCCCATGCGGACAGCGAGAAGTTGTCGCGGGTGTAGGTGACGCGCGCGTCGAACAGCCAGTAATCGGGGTTGCCGCATGCGAGCTCCGGCGTTGCCAGCAGCACGTTTGATCCGGTGGCCGGCTGGTCGCAGGGGTTCTGGCCGTAGTTGCCGAAAGGATCGAAGAAGTATTCGCCCATGTAGCGCGCATCGCCTCGGATCATCAGCTTGTTGCGACCATCGTCGATGGGCGTGAGTTCGAGCCCCGCATTGAAGGTCAGTTCAGGCGCGTTGGGGAAGTCGTTGCCGTTGATGTTGAGGGTGAGCGCGGTCGGATCGGTCGGGTCGACCGCGTTGCCGGTGTACTTGGAATTGAGGTAGCCTGCCGCCGCATCGAAGCGGATGAGGTCGCTGGGCTGCCAGATCAGCTCCGCCTCGCCCCCGAACAGACGCCCGTCGGCCGAGCGCAGGAAGCTGGTCGCACCGACGATCTGGGCGATCTGCTGGCCGGTGTAGTCGTAATAGAACGCCGCACCGTTCAGCCGGATGGTGTTGTTTGCGAACTGGCTCTTGAAGCCCGCTTCATAGGCGTTCACCTTTTCCGGATCGACGAAATAGACCTGGCTGATGTCCTGATAGGCGAGGGCATTGAAGGTGCCCGCGCGATAGCCGCGCGAATAGCTGGCGTAGATCAGCAGGTCATCGCTCGGCTCGTAGCTGAGGATCGCACGGCCCGTCAGCTGTCCGGTGCTCTCGTCGGCATTGACCCGGCCCGGGGTCCCGGTGAGCGGGAATTCGTACGGCACCAGGCTGGCGAAGGGGGTCTGCCCCGACAGATCGAACAGCACCGAGGAGGCGTTGCTGAGGCGCACGTCATCCCAGGTGTAGCGCAGGCCCACCGTCAGCGAGAGCTCGTCGGTGAGGTCGAGCTTGCCTTCGCCGTAGATCGCGAAGCTCGGGCGGGAGATGGTGAATTCCTGCCGCGCGAGGATCGGCCCGAAGGGCGGCGCTCCGGCAGCTTGGCAGGCGGCCTGCACCGCTGTGCCCCCGGCGCTGTTGGTGGCGGCGACATCGGCGTTGAAGGCGATCAGCGAACGCGCGTCGAAGAAGCCGTTGGGGTTGACCACCACCGGGGCGCAGAACCCGGGATCGGTGATCGGGATGGAAGGGTTCAGCGCGAAGGCGGGCAGAGTGCGGATCGAATTGCCGACCGCGATGGGGATGTTGTTGAAATTGCCCGGCACGCCGAAGCCCTGCAGCAGCGGGCGCAGGAAGCCGAAGAAGTCGGGCTCGTTGACGGTGTCGATCGAATCCTCGCCATAATAGGCCCCGAGGATCATCTTGAACGGCCCGCCATCATCGAAGCTCAACCGTGTGTCGAAATTGAGGTTCTGCGATTCCGACAGGTAGCGGATCGCGCAGACATCGTTGGGCGAACCGTCGCAATCGAAGGGGGAGAGGCGGAAGGTCGCCTCGTCATAGCCCATGATGGTGGTCAGCGTCAGGTCGTCGCTGATCTTGCCCTCGACCGTCAGGGTCGCGCCGTAACTGTCGGTGAAATACCGGCCAGCGGTATCGGCCTGGATCTCGTTCTGCCGCAAGGTCCGCCCGCCCAGTTCGGGCCGGGGCACGAAGCGCGAATAGCCGCCCGCATCGGTGCGGTTCTGCAGGTAGCCGATCCCGTAGGGCAGGTCCTGCAGCGGGTTGGCGCGCGCGCCGTGCAGCTTCAGGGTGATCGAGAAATCGTCCGAAGGCTCGACCAGGAAGGTGATGCGACCGGCAACGCTGTTGGTCTCGGCGAAGTTCTGGTTCAGCGTCGGGTTGAAGGTGTAGCCGTCGGCATCGACATAAGTGCCCGCGATGCGCACCCCGAAGACGTCATCGACGATGGTCGCGTCGATCGCCCCTTCGGCGAACACCCGGTTGTAGTTGCCGTAGCCGACCGTCATGTAGCCGCTCGCCCCGTCGAGCGAGGGCTTGCGGGTGATGAAGTTGATCGCGCCGCCGGTGGTGTTGCGACCGAACAGCGTGCCCTGCGGCCCGCGCAGCACCTCGACGCGTTCGAGATCGTAGAGCTGCTGGCCGTGGCTGGCCCGGAACGACTGGTAGACTTCGTCGACATAGACCCCGACGGGCGAGGCGGTGGCGGCGGAAAACTCGTTGGCGACGCCCACGCCGCGTAGCGAGAAGTTGGGCTGGGTTTCGGAATAGGCGCTGGTGACCTGAAGGTTGGGGAGGCTCCCCATCAGGTCGCTGGTGTCGGTGATGCCGCGCGCGGCGAGCTCGTCTCCGGTGATCGCCGAGATCGCGATCGGCACCTTCTGCAGGTCTTCGCTGCGCTTGGTGGCGGTGACGAGGATGGTGGTGATCCCGCCCTCCTGCTCGTCTTCGGTCGCGGCGCTGTCCTGCGCCAGCGCCGGAGCGGCGGCGCAGGCCAGCATCGTGCCCAGCGATACGCCCTGTACCAGACGGCGGCGGTCAAAGGTGTTCGGCTTCATCATGTCTTCTCTCCCCTGAGTTTTCCTTGCGTGTCGTTCCGGCTTCAGTGCTTTTCCCTCACCCGTCCAAAGTATCCGCGCCGAGAAGGTTCGGCATAACGCTCCGCCAGGATGCGCTTCTGGACCTTGCCGCTGTCCATGCGGGGCAGCCGGTCGGTGAATGCGATCTGGCGGGGGATCTTGTTGGCGGCGACGAACCCGCGCAGCCGCTCGGCGATGGCGAGCGCGGCGGCGGCGGGATCGGCAGCAGGCTCGCGCAGTTCGATCACCGCCTGCACGACCTCGCCGAGGTCGGCATCGGGCACCCCGAACACCGCGCAGTCGACGATGGCCGGATCGCTCATCAGCGCGGCCTCGACCTCGGCGGGGTAGATGTTCGCCCCGCCCGAGATGATGGTGAAGGACGCGCGGTCGGTGAGCCACAGGTAGCCCTCGGCATCGACATGGCCGATATCGCCCATCGTCGCGTAGCCCTGGCGGCTGGTGGCGGCGGCGGCCTTTTCCGGGGCATTGTGATAGGCGTGGGGCGTGGCGCTCTCGAAGAACACCCGGCCTGTCGCGCCCGGCGGCAGGGGGGTGTCGTCCTCGTCCAGAATGTGGATGACCGCGCCGTGCGCCCGCCCCACGCTGCCCGGCCGCTCCAGCCATTCGGCGCTGGTGATATGAGTGAAGCCGACCGCTTCGGTGCCGCTGTAATATTCCTGGAGGATCGGGCCCCACCAGTCGATCATCCGCCGCTTGATATCGGGCGGGCAGGGCGCCCCGGCATGGATCGCGCAGATGTGCGAGGGGGGACCCGCAGGGCGATCGTCCAGCGCCAGCATCCGGGCGAACATGGTCGGAACCCACTGGCTGTGGGTGACCTGATGTTCGGCAAGCAGCCGCAGAGCTTCGGCTGCATCGAACCTGGTCATCGCCACCACCGTGCCGCCCAGCCGCAGCACGGTCATCGCCCAGCGCAGGGGGGCAGCATGGTAGAGCGGGGCGGGGCTGAGGAACACCGTGTCCGCGTCCATCCCGAACAGTTCGCGCGCCCGCTCCGCCCGCCGCGCGTCGCTCCCCAGCGGCGCGCCCGAAAGCGGGCGCTTCACCCCCTTGGGATTCCCTGTCGTGCCCGAGGTGTAGAGCATGTCGCTGCCCTCGGTCCGCGCGAAGGGGGCGGTGGCCCCGCTGTCCCACTGCGCCGGAATCAGCGCCCGCGGCAGATCGCCATCATGCGTCAGCACCACCTTCGCTCCGCTGTCGGCGAGGATGTAGTTGCGCTCGGGCGGGGTGAGCCGGTCGGACAGGGGCACGAAATAGAGCCCGGACATCTGCGCCGCCCAGGCCGCGACAAAGAACTCGGCGCTGTTGCCGAGGATCAGCGCCACCGTATCGCCCGGCGCGCAGCCCAGCGCCGCCAGCCGCCCGGCCAGCCCCTCGCTGCGCTCGGCGAGCGCGCCATAGGTCAGCACCGCGCCATCGATCACCACCGCCGCGCGTATCGGTGCGGTTGCGGCGATGGCTCCGGGATGCAGGTTCATGCCCCAGCCTCCGCCGCCAGCTGTGCAAGGTGCCCGGTCTCGTTGACGCTCACCACCGTCAGCCGGTCGAGCGCGCCGCCCGTCAGCCGAGTGATCGAACCGTAGTCCGGCACGAAATTGGCATAGCCTTCAAGCCCGAGCGCGTGGCTCAGCAGGATGTTGATCGGAAAGCCGTGGGTGAAGATCACCGCGGTCTTGCGGTGGTGGCTTTCGAGGATCGAGCCGAAGCCCTCCAGCGTCTCGGCCACGAAGCGCTCGGCGTCGATCCCGAAATAGCCGAGCGGATCGGCGAGGAACCGCGCCCATTCGGCCTCGCCCCGGGCCTTGACCATCTCGATATTGGCATAGGCCCCGCCATAGCGGTCGACTTCGCCGATGGCGGCAATCGCGGTGGCGCGGATGCCGGTCGCGGCAAGCAGCGGGGCGGCGGTCTCGGCGGCGCGGTGCATGCCGGAATGGACCACCAGATCGATCGGCTCCTGCGCGAGAAAGGCGCCGACCGCCTGCGCCTGACGGTGGCCGTCGGCGGACAGCGGCGGGTTGCCCGCGCCCGGCTGCGTGATGTGCTGCGGCTGGCCGTGACGCACGAGGATCAGGCGCATCAGCCCGCCTCTCCGACCGAACGCAGCGCGTGATAGCCGCCGTCGACCTTGATGTCGGTGCCGTTGATCCATCCCGCATCGGCCCCCAGCAGGAACTGCACCACTGCCGCGATCTCTTCGGGGCGGGCGTGGCGGCCGGTGAGCGCGGCGGCGGCGGCGATCCGGTCGGCGCCGATGGAGGTCTCGAAATCGGCGAGGATGGGTGTTTCGACTGGCCCCGGGCTGACCGCGTTGAACCGGACCCCTCGCGCCCGGAAAGCGGCGGCGGCGTGCTGCACCCAACGGATCAGCAGCGCCTTGGAATATTCGTAGGCGGTCTTGCCGTCGGCGAGCGGCGGGCGCTCGGCGAGCGGGCGCGCCAGCCAGCGGTCCTTGGCCGCATCGTCCAGCGGGCAGCGGGCTGCGGTGACGCTGGCGACCGCCACCACGCTCGCGCCGGGGGCGAGCCGGGTCGCGAGTGCCTCGGTCAAGAGGCGCGGCGCTTCGCAATTCACTGCCATGATTGTCGCCGGATCGGCGGTGCCGGGAAGCCCTGCGACATGTGCGATCCCGTCGAGCGGGCCGGCGATCTCCTCAGCCGCGGCGGCGATGGCGTGCGGATCGGCCAGATCGCAGGTCACGTCCGTCCCGGCGCGATCAAGCCCGATCACCGTGTCGCCCGCCGCCGCCAGCCGCGCGGCCAGCGCCGCCCCGATCCCGCTCGCCGCGCCGGTGACGAGGATGCGGCGGCTCATTGCCAGCGGACCTTCATGCCCGTCCAGCCGGTGAACCAGTTGGACGGCAGGCGGACCGGCTCCTCAAGCACCGCGATCTCGCCGATCTCGCGCAGCATCGTTTCGAACAGCAACGCCGTCTCGAGCCGGGCGAGGTGCGTGCCGAGGCAGAAATGCGCGCCCACGCCGAAGCCGACATGAGGGTTGGGAGAGCGGTCCAGCACCAACTCGTCCGCGTGGCTAAACACCGCCGCGTCGCGGTTGGCGCTGGCGAACCACAGCACCACCTTGTCACCCTTGGCGATCCGGGTTCCCGCCATTTCGGTGTCGCAGGCGGCGGTGCGGCGCATGTGCGCCACCGGCGAGACGAAGCGGCACATCTCCTCGATTGCGCTCGGCACCAGCGCGGGATTGGCACGCAGCGTCTCCCACCCGCCCTGCCGCACCAGCTGGGCAAGGCCCCCGGTGACGAGAAACCGCGTCGTCTCATTCCCGGCTACGGTGATGAGCATGAAATAGGCGTCGAGCAGCTGCTGTTCGAGCGGCGCATCCTCGAGCCGCGCGGCGACCATGCGGCTGGCGAGATCATCGCCCGGCGCGCGGCGCTTGGCGTCGGCGAGGGTGCGGAAATAGGCGAAGAGCTGCGCGCGCGCCTCGGCCTGCTCGGCGTCCGAAGCCCGCATGTCGCTCATCAGGTTGGCCCAGTCGACGAGGCCGGGAGCTTCGTCCGCCGGCACGCCGAGCATGTCGGCGATGACCAGCATCGGCATCCTGATGGCGATGCGCTCGACGAAATCGAACGCCTCGCCGCGCGGGGTATCGGCCACCAGCCGCTCGACAATGGCGCGGAAGGCCGGGCGGCGCGCCATGACCTGTTCGCGCGAGAGGCCGGGCATGACGATCGCGCGCAGCTTGCCGTGGAGCGGCGGGTCGGCGTTGTGCACGGATGGCGCGCCGTGCCCCTCCGCGCGGCGGTTCCTGATCTGGGTGCCGTGCCCGGACAGGAAGACGGCATGGTTGCGTGCGGCCGCCACCACTTCGGCATGGCGGGTGACGCACCAGAAGCCTGCGCCCTCGGGCTCGGGATTGAACCACAGCCCGGGCATCCGGCGCAGTTCGGCAAAGGCATCATGCTCGCGCGTTGCCTCGAAGGGGGCGAGGTCGAGCAGGTCGATCGCGCTCATTGCGGCTGCCCGCTGATGGTGCGGTACCAGATCAGCCCGCAGCTTCTGCCGAGCCGCTCGATGAAGGCATCGTCGGGTTCCTGCGCGGCGAGGCCGACCTGCACATAAGCGAGCTGTTCGGTGAGCGAGGAGAGCCCCTCGGCGATCATCGGGATGTCGGTCAGCGGCGGCACCGCGCCACTGGCGACCAACCGTTCGAGCCAGCGTTCGGTCCGGGCCACGAAGCGGTCGCGCATCTGCAGCCAGACGCGGCGGAAATCGCCGTGCTCCTGCTGCGCGGCGGCCTCGCGCGCGACCCGCAGCAGCAGGCGATCGCGCCGATAATCGCGGAAGAACTGGATGTTGCGGGTTTGCAGCCGTTCGAGCGAGAGGCTGTCGGTCTCGCCCACGGTGCGCGCGGTGGTGCGGCGTAGTTCCTCGTTGAGCTGGTCGAGCAGGGCGAGGAGAATTGCGTCCTTGTCCGCGAAATGGCGGTAGAACAGCCCGTGGCTGATGCCCGCTTCGGCAACGATGTCTGTGATGCGCACTGCATTGTAGCCGTGTTGGCCGAACGCGACCGCCGCAGCGGCAAGCAGCTTTTCGCGAGTCGCCTTGCCCTTGCGCGTCGGCGGCAATCCGGCTGCCGCCTGCGCGCCTGCATCCTGTGCCATGCCCGCTCTCCCCGTGCCGGTTTTGGTTTGCTTCTTGTTGCTCTTAGGCTCCACGATTGCAAAAGTGATGTCAATGTCATTTTTGCTTGGCAGCGCCGACGCGCTGAGGCATTGTTCGTCCGCAGACCCTCGGTGCGCGTGTACTAAGTGAACCAAAGGGGGCGATTTCAGGGGAGAAAGGCCGATGGGCAGGCTGGCAGGCAAGGTAGCCATCATCACCGGTGCGACCGGCGGGATCGGCTCGGCCACCGCGCGCAAATTTCTGGAAGAGGGCGCGCAACTGATGCTCGCCGGGCGCGATGCCGCACGGCTCGAAGCGGCCGCCGCGGCTCTCGGCGCGCCTGATCGTGTCGCGACCTGTGTCGGCCAGCCGACCGTGGAAGAAGATGTCGCCTCCCTCGTCGCTGCGGCCACGGCCCGCTTCGGCGCGCTCCATGCCTTCGTCGCCAATGCCGGATCGGAAGGCAAGGTGGTGCCGATCACCCTTACCGATCTGGCCGATTTCGAGGCGGTTCAGCGCACCAACGTCACCAGCGTGTTCCTCGCCATCAAGCACGCCGCCCCGGCAATGCAGGCGGCAGGGGGCGGGTCGATCGTCGCGCTGTCTTCGGTTGCGGGTGAGGTCGGGGTGGCCGGGATCGGCGCCTATGCCGCCAGCAAGCACGCCATCGCCGGGCTGGTCCGGGTCGCAGCGCTGGAACTGGCGGCGGCGGGCGTGCGGGTCAACGCAGTCGCCCCGGCGCCGATCGACAACGCGATGATGCAATCGATCGAGTCCCAGGCGAGCCCCGGCGATCCGGGCCTTGCCCGCGCTGGCTTCACCTCGCTGATCGCCATGGGCCGCTATGGCACCGACCCCGAGGTCGCCAACATGATCGCCTTCCTCGCCAGCGACGAGGCGAGTTACTGCACCGGCGGGAATTTCCCCGTCGACGGCGGCTTTCTGGCAGCGTGACGGGGTGCGCAGGATGATCGACACCGAACCGCAGCTTGCCGCCATGCTGGAGGCGCGCAAGGCCCGCCGCGCGCTGCCGCCCTATATCCCGCAGGCCGATGCCGACGTCGCGGCGCTGCTTGCCAGCTTCTTTGCCCGCGAGGTGCCCGGCAGCACGGTGAGCGGCATCGCCCGGATCGGCGGCGGCGCATCGAAGGAGCAGTTCGTCTTCACCCTGACGCCGCCCGGCGAAGCCCCGCGCCGCTATGTCCTCAGGATGGACGCGCTGGAGGGGATCACCGAGACCAGCCGGGCGCGCGAATACGAGATCCTCAAGGCGTTCCGCGGCGTGGTGCCGGTGCCCGATCCGGTGTGGCTCGATGCCGAAGCGGCGCATTTCCCGACGCCTGCGGTGATCATGGAGTTCGTCGAGGGCGTCACCAAGCCGCAGACCGACGGGGTCAGCGTCACCGGGCTCGGCACGGTGCTCGGCGATCCGCTGCGCGGCCTGATCGCCCCGCAGTATTACGATAACCTCGCCAAGATCCACAATTTCGACTGGGCCGCCGCCGGCCTCACCCAGTTCACCGCGCCCACTGCCGATCCCAAGCAGGCCACCCGCTGGCTCATCAACTTCTGGAAGGAACTGCTTGAACAGGACGCCGTCACCCGCGAGCCTGTGGTCAGGCTCGCGACCCAGTGGCTCGAGGATCACGTGCCCGATTGCGAGCGCCCTTGCATTGTCCACGGCGACTATCGCACCGGCAATTACCTTTTCGACGAGGCGACGGGCCGCGTCACCGCGATCCTCGACTGGGAGATGTGCTACATCGGCGATTTCCACGCCGATCTGGGCTGGCTGTTGCAACCGGTGTTCGGCAGCAACATCGGCGGGGTCTTCAGGGCGAGCGACATCGCTCCGCCTGCCGAGCTGATCACTAGCTACGAAGCGGCCAGCGGCAACCGAGTGGACCCGGTCAAGCTCCACTACTTCACCGTCTTCAACGCTTGGAAGAGCTACATTCTCGTCTCCGCGCTGGGGATGCAGGCGGCGCGCACCGCGCACAACCATCAGGACGTTCTGCTCACCTTTCTGGCGGCGACCGGCCCGATGTTCGTCGATGATCTCGCCCGATTGCTGATGATGGAGGAAAGCCGGTGAACCCCTCGGTCGACGATCGCCTCAATTCGGTGCTGCGCGCGCTTCAGACGGTGGTGCTGCCCGCCCTGCCCGAAAGCGCCAGCCTTGCGCGCGAGCAGGTGATGCTGGCGATGGGGCATATCCAGATCATCCAGGCGCAGCGCGATGCGACACCCGCCTTCGAGGAGGGCGAACTCGCCGACATCCGCGCCATGGCCGCCGCGGTACTGGCACTGAACGAGGCGCCTGCCGCCTGTGCGGCGGAGCGTGCGGCGCTTGCTACGGCATTGTCCGACGAGGCTGCGCCGACCCGCACGGCGAGTGAGGCGATCCGCACCGCGATCGACGCCTTGCTCGCCGCCGCCCGCAAGGCGGGCGCATCCGAATATCACGCCGCGCTTGCCGCCACGATCCTCCCGCTTGGCCGCGCGCGGGCGCGCAAGGATCGGGAATGGTTCGCGATCATGGGCTTCGACATCGAACTCAGCGGCGGCTGAGGCGCGGGCGGCAGGCGATGCGTTTCGATCGGGACTTCCGGATGGCGATCGGCGGCGCGCTGGAGCCGGGCGCGGGCACGCTGCAGGTAATCGATCCGGCGACCGGCATGGCCTTTGCCGAGGCTCCCGACGCCGGGCCCGCCGATCTCGACCGGGCGGTCGCGGCCGCGCGCACCGCCTTCCCCGGCTGGGCTGCCACGCCGCATGCCGAGCGCGCGGCCCTCGTTGTCGCACTTGCCGAAGCGTTGGAGCGCCATGCCGACGATTTCGCCCCGCTGCTCACCCGCGAACAGGGCAAGCCGCTCGCCGAAGCGCGGCGCGAGGTGCTCGGCCTTGCAACATGGCTGCGCGGCGCGGCGGGGATGAGCCTGCCGACCACGATTCACGAGGATAGTCCCGCGCGCTATTGCGAGACGCGCCACGTGCCGATCGGCGTCGTTGCCGCGATCGCCCCGTGGAACTACCCGCTGCTACTCGCCGCCTTCAAGTTGGGTCCCGCGCTCGTGACTGGCAATTGCGTGGTGCTGAAGCCCTCGCCTTTCACCCCGCTGACCTCGCTCAAGCTGGGCGAACTGGCCCAGACGATCCTGCCGCCGGGGGTGCTGGGCGTGGTGTCGGGCGGAGATGCGCTCGGCCCCTGGCTGACTGCGCATCCCGGCATCGACAAGATCGCCTTCACCGGCTCGACCGCCACCGGCAAGCGGGTTATGGCCAGCGCCGCCGAGACGCTGAAGCGCGTGACGCTCGAACTCGGGGGGAACGATCCGGCGATCGTGATGCACGATGTCGATCCTGACCGGATTGCACTCGATCTGTTCTGGGCCTCCTTTGGCAATGCAGGGCAGGTCTGCCTCGCCACCAAGCGGCTCTATGTCCATGCCGCCGTCTACCAGAAGGTGCGCGATGCGCTGGTGGGATATGCCGCAGGCGTGCGGGTCGGCAGCGGAATGGATCCCGATACGCAGATCGGCCCGATCAATAATCACCTTCAATATCAAAGGCTTGTGGAACTGATCGAGGATTGCCGGACGAACGGCTACCGTTTCGCCTGCGGCGGGACCGTGCCGGCCGGCCCCGGCTATTTCCTCCCGCCTTCGATTATCGACAACCCGCCCGAGGCGGCCCGGATCGTGCAGGACGAACAGTTCGGTCCGATCCTGCCGATGATGGCCTTCACCGATTACGATGACGCTGTCTGCCGAGCCAATTCCGGCCCCTACGGCCTTGGCGCGACAATCTGGGCCGGCGATGTGGCGGCGGGGCAGGCGCTGGCGGAGCGGATCGTGTCGGGCAACGTGTGGGTCAACGAATGCCGCCCTCTCTCGCCGCTGGTGCCGTTCGCGGGCCATGGGCAATCCGGGCTGGGCGTGGAAAACGGCATCGAGGGCCTGCTCGAATACACCCTGCCGCGCACCTCGAGCGTCAGGCGGAAGAGCGGCGTGGGGCAGTAAGCCGCACGGTGCTGCGGGCACCGGAGGCGCAAGAGGGGCGCACTGGGCAGACAGATCGCTGATTGCTCAGACCGGTTCCGGGCAGGATACGAAAGGCTCAAGCAAAAGCTGTCGCGCCGGTCAGTCTCTCAGAAACGCAGCAGCTTCCCGTAGGGCGGCATCGGCTTCGGGGAGCTTACCCATGAAGATTTGCCAGACATGCGGCATGTCGGGCCACAGGGACAGGCGGAGCGGCCCGCCAAGGCCCCACACCCGCTGGGCAAAGACCAGCGCCTGACCGCGCAATGTCTCTGCCGTGCTCGTATGGATCAGCGTCGCGGGGAGGCGGGCGAGTACTTCGTCGGCGGCCAGCAGCGGGCTGATCGCCGGGTCCTGTGGATCGTGGCCCGGAGCGTAGAGCCCGGCGACGAGTGCCATGCCCTCGCCCGCCACTGCCGGATCGACAGGCGGATGCGTGAATCCGGCAGCGACCGGCTCGATTCCGAGAAACGGGCTCAGCAGCACCAAGCGGCCAGGGCGCGGAACATTGGGCAGCGGCGCCATTCCGAGCGCGATCGCTGCCGCCAGATTGCCGCCTGCCGAATCGCCCGCCAGCGCCAGTTTGCCGCACCGTCCCGCCTTGTCCGGCCCGTTTGCGGCAGCATGGGCAAGCGCGGCGGCGCCATCGGTCAGCCCGGCTGGGAAGGGGTGCTCCGGCGCGAGACGGTAATCGGGCACAAGCACTGGAAACCCGCTGAGAAAGGCCAGCTCAGCGGCAAGCGTGCGGTGGCTGGTCAACGAGCCTGCCACCCATCCGCCGCCATGCAGATAGACGATCCGTCCATCCTCTGCGTCGGGTGGCACAAGCCATTCTGCTGTCATTGCACCGATTTTCGCCGGCACGATCCGGCAGGCGGCAAGGCCCGCTCCGGTGCAGCCCATGCCGTAGCCTTCGACCATGGCCCGCATCGCGTCGACCGGATCGAGGGCAGGTTCGGGCTCGCGTTGCAGGTGGGCGAAAACCTCCGCCAGATCGCTGCGCGTCGCCATCAGAACCGCCGCTCCAGCCCGATGCCGAAGTGGCGGGGCGGCTCAAGCGAGGCGACCCGCACCGAACCCAGCAGCGGCGAGACCACCGCGAGCGAGGACAGCACCCGCCGATCGGTGAGATTGCGGGCGAAGATGTTCACCGCCCAGCGGTCATCCGCACTGGTCCACATGGCTCCGAGATCGAAGCGGACAAAGCCGCCCTGCCGCGCGTCCGGGGTGTTGAACTCGGTAAAAAAGTATTCCGATCGCCACTGCATCGATCCGTTGAAATCGAGCCTGCTCCCGCCCGCGAGATCGGCGCGGTACTGCGCCGAGGCCGTGCCCTGCCAGCGCGAGGTGAGTGGCAGGGCGTTGCCCGAGACGTCGAAGGCGGCAAAACCCCGGCGCTGGTCGGTCGAGATAAAGCGGCCGAACTCGGCATCCATCCAGCTTCCCGACAGGCCGAGCGTCACGCCCGCAGCAGGGCGCACGCTCCCCTCCACCTCGATCCCGTTGATCCGCGCCGAGGCGGCATTGGCAAGGATCTGGCTGAGCGGCCCGACCTGCACGATCTGGAGGTCCTTGTAATCCGAAGTGTAGCCGGTGAGGTTGAAGGTCCACCCCCGACCAGAAAGCCGCGCACCCGCCTCGATCGTGACGTTGATCTCCGGATCAACCGCCGGCGTGAACGCGCCGACATTGAGCGCCCCGGATTTGAATCCGCGCGCCACCGAGGCATAGAGCAGCACGTCGTCGGAAAGCGTGAAGTCGATCCCCGCCTTGCCCGACCATTCGCCCCAGCTGTCGCGCTGGCGTCCGTTGATGGTGGGGCCGAGGAAGGTCAGGAACTCGCTGGCCCGCTTGGTGTCGTCGCTGTAGCGCCCGCCGATCCTCAGCGCCAGCTTGTCCGACAGCTGGAGCTTCCCGTCGGCATAGGCGGCGAGCGCCTCGGTGGTCACGGTTCCGCCGCCGGCAAAGGCGAAGGGAAACGGGAACGTCACCGGCAGCGAAGGGTCGAGGAATGCGCCCGGAAGCAGTCCGTCGACCAGCGTGGCGCGGGTCTGGCGGAAGCGCAGGTAGGTGGCTCCCACCAGCCAGTCCAGCTGGCCGCTCGTCCCCTTGAGATAGGCCTCGAGGCTCGATTGCGTGCTGTCGGTGTCGAGCGTGGTGGTGCTGACGGTGCGCTCCGTGCCGTCCTGATCGTAAGTGATGATGCGGTCCGACCCGCGGGTGTCGGCGATCACCACCAGCTCGGTCGCGCCGAGCGGCTGTTCGAGCTTGCCGGTCACTGACCAGACCTCGCGCCGGTTCTCCGCGCCCTGGCTCTTGAAGCTGCGAGGCGCGGCCGAGGGACGGACACCGAACAGGAGCTCGGCCGGATGCGGAAAGGGATCGGCAAGGATCTTGAGCGCGGGGCCGGCATCGTTCTGGGTGTAGCCGGTGGCGGTCAGGAGCAGGCGCCCCCCGCCCAGCGGGACCGCGACCTGAAGCCGACCGGCGAGGCTGTCTTCCGCATCGCCCCGTTCGCGTGCTCCAGCGGTACCGGCAAGCTCGTTGCGGCTGAAGCCCGTGAGGCGGCGATACTGTACGCTCGCCCTTGCGGTAATTCCGCCACCGAGCGGACCGGAGAGGACGGCATCGCCCTGCACCCGTCCGAAGTCTCCGAACTGCACGCCCATGCGCCCCTCAAAGCTGTCGGTCGGGGCGGCCGACACGAGGTTGACCGCGCCGCCGGTCGCATTGCGTCCGTAAAGTGCGCCCTGCGGCCCGCGCAGCACCTCGATCCGCGCCAGATCAAGGAATGCGACAGCGGTGGCTTCCTGATCCGAGAGGTACACGCCGTCCGCATAGGTCGCGACACCCGGGTCTCCGCCGGGCGAGAAGAAGTTGTTGCCGACCCCGCGGATGAAGATCTGCGCGATCCCGAAGCTCTGCGCAAAGCTGAGGCTGGGCACCTGCTGGGCGAGTTCGGTGAGGCCCTGGTTGCCGCCCCGCCGCAATTTTTCGCCATCCAGAACCGACAGCGCGAGCGGGGTGTCCTGCACGCTGGCATTGCGCCGTTCGGCAGTGACGATGATCTCCTCGGCCGGTGGTGTTTGCGTGGCCGGCTTTTCCCTTGTGGCTGCTTCTTGCGCGAGCGCGCCCGTCGTTGCCATCAGCGCCAACAGCGAAGCTGTGCCTGCGTGGATTGCCTTGCGCATTTCAGATCCTCCCCATCTGTTTTTTGCAAGGCTAATGACCCGGGGACCGGTTCGGGAAGGACAGCACTTGATCCGGTGTGCGGACAATTTCGCTCAAAATGGTCTTGCTTCATTACGTCCGATGCGCAACCTCACCGGGATGTCGGCGCAAATACCCTTCGATTTCCTTGTGACGCTGTTGGGGGAGGGGCGGGCTCGCGCGATTCTTGCGGGGGCTGGCCTGCCTGCCGACGGCAGCCCCATCGGCCACCTCGATTTCTGGCGGCTGCTGCGGAACAACATCGACCAGACCGGAGACGAACGTCATGCTCTTGGGCCGCAGACCGTGCCGGACGGCAGCTTCGCACTGCTGCTTGCTGCGATGCGGCTGGGGCATGATCTGGGTGACGGACTCGTGCGCCTCGCGATCGCCTCGCGGATCGTCTGGCCTGATCTGCCGCTGACGGTGCGGCGCGGTCATGATCTGCGGCTTTGCGTTCCGGGGATGAGCGCGGTTTCGGCACAGCGGCGGCTCTATGTCGAGATGGTGGTGGTTGTGCTCCACACCGCATGCTGCTGGATGGCCGGGCAGAAGCTGGAGCCGCGCCGTCTTGTTGCGCCTAAGGACAATGCGCCCGGCAACGGCGCGATGTTCGCCCTGATTGGCTGCCCCATTTTCCGCCGCGGGACCGACATGGAACTGGTCTATCCGGCAAGTGCTGCCGACATCAGGATCGTTGCGGACCGCTTTGACCTGTGGCCGAGCCTGCTGTTCGAAACCTACCGCCAGATCACCGCAGAGCCGCTTGCACGCAACAGCACCAGCGATCAGGTGCTTGATCTGCTCCGGCAGGCGCCGCTCGATCAGGCGACGCTGGCGGCGGCGATGGGGGTTTCCGTTGCCACCTTGCGCCGCCGGTTGACAGAGGAGGGGCACTCCTATCGCGGGCTGCTCAGCCACGTTCGCCAGCAACAGACCCTCGCCGCGCTGAAGGCGGAGATGGGGCTGGAGGATCTCGCCGCCGGGCTCGGCTATTCCGAAGCCCGCAGCCTGCGGCGCGCCACGCGCCGCTGGTTCGGCGCACCGCCGAGCGAACTGCGACGGCCACCTCAAGGCTGACGAGCGGCACTCTTCCTCGGGGCGCCACACATTCGATCGCCCGATAAGCGACTGAACATGGCGTGCCTTGATCCCTATGGTGCTTGACCCTGATCAAGGCCGGACTATCCTTTCGATGATTTTCGAATTGTCGATTGACTAAACTGCGGCATTCGTTATTTCCACTTCCATCGAAAGGTTTTGAGGATGGACGATCTCAACGCACAAGTATGGGCGGTCGATGCACTTGGCGCGCTGGCGCACGAAACCCGCCTGTCGGTTTTCCGCGCGCTGGTGAAGGCGGGTCCGGACGGCATGATTGCCGGCGCAATCGCAGAACATCAGGGCGTGCCGCCATCCACGATGTCGCATCATCTGGCGACGCTGGAGCGCGCCGGACTTGTCCAGTCCGAACGGGAAAGCCGTCATATCCATTACCGTGCCGATTTCGCCGGCATGCGGCGCCTGCTGACTTTCCTGATGCAGGATTGCTGCCAAGGCGCTCCCGAGATGTGCGGCGACCTGATGGCTGAAATCTCGTGCACCGCTGATCAACCCGTGAACGCCTGAGGCTGAAAATGTCCGTTAGGATCCACAACGTCCTGTTCCTGTGCACAGGCAACAGTGCGCGCTCGATCCTTGGCGAAGTGCTGATGAACAAACTGGGGGAAGGCCGTTTTGCCGCTTACAGCGCTGGCAGCCAGCCCAAGGGGGATGTCCACCCGATGGCAATCGATGTGCTGGATGGCTTCGGCTTCCCGACAGAAGGCCTGCGGTCGAAGAGCTGGGATGAGTTCACCCGTCCCGGTGCGCCCGAGTTCGATTTCATCTTCACCGTGTGTGACAATGCCGCCGGGGAAAGTTGCCCAGTCTTTCCGGGCAAGGCGATCACCGCGCATTGGGGGGTGGAAGATCCCGCCGCTGTGGAAGGGAACGGCCAGCGAAAGGCATTTCTCGACGCGCTGAGTTACCTCAAGCGCCGGATTGATCTGTTCCTGATGCTTCCTCTCAAGAGCATCGATGAACTGGCGATGCGGCGACAACTGGCTGAAATCGGGCGCGAGGAAGGCGCCAGCATCCAGGCGAAGGACACCCAATGAACACCGACATCGTCATCTATCACAATCCCGAATGCGGGACGTCGCGCAACACGCTGGCGATGATCCGCAACGCCGGGATCGAACCGCATGTGGTGGAATACCTCAAGACCCCGCCCTCGCGCGCGCTGCTGGAAAGCCTGATTGATCGTGCCGGCATGACGCCCCGTGCCTTGCTGCGCGAGAAGGGCACGCCGTTTGCCGAGCTTGGGCTGGATGATCCCGCGCTGACGGATGCCGAGCTGATCGATGCGATGATGGCCCATCCGATCCTTATCAACCGTCCGCTGGTGGTCTCGCCGTTGGGCGTGAAGCTGTGCCGACCTTCGGAAGAGGTGCTCGACCTGATCCCCGCCAATCAGCGCGGCGCTTTTACCAAGGAAGACGGCGAGCAGGTCGTCGATGCATCGGGGCAGCGCGTCAAATGACACAGACCATCCCCATCCCTACCCCCGCGCCTGCGGGCTCGCCGCTCGGCACATTCGAGCGTTACCTGTCGGTGTGGGTGCTGCTCGCCATCTTGGGCGGGCTGGCGCTCGGGCTGGTCGCACCCGATACGGTCGGCGTGCTGGCGGGGCTGGAATATGCCTCCGTCAACCTCGTGGTCGCCGTGCTGATCTGGGCGATGATTTTCCCCATGATGGTCGGCGTCGATTTCGGCAGCATCAAGGATATCGGCCGCAAGCCCAAAGGGCTGGTGATCACGCTGGTGATCAACTGGCTGATCAAGCCCTTCACGATGGCGGCGCTGGGCGTGCTGTTCTTCGACTATCTCTATGCCGGTCTGCTTCCGCGCGCCGACGCGCAGGAATACATCGCCGGGCTGATCCTGCTGGGAGCGGCGCCGTGCACGGCGATGGTGTTCGTGTGGTCGCAGATGACCCGCGGCGATCCGGCCTATACGCTCGTGCAGGTGTCGGTGAACGATCTGGTGATGATCGTCGCCTTTGCGCCGCTGGTGGCGTTGCTTCTGGGCGTGACGGAAATCGTCGTGCCGTGGGAAACGCTGCTGCTCTCGGTCGCGCTTTATGTGGTGATCCCGCTGGTGGTGGGCGCGCTGACCCGGTCGCGCGTGATCGCCAGGCATGGCGGCGATGCGGCGGCGGTCGACGCCTTCACCGCAAAGCTCAAACCGTGGTCGATCATCGGCCTGCTTGCCACGGTGGTGCTGCTGTTCGCCTTTCAGGCGGGCACGATCATCGCCAACCCGCTGCTGATCGCGCTGATCGCGGTGCCGATCATCATCCAGTCCTACGGCATCTTCGCGGCCGCCTATATCTGGGCCTATCTGTGGCGCGTGCCCCACGCGATCGCCGCGCCCTGTGCGCTGATCGGCACCTCGAACTTCTTCGAACTCGCGGTTGCGGTTGCCATCGGGCTGTTCGGCCTGTCGAGCGGCGCTGCCCTCGCCACGGTGGTGGGCGTGCTGGTGGAGGTGCCGGTGATGCTGTCGCTGGTGGCCTTCGCCAACCGCACCCGCGCCAACTTCCCCGGAGATCCGGCATGACCGGATATGCACGCCTGCGCACGCTCGCCGACCCGGCGCATCTGCCCGCGCTGAAGCCCGAATATGTCCACCAGCGCCCCGCACTCGGCCTCGGGCCGATGGACCCGCCGGTGCGGGTGCTGCTGCTCTATGGCTCGCTGCGCGAACGGTCCTTCTCTCGCCTTGCCGTGGAGGAGGCCGCGCGGCTGCTGCAGTTTTTCGGCTGCGAGACGCGCATCTTCGATCCTTCCGATCTGCCGCTGCCCGATCAGGTCGCTCGCGATGACCACCCCGCCGTGCACGAACTGCGCGAACACTCGCTATGGTCAGAGGCGCAAGTGTGGTGCAGCCCCGAACGCCACGGCACCATCACCGGCATCATGAAGGCGCAGATCGATCACCTGCCGCTCGCCTACAAGGGCCTGCGCCCCACGCAGGGCCGCACGCTGGCGGTGATGCAGGTCAATGCCGGTTCGCAGAGCTTCAACACCGTCAACACCCTGCGCATCCTCGGGCGCTGGATGCGGATGTTCACCATTCCCAACCAGTCCTCCGTCGCCAAGGCTTACGAGGAATTCAATGAGTTCGGGCGGATGAAGCCTTCTGCCTACTACGACCGCATCGTCGACGTGATGGAGGAACTGGTGCGCTTCACCGTTTTGCTGCGTCCCCACGCCGAAATGCTGGTTGATCGCTATTCCGAGCGGGTCGAGCGCGATCTGCCGGTCGCAACTCCGGTTGAGGCAGCCGGGATCGCAGGAAAATGGTAGCAATCGCGATGGCACGGACGCCAGTCGCCAAGCGGAGAAAAATGAAGACCGCATCTTCAGCACGTGGCCAATGCGGCCAGCTTTGGCCTGTTCTTCCAGCTTTGCTGCTCGGTCTGACACCGTTTCAGCTTGCCGCCCACGATCACGATCTTCAGCAATGGACGTTGTAATCGCAGGACGAACCTCAATGGATGCACTAGTGTAGATCCTGAGTCCCTCGTTCGGTTTTCACTGGCAGCCCCCCCAATGCCATATCTATCCCATGATCTACCCGTGCCGATCTCAATCCGTCACGGAAGTTATGCCTAAACGAGTGGAAGCTTGTCCGAGGCCGTTAAGCCCCCCAGGATCGAGAGAACTGGGTGAACCACTTCGATAAGGCTATAGGTCCCGAACGTAAGTCTCTGCTCCTTGCCGTTGATTCTCAGCTTAAGGTGCCATGTTCTGGTTCCAGACGGCCGCACCGGCAGATAAAAGCCGCCTCCATCGGAAAGCTTGTACTGCTTATCCCTCGGATCTACCTTGCGAATTTGGATGTCGGTGAGGGGCATTGGGGGTTTCGCTTTCAGAAATCGTCGTTCCGAAGGCCGTTCTGGGGGTTCGAACCCCCTCCTGAACCCCGCCGAACCCCTGAATCTGGGTAAACACGGCTGAACGAGCGTGGACGCTGGAAGCGAATATATGGCTGTTTTCTGCGGTTTTTCCAACCGCAGACAGCCTAACATGGATAGGTGAATGGTGCCCAGAAGAGGACAAACAAGTAAAAAGTAAGTATTTGATATACTTGCTATATACACATTTCGAAGATTGAAATGCCACTTGTCATGCCCCTAAGTCTGAATTGCTTACAAGATTTGGGTCTCTAAGCGCTGTTTCAGGCACAGTCATCATGTAGCACGGTGTGTCCTTCCAATGCAAGTTTTTTTGGTTCGATTTATTTGTGACTGTTTGTTGCAATACGTACCGGCTTTGGGTCCCCGCAATTTGATCGCGCCATGACACGGCACCTACGGCCATGAACTGCTGACCATGCCCCCCCGGTCGGAGAGCTCTCTAAAGCGGCAGGTTGATCCCCCATAGGGTATACTGCGAGTTTATACCTTAGAGGGTATAGAATGGCCAACGGAGGCAGTGATGGATCAGCTTGTAAGACTGCCGAGGCAGCTAGGTGCAATCATCCAGAGCGCGCGTGTGCGGCAGGGAATGACCCAGTCAGAGCTGGCCGGTATCTCCGGCACACAGCAGAAAACCATATCAGCCATCGAGAACGGCAGCGTTGGAGTAAAGCTCGGCACGCTGCTCCGCGTGATCGCGAGCCTGGATCTTGATATCAAGATCGGGCCGCGAGAGCGTGGCCCTTCCATCGAGGACGTCTTCTGAGGCCATTCAATTTAGCTTTGGCTTCCAGCTCTTTCTCGTGCGCCGCAGCAGCGTCCCGCTCGAGCTACAACGCAACGTAGAGCCGTTAAGAGATCCAAAAGATCGGTGTGCCACATAGAAAGCCGCGCGTTATCTGAGTTGTAGATACCATCAGTGCGCACAACCCCAGACGTAGCGAAGGGCCATGACACAATCTCTGCGCGGCGATTTGGCGAAACGCTATCTTCTGGAGGACCTGCCCGGCGCGTCTCAATTGGGAGCTCGCTTGAACGGGATCTTGTTGAAGATCGATTCCGGCGAGCAAGTGACCGCGTTGCAGCGACAGTTTCTCGTCGCGTCGGGTCTTCACGCCCTCTGCGCCTTGTCCGATGGCAAGATCACTCAAGGAGAGTTTCGCCCCCAAGCCGAGCAGGAGCAGGCAGCGCGCATTGAAGAAGCTTCGGCCAAGGCCGTGAAGGATGCGGCAGAAAAGTCGGCATGCGATGAGGCACAAGCCGCTGCGATCAGGGAGACCTTTGCCGCCATGGCGAACGATCCCGTGCTGCGCCGGAAACGGGAAGCAAGGGAGCTGCGGCAGCGCTTCGACATAGGATATGTCGAAAGCGAGGACTATCCGCGCGTGATGGCGCTACTCAGGCAAGTCGCCAATCGGCAGCGCCTCAAGGCCGAGGACGCCGCCTGGCTGAAGACTGAGGCCGATTACTGCTGGACAGACGCGCTGCAGACAGCCTTCAATGCATTGGAAGCCGAAGCCTTCACAAAAGCATGGGAAACCAGCGGTAATCCCTGGGATGCCGTGAACGCGAGCGCGCATTGGCGCAAGGCAGATGAACCCGAGCAAGCCTTGAGCCTGACCGCAGCAGCGCGGGCGCAGATCGGTCCAAATCCCAAATTATATTCGGCCCTTGCAACAACGCGCGGCGGAGCAATGCGTGACCTGCGCCGCTTCGACGAAGCGAAGGCGTTGGCTAGCGAAGCGCATGGATTGACCCCGAGCGACTACAGGCCCTGCACATTGTTGGGCGCAGTCCACATCGAGCTTGGTGACCTCCAGGCAGGGCACGAATGGTATGCCAAGGCCGAGAGCCTTGGCGCTTCGCGCCAAACGATCGACAATGATTTGCGCGGACTGCTGATGCGCGCCCCCATTAAGGAGCAGCATCGCATCCGCGAATACCTTCTCCACCATGATCCTCAGCGCTTTGCTTGGCTCCGGCGTTGCCCTGGCACCGGTCAATCGCCTTCGCGTCCAAAGTCCGCACACTCGATCAAGAGAAGAAACGACACCGCATTCGTCGAGGTAGGTCAGCATGATCATCGTTCCCGATGATCCCGGCCCTGCAGGTCCCGGCGACGTAATGGGCCCGATTTGGCCGATCTTGCTTGTTAGAAAAAACGATGCCATTTTCTAACAGAAGGGATTGGGCAAATGGCCGCCGTTGCCGACAGCATCATCAAGCGCGTACGAGGGAAGGGGCGAGGTTGGGCCTTCACGCCCAAGGATTTCCTCGACCTCGGCACACGCGCATCTGTTGATATGGCGCTCACCCGGCTGACGCAATCCGGCCACATCCGCCGGATCGGGCGAGGCCTTTACGACTATCCGAAGCTTCATGACCGTTTAGGTGCGCTGACGCCCGATGCCGATGCAATCGCGCAGGCAGTGGCCACTCAGGGTGGCGACAAGCTTGTCCGATCGGGAGCGCAAGCGGCCAACCGCCTCGGGCTCTCCACTCAGGTCCCGGCTAAGGCAAGCTATGCGACAAGCGGGCCAACCCGCGTCAAGAAAATTGCAGGTCGCACGATTGCACTCAAGCGATCGCGGGCACCTATTCTCGATAGCGCATTTCCCCGCGCCAATGCTGTGCTGCAAATGCTGGCCCATGCTGGCAAGGCGAACGTCGATGATGATCTCATTCAGCGTCTCGCCGCAGGTATCGATAACCGCGATTTGCAGGCGCTCAGAAAGGCGCAGGCACAGATGCCAGGCTGGATGAGTGATGCCATTTTCAAAATGAGTGCGGCACGACATGGATAGATATGGCCTGCGTCGCGAAGCGTCAAAAGTCCTGGTGTGGGCCTCTCCTGCCATTTCCAGCCGATGCGTCGAACAGCAGCTCTTCTCAGTTGCCAACATCCAGAGGTTGCCTGACCAGCGATGTACTACGGCAGGGGTTGGGCCGGTTCTGACCTGCCAGCTTCTGGGCGCCAGATCGCGCGAAGCTGATTGCGAATTTGCAAAATGCTGCAAATCGGCCACGCGAGAATTTCAGATATGCGATGGTTGCCATCGCAATTATCTTCGAGCGTTCGGGAGGGAGACGGGCAGATGAAATTTGTCGTCGAGTTTAAGTCCGGCGAATCGCCAAAGACCAACAGTTATCCTCACGCCGTTCTCGTTCAAGATAATTGGGACGACTATGGCTACAAGACGACCTTCAACGTCACGCTGCATGTCTCTGCGGACGAGAAGTATGAGCTTGGTAATATCAAGGTGATCGAGGCAGGCCGCACCAGCGGCTATACTAAGATGCCGAAGCGACCATTCACAGAGCTCCCGGCTGGCCATGCCTCATTGGCTAGCGAACTCGATTACTACGAGACACTGTATAAGCTAGGTCGCGACGTCTTTGAGCCCTATCTGCGGGGAATTCGCGACGTTGCCTTCGACGACGACATCAAGGCAAGCGTTGAAGACAGCGAAGCCTACAGGGTGTCGCTTCTCCGGTTCAGTGGCGCCGAGCGAACGATCAACGACGCTGCGCGACTGCTGCGCGCTTCGACCTTGCCAACTAAACGACGCGGTGTAGGGTTTAAGGTTAAATTCAAAACACGGGTGGCACGTCATTCGAACGCTTTCACGATCGAGTTCGACTTTCGGCGGCGCGGCCGATTGCCCAACCGGATCAACGCCCTGATCGGTTACAATGGCACAGGCAAAACACGGCTACTCTCGAATCTTGCGATCGTGGCAAGCGGATATGGTTATGGCACCAAGGAAGACCTACTGGACAATGCGGCCGGCCGGTTCGTCGGCACCGCTCCGCCATTCAAGACCGTTGTCGTTATCTCCTACAGCGCCTTTGACACTTTCGTCATTCCAGGGCGTAACGAGGAGGAAAAGGAAAGGCTCGAGGAGAGCGGCGAAATTTTTGGGTACGTCTATTGTGGGCTTCGCGAGCGCTCAGACAGTGACGGGCCCAATCGTGAGCAAGCCTACCGGCTGCGCACCCCGGCAGAGATTGAGGCCGAATTTTTGTCCGCGCTTGTCCGGGTGCGCGAGGCCAATCGTCTCGAAGCCTTTCTCGATGTGCTGAAGCCGCTGCTCCGCGACCCGTCGTTCCAGCGCATCGGGCTAACCCAAATCTACGCCAATCGGGACGAGGAGGAGTTACGCGAATTGTTCCGAGGCCTAAGCAGTGGGCATAAGGTCGTGCTCAAGATTGTAACCGAACTCACCGCACATATCTCGGGGTCAGAACCGACATTGGTACTTATCGATGAGCCTGAAACTCACCTGCATCCGCCGCTGCTTGCTGCGTTTCTGAAGAGCGTCCGCGCATGTCTCGATGCCTTCGACGGGTACGCCGTGATCGCAACCCACTCGCCCGTCGTCCTGCAGGAGACGCCGGCAAAATTCGTGCAGGTGCTTCGTCGGGCTGCCGACCAGAACCGCGTCGCCGCGCCTCGAGTGGAAACCTTTGGGGAAAGCATCGGCGTAATCACCCAAGAGGTATTCAACCTCGGTGACGGCTCAACCGACTGGCACGAGACGTTGAGCGCGCTCGCTCGTCGCAATACTCTGGAGGAGATCGAAGAAGCATTCGGCCGGAAGCTGGGCTTTTCGGCTCGATCTTACGTCCTGAGCATACGCGATGAGATCGAGGAGTAGAGGATGCGTTCCATTCCGCTGCTCGCCGTTGATGCGACAGGTGTCTTCGATGCGATCGCGACGGCCAAGCACATGCCAAGACGGAGACGCATGCGGGCAGCGCGAGCGCGCGTGCTAGAGGCCTACGGAGCGTATGAACAGGCTGCTCCAGAGGTGGGTGACCTTAATGTAGCCGAGCTGACCGACCATCAGAAGGAAGCGATGCGGCACGCCTTCATAGTTGAAACGGCGCCGATGACGGACCTGCGCGGGAACTTACTCAAGCGGGTCAGCGTCGCTCGATGCCCCTTTTGCGGGATCAGTGAATCCTCTACCCTCGATCATTATCTGCCGAAGGAGCGGTATCCCGAGTTCTCGGTTTTTCCCAAGAATCTCGTCCCCAGTTGCGCTGTGTGCAATACGCGCAAGCGGAACCGCATTCTGGAAGAAAGCACGAACGTGCGATTGTTCCTGCATCCGTGCTTCGACTTAGTCCCTGAGTTGGCGTTCCTGACCGTACGCACGCGGATGGAAGAGGATGCCTTGGTGTTGTCCTATCGCCTCACTCGGCCGACCGGAATGACGGCCAGAACCTTCCAGCACCTCCAATCGCATTTTCGCCTTCTCGGTTTGGCTGATCGGTATCGACTGATGGCCCTGGAGCATCTGGGCGGTCAATATCCGGCACTGCGGCGAGCGTATGGAGTGGGTGAGGATGCCGAGCGCGTGGCGAGTAAGCTCATCGAAGGAGCAGAGGATTTCGAGGAGGCGTCCGGGCCGAATTACTGGCTTGCCAAGCTCTACCGGGCCCTCGCTGCCAATGATGAATTCTGCGATGGCGGCTTCGAGGCGGTGCGGGTCCAGGCGCGACCCTAGTGAGAGGCTGCTTGGTACCTGCACTGGCAAGCCTCAGCCGATCGGCAATCGCTTTCACAATTCGAGATCGGCGCGGTTGCGACCGCCCGCTTCGGCTAATCCAATGGCAGCTCTATCCGTGAGCAGACGTTCACGACCACTAATCACTACGACTAGGTCTCGGTGGGAGAGCTGCCGATTTGATCACCCTGCTGGAGAGCTGCTTCCAGCCTCGATGCGTGCGCAACTTGCCGCTCACGGAGGGGGCTAACTGCAGAATTCTTGCGACTTTGCGAGAGCTGCAAGCAGCCTCTATCGTCCGTGATAGGGCTCGCAGCCGATCCCATCGCCGTCGCCATCAAGCCGCTCCGAAAAGCCAGGCTCATGGCGATAAAGGGGCGCAACACCTGCAGCCCGAACTTCATTGCAACCCGAATACGTGTACCCGGCCGGCAGCGCATCGAGGATTGCTTGCCGCTCCTGTGCAGCCTCCAGAGCATTTGCTCCAAAGGCCAAGCCAAGCCCCGAAGCTACGGCGATCAGACCGTAGCGCCCTGCGGTCTGCAGGGTCGTTTCGGACGCGGGCGAGGGACGCCGTTGTGGACGTCTGTCGGACCGCCACTGGGGTTGGGAGCGAGCCATAGGATTGAATTACAATCCAGTCCTCAAGGCTCGGTTAAGTGTGCCAGAGACCGAGTCGCGCAGATTCCAGCCGCGAACGTCGGCATAATGCGTCGTTGCTGCTGCTGATTACCGACTAATCCGAGCCCTGGCTTCCCGCCCATGAGACCTGTGCCGGACGCGATGCGTCCCGGTGCGTCCATAGCCGTCCACGCGTCAGACGAAACAGCATTTGATCCTGTTTTGTTCTTTCCAACAGCCAAGCGTCGCACTTAGCTTCTGATGGTCACTGAAGCTCAGGCAGAGGTGCCGGGTTGAACACAGGAACGTCGTGCGGCTTGCCGTGCGACGGTCAACCCGCCACTCCGGAGGGGAGTGCGGCGCCAGTGACAGAACCTTGAATGAAGAGGAATCTGTCATGTCGAATACCGAACTGATCACCTGCCAGGAGGTCCTGCGCCTCACCGGCATCCGCAGCCGCTCCACCATCTGGAGAAAGATGCGCAAAGGGGGCTTCCCCCATCCTGTCGACATCGGCGGCGGGCGCATTCGCTGGCGCGCTGCCGACATCTCGGAATGGATCAACGCCCTTCCGCTGCGCCGCTACTGACCCCCTCTATTGGCGGGCTGTGGCCCGCAGAAAGCATCCCCACAATGTCCATTTTCTCCATGTTGGAAGCCGCCTTGCGCACGGAAGGCTGGGCGCTCGTTCGCGCCCCGGTCAGTGACCGATACAAGTCTCTGACAGAACTGCTGATCGACGATTACGTCAGGCGGCTCAGCCGCCCGGGCCTCGATGGCAGCTGCTACCGCAACTTCATCGCCGACTGGCTCTACTTCGAACGACCCATGATCGATCGTTTCAAGGGCGAGGAATTCTCGGCCCAGTTCGAGGGTCCCCTGGTCGCTATCGGCGATAAAACATACCCGCTCGGCGGGTTCATTCTCCACCATCTCCAATGGGCCCGGTTGTCCCCTGAAGATGCTTTCGATCTGCGCGAGACACTGCGTGCTGTGGTCGATCGGTCAGTGCGCAAATGGATGCAGGACAAGGACCTCACATTCATCCCCGCGCTTCCTGAAAAGCCGTTCCCTGACCGCGCTGCCGCCGACGCTGAAGCCGAGCGCAAGATCCGCGCGTTCGCGCGCTTCGAGCGGCCCCTTGGGGAGATCTAATAATGCACAGTCAGGACTATTCACCGGAACCTATGAAGGGCCACGATGCGATGCATCGGGCCCGGAAAAGGGATACACACCCCACGCACGCGTGCAGCGAGGATTTCTGCGGTTTTTGGAGCGCGCGCAAAGCGCGCTCGTCCGGCGCGGCCATCCGAAACGTCGCAATTGCGCCATTTCCGGCGCGCGCTTCGAGCGCGCGCGGGAGGTGGTGATGGCAAGCTTCATCAAGCGGACCATCCGCCTCAATCCTTCGCAGGCAAGGACGCTGACCGGCTTCGCAAACCGGCGCGGTCTGTCGGAATATTCCTTGCTCCTGAAGGTCATCGATGCAGGCTTCCTTGCGCTCCTGCACGGCGCCGACCGGGAGACCGATCTTGCCGAAATGGCGAGCGTGATCGGGTCGATATCGGAACGCCTTGCTGATGCCGAACGGGTGCTCGATCGCACCCTGTTCACGGCCTGCGCAGCCTATGCCTATGCCCGCAGTTCGGCGCTTGGCGGGCGCACATCCGATGAGGCCATTGCCGCAGAAGCGCGAGCTGCATTCGAGCGTCAGCGCAAGCTGGCCGGGGAGGGCGAGCGATGACCGCCGGTACCGATTTCGTCACCCGTGCCCATGCGCTGTGGCGCGTGCGCATGGCCCAGTGGCAGCAACGTTTCGGGTTCTTCGCCCGGCTCGTTTTGCTGTCCGGCGGGGCCGGCGCAATCATCGCCCCGCAGTTCGTCATGAGCGCTGCAGAGCTCAAGGTTGCGGGCCAATGTCTGGGGGCCAAAGCGCTCGTCATCTTGGGCGAGATGGCAGGCAAAGACCTGATGATGAACGTGTCGCTTGATGGCCGCCGCTGGACTGTCTCGTCGGCTGCTTTTGCGGCCGATCCATTGATCGCAGGCACCTTCTCCAAGGCAGTCGCCGTGCTAATTATCGGGGCAATTCTGGGGTGCGCTTTGGGACTGCTGGCGGCCTGGCTGCTCCAGCGCACCATGTCTGCGCAGGGGCACGATACGCTGGCCGATAGGGTGATCGGCGGGACCCGCCTCGCGCGCCAGGAAGAGGTCGCAGCGCAGACGCGTTTGCTCGCCGGAAGCCGTGCCCTGCAGATCGGCCCGGTTCCGATTCCGCAGCGGATCGAGACCCGGCATTTTGCCTTCCTCGGTACCACCGGGAGCGGCAAGACAACGGTCCTGCGCCAGATGCTCGACGGCATCGAAGCGCGCGGGGAAGCGGCGCTGGTCTACGACACGTCTGGGGAGTTCATCGCGCACTACTACAACCCCGCGCGCGGCGACATCATCCTCAATCCCTTCGATGCCCGCTGCGCTTTCTGGTCGCCCTTCGACGAGATATCGCACCCCGCCGATGCCGACCGCATCGCGCGCCAGCTGGTCTCGGAAACCGGCAGTCAGGATGATGATGTCTGGCTCGAGACAAGCCGCATTCTTGTCGCCAACATGATGCGGTCCTTGTGGGCGGAGAAGAACGGCAGTCTCGAGGCTTTGCTTGATGCCTTGCAGGTCAAGAGCAAGGAGCAGCTCAAGGCCTGGCTGGGGCATACATCCTCGGCCCGCACCTTTGCCGATGACGCCGACCGCGCCACCGGCAGCGTGCTCTTCATGCTCGCCAAGGCGGCCAACCTGATCCAGTTCCTGAAAGTCGAACAAGAGAATGCGGCCCGCTTTGCGTTCCGCGATTTCATCGTCGGGCTGGACCAGGTGGAGGGGGCAAAGCCCTGGATCTTTGTCCCGCGCAAGGAGGACTATTTCGAGGCAGCCAAGCCGCTCATGGCCTGCTGGCTGGAGTGCGCAGCGAGCGCGGTGCTGGGGCTTTCGCCATCGCCCGAGCGGCGCATATGGTTCGTGCTCGATGAGCTTGCCGACTTGCCGCGGGTCGAGAACCTGGCGCGGCTTTTGCCCGAGGGCCGCAAGTTTGGCGCAGCGATCGTGCTCACCTTTCAGGCGCTGGGGCAGATGCGGCATCGCTATGGTGACAACATCGCTGAGGCCATGCTGGCCTGCTGCAACACCAAGCTCTTCCTGCAGACCGTCGACCGCGAGACCCGCCAATGGGCGAGCGAGACCATCGGCCAATGCGAGGTCGAAATGCGGATGGCCACCGACACGCTGATGGTCGGCAAGGAGGTGCCCCGCACCGCCATTGCCACCGAGCGCCAGTTCCGCGCGGCTGTGCTCGAAAGCGAACTGCGTCTTCCCCCGCATCAGGGCTATCTGCTGCTGCCCGATGGCCTCCCGGTGGCGCGGATCGGGCTCACCGCCGAGCACATCACCCGGCGGGGCTCGCCGCGCCAGCCAGCTTTTGTTGCGGGCGATCCGGCGAGCACTCTGTGGAGCCGGGTCAGCGGCATTGCTCCGCCTGCTGAGGACGAACCCGATGGAGGCGCCAAGACGGGCCCTGAGGCGGGACCGGTCTGATGGTGGCCTCGGTCTCTGCCCTGACCAGCGCCGGGCAGGCGGCAAGCTATTACGAGGTTGATGACTACTATTCCGAGGGAGGCTTCGCTCCCTCGGAGTGGTTTGGCGAAGCCGCCGCGTCGCTCGGCCTGACCGGCGAAGTGGACCGGGTACAGTTCGCTGAGATGCTCGAAGGCCGCGTGGCCGGACAGCAGCTTGGCACGACCCGGGATGGCAAGATCGAGCACCGCCCGGGCTGGGACATCACCTTCTCCGCGCCCAAGTCGGTCTCGATCATGGCTGAGGTTGCGGGCGACAAGCGGCTGATCGCAGCGCATGCCGCAGCTGTCAAAGCCGCGCTTGGCCATGTCGAACAGCATATGGCGGCGACCCGCGTTCGGGAGGGCGGCGAGGTGCAGCGCGAGGAAACCGGCAATCTTGCCATCGCGACCTTCCGCCACGCCACGAGCCGGGCGCAGGACCCGCAGCTTCACACCCATGCGGTGATCCTAAACGCGACGCAGGACAAGGACGGGAACTGGCGCAGCCTGGAGCCGCGCGCCTTCTATCAGCTGCAGAAGGAGATCGGTGCGATCTACCGCCAGGAGCTGGCGCATGGCGCGGCTGAGCTTGGGTACCGGATCGAGGCGGGCAAGGATGCCATATTCGAGATTGCCGGCGTGCCTGAGAGAGTGATCGACGCATTGAGCCAGCGGACTGCAGCGATCGATGCGCGGCTTGCCGAACGCGGTACAAGCCGGGAGGAAGCGAGCGCTGCCGAAAAGCAGATCGCCGCACTCGATACCCGCGAGGCCAAGAGCCACGCCGATCACAAGACCCTGCGAGCCGAATGGCGCGCCACGGCAGAAGCCAAGGGTTTTGGCGAAGCCGTGCAGGCGCGTGTGATTGCCGAGGCCGAAGAGCGGGTGAAGGCGAGCGAACTAGCGGGGAGCCGCGAGCTCCTCGCCACCCGTGCGGTCGTCTGGGCTGCCGCCAAGCTGTCAGAGCGTCAGGCCGTGTTCCCGTCCAGCACGCTGGCGCGTGAGGCGGGCGACTATGCTTTCGGCAGGCTCAGCCATAGCGCTATCAGCGATGCCATTGCCGATGCCGGGGAGCGCGGCGCGCTGGTCCCGCGCGCTTATCTCGACCGGCGCGGGGCGGAATTTGCCGGGTTCACCACACCCGAAGCCATCGCGACCGAGCAGGCCATGCTGCGCCTGGAGGCCGCAGGGCGCGGCGTTGCCGCGCCGCTGGCGTCGCCGCTCGTTGCTGCGCAGACGGTCGAGTGGGCCGCGCGGCAATCCGCGCGCGCCGGTTTTGCCTGGACCGATGATCAGAAGCGCGCCACCGCTGCGCTGCTCACCTCGCGCGACCGCGTCGCGGCCGTGCAGGGTTATGCCGGAACCGCCAAGACGACGACCGTGCTGGCGACCTATGCCCGCGAGGCAGTAAAGAGCGGGCTAACAGTGACCGCGCTCGCCCCGACCGCGTCGGCGGCCACTGTCTTGGGAGAAGCGCTTGGCCTGCGCGGTGACACGGTCGCGCGGCATCTTGTCTCGCCCGAGGCCAAGGGGTTGGGGAAGGTGGCGGTCTGGATCGTCGATGAGGCTTCGATGCTGTCTGCGCGCGACATGGCACAGCTTATGGCCAGCGCCGACAAAGCTGGTGCCCGGCTTGTCCTGGTGGGTGATGTCCGGCAGCTGGGATCGGTGGGCGCGGGGGCAGCCTTCGCCCAGTTGCAGCAGGCGGGCATGGCCACAGCCAAGCTCGCCAATGTGGTGCGCCAGACCAATGTCGAGACCCGCGAAGCTGTCATGGCGTCGATCGAGGGTCATGCCGGCAAGGCTTTGGCTGCGCTGGAGCGCGGGGGCGGCGAGGTGGTCGAAGGCGCGGAACGTGATGCGCGCCTTAAAGTGATGGCCCAGCGCTATGTGGCCCTCAGCCCTGCGGAGCGTGCGCAGACCCTTGTCATCGAGCCATCGCGCGACGGCCGCGATACCCTCACCGCCATAATCCGGCAGCAGCGGGCGCGGCGCGGCGAGCTCTCATATGCCGCCCTCCGGTTCGAGGCGCTGGAAGCCAAGGGCCTGACCCGTGCCGAGACCCGCCAGCCCGCACGCTATGCCATCGGCGATGTTGTTCGCTTCGCCCGCGACTATGCCGACAAGGGCGTTACGCGCGGCGCAGCCTACCGGGTCGAGCGGATCGATCCGGATAAGGCTGCGATATCGCTGAAGGCCGCGGACGGGACATCCGTCGATTGGCGGCTGCGCCAATGGGGCGCGGGCAAGGTCGAGGTGTTTGAGCCGAAGGCGATGGAACTGCAGGCGGGCGACCGCGTGCAGTTCACCCGCAATGACCGTGAGGCCGGGCGCATCAACGGGCTGCGCGGCACCATCACCGGCATCGATCCTGAGCGGCAGCAGGCCACCATCGCGCTGGCCAATGGACGCGAGCAGCGGCTTGATCTCAGCGATCCCCGCGACGCCCATCTGCGCCATGCCTATGTCCAGACCGCCCATGCCGCTCAGGGCCAGACCGCCGAGCGCGTCCTGATCCACGCCGACAGCCGCTCTGCCAATCTGGTCGATCAGAAGATGCTCTATGTCGCGCTCTCACGCGCCAAATCAGAAGCCATTGTCGTCACCGACGACAAGGCACGGCTGATCCGCGCCATCCACGAGCGCGCGGGCGAGAAGCAGACCGCCATGGAGGTGAGTGCGCCGGAAGCGTCCAAGGCAAAGTCTCTTGGGGCCGGTCTCGGCTGATCGTGTGACGCATGATTACCGGGCCATGGCATCCTTCGCCCTGCTGTTGGAATAAACTGCTCCCTGTAGAACAGGCCGTGCCGGGCGGGATCAACAGCCTGCCCGCTCCATTCGGGCTTTGCCCTCCCATGTTGGCTGTTCCGCGCTGCGCGCTGACCCGCCCGGCCATCCGGCCCGTCCCTTCATCCGCGTTCCCAACGACAGGACGAAGGATTTACCACCATGGCCAGCTCCGCAACCGCCAGCATCTACGACACCATCACCAACCAGATCATCGCCGCGCTGGAGCGCGGCACCGGCGACTACACGCTCCCCTGGCACCGCAGCAGCGCCCCGCTCACGCGGCCCATCAATGCGGTCACCCGCAAGGCCTATCGCGGCGTCAATGTCCTTGCCCTCTGGGCCAGCGCCGAGGCGCAGGACTTTGGGCACGGTCTCTGGGCGACCTATCGCCAGTGGCAGTCGCTGGGCGCTCAGGTCCGCAAGGGCGAGAAGGCTTCGCCGATCGTGTTCTACAAGGTGCTGGACAAGGGTGAAGGCAGCGAAGACGAGGCGCGCGAGGGCGCGGGTCGGATCTTCGCGCAGGGCTCGCATGTGTTCAACATTGCGCAAGTCGAGGGCTACGCCCTTCCCGAGGTGCCGGAGGCCGAGGCCTTTGATCCAATCCCTGATGTTGAGGCCTTCATCGCTGCCACAGGTGCCGCCATCCGTATTCAGGGCGACAGCGCCCACTACACCCCTTCCGCCGACACGATCACCATGCCCGACCGCGAGCGGTTCTTCGCCACCGACACCGCCAGCGCGGCGCAGAACTGGTACGCGATCTTGCTTCACGAACTGGTCCACTGGACGGGCGCCGATCACCGTCTCGCGCGCACCTTCGGCAAGCGGTTCGGTGACGAGGCCTATGCCATGGAAGAGCTGGTCGCCGAGCTTGGCTCAGCCTTCCTGTGCGGCGACCTGGGCCTGTCGGTGACCCCGCGTCCGGACCATGCCTGCTACCTCGCCAGCTGGCTCAAGGTGCTCAAGGGCGACAACCGGGCGATCTTCACCGCCGCCAGTGCGGCGGCGAAGGCTGCGGAGTGGTTGGGGGAAAGGGCTTAGAGGACGAAAACTGCTTCTGCCGCGGGGTTTGTGTGTCGCCTTCCCTTGTCGGACCTGCCCTTCAGTGCTTAAAAGAAATGCATGATTGTTATCGAAAATCCCATTCTCAACCGGCCATTTTCGATGCCAGATCGGCATTGGGTTCTTTCAGATGAAGGAATGCCGACTGGAGAGAAGGCCAATGGGCGCAGGCGTTCTGAGTACATCATTGCAGTTGCGACACCTAAGCGTAAGCGTGGGGGGCAGGAAGAGCTGATCTTCAATGATCAGACCACTGAGCGCAGACCGAATGATACGATCAATGAAATTCGTGCCCAGGTCGAGCAGTGGCGAAATTCACCAGAGGCAGCGTGGGGCGTTACTTACGAGACTGCCCGGCTGCTAAAGCATTGGCGCTCATCAGACCGAGAGAGGCCGCTCTTCTTCTGTCAGGTCGAGGCGGCAGAAACAATGATCTGGCTGACAGAGGTCGCGCCCAAGAATCCAGTTCATTCAAGGTATAACCAGTATTTTCGCGAGCAAAGTGAGGGTTCCAATCCTGGACTCTATCGCCTGGCGATGAAGCTCGCCACAGGTGCTGGCAAAACCACAGTCATGGCGATGCTAATCGCGTGGCAGGCGATCAACAAGGCGCGCCGACCGCAATCGAAGATGTTCACCGATGCCTTCCTGTTGGTGGCACCCGGTATCACAATCAAAGATCGGCTTCGGGTCTTGCTGCCGGAAACCAGCAACTCGATCTATGAACGGCTTTCTATTGTCCCGCGCGACATGATGGATGAGCTGCGCAAAGCCAGGATCGTTGTAACGAACTATCACTCGTTTCAGCTCAAAACGAAAGGTGACATCAAGCCGGGGACCCTCGAAGCATTGCGAGGCCGGGAAGATCCGGAAACGTTCGATGCGCGGTTCCGCGAGTCTGAAGCGGAAATGGTCCAGCGAGTCATGAAGCCGCTCATGGGGCGGCGCGGGATCATCGTGATCAATGACGAAGCCCATCACTGCTATGAGGCACCGCCTACAGCCGAGATCGAACCCATTGTTCGTTCCGAAGAAGAAACAGCCGCCGAGGCCAACGCAGAAGCTGAAGCAAGCCGCAAGGAAGCTCGCGTCTGGATCAATGGCATTCGAGCGGTCGACCGAGTGATAGGCGTCAAGACCGTCTATGACTTGTCAGCCACGCCGTTTTTCCTGCGAGGCTCAGGGCAGGAGGAGGGGAAGCTTTTCCCATGGGTAGTCTCTGACTTCTCCCTGATGGACGCGATTGAATGCGGTATCGTGAAAGTACCTCGCGTCCCAACGCACGACGATGTCGTAAAGCGTGAAGAGCCTATTTTCCGTCATGTTTATAAACATGTTCGGGAAAAATTGCCGAAGAAGGGTCAGCGGAAGGCCGGAAAATCTCAATCGACCGGGGATTTGCCCGCAACCCTCGAGGCGGCTGTACGCGCCCTTTATCGCGACTACGAAGCCAAGTTCAACGAGTGGCAGATCAAGGGAGCGGAGACCCCTCCCGTCTTCATTGTTGTAGCCAATAACACCTCTACGTCGAAGCTGATCCACGACTGGATGGCCGGCTACTGCGAAAACCCTGAAGAGAAGGATCCTGAAAAGCGTAAGTGGCGCGCTGGTAACCTGCCCCTGTTCAATAACGTTGAGAACGGGAAACCGATCGAACGTCCCCGTACCATTCTGATCGACTCAGCCCAGCTCGAGAGCGGAGATGCGATTTCGGATGATTTCAAGAAGATCGCGGGCGAGGAGATCGAGGCGTTCCGTCGCGAACTTCGTCGGACGCCTGGACGTGATCCAGATGCGATAACCGATGCAGACCTATTGCGCGAGGTCATGAACACCGTCGGCCAGAAAGGCCGCATGGGCGGCCCGGTTCGCTGCGTCGTGTCCGTGTCGATGCTCACCGAAGGCTGGGACGCGAACACCGTGACCCACATTCTTGGCTGCCGCGCGTTCGGCACCCGCCTGCTGTGCGAACAGGTGGTTGGCCGGGCCCTTCGACGCGTTTCGTATGAGCCGAACGATGAGGGCTACTTCCGCGCCGAGTATGCAGACGTCCTCGGCGTGCCGTTTGACTTCATGCCGGCGAATTCCAGCAAGGATCTTTCCCCGCCCAAACCACGGACGCGTGTGTTTGCCGACGAAGCGCGGCCAGCACCGGAAATCCGATTCCCGCGTGTGCGGGGCTATCGCGTCGTGTTTCCAAAGGGTCGCCTGAATGCGACCTTTGTAGCCGACAGCCACATGAGGTTGGGGGCGGATACGCCGATCCCGAAGGAGACCGAGGTTGATCCCCTCGTCGGCCAGTCCAACCTCATCGACATGGGCGATCTGGATACGATCCGGAACCAGACCGTTGCCTATATGCTCGCCAAGCGCGCTCTCGAACGATGGGCGCGCATGGCGGAAAACATGGATACGGAGCCAACGTTCCTCTTCCCCCAGTTCTTGGCCATAGCGAAGCGCTGGTTGGCAGAATGTCTGCACCTCCACGATGGCAGATCGGTTGGTTGGCTGAGCCTTGCCAGCTATCGTGACGAGGCTGTCGAAAGGATCGTCCGTGCCTGCGCCAAAGCCCTGTCGCACGCGGGCGAGGAAGAAATCCTCCCGGTGATGGCGCCCTTCGATCCAGAGGGATCCAGCAAATACGTCGACTTCTTCACCGCCAAAACGTCCCTGTTGACCACCGATCCGGCCAAATGCCAGGTCAACTACGTCGTTTATGACAGCGACTGGGAGGCAGCGTTCGCCGAGCGGCTCGAACGCATCCCTCAGGTGCGCGGATATGTGAAGAACCACGCTTTGGGCTTCGAGGTGCCGTACGTCTTCATGGGGCAGGAGCGGGACTACCGACCCGACTTCATCGTGCATTGGGATGATGGCCAGCCTGACCCGCTACAGCTTGTTGTCGAAATCAAAGGGCGGCGTACCGAAGAGGATCAGGCCAAGGCCGACACCTTGGCTAGCCTGTGGCTGCCGGCCGTGCGCAATGATGGCCGCTTCGGCCGCTGGGGCCCGCCCGTCGAGATCATCCAACCCTATGACATGGCAAATGCGCTCGAGACGATGGTCAAGGCGTTCGAAAGCGCTGCCGGTAAGCGGGAAAGGGTCTCCTGAGATGGCAAGGGGACCACGGAAACCGCTCGATGTCGCAACGGTGCAGCATAAGGGCGCGCGGCGACCGAACAATCCGACGATGGAGCTGCAAAGTCTCCTGTCGGACGACGAAGCGACACCGACCGAGGTGACTTTCAAGCGGCGCTACAGCCCCGCAACGCACCCGGAATTGTATGAACGAAACAAGGCGCTCGACCCGCAACTGGTCTGGGCTGACAGCGAAGATGGCGAAGGGGCAGTGCAATTGACCTGGCGTGGCAAGGATGAGCAGGACGAAACAGCCCTGCGCGTGGACGCGGTGCCGATCTACACGGCCGAAAAAATTCACCCCAAGGCGATCATCGACGACATCCGCCGGCGCGCGGCAAACGATACGGCAGTCTCTCTTGACGACCAGCCTGACCTGTTCGCGGATTTCAACGGCATCGACGAGGATGACCGGCTGGAATTTTACCAGCACACCATGAAATGGACCAACCGCATGATCCTGGGCGACAGCCTTCAGGTCATGGCGAGCTTGGCTGAAAAGGAAGACCTGCGCGGCAAGGTCCAATGCATTTATTTCGACCCGCCCTATGGCATCAAGTTCGGATCGAACTGGCAGGTTTCGACGACCAAGCCCAAGGTCGAAGACGGGCAGATGGGCACCGCGAAAAAGGCCAGCCAGCTCTCACGGGAGCCGGAGCAAGTACGCGCCTTTCGTGACACGTGGGCGGACGGGATTCATAGCTATCTCAGCTATATGCGAGATCGGCTGGAGGCCATGCGCGACCTTCTCACCGATACAGGGTCGATATTCGTTCAGATCAGCGACGAAAATGTTCACCGCGTCCGGGCAGTACTTGATGAGGTTTTCGGATCCGGCAACTTCGTGAGCCAAATTGTTCTCAAAACCACAAGTGGCGCTGGAAGTCCGAGCGGCGGAACGGTCACTCTTGCTGGCGTACATGACATCGTGATTTGGTATGCGAAGAACAAGGATATCGTTAAGTATCGGCAAATCTATTTCGACAAATCTGATATGGATTCCGCTGGCCTTTATCGCAGGGTCATAAGCTTGGATGGCCAAGATCGCAGCGCGACGCCCGAGGAGCTAGGTGGGATCACTGCGCTTGAGGAAGGGGCGCACCTGTTCCGTCCCGACAACCTGACCAGCCAGAGTTCCCCGGACAGTGCGACTTTTAAGCTACCATACCAAGATGAGTTAATCGGTCCCGGGAAGGGTGGTTGGAAAACCAACGAGACAGGCATGCAGCGCCTGTCGATGTCGGGCCGACTCTACCTCACAAGTAACAAAACTCTACAATTCCAGCGGCGACTGAGCGACTTCAATGTTGCTCCGATCAATGACGTTTGGACCGACGTGGGGACAGGCTCCTTCACGGACGAAAAGATTTACGTGGTTCAGACCAACGTGAAAATCATTCAGCGCTGTCTGCTGATGACCACTGATCCGGGCGATTTGGTACTCGATCCAACCTGTGGTTCTGGCACGAGTGCCTACGTTGCAGAGCAATGGGGGCGCCGCTGGATCACCATCGACACCAGCCGCGTCGCACTCACGCTTGCGCGTACCCGGCTCATGGGCGCCCGGTATCCTTACTACGCAATGCGGGACAGCGAAGCTGGCGCAGTTGAAGAACTAGTATTGCAGCTTGGTCGAAATCCGACCGAGGTGGAGGCTGCCGAAGTTCGTGCCAAGGGGCCCTTCACCAATGACATCGCGCATGGTCTTGTGCTAAGCCGGGTGCCGCACATCACCTTGAAGTCAATTGCCAATAACGCAGAAATCGACGTGCTATATGAACAGCACCAGGTCGTGCTTGAGCCGCTCCGGGAGCAGTTGAACGTAGCGGCGAAAACCGAATGGCGGGAATGGGAAATCCCGCGTGCTCCAATCTACCCATGGGATGCCAAGCCAGCAAAGCTCCACGCCAAGGTCCGCGCCCTGCTGGACGACCGGGACAAGCTTCGCAGCAATTGGGAACGCGGCGAAGATGGCGTCGACGAAACCGACATGGCCAAGCTGGACAAGAAAATCGGCAAGGCCGTCGGCGCGCTGAACAAGGAACTGGGCCGCAGCTTCACCATTGATGATTTCCCCCAGCACCCTGGCGACTCCTTGCCGGTCGAGGCTCTTGCGCCACATGCAGCCTGGTGGGAGGCCCGCATCGCTCGGCAGAAGGCCATCGATACCTCCATCGAAACCAATGCCGAGATGGAATATCTCGTCGACAAGCCGGTAGAGTTGAAGGGTTTGGTCCGCGTTGCTGGGCCGTTTACGGTCGACAGCCTCTCGCCGCATCGGGTGTTGCCGGCCGACGAAGATGACCCGCTGTTGATCGCCGCACTTTCCGAAGGTGAGGAACCACCGCACCGCTTGGGCACCCGCGACGACGCAGGCAGCATGAGCGATGATTTCATCCGCGTTGTGCTCGACAATCTCAAGGTGGCCGGCGTCGGCAATACTAAGAAGGGTGAGCGTCTCCGCTTCACAACGATCCGGCCCTTCGCCGGCCGCTATGTGAATGCCGAAGCCCGCTATGTCGAGGGCGAGACCGAGGGAGCACCAGAACGCCGGGCGGCCATTTTCATCGGCCCCGAATACGATACTGTGACCCGCGCTATGATTGTCGCCGCAGCTCGCGAAGCAGCGGATCTGTTCGACGTGCTGGTGGTGTGCGGCTTTGCCTTCGAGGCCCATGCCTCTGCAGAGACGATGTCGCTGGGTCGGTTGACCGTACTCAAGGTGAACATGAACCAGGACCTGCGGATGGGCGACCGCTTGAAGACGGCAGACCAAGGCAACCTGTTCGTGGTGTTCGGCGAACCCGACGTGAAGCTCTGCAAGCGCAAGGACGGCATGCTGGAGGTCGAAATCCTTGGCCTCGACATCTTCAACCCCAATACCGGCGAGCTGAAGCCGTCGGGCAAGGTGGAAGACGATGTCGCCTGCTGGTTCATTGACGATGATTACGACCAGACGAGCTTCTTCGTGCGTCAGGCCTATTTCCTCGGCGGTAAAGACCCCTACGAGAAGCTGAAGACGGCTTTGAAGGCCGATCTTGATGAGGATGCCTGGAGCGTCCTCAACAGCACCGTCTCACAGCCCTTCGAAGCCCCGCAGGGAGGCAAGATCGCGGTCAAGGTGATCAACCACTACGGCGATGAAGTGATGAAGGTCTACGACGTCGCTGACGCGGAGGATTGCTGATGACCATGAACTTGGACGAGGTGAACCTCGCCTTCGCGATGTTGGTCGAGGAAATCGAAAGCTCGGCCGATGTCATCAAGGAAGAGATTTCCCGGCAAGCGCTGGCGGGTGACATGGAGTCTGTCAAAGGGCTGGCCGAGAAGCACGAGAAAGTTGCAGAGTTCGCCAAGCGGGTCGGTCAGGTCAGGTTCGAATGGGAATTCATCTTCGCGCCTCCTGAGGCTCCGGCAGATCGAAAGCGGAAAACTGGCCCTGCTGATCGAAGCGGTTCGCGCGCTCCGAAGACGAGCTTGGTTGTAAAGCTGCCGTCTGGAAGGACGCTGAAAGAGACGACTGCTGCCGACACCTTCTGCAAGACGATCGAAGAGATGGGCCTAGAGCGGGTGCGAACGCTCGGGAAATCGATTAACAATTTCCCCCTGATAAGCCACGATAAACACGACACTTACACCCAGTCGAAGGTGGGCAACTTCTATGTCATGACGCATAGCTCGACCCGAGCCAAGAAAGACCTGCTGGAGGAAATCGGCAGCCGCCTCGGTTTCGCTTTGCGGGTGTCGATTGCATTAGAGGAGTGACACAGGAATATGCCTGACTTCTTTGAGCGCCTGAAAGCTTCTCGCGCGGCGTCTGGCTCGCCGGATGGCCCGGAGCTTGAGCTGTGCGTGCGCAACACCGTCGCTGCCTTGCTGTCCTCTCACACAGACGGAAACAAGCCCGGCATGCTACTGGGCAAGATCCAGTCAGGAAAGACACGCGCGTTTCTCGGCGTGATCGCTGCCGCGTTCGATGAAGGATTCGACGTCGCAGTAGTGCTGACGAAAGGCACCAAAACGCTAGCGCAACAGACCGTCAATCGGATTTCGCACGAGTATCGCCAGTTCCGCGATGCCGAAGAGCTCGCGGTATACGACATCATGACGGTCCCGAACCTGACAGCGTGGGAGATTGATGGTCACAAGCTGATTTTCGTCGCCAAGAAGGAGGCGAACAACATGCGGAGGCTGGTGAAGCTGTTCGCTGAAACCCATCCCAAGCTTGCAAATAAGCGCGTTTTGATCGTCGATGATGAGGCCGACTTTGCATCGATCCGCTTCACCAAGAAGAAGGGATCAACGGATGTCGAGCAAGGCCGGATCGCGGATCGGATTGACGAGCTTCGCCGCGAACTGACCAACCCAGCTGTCCTGCAAGTGACAGCAACCCCCTACTCACTCTACCTCCAACCTGAAGAGTACGAGGCAACGCCTGGTCAAAATTTCACCTTCGAACCAAAACGGCCAGCGTTCACGCAGCTTGTGCCAATTCATGGTGGCTACGTAGGAGGCGACCATTATTTCGGAGATCACGACGAAAGTGACCCGGAATACTATCTTTGGCATCCGGTCACTGATGATGAATTGACGGCGCTTAAGAAGGAAGATCGTCGCCGTGTCCGCTCAGATGAAGCTCTGACCTCTAAACGCACTGATGCGTTACGCCATGCCCTTGTGACATTCGTCACCGCGGCAACAATTCGGCGGCTGCAGCAAAGGCAGGCCGGTATTGCTCAGAAGCGATATTCGATGATCGTACATGTCGAGACTGCGCGCGCGTCACATGCCTGGCAGCATACGGTAGCGCAGGAGATAATCGCCGGCATGTCGCAGGCGGCTACAAAGGGCGACCCTACCTTCCGTGAGTTGGTCGAACGATCCATCGATGATCTGACGCGATCAGTTCAGGCAGGTGGCTACGACATGCCTGACCATGAGGCTATCGTCGACTTGGTTCGGGCAGCGTTCGTTAAGGGCGGCGTGGTCACGGAGAAGGTGAACTCCGACAATGATGTTCAAGCGCTGCTGGACGAGAACGCGGAGTTGCGGCTGCGTACACCGTTCAATGTTTTCATCGGCGGGCAGATCTTAGACAGGGGCATCACGGTACCGAATTTGCTTGGCTTCTTTTACGGTCGCTCGCCCAAGAAGATGCAGCAGGACACAGTATTGCAGCATGCTAGAATGTATGGGAACCGCCCTAAGGAGGACCTGGCGGTCAGCCGTTTCTACACTACCGCAAGCAATTTCAATGCGCTCAAGTCGATTCACGAATTTGACTCTGCTCTTCGTCACGCTTTCGAAACCGGGGCCCATGATCGAGGCGTGGCCTTTGTCATGCGAGACCTTTCAAACCGCGTGATTCCATGTGCGCCGAGCAAGATACTTGTTTCGGACATTGTGTCGCTGCGCCCCAACGGTGCATTGCTTCCAGTCGGTTTTCAAACAAAAGCCAAGACTGAACTCTCGAAGTTGATGGCAAAAGTTGAGGCCCTTGTGCCCCCTGCGGCCATCGATTCCAAGCAGCCGGTCAAGTTCAAGTGCGATACTGCGGTCCAGATCCTGGATTTGCTCGAGGACGCGTTCCGGTTTGAAGATGGCTACTCGTTTGACTGGGAGGCATGCCGGGCGGCGATCGAGTACTTCTCGCGAGTTGCATCGCCCGCCGATGAGCGTGGCGACTGCTGGATAATTGCGCCCAAAGGGAGAACCATCACTCGCAGGCGTGCCGGAGGACGATATTCCGACGCTCCGTTATCCTATCAAGAGCGGAAGGCCTTTCGAGCGCTTGGTGGTAGCCTGCCTATCCTAGCACTCTTGGGCCAAGAAGGTCGGGAGGAAGACGGCTGGAAAGACTGTCCCTTTTGGTGGCCAGTTTTGGTTGCTCCCGCTCAGGCGGCACCGAGCATCTTCGCCTCGAGTGTTCGTGACATCGAGGACGACGACCCATCGGTTACCGAATGATAGAGAAGCTACCCTGCCGGGCAACTTGCTCTATCCGCTGGCGCGGACCGGGCCTGTAGTCCCGGCCCATCCGGGTGACGATCAGGAGCGGGGCGAGCGGAGCGGGAGTTTCTGGAGGACGCGCTCTGTCCCGCATGGCCTGTGGCCATGCTCCTGAGGGCGCGGTGTCTTTGAGCTAACCCGCAGGCGCTCTTGCCTCTCTCATTGCCGGACGCCCGCTGGCCCACTTGGCCCGCGCGCAGGGCGTCCGGCGGCTTCGCGCCGTGCAAGGGCGCCGTTGTTTGTGCGGATCGCTGCGGCGATCCTTCCCGGGGAACGCCAAGGGCTTTGCCCTCTCGTTCCCAAACCCCAATAGATGCCCCCGTGTGGCGGGCTGTGCCCGCTGGCCCGCGCCAGGGCATCGATTGGGGTTTTCCCTCCCCCTCCCATCCTCGCCGGAAGGCAGAGCCGCATGCCGCGTGACGCTTGCGGCTTTGCCGGATGGAGTTTGGACCATGGGTGACCTGATCTTGAATTACCGCGCATGCGGGGCCGAGTGCCGCGAGGACTGGCTGCGCATGCAGGCGCATGACAACGGCTTGCCGCTGGTGGCGGTGCAGCAGCTGGCGGACGCGCTTGGCGAGCGCGAGGATTTCGGCGAGCTGGTGCGCCGTTGCGAGTGCGGCGGGAGCCTTGCGTCATGAACGGCGCAGTGCTTACGCGGGCCGAGCGGATTGCGCGGCTCAATGATCTGGCGCGCCGTGCCATGGGGATTGCCTGTGTGGTGGTGGCGACCGAGGGCGTTCGGGCCTTGCCCGAGGCCGACCAGTCGCGGCTGCGCGAGTTGGTCGAGACCTTCGATGCCTTCACGCCCGACGATGATCCCCATGGCGAGCGCGATTTCGGGGTGATCAATCAAGGGGTGGACGGGGTCTGGTCGGTCTCGCGGCCTGCCGATGTCGCGGTGACCGTGTTCTGGAAGATCGATGCCCACGACCGCGAGTTGCGGGTCGGCAGCGACGATCCCGCCGATCCCGCCATGACCCGGCGGGTGCTGACCATCATGTTGGCGAGCGAGTATTGATATGGCAGCCCGCTCCCACCCGGTGGAACCGTCGCGCCTCGCTTTCGGTGCGTGGTGCCACGCCAGCGAGCAGCAAATTGGCGAAGGCGATATTCGGGCCAGCTACAGCGCCGACCGGATCGGCATGGGGCAGCCTATCCGTAAGCCATTTCGATACAGTGGTGAGCTCTGGGTCTGTGTCGGCACAGGCCTAGCCGGAGCCGAGGCGTACCGGGTTGTGCACCCATCTCTCTTCAGCGGCACGCCGCACAGCTATCATGATCGGTGCCGCGATGGTGATCGCGCGCGGGGCGATCGGGCGGGCTTTTATGACGGCATTACCGTGCGTCACGGCGGGCGGGAACCTGTGATGGCCGGTCCGCCAGTCATGTTCGTTGCAGGTGAGGTGGCGCAGCTGTCCCTGTTCTGATGGGAACGGTGGATTGGGGGCTGCTGGCCAAGGCGCGCCGCCTGACACGTCAGGCGGCGCGGTGATCCACAAAGCAGTGGTCATTGTGCCAGTCGAGAAAGGCCGGCTCCGGATCGAACCGCGATGCGGGGCGCAGCGTGGCCTTCTCGAATTGCTGGAAATAGTCGCGGGTCTCGCGGCTGCGGCTTTCGCGCAGCTGCCGCGAGACATGAATGCAGCGGGCGCGGTCGACTGTGATGAGACCGCGATCAAACGCGCGATCGAGCGTGGCTGAAAGCAGCAGGCCGTTGGCGGGGTTGTGGCGGTTCTGACTGTCCTTGCCCCACGGCTTGATGTGGCTGGCGGTCAGCAGGCGGGGGTCTGCAATGCCGGTGATGCAGCAGGCCTCTTCATAATTGGCCAGCACTGCGCGACGGAAGAAGTCCTGGCCGACCCGCTGGTTCACGACCGCCTGCGTCGTAGATTCGCCTTGCCATGGTTCGAAATTGAACTCGCTGCGCTCTTCGTGGAGGCGTTGGCTGGTGGGCGGAATTGATTGCGCGGCGGCGATCTGGCGGTCGACCTGGCTGGCCCACAGCTCTTCGGCGCGCGCCACAAGGCCTGACCAATCCTGCCCGAACTCGGCATAGGTCGCGCGGTCGAGCTTTGATGCACCGTCCAGCCCCTTGCGCCCGCTCTCGGTAATCTTCGGATCGAGGCTCGCGAAATTGCACAGCTTCATCGCCACCGAGCTGTTCGACCGGTCGATAGCGGCGGCAAGCTTCTGGATCTCAGGATTGCCCGAGTGCAGCTTCCCGAACGGCAGCTGGAAATAGAGGTAGAGCGCGAGCACCGTCTCCTCCTCGCTCCAGCGTTTCTGCGCGGTGCCTCCCATTGCCATAACAAGGGTTTGGGGCAGAGCGCGGCGCGGTGCAAGCGGGGGATGGGGGTGGCCTCGGTGTCCCTCGGTCTGGCGGCTTCGTTTTGGGCACCCGCACTGGCCGCACGCGGGCGAGGGTCAATGTCAGGCCCGCGCCGGTTCCTTGCAGTCACCCGTGTTGGACATGACCCCACGCCCTTTGTCGCGCGGCTTTTCTGCGTGGTGCAACGAGCCACCAACACGAAAGGAACATTCCATGGCCTGCCCTTCCCAAGTCTCAGCCCCCGCCAGCGCGCCCGAGCCCAAGGCTCCGGATTTCATTGCCTGGCATGTCAGCAATCGCGGCGACAAGGCCTTCTGGACCAAGGTCGGAGCCGCCTGGTTCCACCGCGACCGCAAGGGCCTGTCACTTCAGCTCGAGGTCGTGCCGATCAATGGCCGGATCGTGCTGCGGACGCCGCTTGATGACGAGGCGAGGGAAGGGCAGCCGGGCGCTTAGCGCCCGGCGATGCCGGCGGTCAGATGTCGATTGCAGAGTCGGTAGCAGTACCGTGATCGGAGAGGGGCTGCGTTGCTGGCGGAATGGCGAAATGTGGGACTTAGCCGCCTTCCTGCCGCGACAATTCGAACGGCAGGTCTCGCCAACACTCGACGTTCAGTGCTTTCCGGAACAACCACCTAAGTAGGACAGCCTTCCGATGCGGAAGTTAGTCGCCCTCGGCCTCGACGACAGCAGCAGAAGGAAGGGAGTCCTCCCAGTCGCCGCGGATCCACATCGAATGGAGTTCGAAACCCTGCTCCGGCCCCTGCTCAGGGTCCCCGTAGACCGCCGTCTCGACGTAGGGGATGCCGACGTCGAACCCTTCGTCCGAGCCTGCGCCATAGCGGTGGTCGTAGCACGCGAGCAACACGCCGATCGACAGCAGCTTAGAGGAGAGCGGAGACACAAAGAGCTTGCACCCGCCCATTGTCTTCAGCGCGCGCTTGTACTGGGCCATCGCGATGTAGATTTGCTTGTAGGCCTCGAACGGGTTGTACTCACTCGCGAGAAGGATGTTGGCCGGCTCGATGAGGAAGTCGTCGAACAGGGTTTCGCGATGCTCGCCGACCACCTCGTCGCCCCGACGGGGCTTCTTCGTCGGGAACGGGATGACCGGGCAGATCTCGTCGGGATCGAGCAACTCTTGGATCAGGCTCAACCGGTCGCGCTGCCCCTCGCCCAGCACCGGGAACCAAACCCGCGGCCAGGTCTGCGTGGTCTGCTCCTCCAGGTGTCCGGAAAACCCGCGAACGAAGGTGACGCTGTCGCGCAGGCTGCCGCGTGAGGCACCTATGTCCGCTGAAACGCTTTCGGCCGTGGTGACGTGAAGATTGATGCTCTTGCCCCCGGTCTCTGCCAGCTTGTCGAGCCGATAGAGCAGCACGCTGACCGCGGTCATTGCGACCATGCGAGGCATGGCGCTGATGTCGACCACGACGTCGTCGAAGTCTTGGCAGTCGCCGGCCTTTTGGAGCGCCTTCTGGGTGTTCAGAGGGGTAGCCGCGTTACCCGACGGACCGCCGATCTCGATCGGCACGAGCTTGATGCGGTCAGCGCCGAACAGCGCGACCAGCCCGTCATGGTTCTTCGCGGTCATCGCGGTCCTCAGTTCGCTGTCGGTTAGACCGTTGTCGAACGCGAGCTGCCAGACGCGCACATCGGCACCCAGAGCATAGAGGCGCCGCGCTGTTTCGAGCGTCCTCACATCAAAGCCGCGCCCAAGCACAAGCAGTATCCGTCGGCCACCCTGCGCGAGCCTGCCGGACCAAAACCCGTCGAAGTCCGCATCGGCCGTCAGCGAATAGGGATCCCAGCGCATCGCCACTTCATGGTCAGACAAGGGTGGCCTCCCCGATTGGGGTCACAGCGTTGGCCCCGGATTCCTGCCAAAAGAGCAAATCCCGCAACGACTGCGCCCGCCAACCACCGTATCCGAGCGGCAGTCCGAAATGCACGCACAGCAGGCGGTTGAGATAGAACACGACGTATTCCCGGTTGTTATTGCGATGGTCGAGGCGGGGGACGAGCAGGTTGTGCGCGACCAGAGAGGTCATCACGTCCCGTAGCTTCAGGAAATGGGCGATGTCCTCCTCACGACTGTCGATCAGCGTCTTGCGGTCCGCCATCGTTATAGCGATGCCGGTGACACCCGGCGCATAAGGCGCGCTCGGGCGGAAGGTCTGCTGCCGGCAGAACTCGCCGATCGCCTCGAGCAACCTCCGCGCCTCAATTCCGCGCGGCAGGCGGCGAATGATGTCGTCCCACCGCTCTTGTGCGACTGCACGCACGATGGCGTCTTGCCGTGCGGCGCTAAGTGGCACCGGCTGATCGCGCCTGAAGCGGATCTTGGCGGATATCTCCTCGAACAGCGCTCCGACCACCTCGAGGTACTGGTCGACGTTGGACGACGAGACCGCGCTGAGCGTCTCGCGACCGAAGTAGATCGGGGCGCGTACCTCGGTGCGCAGGAAGTGGTCCGCCGCGCGGTCTGTCCCGCTGCCGGACCGGGCCTCGAACTCGTCCAATGTGAGGGCGTCGAAGTCGAACGACGACTGGGCCTTGCGCAGGTCGCGCACCACTAGGATCTGCAACAGGCGCCACTGGATGGCGCGCTCCATTGGGTCCCCCGCCATCTTGCGGGCCGCATCTATCCAGGCTGAATAGCGGTTGCCGCTACCGGATGCGCGCAGAATCTCGGCCTCGATCTCAGCCGAGCGCGCCTCCAGCGCCTCCTCCATCGCCGCCATGTCGTCTGTCTCGCTGATCAGCGGGAAGAGCTCGCGCCCCTGAAAGCCCTCCGCTCGCGCCGCGCGGAGATTCGCGATAGACTCCACAAAGCGCGCGTACGGCTTCGTCTTCGGACCCGACCAACGGTCCTCCAGCTGGATTACGCTCTCGTAGTCACGCTTCTTCAGCGCACCCTCCGACAGCAGATCTTTGTGGGTCAGCGCCTCGAGCCGCTCGGCGATCCAGACGCCGCATTGCTCGCGCGCGTTCGTCACGAACTCGATCAGGCTGGTCCGTTGCGACGGCGCGAGCGTCTGCAGCTCGTCCATCAGCAGCACTCGCTTGACGTCGATCCGGCCGTTAGTATCGCTGATCACCGATTGCGCAAACCACTTCAGTCCATCGAGCCTCGCATGCCCACCCGCGATCGGCGCAGGGGCGTCCAGCTCGTCGAGCCGGTTGTAGAACCCACGCTCGATCCGCGACGCCCACTCGAAGAGCTGACGGCCGTCAGCCTTTGCGGGAATGGTCGCATCGGATTCGGGCTGCCACTCAAACTTAAATTCCGCGAGATCGTCCGGGAATTGCCGCTCAGCACGCTCGACTACAGACCGCAGGGTCGCGACGACGATCCGCGAGTTCAGCAGTTCGCGGAAGAGCGTGTTACCGCGGTCGAACGCCGCAAGCTCCTTGTACTCGGTGGTGAATACCACCATCGCACCGAGCAACTGCGGTCCAAGAGTGCCTAGCGCGCCGACGTCGCGCAGCGCGTCGCGGGTCGCCTTCACCTGCGGATTGGTCTCCGCTATGGCGTGCGTCAGCTTCAGCGGGCGGGGCGTCAGGATGCGCAGGAAGGTGGTCTTGCCGCCGCCTGGAGCGCTCCTGAGGAAGACGAGCCCGCCCCAAGGGTCATCGAACGACTGCATTACATCGAGCGCGCCAGCGCCGAAGAGCCGGACGAACTCGTCGTCGCTGGTCGAGCGCTGTGACGCGCGTATGCGGAATGGATTGCGCACGCCTACTGGAGCTTTCTGTGGCGGCTTACCCGCGGGAAGAGTCCCAACACCTTCTGATCCTCCTCGGCCCAGAGGAGGTAGATCGAGTTATTAGGCGTGTTGTGGGCGAGCACCAGCGGCAATCGGCAGGCGGCGTAGCCGTAGCGCTTGCTAGTCTTGCCGACCATCGAATGGTCGTCGTCGGCATCGTCATCGAAGAAGCGGTCGTCGCCGACGAGGTCGAGAATGGCCAGGTCGCGCTCCTCCTCTAGAGGCGTCGACGCGCCGAGCTCGTGCACGACGTGGAACTGGATGGTGCCCTTGCCGAATGCCAACTTGGGCAGATGGCCCTTTATGTGGTCGATCGCCTGGTCCGCTGCGACGTACAGCACGATGATCACCTTGACGCCCTCGTCTGCAATCGCGCCACCGAGATTGCCGGCCTTCATGAGTTTGTCGACGATCTTGGCGATCTTGCCCGTCCAGCCGCCCTGCCCGTCCTCGCGAACGAAGCTCGTGCCGCTGCCGGAGAAGTCGTCGAGCAGAAGCACGTAGCGGAACCGCGCCTCCTCGTCGGTCGCAGGGCGCTCCAGGATCTTAGCGAGGTGCTTGCGCAGGTCCTTCACCATGCCCTCGGTCTTGCCGTCGGAGATATCGTAGGCGTGAAAGACCTGCTCATTCGACATGTCCTGCGGGTTGGCGCGGCGGAACCAATCCGTCCGCGCGCCGTCACTCAGCCCAAGCACCAATGTTTGCCGAAGACGGGTGCGGTACTCGGTCGTCTGGACGATTGCCTTCACGCGGCAGGCGTCGACCCCGAGCTCCTCGGCGGTGTCGGCGATCAGAATGGGCCGTACCACCGTCGGGAAGGTCAGCTCAACGAGGTGGTTCATCTCGTTGTGCGATACGAATAGCAACCGCCGCCTGACGAAGTCGTATGCCGCGCGGCGGTCGGCGCCCTCGTCGAACTGGTTCAGCCACAGGGCGAGGCTCTCGATGAACCGGCGGCCGGGCGAGAACTGCTGGTACTCGTCATACTTGTAGCTCGCGAAGCTCTCGAGATACGCGCGCTCGGCAGCCTTTTCGTCGTCGGACCACCCCATGATCTTGGCAAGAAGGCTCTCTGCTAGGTCCTTTCTCACGTGCCCCGAATCCTCCCGTCACATCGCTACCCGAGGGTACACTGGGTATAGGGCTGACTGAAGGCCCGGTCACCACGAATATAGATCTAGTTCAAAGCGTTCGTATCGGCTAGCGGCCGCCAATCTCGGCCACCGCGGCGATAACTTTGGCCAACCGGTCGGCCCCTGCCGGTGTTTGGTCCCACGCGCGCCGCACGGACCTCTCTAGTTTCGCCCAAGCGGCCGCCTTGCGCGTTTTCGTCGGGACTGCGGCCGGCGGTGCCGCTTCGGTGGATCGCAGCTGCACGCCTAGTACCGTGCAAATACGCACGACGCTGTCGCTGAACGTCGTGAACTGCCCGCGGCAGATCCGCGACACTTGGCTGGGATCCACGTCGGCCCTCTCCCCCAGCGCAGCGTAGGATAGGCCGAGTCTTTCACGCGCAGCCTGCATCCGCCGAAGCAAATCAGTTCTTTCAATGTGAGTCGGTTTCATGTATATTTGCATGACCTAAATAATGAGAATTTTCAAGGGAAGTCGCCATGGCGGAAGTCGAGCAGGAGATCAGGTTTTACCGGGCCAGCGAAAAGCCCTACGGCGCCTTCAGTAACCTCTACCGCCGCGAGATCGAGTTTGAGGGCGAGAGGTTCGCGACGAGTGAGCATGCCTACCAAGCGGGCAAGCCGCGAAAGCCCGAGGTGAAGGCCTGGCTGATGGCGGCCCCATCGCCGTCGCTCCTGGCGATGGCGGCGCATGGGCTCTACTACTGGGACGTCAGCCCCGGGTGGTCGCAGAAGAAGTTCGACCGGATGCGCGGCGTGCTCCGCGCGAAGTTCACCCAGCACCAGGATCTGCGCGACCTGCTGCTTTCCACCGGCACGGCCCGGCTCATTGAGACGGCGACCGTCGACAACGAGGTCAACCGGCTATGGGGCGAGGTCAATGGTAAGGGGAAAAACATGCTCGGGGAGCTACTGATGGAACTCCGGGCGCAGTTGAGATCTGATGGGGCAGAGAGCGGCGTCAGGAAGGCGGCCTAGACTTCAGCCCCTAGCCTTCCAGCACTGACCGGGCGTACTCGGCACCACGCTCGCGAAAGAGGCCGCGCGCACCCACATAGGCGCAGTTCTCCGCCGCTAGGCGCTGGCCCGCCTCCACTGCATGAACGAAGTCCATCAGGGAGAAGGCCGAAACGCCTCGACGCCGGTTGGAGAGAAGCCAGTCGATCACGCCCACGCTCACCATGTCGCCCGAACCGCAGGTGTCGCGAACCTCGGGCGCAGGATGGGACCGGCTCCAGTGCCGCTCGGCACCCCGGCGGACCTCGAGACCCGCCTCGCCATGCGTGACGATCAGCAGCAGCCCATCCGCCACGTCGACATGGTCCGCCAGCGCAGCGAGGCGCTCCGCGGAGAACTTCAAGACCGCGGTAACCGCCAACGCTCGGCGGAACAGCTTCTCGTCGCCGACCTCGGATGGCTCGAAATATACCACTGACCCATTTGACGACGCGGCCTCCATTGCATCGACGATAGCGTCCGAGAGGCGGTCGGCGTAGAAGACGGAACAGTTCCGGATCGCCGGTAGCGCTTGCTCGACCTCGGCCTGCTCGATCGGCTGGTATCTGGGGAGATCGACATCCGTCTCCGGGCAGCGAAAGGCAAAGGTGTGAACACCGGCGTCATGCAAATGCTGCGCGAGGACCGGCGACCTCACGCCCGTGCGACGGTATATGTAGCGGGTCTCTGCTCCTGCATGGTGGAAGGCGCCTACCAGACGGATTCCCACCTCGTCCTCGCCGAGGCGAAGGACCGGAGCAACATGACGTCTAAGCATGGCGAGCGAGATCAGGACGTTGCCGCAGGATCCGCCGAGATCCTCAGCAGAAACGTCGCGCGAGCCGACGTAGACGCGGTCGAGGACTGTGAAGCCGGTTCCAACGACGTCAATCTCCGCCATTAATATCTCCACGCATCATCCGAATCACAATGTTCCTCTTTTGTACCGTCTTTACTCGGTACGGTCGAGGTCTAGGTCCGACAAGTCTATCGTCATCGCTCCGCCCCCTGCTCTGGCCGCCCCGAGAAGCCGGGCAAGCGCATCGGGCCCGCGCAACCTCGAACCGAACAACGTCCAAGCGCCGATAAGGCTGCCGCAAACGCTATCGAGGCTCACGCCGTGCGGTCCCGATAGTAGCTCGTGATCGTTACCCAATGGCGAACCGCTGTCGCCGACGCCGAGCACGAGCCCGTCGTTACCCGCAATCGCCCTGACCACCGCCAGCTTGGTCGTACCGCGCGGCACGACGTCGAAGCTGTGGTGAGACCGGAGCACCCTTACGTCGCCGGCCGCGATCTCCGGACACTCCGCCAAACGCGCCGCAAAGGTCGCGACGTCGGTCAGGTCGGTGTGGTTGACCGTCACCTGCACCTCGCGCGGATCAAGATGCACGCCGTCGCGCAGCATACCGGAGTGCGCGATCCAATCGGCGACGGACGCGACGCCTTCGCTGACCGCCGGGCGATCGTCAGTAATGTCGATGTCGAGCGGGCGGACATGTGCGCCGTTGTAATACCCCATCAAGATCCGATCGTGGACCCTCGACGGCAGGGCTTCGCGCAGCTTCTTGCCCGCCGAGCTCCCACGTCCAGTCGCGAATCCAACCCGGACGCCACAATCGACAAGTCTTACGAGCTCGTCCATCACAACCTTGGACGGCGGCCCGAGGCGCGCCTCAAGTGGCTGATTATGGACTACGGTGCCGTCGTAATCGAGCACGATGCCGGTGAATTTGGCCTCCGCGAGGTCGCGGAGCCGTTCCGCCCCGAGCGCGCAGAGCGCCCCCCCCACCTCATCCGCAGGATCGTGGAGCTGCTTGGCGGCCGCCTTGTGGCGCACGGCCGCCGTAAGCCCGTCGGCGAGCGTCAGCAGGGACGCGTCATCGTAGATCGCTTCGGCGAACGGACCGCGGCCCGGTTTCCCCGGGTCGATGCCGGCCACGTCCCCGAGATGTCCAATCGCTGCTAGAGCCCTGACGATGCCGACGGCGTTGCAGAGGCGGCCGCCGTGACCCAGCAGCATCCCGCCCCGCCGTATCTCGGCAGGAATAGCGGAGTCGATTGGTCGCCAGACGACCTCGCTTTCGTCCGTGGTCAGCGACAGCACAAACATCGCGCCGGGATGACGGGCCGCCCAGACGTGACGGCCATGCGCGAAGTTGCGGAAATCGGTGCGCTGAATGGGGGCGATGCCCGTCTCCCACAGCGACGTCTCTAGCAGGACGGCGACCGCCGCCAACTGCGGATCATGGACGGCGACGACTGTGTCACCTCGGCGGAACCCTCCGACCAACTCATCTAAGCTGTCGCTCAGCGCCGCGGTCGTGCGCGCGCCAAACGCGTCGACCAGGTCGCGGCCCTGCGGCCGCTCCGTCGCGAGGTCGCTCCCGAACAGGAGGCCGGCAACCATCGCCACCATTGAATGTGTCGCGAGGAAGCCATCTCTCGGATCCGCGACCGGCAGCACGAACACCTCGGCGCGAGGATGGACGGCGGCGGCTATCGCGGTGGCGCCGTCCAGTCGCACCGTCATCAGGCGGATCGCCTCGCAGCGGGAGGCTGCCGCAGCTCTGAACGCGGCGGCGACGTCGGCGTTGTTGGCGCCCGCGCTGAACAGCCACACCTCGGCGCCCGCCCATTCCCCCATTGACAGGACGAACTCCATCGGCGTCATCACGAACGTCGGCCCGAGGCCCAGCGTCGTTCGGCAGCGTGCGAAATACGCCGCGGCGACCGCCGAGCCGCCGGAGCCGATCGCCACGACGATCCGGTCGCCGCTGCCGACGAGCGCCTGCGCAAGGTCGGCCGCCCCGCGATCGCCGACCGCCGCGATGGTCTCGCGCAATCGACTCAACTTGGCTGCGAACACTTCCATGAGGAAGGCCTAGCCGATTTACCCCGGATCAAGCGAGCCCTGTCGGCCGACAACGCGCCCGCCTGACCGCAGCGCGAAGTCGTAACTACTCAGAACCCAAGCGGCGTTAATGAGCTACCCGTGGCGAACGCAGCCATTAAGCCTGCCATTTGACCGGCTGAACGATTGAGACTGGGGACCTTGAAGTCAGTCCACTTCGGGGCGTCAATACGGCAGCGTCTATCACGAGCAGACTTTCGCAGCGGCTAAGCCAAACGGACGTGTCCGAGGCGGATGCCTCCGGAAGCGGAACACCGCGTGGTGAACCAAAGCTGCCGTTAAAGATTTAGGCACTTCCCTGCTCGAGTTGAAAGCACGCCGCCGTGGCGGTTCAGACAACGATGTAACTTAGGCGCATCGATGAGGTGGGCCTTCTTTCCTTCGCGAGGTTCAGGCGCAGCCCATCTGGCGATGCAGTCGCCAACAGCTTGGTCTCAACTGCCTGAGCAGCCTCATCCTCCCACTCTCCGGAGTCCAGGCGGCTCAACAACGGCGAAACAGCGCCAGCCACCTCGAAAATTCTCTTATTGCTCATCTCCCGAGAGATATCACGAGAGATGCCATCGGCCGGAGCGGCGGTGAACCGCGCGCTGCGTTGGCGCATTTCTCGGGTAAAAGCCTGCTCGGCAGTAGAAGTGTCCACGCCGACAAAATCTGATAAGAATCGGGCCGTTTCATTTGCGACCCTACGCCCGACGATGCGGCGGCGATCAAGGGACATAGTCGGGCTATGCGCCAGCATTAATAGTGCACGGTGAAGTCGAACCGCCGCGATCTCGCCAATGAGCTGCCCACCAATCTCATGCGCATCGAACGGGACGGGCTTGGAACGAAACTCTCTGATCGCTGGGTCCTTTTTGCTGATAGCAACCTCGCGCTTCGTTCCGTCTATGATCGGATCATGATGAGTGGCCGCATCAACATCAGGCACGGAGAAGAAGACTGTATTTGCCAGCAATCCGCCCAAGGAACGACGCACCTGCGCTTCGTCAGTGAAAAGAGGGAGGGCGTAAATCGCTGATTCAGGCACACCTGATGCCAGTCCAGTTTCGCGAAGCCGGCTATGCTGATTCTTCTCGCTATTATTGTTAATCCCAAAGAGGATATGTTCAGTAGCTGGCGCAGATGGTGACATAAAGACGCTGCCAGAACGCCGCGAATACTTACGCCCCTTGCCCATCTTGAATTGAAGAAATGCAACTCGAGCCGGTGTCGAGCCCATGGACGGGAGATCAAGCGAGACATCCCATCCGTGTTCCAACTCGTCCTGTAAGCTGAGCCCAGCCGCGTAAATCGGCGGCCCGATCACCGATGCGCGGGTCAACGCCCATGGTCTTGTTGCCCAGAGGACTTGCCAAATACCTTGACCGAGTGCGAGCAGCTCGTGGGTTACATTCAGCTCGAGGGTTTTTTCCGTCAGTCCCATTAATACCCGCTAGCCATGCCTATTTCAGGCAGCACTGATAGGGAAGAATTTTTGGAAATCGAGAGAAAGCTGTGCTGTCCTCAGGCGGTGCGATTTCGCACAACGCACAAGGTTCTAAACATTGGATCTGTACTCGAGAGACGAACGGCTGCGATCGAGGGCGCATGAAAGCCTCCCGGCGATTTACGCCCATTGCTGTCCGGCAGCTTGTGTACGATCCTTATGTTTGCCGCGCACATTAGCAAACGGCAATAACTGCGTCGGAGTTGGCTGCGCAGCAACGCTCCAGCTTCAGGACAGGTCGGCACGTGGGAGCGGTCCCGCGTCGCCTCAATTAGAGGTCCCGTAGTTCCGCTCCGGATGCTTGCCTACTTGGCGGCCTTGCCCGCCCTTAGATCATCGAGATAGTCGCTCCACCACTGCGCCATCTTGACGCGCTCATCCCAGTACTGGCCTCGGTTGTAGGTGCCACGAACGGCATTGCTGTCGCCGTGGGCCAGCGCGCGTTCGATCGCATCGGGGTGCCAGAGACCGCTCTCGTTGAGCATGGTCGATGCCGTCGAGCGGAACCCGTGTGCGGTCATTTCGTCCTTGCTGTAGCCCATGCGCCGGAACGACGCGTTGATGGTGTTTTCGCTCATAGGGCGCAGTCGGGTGTGAAAGGCAGGGAAGATATAGCCTTGCCCCCCGGTAATCGCCTTCAACTCTGTGAGCAATTCAAGCACCTGGCGCGACAGGGGCACGGCGTGGGTGCGCCGCGCCTTCATCTTGCCCGCTGGGATTGTCCATATCGCTTTCTCGAAGTCGATCTCCTGCCACTCGCCGTGCCGCATCTCGCCGGGACGCACGAAAACATGCGGGGCAACCTTCAGCGCGAGTTTGGTGATCGGGTAGCACTCGAACCCATCGATAGCGCGCAGCAACTCACCCAGCTTCTCCGGTTCGAGGATGGCTGCATAGTGCCGCGCCTGCGGCGTAAGCAGCGCCCCCTTGAGGATCGCTGTCGGGTCTGTGGTGCAACGCCCGGTGGCCGCGCCATAGCGGAACACCCGGCTCGCGAATGAGCGGCATTTCTTGGCCGTTTCCCGATTGCCCCGCGCCTCCAGCTTCTTGAGCGGGGCGAGCATCATCTGCGGGTCGACATCCGAAATCGGCATGTGCCCGATCGCTGGCTTCAGCAGATCGAGGAACCAGCGAGCCTTGAGCAGCGTGGCCTCGGCGCGGCCTTCGCCGACCATCTTGTTCTCGATGTACTCGCGCGCAACCGACTCGAACGTGTTGGCGGCGCTTATCTTGGCAGTCGCCTTGCTCTTCTTTCGCGTCAAAGCAGGGTCTTCGCCCTTGGCAATGCGCAGCCTGAGTTCGTCGCGCTCGAGGCGGGCGGCCTGAAGACTAACTTCGGGCCAGGCACCAAGAGCGATGCGCTTTTGCTTGCCGGCGAAATAATACTTCAGCCGCCAGAGTTTTGAGCCGTTGGGGAAGACCTCAAGGTAGAGCCCACGCTCGTCGGTCTTTTTGTAAGGGGTGGTTTCCGGCTGAAAGCTACGGATTTGCAGTGCGTTAAGTGGCATTTCGTGGCATGACCTTTCTGGAAAAAGGGCAAATGCGGGCCAATGGCCCTTTCCATGCCACGAATTCGCGTGGCATGGCGTGAAACGGCCTGAAACGCAGAGCATCAAAACCTGCCCAAAAATGGCAGATTTCTGCGGTTTTTTCAAGGTTTTTGATGCCACTCCCGCAGGAGTTTTGGTGCCCAGAAGAGGACTCGAACCTCCACGCCCTTGCGAGCGCCGCCACCTGAAGACGGTGCGTCTACCAATTCCGCCATCTGGGCACGGTGCCCCCGGACATCATTGCCGGAGGCTGGGTAGGCGCGCGCCTCTAGCGGGGCGTGGGGGGTGCTGTCAATGCAAACATCGCATGGTCCTACAACCCGCAATGTTTCACGTGAAACCCTGCCGGAGCGAGGGGCTGCAGGGGGTCTGCAAGGGGTCTGGCAGGGGTCAAGCGGGGGTCTGGGCCGTCTCTGGACCGGATCGGGCCGATAATGCCGTCCGGCCCGGCTCGGAACCGGAGGCCGCAGCCCGTTGCCCCGGCCGCCGCGGCCATCCGTCCGCAGGCCGAGCTTCGCCCTGCCGCGCGCCTCAGCCCCCTTGCCTCTGCGCCCCGCTTGCCGCAAAGCGCGGCCCAGCACACACAGGCAGCCACCCAGAGCGAGCACCCCCATGCCCTCCTCCTCCGCAAGCACTTCCCCCGTCGCCTCGCCCCTGGCCGGCAAACTCGTCACCATCTTCGGCGGCACCGGCTATATCGGCAACTACGTCGCGCAGAGCCTGCTCGCCCGCGGCGCGCGCCTGCGCCTTGCCAGCCGCGCGCCGGGCAAGGCGCAGAGCCTGAAGCCGCTCGCCAATCTCGGCCAGCTCCAGCTGATGCCCTGCGACATCACCCGCGAGGAGCATGTCGCCGCCGCGCTCGAGGGGGCAAGCCACGTCGTCAATCTGGTCGGCGCGTTCAGCGGCGATCTGGAAAAGCTGATGGGCGAAGCCCCTGGCACCATCGCGCAGGCTGCCGCATCCCGCGGTATCGCCAGCCTCGTCCACGTCAGCGCGATCGGTGCCGACGCGTCCTCGCCCACCGCCTATGCCCGCGGCAAGGCGCTCGGCGAGGCCCGCGTCCTCGCCGCCTTCCCGAACGCCACCATCCTTCGCCCCTCGATCGTGTTCGGCAAGGACGACCAGTTCATCAACATGTTCGCCGGCATGATCGAATGGCTGCCGGTGCTCCCGGTGTTCGGGCCGGAGGCGAAGCTGCAGCTCGTCTATGCCGACGATGTCGCCGAAGCCGTGGCGGTCGCGCTCGAACACCCCGAAAAGCACGGCGGCAAGACCTTCGAACTGGGCGGGCCCGAACAGCTTGGCATGATGGAGATCCACCGGCGCATTGCCGCAGCACAAGGGCGCAGCCGCACCTTCCTCGCCGTGCCGGACGGCATCAGCGCCGCCTTCGCCGCGATGCCGCTGACCCCGATGAGCCGCGACCAGTGGACGCTGCTGAAGCCCGGCAGCACGGTCGCCCCCGGCGCTCTCGGCCTTGCAGACCTCGGGATCGAGGCGAAGCCTTTGGGCCTGTTCCTCGACAAGTGGATGCTGCGCTACCGCAGGCACGGCCGCTTCGGCGCGGCGAACGAGCGGGCGAAAAAGCGCGGGAGATGAAGCGAAACGACGATCGCGCGTTGCCGCACGACGCCTCAGACGGCGGCACGCCGGAAGCTGACGTTGGGGAGGTGACCCTGCGCCACGTGGTCGAAAGCTGAGTGCTGCCCTGTCACGCGTCACACGGACCTGATGACCGCTTCAGCCCGGAACCAATCGTCGTTCGTTGATCTGGGGCCCGTGAGCAAGATAGGAGGCGTTGAAGCCGGCGATCTGTCGGAGCTGCGGCAGATCTAAAATCTGCATCTTCCTCGATCGCAAGTTGATGATGTCGTTCTGGCGCAGCTGCTGGAGCTTGCGGTTTACGTGAACCGGAGTGAGCCCAAGCACATCGGCAAGATCATCTTGCGTCAGCGGGAAGGCAAACTGATTGTCGTCGACACATCCGTCGATCAGTCCGAGCCGGAAGTGTAATTCACAGAGCAGATAAGCCAGGCGCTCCAGAGCATCCCGCCGGCCTAAATTGACAACCATCGAAGAAATAATCGAATTCTCGATAGATTCATAGTTACGAATAGCTCTGGCTATTGGTAATGACGTTTCCATGGCACGTTCAATGCTTGAAATTGGAATATAGGCAATTTTGTAAGGACCTAAGGTGACCACTTCTTCTTGCGATGACATTTCTGATGAAGCATGTAAGTAGTATGCATCGCCCGGAAGCATCAACCGGGTGATCTGCCGACCGCCATTGCGGAGTATCTGGTGGCGGGCAGCCCAACCGCTCATGATGACTGGGACACGGGATGCGCCGGCCACTCCGCAGAAGATGTAACTCTTTGGTGCTATATCACGGGGGTTGTTGCAAAGACCCTCAAGTATATGGATATCTGCATCCCGTAATTTATACAAAAATTTCAGACGCTGCACGAATGGGTTTTGCATTTTTCGAATCCCTTCAAACAAGGGATCATTATTTCAAGATATTTAATCACTGTGTTGATTGAGATTAGGTCCTATGATTATTGTTCGATATTTATCGAGCAAAAAATCTTATGTATCTCGGTAAACTAAGTTTTTAGCTTTATCCTATCCTGGATAGGTGTCGAAGCTTGCCGACATCAAAAGCAGCAACTCTAAGGACTCCACCATTCTGCGCTTTGACTCGCCAGCGCGTTCGGCGACTTCCAGTTTAACATCGCAAGTCGTCGCGATCACTGACAGGGCGTCGGCACGCGACAGGGTGTTGGTTTCCACCAAGGCGTGCAGGATGCTCTCGGCAAGCAAGAGAGCTGCTTGGCCATGGGCGTCCGGTTCGGCCCGGGGATCAAAATCTTCATCTTTGCGCGGCGCATCAGTCATGACATTGCAATTCTCATAATAAAGATCTTTTCATTTATGCTTATCGTACCTCGTGCACGGATACGTCATGAAGAGAACTATGCACTAGATTTTCACGCCATATGCAATGTGGATCAACTTCGTCCCTTTGATAAAGTATAGGTCATGAGGGGAGGACGCATGTCAAACGCATTTGTCAGACATCTCAGCGGATACGGCCAGTTGGACGAGACCGAAAAAGGCCTGCTATCCGGGGCCTGCAGAAACGTGCGTGAACTGCCAGCAGGCACCCACCTGATCCGGGAGGGAGACGAACCCGACCCCGTATTCGTCATTCTCGAGGGCTGGGCTTGCGGCTACAAGATTTTGCCTGAGGGTGGCCGGCAGATCATTTCGTTCATGCTCCCCGGAGACTTCTGCGACATTCACATCGCGATCCTTCAGGCCATCGATCACAACATCGTCACATTGACCAAGGCCAGCGTGGCGTCGTTGCCCCGCGCCGAGATGGAGGCACTGATTCAGGCGCGGCCCACGCTGACACAGGCTTTCTGGTGGTCTCAGCTTGTCGATCAGAGCATTTCGCGGTCATGGATCGTGAGCATGGGGCGGCGCAAGAGTGTCGAGCGCGTCGCACACCTCATGTGCGAACTCTACATTCGCATGCGGAATATCGGCCTCGCGTCGGACGACGAATGCGACATGCCGCTCACGCAGCTTGTGCTCGCGGATGCGCTTGGCCTGACGCCGGTGCATGTGAACCGGGTCCTGCGCATGCTCAAGACAGCCAAGGTCATGGAGCTTAAACGCGGCTCCCTGCGCATAATCGATTCAGAACATCTGGCCCGCATTGCCGGGTTCGACCGAAATTATCTTCACGAACGACTTCGCAAACCGGGGTGAGTGACCACAGCTAGGCCAGCGCCCGCGCGTAAAGCGCCTTCAGATCCGCCTCGCCGCGCGCAGCGGCGGTGGTGTCGTAGGCGGGGCTGTCGGAGACCATCCAGCCGTGATCGCCGGGGTAGACGGTGACGATCGCATCGACGCCCGCGGCCTTTGCAGCATCGGCGAAGGTGGTCTTGTCGGCCGGGGCCTCGGCATCGTCGTCCTGCGCGACGGCGATCAGCAGCGCGGCGTCTACGTCTCCCAGCACCTTGTGCGGGCTCATCGGGGCATCGGGGCGCACCAGCCCACCGCCGTGGAAGCTCGCCGCGGCCTTGACCCGCGCGGGGACGGCGGCGGCGGTCCACACGGTGAAGGGCCCGCCCATGCAATAGCCCTGCGTGCCGATCCCGCGCGCCTGATCGACGCCCTCCTGCCGGTCGAGCCAGTCGGTGATTGCCCTGGCATCGCGCATGATCGCCTCAGGCGTCAGCTCGCCGCGCCATGAGCCGACCTTCTGGAACCCGTCATCGGCGATGAAGGCGGCGAAATCGGCGAACTGTTCGCCGGTGACGTCGCGGTAATAGGGGTTGACGACCAGCACCGCGTGTCCAGCCAGCGCCAGCTTGCGGGCGATATTGCGCTTGGCCTCGCGGATGCTGGCGATGTCGGGCCACAGGATCACGGCGGGGTGGGAGCCGCTGTCAGGCTGGACGAAGAAGCCGTCCATCCGGCCGTCGGCAGTCTCGAAATTGACACCGCGTTCCTTGAGGCCGGGGAGCGGCTGGGCCGCGCTGCCGCTCTCTCCGCTGGCGCAGGCGGCAAGCGCCGCCGCCCCGGTGAGCGCGCCGAACTGGCGGCGGCTGAGGGTCTCTTTGGCCCAGTCGGCCAGCTTGCTCTCATCGCACATCGAATGTCTCCTCTGGGTCCCTCGCCGCGGCACCTGTTCTGGCCCGTGGGCGCGCCTGCGACAAGCGGGAATGGACAAGCCGTGCAGACCGGGGCAACATGCGGCAAAAGACAGGGCCGGACACGGTCACGGGAGAAGCGGGATCGATGGACTTCAAGCGTTGGGCGCTGGGCGGCGCATTGTTGCTTTCGGCAGGCGCACTGGCGAATTGCAGCCAGCTTTTTTCGGCCGAGGGTGCGGGCGGCGAGGGGGTGACCACCGCCATGCTGGTGGGGGCCGATGGCGACAGCGCCAACTGGATCAGCCACGGGCGCACCTATTCCGAACAGCGCTACTCGCCGCTCGACGGGGTGAACCGCGACAACGTGGGCCAGCTCGGCCTTGCCTGGTATGCCGACATGGACACAGCGAGAGGCCAGGAGGCGACGCCGCTGGTGCTTGGCGGCAAGCTCTACCTCACGACCGCGTGGAGCAAGGTGAAGGCCTTCGACGCGGCGACCGGCAAGCCCTTGTGGGAGTATGACCCCGAGGTGCCCGGAGAGACCGCCGTCAAGGCGTGCTGCGACGTGGTGAACCGGGGGCTGGCGGCTTGGGGCGACAAGCTGATCTTCGGCACATTGGATGGCCGCCTGATCGCGCTCGACCGGGAGACCGGCAAGGTGGCGTGGGAAAAGGTGACGGTCGACCAGTCGAAAAGCTACACCATCACCGGCGCGCCGCGCGTGATTGATGGCAAGGTGATCATCGGCAATGGCGGGGCGGAATTCGGGGTGCGCGGCTTTGTCGCCGCCTATTCCGCTGAAACGGGCAAGCAGCTCTGGAAGTTCTACACCGTCCCCGAAGGCGGGCAGGGCGAGGATGCCCCCGCCCATCTCAAGAAGGCCGCCGCAACGTGGAACATGGACGTCCTCGGCGCCAACGACGCGATCGGCGGCGGGGGCACGGTGTGGGATTCGATGGCCTATGATCCCGAGCTTGACCTGCTCTACATCGGCGTCGGCAATGGCTCGCCGTGGAACCGCGCCTACCGCTCGCCCGGCAAGGACGGCACCGGGGAGGGGGACAACCTCTACCTTTCCTCGATCGTCGCGATCCGTCCCAAAACCGGCGAATATGTATGGCACTACCAGACCACGCCGGGCGAAACGTGGGATTTCACCGCCACCCAGCACATCATGCTCGCCGACATGGAGATCGAGGGCAGGAAGCGCAAAGTGCTGATGCAGGCGCCCAAGAACGGCTTCTTCTACGTCATCGACCGCGCGACCGGCGAGTTCATCAGCGCCAAGCCCTATGTCAGCATCAACTGGGCCACCGGCATCGATCCGAAGACCGGCCGCCCGATCGAGAACCCCGAAACGCGGGTGGACAAGACCGGCAAGCCCGCGCTGGTCACCCCCGGCGCGCTGGGCGGGCACAACTGGCACCCGATGGCGTACCATCCGGGCGAAAACCTCGTCTACATCCCGGCCTTCGAGGCGGGGATGATGTATGCGCCCGAAGCAAACTGGAAGCCCGACCGCGCGCGCGGCTTCAATGTCGGCTTCAACCTCGGTGCAGGCGACCTGCCCCCCGATGGCGGCTTCCGCAAGCAGGTTGCGGGCAGCTTGCGGGGGATGCTGGTGGCATGGGACCCGGTCGCGCAGAAGGCCCGCTGGACGGTCGAGCATCCCGGCCCGTGGAACGGCGGGCTGCTGGCAACCGGAGGCGGCCTCGTGTTCCAGGGCACCACCGGCAGCGAGTTCAACGCCTATGACGCGGCCAACGGCAAGAAGCTGTGGAGCTTCGCCGCCCAGACCGGGGTGGTCGCGCCGCCCGTCACCTACACCGTGAACGGGGAGCAATATGTCGCGGTGCTCGCGGGCTGGGGCGGGGCCTATGCGCTCGCGGTCGACGGCGACCTCATCAAGCGCAAGGCGCCGGTGCGCAACATCTCGCGCCTCCTCGTCTTCAAGCTCGGCGGCACGGCCAAGCTCCCGCCCGAGCCGGCGCTCGCCGACCTCCCGCTCGACCCGCCGCCGAGCACGGCTTCGCCCGAGGTGATCGCGCTGGGGCAGGACAAGTATGGCCGCTACTGCTCGGTCTGCCACGCCCCCGGCGCGGTCGGATCGAGCGTGCTGCCCGATCTGCGCCGCGCCGGATCGCTCGAAAGTGCGGCGGCATGGGCCGCCGTGGTGCATGACGGGGCCTTGAAGGACAACGGCATGGCGAGCTTTGCCGGTTCCCTGTCGAAGCAGGAGATCGAGGCGATCCGCGCCTATGTCATCAAGCGCGCCAACGAGGACAAGGCGATTGAGGGCGGGGCCAAGGTCGCGCGCAAATAAGCATGGCCAGCGACCCCGGCGATATCCGCAACTGGCAGCGACGGCCCGACGGGATCACCACCTCGGGCAGGCTGGAGCCGCATGACCCGGCCCGCCTTGCGGCGATTGGCGTGCGGCACGTGGTGAACCTTGCGCTCGACAACCATCCCGAGGCGCTGGGCGAAGAGGGCCAACTCATGGCCGCCGAGGGCATCGTCTACACCCACATCCCCGTCCCGTTCGACGCGCCGACGCCCGAGCACGTCGCCGCGCTGGCCGAGGCACTGGCGGCGCATCCCGGCCCGCATCACGTTCACTGCATCATGAACTGGCGGGTATCTGCCTTCTTCTACCTCCTCGACCGCGCGGGCGGGGTGCCCGAGCCGGAAGCCCGCGCGCGCATGGCGAAGGTGTGGAACCCGCTGGAGGACGAAACCGCCCCCGCCGCATGGCGCGCCTTGCTGCGGGGTGGCTAGCTCAATCCCACTCCCACTCCCTCCAACCAGCCTGCGCCGGGGCAGGTATCGGGGCCGGGGGCGGGGCGAGGGCGAAGCCCTCGCACGTGGCCGCTGGCGGGGGAGCCCCCCACCCCCAGCCCCTCCCCGAGGGGAGGGGAGTCAGGAGGCGAAGAAATTCAGCTCCAGCAGCACGTTATTGGGATCGGCGGTGAAGATCTGCCTCAGCCCGATGCTGGAGAGGTCATTCACCCGGTAATCCGCCCTGCATGCATCGAGCCGCGCCTTCACCTCGTCGAACTCCCCGCAGCGCAGCGCCACATGGTGGATCGCGCCGGTCTCGCTGCCCGGCGTCACCGCGCGGTCGAAGGCGCGGGGGCAATCGACCGAGTTGATGTGCAGGATCGCCTGTCCGCTCGCATCATACATCCAGCGCACCTGATGCGGCGGCAAGGGCGGCGGCCCATCGCGCTCCTCCAAATCGAGCAGTTCGGCATAGAACCGTGCGGTCTCTGCGAGCCGGTCGGTGATGATGTTCACATGGTCGAGGCGCTGGACGATCATGCGGGGGAGTGTGCGCCGCGTGAAGGCGGCGGGCAACTGCGAAAAGCGATCAGCCCCTGAACACCCCTAACCCCTGAACACCACCGTCCGGTTGCCGTTCATCAGCACGCGCTCCTGCGCGAAGAGGCGCACTGCTTCGGCGAGCACCCGGCGTTCGATATCGCGGCCCTTGCGCACGAGGTCTTCCGGGCTGTCGGCATGGGTGATGCGCTCGACATCCTGGTGGATGATCGGGCCTTCGTCCAAGTCGGCCGTGACGAAATGCGCCGTCGCACCGATGATCTTCACACCGCGCGCGTGCGCCTGATGATAGGGCCGCGCGCCCTTGAAGCCGGGGAGGAAGCTGTGGTGGATGTTGATGCAGCGGCCCGCGAAGTGGGCGGATTGCTCGTCCGAGAAGACCTGCATGTAGCGGGCGAGCACCACCAGTTCGGCATCGGTCCGCTCCGCCAGCGCGCGGAATTCGGCCTCGGCCTGCGGCTTGGTGTCCGGGGTGACGGGGATGTGGTGGAACGGGATATCGCCGATATCCACCCGGATCGCGGCCTCGCGCGGGTGGTTGGAGACGATCGCCACCGGGTCGATCGCCAGTTCTCCGGTGCGCCAGCGGTAGATCAGGTCGACAAGGCAGTGGTCGAACTTGCTGACCATGATGATGGTGCGGCGCGGACGATCCTCGCGCGCCATTTTCCATTCCATCGCATATTCTGCCGCCAGCGCGGTGAAGTCGCGGCGCAGGCTTTCGGGCGTCGAGCCGTCGGGATCGAACACCACGCGCATGAAGAAACGGTCGGTTCCGCCCGCTTCTGCGCGGTCGTTGAACTGCTGCGCGTCGAGGATGTTGCACCCGCGCTCGAACAGGAAGCCGGTGACGCGGGCGGTGATGCCGGGCCGGTCCGCGCAGGCCAGCGTGAGGACGAGAGGTTCTGCCATGCTACTGCTCCAACGCCGCCTCTGCCTGTGCCATCAGCTCGGCGATGATGGCCGCGGCGGGTTCTTCCTTCGTCACCATGCCGACCGATTGCCCGGCCATGACGCTGCCGTTCTCGACATCGCCCTCGATCACCGCGCGGCGCAGGGCGCCTGCCCAGAAGTGTTCGATCTGGAGCTGGGCCTCAAGCATGTCGACTTCGCCTGCATCCAGCAGCGCGGCGACTTCGCGCTGCTTGGCGGTGAACTCCTCGGTGCCCTTGTTCTTGAGCGCGCGGACCGGGATGACCGGCAGGCGCGGGTCAACCTGCACACTGGCGACCGCCTCGCGGGCAGAGGCGCGGAAAAAGGCCTTCTTGAAATCGGGATGGGCGATGCTCTCGCTCGCGCAGGCAAAGCGGGTGCCCAGTTGCACGCCCGCTGCGCCCATTTCGAGGTAGCTGGCGATGGCCTCGCCCCGGCCGATGCCGCCGGCAACGAAGATCAGGTGTTCGCCTGCCAGCGCGGGGAGGATTTCCTGCGCCAGCACCGAGGTGGAGACGGGGCCGATATGCCCGCCCGCCTCCATCCCCTCGATCACCAGCGCATCCGCGCCCGAGCGCAGCAGCTTTTTGGCGAGAGCGAGGGTGGGCGCGAAGCAGATCACCTTGATTCCGCTGTCGTCCGCCTTGATGGCTTCCACGCTGCCTTTGGGCGGGATGCCGCCCGCCAGCACCACGTGGGTCACGCCATGCTTGCGGCATATGTCGATCAGATCGAACAGCGCGGGGTGCATGGTGATGAGGTTGACGCCGAAGGGCCTCTCCGTCAGCGCCTTGGTCGCGGCGATCTCGGTGTCGAGCAGTTCCGGGGTCATCGCCCCGCAGGCGATCACGCCGAAGCCGCCTGCGTTGCTGATCGCGGCGACGAGGTTGCGTTCTGACACCCAGCTCATCGCGCCGCACAGGATCGCGGTCTCGCACCCGAGGAAGTCGGTGCCGCGCTGCATCAGCGCGGAGGCGTGGGGATAGTGCTCCATGCGGGCGGCGATTAGCCGCAAGCGCGGTTCATCGCAAGCGGCACGGCGGCATCGGGGTATGACTTGCGGATCGCAGACGTGACAGTTCGAAGCTGCCCGTCACGCTGACGATCCAAATGCGTGATGCTATACCTTGTTAGAAAATTCTCTGGTACATGTTGCCGTCGCCTGCCGGAGGCAGCGCACCGACCGGGTATCTGCCCGCCTGCCCGGTTGCCGCAATTCAGGGACCAACCAGCAAGGGTTCCCCCGGCCATGATCACTCGTATTGTCCTTTCCGCCCTCGCGCTCGGCTTCGCCGTTGCCGCGGTCCCTGCCGCTGCACGGGGTAGCGTGGACGTGTCCTATAAAGATCTCGACCTGAACGAGCCGGCCGACCAGCTCGCGCTCGAGCGCCGCCTCAATGGTGCCGTCCGCAGCATTTGCGGCAGCCCGGTTCGCGGCATCAAACAATTGATCGAATACAGGACCTGCCGCGCCGATGCGCACGCCAGCTACAAGCGGCAGGTCAAGGCCGCGCTCGACCGTGCCAATGCCCCCTAGGTGATGGTGACCGGCGAGGGCGGGCCGCTTCGCCAGCTACTGATCCGATCGCATGCCGATCCGGACGGGGCGGGCTCGCCATGGCACGGGGCCGTCCCGTCTGCTTTCAGGTATAGCTGATCCGCACCCTGGCAGCGGCCGCCTTGGCGAGCGTAACGGCAGCATCGGCAGTGTCGGCGCGGGCGAGCGCGACGCCCATGCGGCGATAAGGCCGGGTGACCGGTTTGCCGAAGATCCTCACATCGACCGCAGCGGGATCGATCGCCAGCGCGTCGGACAGCCCTTCGAAAGCGAAGCTCTCGCTCTCACGGTCGGCGAGGATCACCGCAGATGCGGCAGGGTGGGCGGTGATCTCGGCAGGCACTGGCAGGCCGAGGATCGCGCGGGCGTGGAGATCGAATTCGGTGAGGCTTTGCGAGGCAAGCGTCACCATCCCGGTGTCGTGAGGCCGGGGGGACAATTCGGAGAAGATCACCTCCTCCCCGCGCACGAAGAACTCGACGCCGTAAAGCCCCCAGCCGCGCCCGCCGCCTTGCAGCGCCATGACGACTTTGGCGGCCATGTCCTGCGCGCTTGCGAGCGCTGCGGCGGACATCGCGGCCGGCTGCCAGCTTTCGCGATAATCGCCGCGTTCCTGCCGGTGGCCGATGGGCGGGCAGAACGAGATGCCGCCCGCGTGGCGCACCGTCAGCAGGGTGATTTCATAGTCAAAGGCGATGAATTGCTCGGCGATCACCCGCGCGCGGTCGCCGCGCATGTTGGCGACGGCGTATTGCCATGCCGCCTCCAGCGCCTCGGGACCATCGACCTTGCTCTGGCCCTTGCCGGACGAGGACATCACCGGCTTCATCACCAGCGGATAGCCGATGCGCGCGGCGATGGCCTCGCACTCGGCAAAGCTTTCGGCATAGCCGTATTGCGAGGTGACGAGCCCCAGCTCGCCGGCCGCCAGATCGCGGATCGCATCGCGGTTCATGGTGAGCTGCGCCGCGCGCGCGGAGGGGACGATGGTGAAGCCTTCCGCTTCCAGATCGCCCAGCACTTCGGTGCGGATCGCCTCGATCTCGGGCACGATGAGGTCCGGGCGGTGCTTTTCCGCCGCCGCCCGCAAGGCCGCGCCATCGAGCATGGAGAACACCTCGCGCCCGTCTGCCACCTGCATCGCGGGGGCGTTGTCATAGCTGTCACAGGCGATCACCCGCGCGCCGAGGCGTTTGGCGGAGATGACGAATTCGCGGCCGAGTTCTCCCGAACCGAGCAGCAGGATGGTGGCGATGT